>JAEEGL014121043.1_pt1 | contig 12340 bp, 11 predicted proteins | sample 9134231 | NCBI WGS metagenome assembly JAEEGL01 (sample SAMN16246548, study PRJNA631951) | gut metagenome | biome: gut microbiome; feature: rumen; material: fiber-attached | host: Bos | place: Iran: Karaj | collected 2018-10 | reverse complement strand
ACTTGTGAAGAAACGAAAACGATCGTCACGGAAATGGCAGATGAACTGGCGTTAGATCTAACGTGGAAGAGATTAAACACAAACCAGATTGCGATTACGGTAGGATATGATGTTTCGAACATGAAGAAATATAGTAGAAAGGTTTCAACTGATCATTATGGACGGAAAATACCAGCGCATGCGCACGGTACAATTAATTTAGAAATTCCGACAGCAGCCGGAAAAACTATAATTAAAAAATCTCTCGGCTTGTTCGAACGAATTGCTGATCCAGATTTGTCGGTGCGGAGAATATATTTAGTAGCGAATCACGTAAGGCTCATTACGGAATCGCAACCTCTGAAACAGTTGGATTTCTTTACGGATTATAAGAAATTAAAGGATGACAATGAGCGTGACGAACGACGAACGCAAGCGATTCTAGAGATCAAGGCGAAGTATGGTAAAAATGCCATACTCAAGGGAGTGAATTTTGAGAAAGAGGCGACGGCGATAAAACGGCATGGACAAATAGGAGGGCACAAGGCATGAACGACTATGATGACATAATTAACTTCCCGCACTACCATGCGCCAGGAAAGCCATATATGTCAGGGCGAGATAGAGCTGGGCAATTTGCGCCGTTTAAGTCTCTTGATGATTACCATACGGAAATTAGTGAAGCTGAACGAGAAGTGATGCGGGATATTTGGGAAGATATAGATTATACGCATGAGGACTTTTAAAACACCGCTCGGAAGAGCGGTGTTTTAAGAATTTGTAACGATCAATCTAGGCGTTTGTCTTAGCGTGAAGTTTCTTAAATTTCCTAGACTTACTATCAAGTAAATTAAGATCTTCTTCAGAAAATACTTCATTATTGCCAGACTCAATGTAATTGCGAAGGACACCAATTAAAACATATGGACGAACAAAAGTGGAATGAATCATTCCCCACATAATGATTGCGCCAACACCGGCCACCATTAACTTTAGGTTCTGCGCGCTGGACATTAAGTCCTGTGTAGCTGTTGCTGTGGCAGGCTTTCCGGCCATCTCTTTGGCTAGGCCCTCAAATACCCCTGGGAATATGGATGAAATGAGATAGAACACACCAAAGAAGACTCCGCCGATTGCGATGAACGATAAAGCGGCCATGCCGAAAACTCTGCCCATGTTCTTGGCAAAGGTTTTACCGTGCTTAAAGAACAAGACAGCTCCTTCGAGCGTTGCTTTAAATGCGCTTCTGTCTTGGCGGTAGAATACCCAACCCAAGCAGCAATCGCACAAGTAAGCAACAATGGTCTGAATCACGCTAGAGATGGTACCACCGATTGCGCCACCACCCTTGCCGCCAACTAAGCTGCCGATTGCAGAGATAGCGTTGCCGATTTCGTTAAAAATGCCTTTGATAGCATTAGTTACTGCGTAATATGCGGCGACCGTAAGAAAGCGTTCTTTGACAATCTTCTTCCCTTCACCATAGACATCGTCCGGAAGCTTGCCATCGGCGATAGCCCTAGTCATCATAGCAATCTGCCCAGCTTTGAAAACATAAGAGATGAAGTGCGAAACAATCGCAATAGCGATAATTCCTACGATAAAACCAATAGCAAGACCTATGGGGCCGTTATCGGATATTTTCTCGGCGATAAAAAAGCCGGCGGCGGTAACTAAAATTAATACAACGAATGAGAGAATATCCCAAAGAAGGCGCCTAATTGAGAATACAATGGTCTTCTTATATATTTCTTGATTATCCATATTTTTCCGTTTAAGTTAATGTTTAAGTTGATTATAACACAAGAAAACTAGCTAAGTTATTCTTCGGGGCGCCTCAGAATCTTAGTATAGTCATAAAGCGCCTGGATGTGGTTCTCGAGAAAATAATAGTGCCGAATATACGCTATTGTAAGGATAATAACAATGAGAACAAGCGCGTAAAAGGAGGATAGTTCAATAGCGAAACCGAATTCGACAATACTAAGAGTAAGAACGCCAATGAGAACTAGAGAAACTGCGACGAAAAAAAGCATAATAAGAAGATGAATGAGGCGCTCGTGCTGAAAGTTTGCAACCATTTCGCGATGATACGCGGCAAGCTCAGCGCGTTCGATACGGCTAAGATTTCTGGTAGCAGCGTGCTCAATGTATCTCTCGTACGCTTTAATTCTTTCTTCCATTGAGTATATTATAACGCATATGGTAAAAAATGAACAATGAAAAAAGACCCGCTTAGCGGGTCTTTACAAGGTGCATCGTGTGAGTTCGCCGAAAGATGTTAAGAGGTAGTCGCAGACTTGATGATCATGGTGGTCGGAACGATAGTGTTATGGGTCGGAGCCTTGGATCTGGCATTGATAGCGCGAACGACATCATGGAACCAGCCATGGCCCAACTGTGCCCATTTGCTACCCAGGTGGAATCCGACTTCGTAGTCGTGCTCTTCGCAGTAATTCTGCGGATACCTGACTTCAAGCGTGATGCTCTGAGGGCCAGCGGAATCACCGGAATCGAAGAGCGCGGCCAGAACCGGGAGCAGACCTGATTTGTCGTCCTTGAACTTGATGGTCTTAATTCCGGGGATCAGGCCGAGCTGGGCAACGAGCCCGGAGAATGAATCGACTTTGACGCCGTCCACTTGGTTGATGATTCCCTTGATTTCTTCGAGCTTCATCTTTTTCGGCATATAAAGGTACCTCCTTTTCGGCCCACACGGCCATTGATTTGCTACCAGTTGGATATACCTGGCGCATAGCTTATATTATAGCACAAACATTACAATTTGTCAATGCAAAAACCGCTCTACCAAAGAGCGGTTTCAGTGAGTTACAGATTAACGACGAGATTCAGAAACAACGATAAATACGCCTGCGGATATGAATGCAGTTGCCACAATAATAGCAAGAATGATACTCTCAGAGGCAGCCTCGCGGGAGCTGGTCATAACACCCGTGTTAGGGGCAGACGTTTCATTAGAACCGATTAGAACATATCCACTAAGGTGCGGTAAGACGCAAACAATGTAATCTCCGTCTAAGTCACAAGTGATTGCTTCTTCAGAATCGGCCACAACTTCACCTTCTGCGCTTATATCCATATCGACAAACATGAGTTTATAAAAATCATAACCTCTAGCATTGTCTGGTAATTTTAATCTTACGGTGAAAGGTCCATCGTGAGGGCAGTAATCTACTTCTGGATTTGCGTCGCAAGCTAGGATCTCCATATAGGCGAGAACGTCGCCTTCGTCACCAACTAGGCTCATGATAGTACCCTTGCCAAGTTCGTATTCTTCTTTGTCCATTCCTATTGCTTCGAGTTCTTCGTCCGTCATGTTAAGGCTGACTGTCTGGACAAAGAGTTCATATTCGCGATTTTCTTCCGGATCATAGAAGGATATGGAGTTGCCCGCTTCATCTTCGGCTACTTTGTTTGGATCGGCATCGCTCCAATAGTAGACAATCGTAGTATCTTGGTTTAGCATGTAGCCATCGCCTTCGCCTAAATCATGTTGCTCGCCATTAACCGTAACGTAATCGAGTTCTTTACCTCTGTAGACATCAAGTGGATGACATTCATTTGCTTCAGCATCATAATCGAAGCATTCAATCAAAGTCTCAACGCTCAGAGCTGGCGCAACGGCTACTGAGTGCGTAACATAGCTCCCCTCTCCGTTAAAAGTAGCGCCGCCATTAAAGTCATAAGTAACGGCAAAAACTGGCTCTTCGCCTTCTCCTGCCGGTTCAGTGGCGTAACCAAGATCAATATATACATAGCCGTTGGTATTGCCTTCATTTGGCGTGAATGTGGAGTAGCCTCTATTGGTATAATCTTCGCCAACCTCGCTGTCTCCTTTAGTGAAGAAAATGTTCGGATTATCGGAAAATACGTAACCTTCGTCCGCAGTAACAAGAACCCGAAGTGCGTAATGTGTCTTCCCATCTTGGACAGCGGTTGGCTCTTCGCTACCGAAACCATGCCAAGCGTTGTCTACGCCTTCCTCCCAGTACGACCAATTTGTGTTTGAGCCATAGTCTTCGGCCGTGATGTAGTCTGGATCTGCGACCGCGTCAAACGACATGAGCCTGCCAGCTTGAGCTGATTCGGCGTGGCTTGATATATGTATTTCGTCAATTTGCTCAGCCGCAAAAGCATTGCCCGCCATAAATATTGGCGCCACGAAGGCCAAGCCCAAGATACTAGTTTTTAAAATTTTGTTCATTCGTTAACTCCTTACGATGATCCAAATTTTCGTATTTCTTATCTATTATAGCATAAGTTATTTATTATTTTAAAGCTTTTTTATTAATCTATGCGCTTATGCTATTGACAATCTAGTATAGATTGTCAATAATTATGATTAACAAAGGCCATAAAAATAAACAAGAGAAATAAAAATGAAGACAATATATACGAAAGTAGCTGCCGCTTCTATTGCGGCGTTGAGTATATTTGCTCATGCGAATAATGCCTTCGCAGAAAATGAATATGGCATTGAGTACACTGGTGGCGAGCCACTAAGTGCGAGTAATGTAACAGTAGACCCATCACTAGCGGATTTGACGCCGCTATACGGCACAAGTGCTAGCGATGTGACTTTTTCCAACTCTGATAAATGGGAGAGTGGATATTTGAAGATTGGTAGCAGCCAATGCCGCCCGTATCACTTTGTGCGCGTTTGGGATAGCAATAGAATTACTGAAACTGATGACGTGCATTTTGTATTGTCAGATTCTTTGTATGATGTCAAAATCCAGATTAACAAGATTATTTTGAATACCACTGCTGACTTATCCGAGGATGGGGATGCATATGTTGTAGGGTTGAGCAATGGTAGGATACTGTCCGTTGGATATGATTCAATATATAGCGATGCGGAGTGCACGACGGAATATGGCGCTGGATTTGAGAGAGTACGACTATCGCAAGATGAAAGAATTTTTGTCCAAACTAATGTAAAATTATATAAACGTGACACAAATGAATTGTTTACATCTGATAAACTATATTTCGGCGTTGTAGATATCGACGCTGCACAGTCTTACAAGATACTTAATAGTGAAGCTATGTTCACTGACACCTCGATGTATGCAGTTTCCGAAGATGCATTTACTGGTGGCAATGGGTTGGATAACATGTTCGTGGCTAGCGGTAATTATATTTATTCAGAAGGACACTTCCAAAACTCGAGTATAAATACAATTTTTGTAAAGGTGCCAGTTTCAGTACAGAGTGAAGGTCTCGATATAGTCTTCGGATTTGCCGACCCTGCAGGTAGCGAGATTCTCTATTACGCCAAGCAGCACAATATTCAGTACGAATCTGACGAGAATGGCACGATTACTGGTACTACAACAGAGGATATCATTTCTGGAAACCTTGCATCTGGCTCTACAGAAGAATCTGAAGAAGGATTTGTATTTGAGCATTGGGTAGCTGACGTAGATGTAGTACTGGATGATGGTACAGAAATCGAAGCAGGAGATCCTATTAATAGCGATCAATTATCACATATTGTAGTTACTGAAGATATTGTACTAACTGCTATACACAAGAAAGATGTTCCTGAAGCACCTAATACTGGTGTAATGACGCATGGTGGTATTAGTGCTACACAAATAGTATTGTCTGTTCTTGGATTTGCTATTTGTGCTGCCGTGATTAAGCTACTTCCGATGATGTTTAGGAAGAGAATTAAATTCTAATAATCGTACAGGACAATAAATAATCCAGAATACGTTCTGGATTATTTTTTTGAATACTTAAATTTTAAGGAAAGTTTTAATGTTTTAGGTTATAATAGGATTATCATGAAAGCAAAAGCAGTACTCACCGCGTCTGATCGGACTATCGAGCGGGTTGAGGAAAAGTATCTCATCACGAAGCATCAAAAAACTGTTTTGATGAAGAAGATTTCTGAAAGATTGGAACATGATGATTTCTATAAAGAGCAAATTATAAGCTTGTACCTGGATAGCGACAATTACGATTTAGCAGTCAAGACCTTGGATAGGCCAAATTTTCGTTTGAAAGTTAGGGTGCGATCATACGATGTACCGACACCTTCAAAAAGAGTATTCTTTGAAGTCAAAACGAAGTTGAAAACCGAAAAGAGAAAAGTCGGAAATAAACGCCGGTTAGTGTTGCCGCTTAAGGATTTTTATGCTTATATAAATAAGGGGCAGGATTTGGAGGAACTTGCCAAGAAAGCTTCTAAAAGTGATGCGCAGCAATGCCAAGTAGCGCGTGAGTTGGATTATCTTGTGAAGGTATATGACCTCAAACCGAAGATACTAATTTCCTCGGACCGAACAGCGTTTAAGGGGAAATTCAATGAGGATTTCCGGCTCACATTCGACGAAAATCTGAGGTTTAGGACTCAGAAGTTGAGGTTGGAGAAGACTGGATCTTGGGAAAAGTATTTTCCGAACACGTCCGATCCAAAACGATCGATAATTATGGAAGTTAAGACTATGCATGCGATGCCACCTTGGTTCGTTGCGGAGCTGGGCAAGCTCCATATATATCCAGTAAGATTTTCTAAATATGGAAAAATTTACCAATTAATAAAAGAAAGGAATAATAATGTTCAATAGCGTGTTCGACACAGCAGCGGTAGGACTCAATATTACGACGATTCTGCTATGCTCAGGCGCGGCAATAGCGTTGGGACTGGTAATTGCGTTCACACATCTAAAAACTAGTAGGACGAGTAAAAATTTCTTAATTACTCTCACAATCTTACCGCTACTTGTCGAAGTGGTAATGCTGATGGTGAATGGGTCGCTCGGTACGTCGATCGCTATTTTGGGCGCGTTCTCACTCATTCGTTTCCGTTCGATTGCAGGAAACTCGAAAGAAATCTCGAGTGTATTCTTCGCAATGGCAGTAGGGCTTGCACTCGGTATGGGACATATTCTTTTTGCAGCAGTTGTCACGGCGATTACCGTCATGGTGATTTTGATTCTGTCGAAGTCCAAGATCTTCAACCTCAGCGCGCAACCTCAAACGCTTAAGATTACTATTCCAGAAGACCTCGATTATTCGCACGTCTTCGATGCAGAATTTAAAAAGTATACTAACTATCACGAGTTGGTGCGGAGCAAAACCTCTAATATGGGAAGCTTGTATGTATTGACATACGAAGTCAGTTTAAAGAAAACTGCCAATGAAAAAGAATTCTTAGACGCGATTCGGGTCAAGAACTCAAATTTGAAGGTTTTGCTTAGCCACGTGTCTAAGGAGGCATTAATTTAGTGAAGGAAATTAAGAAAGATTCAGCAAAAAACAGGGGCGAGAAAGCTAAGAGAGCGCATAGCGAAGTTGCGACAGTTTTGCCGGAAAAAACATCCGAAAAGCGTGAAAAAGAGCCAAAAAGGCGGCCAGGACTAGTCATCACGATAATACTCGTGGTGGTGGCCGCGGTGGCGATAATCTTTGGTGGAGCAAACGGAACTGGTAGATCGACACTTAGTAATAATATTAACGATACTGGTGTTAACTGGGACAGATACGACACTACAGCAATAACACTCTCTGGTACTGGCAAAACGCTAATTACACAAGCGGGTGTTTATACCGTAACCGGGACATTGTCTGATGGTTATATAGAGATTAATTCCCTGGGCGCGGTTAAGTTGATTTTGGATGGAGTCATAATCACGAATAATAGTGGTCCAGCAATTTATGTTGCAGGAGCGGAAATGGTGACAATTGAACTCGCAGGGGGAAGTAATAATACATTGACTGATGCGACAATCTACAGAGGGTGGGATGAAGATGTGTGTGGCGTGTTGTTTTCACATGATGATTTAGTATTGCAGGGTGATGGTGAGCTTACTATTGAGGCAAACTACGAGGACGGAATCGTTGGCAAGGACGATCTAAAGATTAACTCTGGAATTTATAATATAGACGCAAAAGATGAGGGGATACGTGGCAGAGATTCGATTTATATTGTAGATGGCACCTTCGAAATCACCTCAGGCGGAGATGCATTAAAGTCCAATAATAGCGACGAGGTTGGTAAGGGATGGGTTAAAATTGATGGTGGGTCAATCACTGCATCTGCTGATGATGATGGTGTACATGCCGAATCATCACTCGAAATAAATGGTGGAACTATCCAAATTAATAAAAGTTATGAAGGCATCGAAGCAGCGAAGGTTACTATTAATGGCGGAGAAATATCTATCACGGCTAGCGATGATGGGATTAATGCTGCGGGTGGTAACGACGGCTCATCACCAAATACGGGACGATATCAGCAGAGCTCAAACAACTATTCAATTTCTATTAACGGTGGTAGGTTATATGTGAATTCTGCCGGTGATGGTATAGATAGCAACGGCGCCGTGTATGTTAATGGCGGGACCGTGATCGTCGATGGGCCAACTAACAGTGGGAATGGAGCACTCGATTCTGAGACAGGTGTAATTTTTAATGGCGGTTCGGTAGTTGCGGTCGGCGCGAGCGGAATGGCTGTGGCACCTGACAAATCGTCTGCAAAATATTCCATATCGGTATTCTTTGCATCGACTTATGACGCCGGGACGGTACTTGAGGTGTACGATGATCATGGAAACGCAATTCTTAAGCATACGAGCTTAAAGAGCTTCCAGCATGCCTCGCTTAGTAGCGACGCATTCGAAGAAGGAGAGACGTATTATGTGTACGTTGACGACGTAAGATATACCACCGTGACATTGTCAGAGAAAACGACGCAAGTCGGACAAGGCAACAGAATGATGCCTGGCGGACGCGGGCAGGAGTGGCGATTCTAGGCTAACTAATTAATAATTCCCCGGTTGTTCGCCGGGGAATTTTTGTTGCTTTGCGTGCTAGGTATCTATACTGTCGCCGGGTAGGAGGTATTTGATAGATGTGTTCTGACAAGCGCCATGAATGACGTTATAAGTTATTTTCTGACCAAAATCAGATAATAAGGCATCATGAACCGGAATAACAGTGTTAGGGTTGGCTTTATTGATATACTCTATAGTTTCAAATGCTTTGCACCAAGGAGCAGAGATAGGGGCTAAGAGAACTGGTGTTTTGACTGGAGGGACGTCAAACGAGTCGCCTGGATTCGACAGAACATCATCAACGACAGCTCCGATATTTTCGCATGGGACCGTTCCACCAAAGGAGGCGTGATCTTTGCCAAAGAATTGGAGTCTGAAACCACCGATTTCTATAGTGTCGCCATCTTTAACAACGGCAGGGTTAAAGTTGGATAGGCTAGGGACGGTATCTTGGGTGGTAAAGAGTTTTGCATCTGGATTGCTGCTGATGATCTTCCCAATCACTTCTGGCTGGCAGTGATCACTATGCCGATGCGTAATGACAATGGCAGCGACATTCTCGAAATCTGGTAAAGTTTGAGTAATCTCTACCGGGTCGAAAATGGCTCTGCCACTATCTTTCTCTAATAGGATCGTAGAATGCTCGTATTTAGTTATCTTCATGCCAACATTATAGCATGTTGAGCGTACGGATTAGAATCTGCGAACTGAACGTGAAGACTTGCAGCGCTTGGTAATATAGAATACTAAGTAACCCATACTTGCTACACAGCCTACAGCGGCCATTATATTCTCTGCTTTTAGTCCATTGTCATGGCCTGTAATAATACCAGTGTTAGGAACAGCTGGCGCATCTGGAGCGTATTCATTTACCACATTAAAGCCATCGACATCTGAAGCATATAGTTCTATATTGTCTTGGGTAATAGTATATACGTACGGCTCACCATTAGCGTCATATTTTAGTAAGTTCTTAAATGCGAATCTCCAAATATCTTCTTCATCATCTTCGCCCTCTTCCCTAGTCACTTCGACGCTATCAATTAGCTCACCGTTTCTGAATAGCTTGATTATTGATTTGCCTGGGCGTATCTTTGAGGCATCACTATCATCTATCCAGCGTATGGTTCCCTCGATGTCTAGTCTGTTCAGTTCGAATTGATCTTCTGACATAGTGATCAGTGGCCTAATGCCAGCGCCAATGCTCGGATCGTTACATCCATTTTGACCATTGACGTAGCATAGGTCGCCTATAGTATCAATGAAGAATAAATAGTTATTTGTCTCAGAGTACAGATAATCTGCATCCATAGCTAGCTTTGTTGTTTTTCCTGAATTGCCATAGAATGCAGCATCCACCCCATAATATTCATAGAAGGCGGTACCTAGCCAGTACGTGGTCGAATAGAGCCAATTGTATTGATCTGGAATGTATTCTTTAATACTTGAGCGCCCAATGTATGACATGCCATCTCCGAACTCATCCTCTATAGACCAAACATAGGGATAGTCAGAATTCTCACAGCTCCATGATCCATCCTCATTCTCGGTCCATCCGTCATAGCAATGATACCCATCGCGCTCAAAGGTTTTATCTGTGTTGATTTCGGTCAAAATATCGGCGAGATTATTGTAAGTTAATAGATTAACATCATCAACTTGCCATGCACCTAAATTGTTTAGGGCTCCCTTGTAGTCGTCGAGGTAATTAAACACGAAGTTTCTGTGTGTCAGTTCGTTATCTTCATTGAAGTACATTTCGACCCAATCTTCTCTTTCCCCTCTATAATAGTGCGTTCGGTCATTAAAGAAGAAGTCGCCTATCTCTGGATACTCGGAGCCAGTTTCTTTACTGCCGCCGTGTTTGCTTATAGCCATTGATGACTGCATAGGATCTGCATCCTTATAGTTGAGCGTGTAGCAATATATGACGTCGAATAGCCATGTACCGTCATCGTCAGTATAACTGGTGGATCTGTCGTCATAGAATTGACAATTGTCTTCAATTTCATCCGCTCTGTGCAATCCCGCCATCTCGTCGTTGCGCTCGATCGTGTAATCAATTGGTTCAAAGCAGAGAAATTTGCCAAATTTTGAATTATACGTGCACCTTGTAAAGCCGTGATCTAAGAAGATTTCATATGGATTAGAATATGCGCTGTTATGAAACTTGTTCGTAACTTTATCTTCTTCTATTATGTTGATCGCACCAAGCTCATTCATAAACTCTTCATCGTCTGTCATGTCGATGATATTGTAGCCAGCATATAGGTTATACTCTGCTAAGGCTTGTATTGCTCCGTCCTCATTCTTCGTGACAAAGAAACATTCCGTACCTAGACAGAACTTGTCGCCAATCGATATAGTGCCGTCATCATCGGAATCCGTTACGAGCACTTTGTTCGTTGTGGCAAATGCGGATGCGCTATTGCAAACAACTGCAAATATCATCAAGGCTGGCATTAATCCAGTCATGAATCTTTTTATTATTGGTTTTTGTTTTTTCATTTGAGTTACTCCGTTTAAAACATTGTAACTCCACTTCTTTAGTTTAAGAATAAACGCTTTAGCAGTGTTTGTCAAGGCTTTTATCATATTTTTCAACGAAAATCCCCCGGGTCATGAGACTCGGGGGAAATCCGTTTAACAATGGCTTCGGGAGCGGTCAAGCTTAGAAGCGTTTGCGGCTAGTCAAGTAGTAACCAGCGGCAGTAACGAGAGAGCCGGCACCAAGAGCAGTAGCAGCGATGTCAGAGGCACCGGTGCTTGGAAGTTCTGGTTCTGGTTCTGGTTGAACTGGCTCAGTAGGTTCTGGGCAGCCCTTGTAAATAAGGACGTCAGCATAATCTTGCTTCATAGTTGGTTCAGCACCAATATAGCCTTGAGCCCAAGAACGAAGAACGTTGTCGCCACCACAACCGAGATTGTCATCTTTCATAACAACTTGGAAAGTAACAACGGCAGCAGCATTGGCTTTGTAATCACCAATGTTGATACCTTCGGAGGTGGTTAAACCGTCGGATTGAAGAGTAAGACCGTCTTTGTAGTTCGAGTTGTAAAGTTTGGTAGAACCAGGAACGTAAGTTTGGTTAGAACCAAGCTTATCGAAGAGGACGACGTCTTTCTCTAGAGAGTCGCTAGTGTTTTTGTAGGTGATTTTGTATTCAACAGTATCACCAACCTTGGCGTAAACTTGTTTCTTCCACTCTGTTTCACCAGCAAGACGAACGAGCTTAGTAACAGAGAAGTCGTAGTCATAAACTGCTTTGACACGGAAGGTGACGATAGCAGCATATTGGAAACAGCCAGGGATTTGGCCGTCGAGTTTGTCGTAGCCAAGTGTAGTACCACCCATTACGAGGTTGTCGCTAAGAGCAGTACCGCTGATCTTACCATTATTTTCGATAAGAGCGGAGCCCTTAACGTATTCAAGATGGAAGGTGTTAGTGCTAGATTTGAAGACGAGTTCGTCCCAAACCTTAGCAGGTTTGCTATTAGAAGCGGAAACAGTACCAGTGACGGTAATAGATTTACCAGATTCAGTTGGAACGTTT
>JAEEGL012928948.1_pt1 | contig 12340 bp, 9 predicted proteins | sample 9134231 | NCBI WGS metagenome assembly JAEEGL01 (sample SAMN16246548, study PRJNA631951) | gut metagenome | biome: gut microbiome; feature: rumen; material: fiber-attached | host: Bos | place: Iran: Karaj | collected 2018-10 | reverse complement strand
CGAGGCAATTACTATTGCGGATGGGGCTCAAGCAGCTGGTCTTATTGATATTCAGTATGATGCATTACTAGCAGATATTATCTGCTTTGCTGGGCACAAAACACTGTGCGGACCATTTGGAGTTGGCGGCTTTGCCATTCGAAAGAATTTATCCCTCAAAAAAGTGTTAACCGGCGGAACTGGCTCTAACTCGTTAAACACAGAGATGCCCGAGCATGGTACAGATCGTTATGAGGCAGGAAGCAAAGATATAGTTGCTATAGCGGGCCTGAATGCTGCTTTATCTGTGCTGGATCGGGAAAAACACGAAGAAACCATCAAAAAATTAACGGGGTATCTGATATCCCGATTAAAGGAGCTCACGAACATCAATATCTGTAGTAATGATGATGCGCTTGGAATTGTCTCTTTCACGGTGGATAGTTTTGACTCATACGATGTTGGAACGATTCTGGATGAGGAGTATGATATCGCCGTTCGAACGGGGTATCATTGTGCGCCTTACATTCATCAGTATTTGAAAGATCTAGACCATAATGGGACTGTCCGAGTGGGGATAGGACCGTTCAATACTGAGCAAGATGTTGATGCTCTGTTGGATGCATTAGAGAGCCTGTAAAGGAGGTAAACGCCTTGAGTTTCAAAGATTTATCTATAGAAATGAGATACAGATCCGAAGAACACGACTTTCCACGTGATTTTTTGATACCGGTGTTGAAAGAAACGGCATGTTATAAACGCGCTGTTGGCTTTTTCTCTTCATCAGCACTAATAGATTTATCCGTTGGCCTTTTTGAGATGGCAAAAAATGGAGGGCACATACAATTAATTGCATCCCCTCACCTGTCCGATGAAGATATCGAAGCTATTCGGTTAGGTTATAAAACACGAGAGAAGGTTATGATAGAAGCTCTTGAATGCAGCATTACCGAACCAATTAATGAATTCGAGGCGGAGCGACTTAATTTAGTTGCAACATTGATTGCATCTGGTATGCTTGAAATGAAGCGCGCTTTCGTGGAAAAAGGCACGTATAAAAACCTCTACCATGAAAAAATAGCGGTTTTTCAGGACAAAGATGGCAATATGATCTCGTTTACGGGATCAGCAAATGAATCCTCGACGGCGTTTTATGATAACTTTGAATCAATATATGTGTTTTGTGACTGGAAGGATGGCACACACAAAGAGTTTGCTGAAATAGCTGACAGAGATTTTAATGAGATGTGGGATAACCACACTCAGAAGATAGTTGTTATTCCGTTTCCAGATGTAGTAGCTAAGAAACTAGACCAGTATAGAAAAGATACAGTGGACTATCAGACGGATGAAAAAGAGTTCCATTATGATGAGTTTATAGAAAGGGAGAAACCTTTTAGAAAGCCTAAGAATGTCATTTTAAGGGATTATCAGAAGACGGCAGTATCAAACTGGATTGCGAATGGATATAGAGGGATTTTTGACATGTGTACGGGGTCAGGGAAATCATATACTGCTTTGGCGTGTATGGTCGACGTCGCACAAAGAGAGAATTATAAAGTGGCCGTTTTTATTGTATGTCCTTTCATTCATTTGGTAGGACAATGGGAGGAGGATGTGATAGAGTGGTGTCCGCCTCCGATTATAGCGCACTCACAGTCCTCGGATCAAAACTGGAAGGAGACATTGAAAAAAGCCTATATACGCTTTAAACGAAATGGGACTCCTTTCGTATGTATTACAACTAATGATACTTTTGCAGGTGATTATATTCCCAAAATCATTGAGGGCTTCGACGAAACGCAAAAAGTGATATTAGTGGTGGATGAAGCGCATAATTTTGGAGCAGAACGCTTGCTGAACTCATTGCCCCAGGGGATAAACTATAGGATTGCACTTTCTGCCACGATAGAACGTTATGGCGATCCAGAAGGAACTAAGTCTCTAGAATCGTACTTTGGAGAGAAATGTATAACCTACGGGATAGAAGATGCGATCAGAGACAATGCCCTAACAAAATATAACTACTACCCAGTGCCTGTATACTTAGATTCAGATGAACTTGATCAGTACAATGAATTGACCCGGCAAATTGGAAAGTGTATTGTTTCGGACAACGGTAAGAAAAAACTTTCAAAACAGGGAGAAATGCTCGCATTTAAACGTTCGCGCCTTTTAGCGGGGGCAAGAGGGAAAATACCTCTTTTAGTTCAAAAAATGCGACAGTTCAAAGATGACACACATATCTTGGTTTATTGCGGTGCGACTGAAGTCGATAGTATTTCCGGGGGAAGTAAAAGAATGATTGATGAGGTGACGGATGTCCTGCAATCCGAACTCAATCTGAAAGTTCACCGATTTACGGCAGATGAAACGCTAAAGGAAAGGCAAGATGTAAAATACTTTTTTACTGAAGGTATGTATCAAGTCATCACAGCGATAAAATGTCTTGATGAGGGAGTAAATATTCCAGCTATTAAGACGGCGTTTATTCTAGCTAGTACAAGAAATCCGCGAGAGTTTATTCAGCGAAGAGGCAGGCTTCTACGTAAGTTCGAAAATAAGGAGTTTGCTGAAATCTACGATTTTATAACCCTGCCTAGAGATCTGAGGGATGTTGTGTACGGGGATTATGAAAAGGATAAGAGCATAGTTTCTGGAGAACTTCTCAGAATATACGAGTTCGGAAGATACGCTTCAAATAAATCAACAGCGGATAGCATGATTATGGATATCATGAATGCCTATGAAGTTTTTTACGATATAGACACTAAAGAAAGTGAGGAATGGTATGATGGATAATCAAGATTCGAACCTTATTGATGAGATGTTTATTGAGATACGAAGAGCCGAAGTTAGAAATGAAAAATTAGGTAAGTATGATGACAAAACAATGGTAGCGAAAATAAGTAAATATATCCTCGACATGGCCAAAAAAGAGGTAGAGAAGGAGGAGGAAAATGAAGTTTAAAAGCATACGCATGAAAAACTTTATGCGATATAAGGGCGACGTTACAATTGAGTTTTCCACTGATCCCGAGAAGAATGTAACCATTATTTTAGGAGACAATTCATTTGGAAAGACAACAATTGCTCAAGCATTTCGCTGGGGACTATATGGCGAGGTTGCGACAACGAACTATTCGCATAAAAAGGACGTAATTCTTTTGAATAACGAGGTTATCGCATCGATGTCGATGGATAGTAAACGGTCTGTAGAAGTGGAGATATGTGTACAGACTGAAAAGCAAGAGTATCAATTCCGCAGAACGCAGTATTTTTCTCGTAAGAGTTCTAATCCGGCAATTCTCTCTATTAAGCCTTTAACAGCTACTTCCAGTCTTAGTATGTACATAAAGTACAATGATGGAACTACTTCGGGTTGGGTGTCCGATCAAACGGGAAACGGGAAAGAATTCCCTAAGGGGTGTGTTAGCGATGCGATATCCAATATGTTCCCACAAAAGCTTTCCTCCTATTTTTTCTTTGATGGCGAGCGTTGGAATAGTGATGCAGAGTCGCACGGAAAGGATGAACTTAAAAAATCTATTAATGCCATTCTGGGGCTCAATTCTCTTCGTAGGATGATGGAACACCTTAAAGATGGCGTACCCGGGAATAGAACTACAGTTGAAAGAACTCTCAATGCTAGTATTCAAGGGAGCAGTACCCAGTCGGATGTATTGAATGGACAAATCAATGATTTGGAAAACCAGATCACGGTCATAGATAATAATCTCGACAAAAAAACGGAAGAAAAAGACGTCCTAAATGATAATATTGAAAAGTATACCTCTATACTAGCCGATGGAAGAAAAGCAGAAGAGGATCAAAGGGAACTTCGAAAACTTGAGACAGAGATTCGAATGCATACTGAGTACAGGAATGATTCCTATTCTGACTTGGTTAAACTTGTGAGTTCGATTGATAAGCGTATGGCTGCATCACTTCTTCCAGCTATAGAAAGAGAATTGTCTTCTGTTGATTTAGAAGGGAAGGACATTCCCGGCGTGACAGCAGACACGATTGATTATTTGATAAAAAATGGGCTATGCCTATGTGGGGAAGCGTTGAACGAGGGGGATTCACATTATTCGGCATTGCTTCGCCTTAGAGAGGAGGTTTATCCGAATAAAATTGGTGGTCCTGCAAAAGTGTATAAAGGAACTCTTTCTGAATGGCAGTTTCAGTATGAAAACCTGATTGATGAGTTGAATCGCAAAGCAGAGAAATATGAAATTGAACAGAATGCTGTTGAGGATGCCGAGAGAAAGAAAACTGCTCTTGAGGAAAGAGTAGATAGAAAACAGAATATGGCCGCAGTGCGTGCGAAACTTGAAGAAGAGAAAAAAAGGATGAATGAACTCGTTCAGGCCATTTCTAATTTGACAAATAAAAAAGAAGAATTGAAAAAAAATATCAAGAGTCTTCGTGAGCAGTTAGAGTTGATAGAGGCGCAAAACAAAGCTAATAAACCGATTTACAAGGCGATATCCCTTAACTCGATTATCTACTCTGAGGCAAAGAAAAGACTTGAGAAATTTGAGAAACCTACGGTTACGGAATTGAGTGCCATGATAGCAAGGAATTTCCAAAAAATGTTTGGGTCTCAGGATAAGTATGCAAAACTAGATGACGACTATCAGGTCAAACTTTATTACCGATCACTTGGCGGGAAAAATGACCACCCTGAGGAGAACTTAGCAACTGGAGAACGAATTGCTCTTAATTTCGCTTACATAGTTAGCATTTTGGAAATGGCTAAGATACGAAGGGAACTTGATAATTTCGAGGATGCAGTTTCAAGTCTTCCACTAGTACTGGATGCACCGTTTTCAAATCTGTCGGGGGACAACACTGGAACAGTTGCAGCGAGTCTCCCTCAATTTGCTGAGCAAGTTATCATATTTATGCTCGACAAGGATTTAGAGGCATCAGGATTGCTCAACTACACGGATAGACAGCATAGATATCGGGTTAGCAGAAATGTGGAAGATAATAATTCGACTATTATTCTTAACGATGATTATCTAGGAGGTGAGATATAATGTCGAGTAAGACGTATGAGTACTTTCGAAGCGAACCAATTATCATAAGTGGAAAATATGCGCGTTACGCAGATGCGCTTTGGAAACAAGGAACCATTCAAGAATCAAAGTTTGAAAGGCTGTTAGATTTGTATTGTGTTGCCTCTATGACCGGATTAATGACAGAAACTCGTTTAGAAGAGGATAAGAATGAGGATACTAAAAGGACTATTCAAGTAGAGCAGTTGACTCGAGATTATACTCGACTGATGACACTTCTTAGAACGACGATACTAATCGACCAAAGCAGAGGATTGGATATACGCACAAAGGCCATGTATGCATTTGATACAAATCCTAAAACGGAAGAAGAATACAGGGATAATATGGAGTTGTTCCACTCGTATGCTAGAGGAGGCCTTGAATTTTTGTACAAACGTTTGGTTTTGCGGCCGTTAGATATGGATGACCAATTTAGTGATGCAAAGATAGCCAATATTATGGAGTTTGCAAAGAATCCGACCGCTAGGGATGATGATTTGCTTGTAGAATGATGTCGTTTTATCTAAACTGGTGACCAATTCGCTTTTGAGCTATATTTTATTTTCACTAAATCAGACCACCTTTCATAGCTTTTAAAACCAACCCTCTCGGAAAATGAGGCCAGGATTCACGAAAAAGAACTCACTGTTCATTAATGGCATTTGATGCGTAGGTTTTTGAGCATAGACAATGAAATTCCCTGATCCTAGGCGACTCGGGCCCAAAGCGAGAGTGCTTGATCTGGTGTATATTCCGCTAACTCAGACCACCTTTCCGTGAAGGTTGGTCTGAAAGACCGTGAGCATTGATCTATTTGACCGTGAAAGGTGGTCTGAGTTAGCGGAATATACATGGATGAGGAATACGATCTTTTAATGTGGGAATCATCGATCTTTACCGAAAACAGGAGCATCATGAATAGAAAACACCTACAGCAGATTATAGATCACTATCTTTCCAGGTTCGAAGAGCTGAACGGACCGGTGCATATGGAATACTATAAGTGGCAGATCGCATATCGGTTCAAGACGCTGATGGATGAGGCATTGAATGGCCCGATCGAAGAGTTTCCGGCCAGGTTGAACGTCGTGAAAACCCTGACGGAAAACCTGATCGATAGCTATACACAACCATTCAATGGTTTGGTAGAGTTCTCAAAAATAGAACCCGAAACCGTGCGCGAGATGTTCCGAAAATTACTTAGGGTTGCCGAAGCAGAAACTGAAGAAAAGCAAACGGCTTATTTTCAGTTCCTTGATGAAAGCCATAGGCTCAGGGATAAGTATTATCCGGACAGTTATCGTTATAATGATGATCTGCACTCCGTAACGGCATATCTGTTCTTATACGATCCGGAGCATAATTATCTGTATAAGCCTTCTCATTGCCGGGACTTTGCAGACTGCATAGAGTTCTATGATGACTGGGGATATGGCACTGATACAAAACTTGATATATTCTTCAGGATGTGTGATGAGGTTTGTTCCTTTATAAAGGGAAATGAGCCGCTGATGCTTGCGAATGCAGGCCGCTACGATATTGACCCTAATGGAATGCATCCGGATCGGGAAAAACATATTCTATTATTTGATCTGATCTATTGCTGTTCGGCCTACGGACTGTTTGATGGAATCAGTTATATGACTCCGAAAACCGGAGAGAGAAAGCTGCTTCAGGAGAGAAAAGAAAAAGCGCAGGAACTGGCGTCGAACCTGACGAAAGCACTGGAACAACTTGAGCGGCTGAATACAGCGACGGACTGGCTGAAAGGAGTCCTTCAACCGGGGGCAAAAATCCGGCATAAGACATTCGGCGGGGGCATCATTCAAGAGATAACTGATAAGACGATCACGGTGCACTTTCCGGACTATGGGAAAAAGATACTGGGGATTATCGTATGTGTTGGTAATGGCCTGATTTCCCTGGGCAACGAAGAAAACCAAACTAAATTACTAAGTTATCAGGACCTTTTCCGTAAGGATGAACAGATCCGAAACGCAGTTCAGATGGCAGAGCGTGATTATGAACCATATGCGGAGTATTATACTCCACAACAGCCGATTTAAAGGAGCAAACGATTAAAAAAGAAGATCAAGCAACCGCATATAGACATGTAGCTGCAGGCATATATAGAAAGGCGAAAAAGTGAATGGTTAATAGGCGAGTAGTTTTCGAACTGACTGTCGGCGAAAACAACTTTGATTTTACACAGAGTATTTCGTCTGCCATGGAAAAAGCAGAACTTGAATTATCTGCCATTGAGGAAGAAATATCAGAAAGTGAAAACACACTAAAAGCGCTGACTCCTCAATGCGATAAGTTGGATTATATTCTGGCGGCATCGAGCGGAGTTCTCTGTGGAATACTGGATATTTTTCTTGTGGGCAAACCAGGTGAATCTCCGATTGGAGATATCACGGATAAATGGTTTGAGAATCGAACAAAGGATTTTGCAAAACTTTGCAAATGGGATAATAGTAAAGACGACTCTCTTAAATCTGCCATTTCTCATCTGGAAAAGAAGTTTAAGATACCTTATGATCAGCGCGCGGCCGGGGATGCTGCGAGTTTTGTATTTGATTTAAACCCTAGCAATCATCACTTCAAATCGCTAGGTCATAATCCTACTCTGTTTGGGCTATTCTTCTCCATTTTAGATCAATTCAGCAATACTTCACATTTTGTTTCCGGTGGAGAAGTTATTTCATTGCAAGATGCGGATGGAAAGTTTGAACTCAGAGGAAACAGCGTTCCGAGCAAGCTTTTCTGTGCTTTTGTAAACTGGTTTGGTCACTTGATTTCGGATATGTCAGGGTCGTCAAGTAGTAAGGGGAGAGGTATGGGTATTCCTTCGCCTATCTGGAGTTGGACAAATGATATAATCGCTATCAAGAGTAAACTAAACATTCCTGTGTCCGAATTTGATCAGTCAGTAAATGAACTTGCACTTCAGATATACAAAGAAGGCTACGACGTACGTTTTCAAACAGCCCAGTTGATACCGGTCTTTATCAACGAACTGATAGTTCGGACATTTTATGCTGTGAGACGACTTATCCGGTATTTCACATCAACTGAAAAAGAAAATCGTTCGTTTAAACAGTTGTGGAAATCTTGTGAGCCGTTTTCTAATGCTACAGTAAAAAGAATGCTGACAGTGGCTCATGGTACATTCTGCATTATGGATCTTGGAGATGCTATAATACAAGGAGCTGTCGGAGGCGGAGGAGTTTTCAATGTTGCTGAGTTCTTTATGCGACTTAACATAGTTGGTGTTGGAAGGTTTGCGATATCTTTATTCGGAGAAGTAAAACGCGGCATAAAACGATCAGGGGCTAAAGACACGGTATATTTTCTTAATGGTGAACGTAGCATTGTTGAAAACTATATTGCCGGACTTAAGATACTGTCGGATATGTACGATGATAAACTTCTATTGACGTTTACCGATGATTTAAAAAATAGCGAATTGTATATTCAGGCATTTGAAAAATCGGTTAAACTGGCAGAAAAGCGGAACGTCCCTTCAGAAGAGATATTGAAGACAAAGACGGACATCGATAATTATTTCCGCAGAGGTACATGAAATGGGAAAAAAGAAATCTAAACTTCAATTGGCACAGGATGAGGCTCAGGCAGCAATAAATAATACAAATGAAAGAATAGATGAACTGGGTAAAAATACCAGAAATCTTTATGCTGAATTAACTGAAATCCAAGAGGGTTTCGAAGCTATTCGGAATATCCCACCTGAAAAGAAAATCGAATATGAGGAATTGAATAAGATCCGCCTCGAATGGAAACAGCAAGCAGAGAAAATCGAAAAGGATTACAATAATGCAAAGGCTAAGAATGTAGGGGCTGGTGCAGCCGGCGCCGGTCTTGGCGTGGCTGTTGTGACTATTGGACCGACTGTGGCAATGGGGGTTGCTACAACTTTCGGAGTAGCTTCAACTGGAACTGCAATTTCCTCTTTAAGCGGCGCAGCTGCAACTAATGCAGCTTTGGCATGGCTTGGTGGAGGAGCTCTTGCAACCGGTGGCGGTGGAATGGCGGCAGGTAATGCTTTCCTAGCTTTGGCAGGCCCTGTAGGCTGGTCTATTGCTGGCGTTGCTCTGCTTACAAGTGGATTATTCTTTTGGATGAACCATAATGATAAAAAGCGCATTGAAGAGGTATTCACTCTGATTAGTAAGCGAGATGTCACATCGTATGAATTGGCAATGGTAGAACTGAATGAACGTATTGAACGTATTAAAGATGAGTCCGAAAAGCTTAGTGAAGCATTAGAAAAGATAAAAACTTTCGGACTTGATTATGAAGCTATGACTGAAGAACAACAGTATTCGCTAGGAAGCTATGTGAACTTGCTATCATCTTCGACTCAGTTGCTTGTAAATCCCATTCTTGGACTTCAACCGAAATATTCAGAGGTGGATTTTGATGGTTTTGTTGCAAAGCAAATGGTTGAAAGTAAAACCAAACAGATTAAAGAACAAAAAATCATTATTATTTCACTTGCCAATTTCCTCTACAAAATTGATTTGAATGACAGAGACAAAAAGCTAGTTTGGAAATCACTAAGAAGAAACAAGAAAATGCTTAAGTCGATGAATGTTGCCAAAAAAGATTTTAACGAAGATATAATAAATACTGTTGTTAAAGCATTAAAGCACAAGTATTCGACAGTCGGCGAGTGAATATTTTGTTTAATAGATATCTTTTGGGCTGGCGTCAAGTAAGTGAATATTATATGAACACATAAGTGTTTTGGATCAAATGCACATTCCACTAATTCTGAACATCTTTCTTGGTGTTTGAGACCATACTTATTTTAAGGAGGACAACCATGGAAACACTTTTGGGCCATTTACGGCCACTAGTAAAGATCAATCAGGAGGATATCGCTACACTGACGTTGCATTATCTTCTGACAAAGTATCCGGCCTTGAATACATGTTTTACGGGAATGATGGCACATGCATTGGATGAGTCATTGCCCAAGACGCTGACCTATGTGACGCAGTCAGCCGGCGATGAACGGGAACGCCCCGATATAGCTGGATCCGATGCTTCCGGAAAAGAATTCCTCCTTTGTGAAGAGAAGTTCTATGCGGGCCTGACCGAAAATCAGCCCCTTACGTATCTGAAGCGCCTTCGTGAAGAAGGCGGTGCCGGACTAGTCTTTATATGTCCGGAAAACCGAAAGATCAGTCTTTGGGCTGCGCTTCTTGGAAAGTGCGGGATGGAGTATAGCCCCGGAACCTACCGCGTAAAGGTGGAAGGAGTTTCCATGGCTCTGGTGAGCTGGGAGGAGATCCTTATTCGCTTTTACGATATCGCCGTTGCCGTGGAACCGGAGAGTGTAGCAGATATCCGGCAGCTGAAGATTTTCTGCGAAGAAGTGATCCAAAGGTCTTTTACGCCCTTCATGGAAATCCAAATGGGAGCGGACAACGCCAAGACCTACAAGCAGTGTATTGAGATGATTTCGACGCTTCGCACGGCCATCTTAAGTGACCCAGCCTTCTGTGCGGATATCAAAGGCTTAAAGAACACTCCTCAGGTAAAGGGTGTCAACTCCTATATGCGTATAAGAGGCATTAACGCGACGATTTCCATGAACGTCGATTTCTGGGCGAATGAAACCTTAATGGATACTCCATTCTGGCTCTCTTTCCATGATGCGGACTGGAGAACCACTCCAGAACTGGTAGAATGTTTCAAAGATGTGCCTGCAACTGAAAAGACTTGGAATTATAGCGGTAGTTCCCTGTATCTTGCCCTGCCAGTACCGTATTATCTCCTGGAAGACGAAGCGGTCAACCATCTGAAAAAGCAGATATTGACGTATTTGTCCATGATCAAACTGAAGAATACCTGAAATGAGGAGGGATCGGAAAGGAGAGAATCATGAATAAGATTCACAGAACTGATAGGGATGATATTAAGAATGCACTTCAGGTTTTTTACGGTGATAAGGGGCCAGATGCGGTTATGACAGGTTTGACAGATCTGGACCGCTTTCTAGGTGGTTTTCGGAGAGGAGATCTGATTGTTATCGGCGGACGCCCCGGCATGGGAAAGGGGACGTTTGCCCTAAGTCTGGTAAAAAACATTGCGATTGGTGATAAGGTACCGGTTCTATATCTTTCGTGGTACAGTGATAAGGAACATGTTTTGACCCAATTACTGTGCATGCTGACCGGAATGTATGGTGGTCCGCCCAAAATGATAAAAGATGCTGATCGCAGAAGACTTGAAGAAGCCAGTGAGAAAGTGTTGAATGGAAATCTCTATATTGCTGACCTCAGAGATATGTCCCCGGAAGATCTCGAGCAATCGCTTTACAAAATGGAGGAGTCCCCGAAACTGATCATTGTCGAAGACCTGCAGACGGCTGCTTATGGAGCGGATAAAAACGATAAGAAAGAGCGGGCTAAGGAATACCTGTCCGAGTTAAAGCGGATCGGACAAAAGTTTGGCTGCGCTGTCCTTGTATTATCGCAGCTGAGCAGAAAGCCGGAGATAAGAAAAGACCACAGACCATTGCTTAACGATTTCAGGGAACATGAAGCAATCAAGGCGGCAGCGGATGTTGTGCTTTGTCTGTACAGGGAGAGCTATTATGATAAAGACACAGATTTCGAGGAAGCCGAAGTGATAATAATGTGGAACCGAAGAGGACCTGCAGGGACGGTTGCACTGACATATTCCGATGGTGCGTTTAAAGACCATGAGGTCAAAGACCATGAGTTTGATGAAACAGATAGCCATAATGATGGGCTCGAAGATGAAGAACTTCCGTTTCGTTGATGTTTGAATCGTGGCACCGCGAAGTTCCCTATATATATCCGGTCAAATGAAATGGGTCAAATGAAAAAGTAAATTTCACTTGAACCTTGGGGGTGCGGAATTTAAAAATGCACTTTAGGGATTAAAGCTGTTCTGGATACGCCGATATTATCCGCAGATGGAAACCTTACTGACGAATCAAAAGATCTGCTCGATAAGATAGATGATTGATCAGGAAAGAGGGGGCCAAGAAGATCATATGGAAGCAAGAGATTATTTGAATATACTTCATGTTGCTGAGCGGTTAAAGGATACTCCGCGCCATTGCACCACAAGTAAAAGAAGAGTCGAAAGCGTGGCAGAGCATAGCTGGAGAGTTTCACTGATGGCGTTGCTCTTAAAAAAGGAGTTTCCAGATGTGGATGTTGATAGGGTGGTCAGCATGTGCCTGATCCATGATCTTGGCGAATGCTTTACCGGAGATATTCCGACCTTTT
>JAEEGL011050326.1_pt1 | contig 12340 bp, 6 predicted proteins | sample 9134231 | NCBI WGS metagenome assembly JAEEGL01 (sample SAMN16246548, study PRJNA631951) | gut metagenome | biome: gut microbiome; feature: rumen; material: fiber-attached | host: Bos | place: Iran: Karaj | collected 2018-10 | reverse complement strand
TCCAAAACCTTGCTGACCAATTAAATGGCTTGCAAAAGGCATTTACTGCATCAGAAAGATTATTTAATTTATTAGATGTAGAACCAGAGGTTAGAGATAGTGCTGATGCAATTGATATTGAAAACTTCAAAGGTAAAATTGAATTTAAAAATGTATGGTTTGCATATAATGGCATAGATTGGATTTTAAAGGATGTTTCATTTGTTGTTAATCCAATGGAAACTGCAGCCTTTGTTGGTGCAACAGGAGCTGGTAAAACAACAATATTAAGCTTAATAGTAAGAAATTATGAAATCCAAAAGGGTCAAATTTTAATTGATGATATAGATATTTCAAAAATTAAAATTAAATCATTAAGACGTGCTATAGGTCAAATGATGCAGGATGTATTCTTATTTAGTGGATCTATAAGAGATAATATTACTCTTCATGATACAAAATATAATGATGAAGAAATTATGGATACATGTAAATATGTAAATGCTGATTCATTTATTAATAAATTACCTAAGGGCTTAGATGAAGAAGTAATTGAGCGTGGTGAAAACTTTAGCCAAGGTCAAAGACAGTTATTAAGCTTTGCAAGAACTGTTTTAGCTAAGCCTCAAGTATTAATTTTAGATGAAGCTACTGCAAATATTGATACAGAAACAGAAGTGTTAATTCAAGAATCTTTAGAAAAGATGAAAAACATAGGTACTATGCTTGTTGTTGCCCATAGATTATCTACTATTCAACATGCTGATAAGATTGTTGTTTTAAGTAAGGGTGAAGTAAAAGAAATGGGTAATCACCAAGAATTATTAGCGAAAAAGGGTCTTTATTATAACCTTTATGAATTGCAATATAAGAGCATGGAGGAATAATGAAAAACTATATTAAAATATTAGCATTACCAATTACAATTTTAATAATAATGATTATAATATTAGTCACTAATATACCTCATTTAGAATATAAATATGACGAAATAGAACAAGGTTATTTTATTACTAATGCGGTTGGTAATGCTGAATATTATAATATAAGTGATACATATAAAGGTAAACCAGTTCTTGGTATAGCTGAAAAAGCATTTTATAAACATAATAATTTAAAAGAAGTTAATCTTCCTTCATCGATAAAATATATTGATAGAATGGCTTTTAGTGAATGTGAAAATTTATCTAAAATCAATTTAGATAATATAGAAGAAATTGAAAGAAATGCATTTTCTTATTGTAAAAATTTAACTACTGTTAATTTAAATGCTACTGATATAGGTGCATCAGCATTTTATAAATGTATTAATTTAGAAAAAATAAATTTAAATAATACTATTACTATTGGTACTTTATGCTTTTCAAATACAAAAATTGAAACTATAAGTATACCAAAAACATGTGACCTATTTGGTGGAGATGTGTTTTTTGAATGTGAAAAATTAAAAACAATTAATGTTTATAGTAATAAATTAAAGGATAATGATTATTTACAAAGCTTAAAAAATGTAAATTGGATTGGAGAATAATTTATGGAAAAGCCTATTTTAATCTTAGTTGCTGGTGGTACAGCATCTGGAAAAACAACTGTTGTTAATGAAATAATAAGCTATTTTAATTCAAATGATATATCAGTTGTTTATATGGATAATTATTATAAAAGAAGAGATGACATCTCAATTGAAGAAAGAAAAAAGATAAATTATGATCATCCAAATTCATTTGATATTGAATTATTAAAAAATGATTTAAAGGATTTATTATCTTCAAAAACAATCCATTCACCTATTTATGATTTTAAAATTCATAATCGTAAGGAAGCAACACTTACAATTAGACCATCTAAGGTTATAATTTTAGAAGGAATATTATCAATGTATGATACTGATATAAGAGCTTTAGCTGATATTAAAATCTTTGTTGAATCTGAAGCTGATATAAGATTTATGAGAAGATTAAAAAGAGATATGCAGGAGCGTGGAAGAAGCTTAGATGAAGTATATTTACAATATACTCAAACAGTAAAACCAATGCATGATTTATATGTTGAGCCATGCAAAAGATTTGCAGATATTATAATTCCTAATAACGATAGACATGATGTTGCCTTAGGAATTTTAGCTGCTAAAATTAAAGATATAATATGGAAATAATTTAAAAAGCCACAAATGTTTGATACATTGTGGCTTTTTTTCCGAAAAAAACCTAAAATAAAATTGACAATTTTTTTATTTATAATTAAAATATAAGTAAAGAAGCGTGTTTAAAATTTAGAAAAAGGACTAAGAAATATTGAGTTTCTCTTTTTTATTGTACATAAAATGGGAGTTGATTTTATGGAAAAGAAGGATATTTTAAAATTTTTGATTAAATCAAGAGGTTCTATAGTTTTTTCTTATGACAAGAATAGAGATTTAATCACATATTTAGTTTACTATGAAAAAAATGAATTAAAAGAAAACAAAAATGAATTATCATTAAATGAGTTCAGTAGTTTTATTATGGACTTTTTTGATGTAAAAATTGATCTAAAATATGTAAAAGAAGAAGTCTTAAAAAATATAACAAAAGATCATACTTTTAATTTACAATTTGTCTTTAAAAACTCAAAAGATAAACCTGTAAAATTCTGCTTTAAAGGTGGAAGATATGATGATAATCAGGTTGTAGCAAGCTTCTATTTAGAAAAAGATAATAGAAACGATCAAATAGATGAATTAACAAAAACTATTTCTCCTTTAGACATAAAACAACAAATAGAAGATTTATTAGCTAAAAAAGAAGATTTTATGCTAGGTATTATTGATATAGATAATTTTGATGATTTTAACAAAAAATATGGAAATATTTTAGGTGATATTATCTTAATTGAAGTTGTATCTATAACAAAAGATATTTTAGCTAATAATGGTGTAATATCTAGAATAGGTGGAGACTCATTCTTATTCTATTATAAAATTACAAGTGATTATGATAAGACTAGAAATTTTGTTTTAGAAATTAGAAATAGAATGAAAGAAATGGTTAATAAAGCCTTAAATGTTGATGCTAATATAACTGTTACATTAGGTATTTCAAGATCTAATGTTGATGGTAATGATTTTAATATTTTATATAATAAAGCATTAAGTGCGTTAAAAAGAGGAAAAAAGAAATCAAGAGACTGCTTCATAATTTATTTTGAAGATAAATGTGGTCCAGTAGATTCACTTGATCATTTTAAATCAAATGCCTTTGAAGTATCAAAAACTGCAAATTATAGTGCTATTTCAGCAGTAGTTGAGGTATTAAATTCTAATTTATCATTTGGAAGAAGAATTGAAGAGGCGATGAACTTAATCGGTAAATTCTTTATGCTTGATAGAATTACTTTAATTGAGCTTGATCCTCAATCAGAAAAAATAAAAAATGTTTTAGCGTGGTATAATCCAGTAAGTGGAAAATTAGGATATGATTTTTCTGATGATAATCAAGATGCATGGAGAGATGCTTTAGGTAAATCTAACCTTTTAGTTATTGATGATACATATCATTATGAAAATGAAAAAATTCAAAAAACATTATTTAATTCAAATATTTATGCTGTAGTAGCATCTGAATTAAGAATATCAGATAAATGCTTTGGCTTAATTCAATTCGAAATGACTTCTCATTATCGTTATTGGCTTCAAGATGATGTAAAAGCTTTAAGCCTATTAGCTAAAATTATTACAGTAAGATATAACAAAGAATACGAAACATATATCCATTTTAAGCAAATGTATTTTGATGAGGAAACTGAATTATATAATTTCCATAAATGGTATATTGATGTCGATGAAATTTTAAAAGAAAATAAAATAGAACGAAAAATTGAAAAATATACAATATTAGATATTGGAATTACTAAATATACAGCATTAGTAAATATTGCAGGTATTAAGTTTGTAAGAACTGTTTTAAAAACAATAGCTGATTCAATAAGAGGACTTGAAACAATGGGAATTAGGTATTGTAGAAGCTATGAAAATAGATTTACATTATTCTTCCCATCTGCTGATACCTTCTTAGTAAAAAATGTATTTAAGAAGGTTATAAATGCAGTAAATGAAATTGAAGCCTTAGATGGTGAAAAAATAAATATTCAAGGCGGATTTAACGTTGTTTCAGTTGTAGATGAACAAGATTTAGATGAAGAAGTAAATAGGGCTATAATGGCTAGAAAAAATGTTACAGAGGCAAATAAATGCTTACAATTTACTCAAGAAATGCTTGAAATTGATAGAGTTAAAACATTATTAACAAGTCATATAGAAAATGCCCTAGACAATAATGAATTTATTCTTTATTTACAGCCAAAAATTTCAACTGCAACAGGAAAGCTTGCTGGAGCTGAGGCTTTAACTAGATGGAATTATAATTTTGAAAAATTAATTTTCCCTAATGATTTTATTCCTTTACTAGAAGAGACAGGCTATATCGCAAGACTTGATTTTAGTGTATTTGAAAATGTATGTATCTTCATTAAGGAATTAGAAAAAGAAGGAAAATTAATAGTTCCTATTTCTGTAAATGTATCAAGAGCTATTAATAATTTTGATTATTATTTTACTAAAATCGAAAAGATAAGAAAAAAATATAATGTAGATTCAAAATATATTGAAATTGAAATTACAGAAGGTATGTATTCAAATAATAATGAAGCAATAAAATCATTTATTGAAAAGCTTCATAGCGTTGGATATGGCGTTTCTATGGATGATTTTGGTTCAGGAAATTCAAATATTTCTACATTATCACAATTAAAATTTGATATCATTAAATTTGATAGAGGCTTCTTCCAGGATATCAACAATGAAAAGGAAAAGCTAATTATTGATTCTATGACTAAATTAGTTAAAAATATGAACATGAAGGTTGTTTGTGAAGGAATCGAAACAAAAGATTATGTCGATTATTTAACTAAAATTGGCTGTGATTATATCCAAGGATATTACTTTGATAAGCCTATAAAGCTTGAATCTTTTAAAGAAAAATATATTAATTAATACAATTGGGCTCTTAAATGGAGCCCTTTGTTTAAGAAATGCCTATTTTTAGGCGAAATAAGCGATTTTTAATAATTTGGGTATTTACAATTCAAGACTTTGTGATATACTTGAAATTACCCCGAATTTTTTATATAATTAAATCGATAAAAAACGTAAGTTGAAATGGGTGATTATTATGCCACTATTTAAGAAAAAACTGAATGATACACCTAAAATTATTGAGGACAAGGGTCCTACATGGGAAGAAATTGTTGAAGCCAACCAAGATGTTGATATTTATTCAATGGAGGTTGTTGTAGATAGAGTAACTGGTGGCGTAGTAGGTACTTTAAGAGTTACAGATGATATGAATAGTCCTATATTTAAAAAAGGCGACTTTATTAGCATCTACAGAGTTAATAGATTTAAGCCTGGGGATTTTGTTTTATATCAATCTCATGAAGAATATTTTGTAAGACGTGTAATTAAATTTGTTAATGATGATATTTATGTTGCAGGAGATCATGAGCATGAATATCATATTATAAAAAGAAAAGATGTATTAGGAAAAGTAATATCAAGACAAAGAAAGCTTAAGGTTTTAAGCTTCTCAGTTACCCCTAAGAAAAAGCTTTATACATTTAAAAAAGTTAATTTATCAAAATTTAGATTAGGTAATAGAGTTACAGACTATGAACAAGAGGCACTTGCTGAATCATTAGAGCTTGCTCAAGCAACAGCTAAATCTAATGCTACTGAAGTTGAAAAGAAAGAATATAAATACAATATCGACCTTGATAGTGATTTAGCTTCATTCTTAAACCCAGATACACTTGTATTAGAACTTAGAAAAGCTGCAAGTGGTATTCAAGATGATACAGAAGATGATGTTGAATATGTAGATGAAGAAGGAAATCCTATTACTAAAGAAGAATATGAAGCATTACAAGCTGAAGCTGAAGATGGTGTTGAGTATGTGGATGAAGAAGGAAATCCTATTACTAAAGAAGAATATGAGGCATTACAGGCTGAATCTGAAGATGGTGTTGAGTATGTAGATGAAGAAGGAAATCCTATTTCTAAAGAGGAATATGAGGCTTTAAGTGCTGAAGAACCTCAAGATGAGGAAGATACTGATTCAGAAAATAATTAACTTAAATAAGATATATAAAGAGGGTAAGAACTACCCTTTTTATTATCCCTTAAAATTAAAAAAATAAATTTCAAAACCAATCTAGTAATTAAAACTAGATAGAATGATAAAACAAAATAGTAAATTAGTTATTTGATAAGAGATAATGAAATATTCAAAAACCAAAACTTGATGAAAATTATTTTCATTAACTAAATTTGATAAAATTTAATATATACGAAGTATATATTAATTAAAATAAATTTTTAATTTAAAAGAGGTGTTTATAATATGAAAATTATATTACAAGGAAAGGAAAAAGAACTAGAAAAACCAGCTAGAATAATGGAATTTATTGATAATAAAGATCATAAATATATGGCTGCAAGAGTAAATAATCGTCTAAGAGAATTAAGATATATAGTTTCAACTGATGCTAAAATTGATCTTTTAGGGCTTGAGGATTCTGATGTATGTAGAATTTATCAATCAACACTAAGATATTTAGTTTTTATGGCATTACATAATGTATATCCAAATGCTAAAATAACTTATAACTATAGTGTTTCAAGATCTATATTTGCATCTGTATCTAATTTTGGTAGACCATTTTTACAATCTGATTTAGATGCTGTAAACGAAGAATTAAAAAAGATAATTGAAGCTGATTATCCAATTGTAAGATCATCACTTACAAAAGAAGAGGCTGTAAAGCTTTATAAAGAATTAGGCTCAGATGAAAAGGTAAGAATCTTAAAATATCGTAAAGAAGATACAGTTCATGTATATGAATGTAATGGATTTATGGATTATATGTTTGGATATATGCTACCTTCTACAGGCTATGTTAAAAAATATTTATTAAAGCTTTATACTCCAGGCTTCTTAATTTCATATCCAAGAAGTGAAACTAATGGTGAAATTCCTGATTTCCAAGATGAAAAGGTATTTAGAAATTCATTAAAAGAAGCAAATCGTTGGTCAAATACAGCAAGAGCATCTTATATTGCTGATTTTAATGAAATAGTAGAATCTGGAAGAGCCTTAGAATATTTAAATATTTGTGAGGCAAGACATAATAAGCAACTTGCTGATTTAGGTCAAAAAATTCAAAATAGAATCGATGATGTTAAATTAATTTGTGTTGCAGGCCCTTCATCAAGTGGTAAAACTACATTTACTAACCGTTTAAGAATTGAATTAATGAGTAGAGGTATTACACCTTTAATGATTTCAATTGATAATTTCTATAAGCATCCAGATCAATGCCCTATTGGTGCTGATGGTAAGCCTGACTTTGAGGATATTGATGCTTTAGATAGAGCGTTATTTAATGAATGCATGTATAAATTAATTCAAGGTGAAAAGGTAGCCTTACCTACATATGATTTTACAACTAAGAAAAGAACATTTTCTGAGCCAGTAAAATTAATGCATCATCAACCAATCCTAATTGAAGGTATTCATGCTTTAAATGATGATTTAACTCCATCAATTAACCAAGAAGAAAAATTTAAAGTATATATCGCTCCACTTATTCAATACAGAATTGATGAAAGAAACCCTATTTCAATTTCTGATTTAAGATTAATAAGAAGAATGGTAAGAGATTATAACTATAGAGGAACAACTTGTGAAAGAACATTAGAATTCTGGCCATCAGTAAGAGCTGGTGAATTCAAATGGATTTATCCATATCAAAATGATGCTGATTTTGTATTTAATTCAGAATTAGGATATGAATTATGTGTCTTAAGTAAATATGCTATAAAGCTACTTTCTGATATTAAAGATGATTCTCCATACTATATTACAGCAAATAGATTATTAAAATTCTTAAAATATTTCACACCAATTTCTGATAAATGGGTTCCATGTAACTCAATTATAAGAGAATTTATAGGTGGTTCTATATTCTATACTGAAGATAAAATCTAAAAATAGCTTAAAAATAGGCCTATTATAGCCTTTTTAAGATATTTGATGTATAGTTTTAAGCTAAAGTGCTAAAAAGGGCTAAAATATGCCTTAAAACACTTTAGCTTTTTATTTTCTAAATAATGTTAATAGAATTGAAAAAAATAGGTAATTTTGATATAATTTTTAAGGAAGAAAATGGTGATGAAAATGAAATGCTTAAGCAATGTCGAAAGGGCAACCTACCCAATCGAATTAGTTATGGAATTGACAAAATTATATCAATTTAAAGGTAAAGATTTTTATTATGAAGATTTCTTAAAAAATCACCTTGATGGTATTATAAGAACTACAGTTGAAAAGGATACTCTAGCTTTAGCAAGAATCCTTAAATTAGATGTTTCAGATAATAGATTAAAGCTTTTAATTAGAAAAGATTCAAATCCTAAAACTAAGGATGAAATAGTTGTTAAAAACATTAAAGAGGTATTTGATTTGATTCAAGAAAAATCTGAATCAATTGAATTAACAACAAACGAATTTTTACAGCTAGGTATGAGAATTTTTAGAAAGCATACAAGAATTGATTTTGATAATTTAACTGAAGTAGTTCAAGTACATTTACTACAAGAAAAAAAGATTGTCTCAAAAAGAATTAATCTTGAAGAAGAATTAAATTTATATGCAAGACATCTTTTAAACGAGAATGTTGAAACTACATTATTAGTTACAAATTTTTATGTAGATGTTTTAAATTTAAATATCTTCAATGCTTATAATGAAGAGTTAAGTTTACTTATTTTATACTGTTTATTATTTAGACAAAGATTCAATGTTTTTAAATATATGAGCTTCTTTGAAATGTATGAAAAGCATTTAAAAGAATTTGAACAAGCCAAAGCCAAAGCAAGCTATAGATGGGATACAGGATATTCAAATACAGATGACTTAAATACATTAATTATTCATATGCTTAACGAAGGATATCAAAATGTTGAGAAAATGGTTCAAGACACTGATTTTGACAAAAAGCTAAATAAAATAGACAATGTTAAGGCTGCAATCATGAAGCTTCCACAAACTTTTACAAAAGCTCAAATCTCACAAATCTATCCTTATATTTCTCAAACTACAATAAATAGAGCGCTAGCTTCATTACAGGAAGAAGGTAAAATTTCTTCAAACGGAACAGGTAGATCTGCAACCTGGAACAAGACAGTAACAGATGATATATTTGCTACTAAAGGTAGACAAATGACATTATTTGATTATAATGAAATGAAAAATGAAAAAGACATATAATATACTATATATGAGGACCATAAAAAGTCCTCATTTTTTTCGTCGAAAATACTAGACATAAATAATGTATAAAATTGTTTTTGATGAAAATAAGGTGAATTCTAATAAAAATATAGAAAATCAATGAAAATAATGAAAATTTATGAAAATTTTTAATAGACATAAATAATGTATAATTAAGTGATATAATGCAGCTGAACTAGAAAAAGGGTGTTTTATGGATATGTAAAGGATCTAAAACTCTTAAGACTTAATCTAGAATCATGGTCCATCGCGCGCGTGCGTACGTACGTGTATATATTATATAGGATAGAAAGAAGAAGAATTGACAGAAATAGTATATAAAAGAATGCGGAAAATGCTTATACATCTAAATAGACATAAATAATGAATAAATATATTTTTGATGATATTTAGTTTAAAATAGGGGATTTATATAATATTTACCTTATATAAGGGGAGTTCTTATATATAATATTCATGCTCTAGAGTTGTATTTTTAGGCTAAAAAATGCTCATTTTCATAAATTTTCATAAACGCGATCAAATTGATATACATCCATATGAGAGGAGAAGAAGTAGTACATCGACACCGAATGAGCATTTATTTGGATATATCAGAAAAGCTCTTTAAAACGGCGTTGATGTAAATATGAGCTAAATTAGGGGTCGAGACGGAGAATCGCTCACAAAATGATTTTTCGATGTTTAACAGATTTTAAGAAAAAATGCTAAACATAGTCAAATCATAGTCTCTGGATAAGTTTGGAAAGAAGAATAAGGCTTAAAAACGCCAAAAAACATAGTCAAAACTACTTCTTGTATTAATTTCAAACCGTATTTTTATACTTTTAAATATCTAAATAAGTTATCATAATATATATTATGTAAACCAATGGAAAGTGCAGTATCTAAGCCAAATATTGAACTTTTGTGAATAAGTTATCTAAAACATTAGTTGCTCTATCTTTAAAATTGGCTTAAATAAAGGACTTTTAAGCGCTTTCAATCAAAAATCCTTTCTATGAGTTATCCACAATTCAGGTTATGTGGATTTATGTTTTTAGAACGCGATCCCCATAAATTATATTTTTATATTTGACTATGTTTTTTGGGCATCTCGTACCTTGATTCATATTCAAATAAATATCCATGAATATGTTTTTCCGAAGTTGATGTAAAAAAATGCCCATTTTAAGATAAATCGAGACGGACAATTAATCAGCTATTTCTTTCTGGATTTGCCATTTCGATGGTTTATCTATTTTTGCTCCCAAAATGGGATATTTACTTTTAGGTAGATATTGTATGAATTTTTTACAAAAATTATCTTTTATTCGTTATTAGACTTATTTCTTTTAATTCTTACTTTATCTAATATTAAAAACTAGATATGTATTGAAATATTTTTGCTATGCTCCCATCCTATTTATATATATAAAGGAATACTTGAATAATGATATATAGCTGATAATGGTTATATTCTGTATGTTAACATATATATGGAACTATATTTGTTAGATTGCTTTTATCTATATATTTATCTAGTATTCAAAACTAGATATATTTGTTAATAATTCTCTTAAACATATTTTATTTTCATAAAAGCGTTTACATAATTTAATTTTATACAATTCCTTTATGAAAGTTATTTTCATCTAGTATTTAAAACTAGATTAGTTTTGAAATATTTTTCTGAGTTCGATCTATATAAAGCTAACTATATATAATGCTTTTCTTGATTTTGTTCTTTGTTTTATTTTTAAATTACTGATTATTATATGTTTTTTGAATCTTTCATTTAGAGCATGTTTAAGCCTTTTTAAATATGTTTTGTTTTGATTCTTTACTTCTTCTTCATGCATTAAAAAAAGCCCATATATAGGACTTAAAATATTTCAAATGCAATTTAGTTTTAATTATTTGTTTTTCTTTTTATTTTAATTATCTTTATTTTATTCTATTATTATAATATCTAGTATTTAATACTAGTTGCGAATCGAAAATTTTTGACGCATCGAGCAAGACACTTATAGGCTTTTTTAATTCTCGATGCGCCATAGAAAAGTTAAGTTATTTAGCTTCTTTATATATCTTTAAAGCCATTTCATAATCTACTGTGACAATGTCTTTTAAGACTCTTTTACCTTTAAACATTGCATTGTTTGCTAAGGCTTCAAATGAGTCTTCATAGATTCCAAGTTCTCTTAATGTAGTTGGCATTCCAATAGATTTGAAGAACTCTTTTGTTTTTTCAATTCCAGCTAATATATCGGCTTCAGGATCATTTGTTTTTTCAATTCCCATTACTTCATATGAATATCTTAAGAAACGCTCTGGAGTGGCTTTATATGATAATTTAGCCCATGCTGGCCATAGTACTGCAAGGCCTGCTCCATGGCTTACATTATCAAACATTCCAGATAGCTCATGCTCTAATTGATGTACGCTCATAACATAATCTCTTCCAAGTCCTGTTAGGGTGTTATGAGATAAAGAGTTAGCCCATAATAGGGTTGCTCTTGCTTCATAGTTTTTAGGATCTTTCATTACTACCTGTCCTGCTTCATAAACAGCCTTTAATAATCCTAATGCGATATTATCTGTAATTGGAGTTGCATCTCCTAAAGAAAAATATCTTTCTAAAGTATGCATCATTATATCAGTTGTACCACATGCAGTTTGATATGGTGAAACAGAGTATGTTAATTCAGGATTTAATATTGCAAATAAGCATCTATTTTCTTCTGATGAAAAACCTCTTTTTTCTTTTGTTTCATCATTTGTAATTACACATGAATTACTCATATCTGAACCAGATGCAGCAATTGTTAAAATTGCTCCAACAGGTATATGCTTTGTTGGTTTCTTTTCTCCTATATTGAATAACCAAGGACTATGGTCAACTAAGGCTCCTTCAGATATACTTTTAGCTGAATCAAGTACTGATCCACCACCTACTGCTAAAATTAAATCTACTTTTTCTTTTTTAGCTATTT
>JAEEGL010001280.1_pt1 | contig 12340 bp, 12 predicted proteins | sample 9134231 | NCBI WGS metagenome assembly JAEEGL01 (sample SAMN16246548, study PRJNA631951) | gut metagenome | biome: gut microbiome; feature: rumen; material: fiber-attached | host: Bos | place: Iran: Karaj | collected 2018-10 | reverse complement strand
GGCGCGGGTCTGGTCGCCTTCCTTTTCTGCCCCTTCATCAGGAGCGTTGCGATGTTCGACGTTTCTTTTAGATGGCTCAAGTTCTTCCTTGGTGTCTACCAGCTTAATGCTCGTCATTGAATCGGAGTCACATTTACTCGATTCGCGAGTGATAGATACAAGTGAGCCTAAATTACCATCAAACTCCAGCTCCATACAGGCGACGTCTTGGCTCGATACATATAACTTGTAGTAATAGTCATATTTATACTTGTTGGAATTGGCCTTTTTCTTCTCTTCAACTTTAGCGGCTACTTTAACGGATTCGCCATTACAGAATACTGGCGCGTCTTTTATATCTAGATTATCAATTGAAGCGATACGCTCAAGATACTTACAGTCACGCAGTGCAATCGTATCGGCCTTTGCCACGTTATTTTCTAGGATTGATACAAAATTGCGTACAGCGATAGACTCATTATGCGTTAACGAGACGCCCTCGATCTCAGTGTAGCTACCGCTAAAGATTCTCTCGAAATCTATGTCATCAATATGTCGGTCAAAGAAATCTAGGCCGAAAAATACTAAAACCGTAATGAAGATAAGTGGAATAATAACAATGCCGACGATGGCAATAACCGTGATAATAATTGCGTTGTTATTTTTTGGTGCATCTGGGCCGATTTTGTTCGGCGCGCTTGGGATATTACTGCTCATAGATTAAGTATACCATTTTAGAAAAAAATGCTTGCGTTTTTAGCACGGATTCTGTAATATAGATTTAGTGTAGTGTGGGAAACAAAAATAATTTTTTATACCAAACAAAAGAGGTAAAATGAAAATTAACATTGTTTCAATGCAAGGCAGCAAGTCTTACATCCTAATTAAGCGCGACGGTTTTGCATTATAAACACAAAACACAGGAATAGGTCGAGTCAGAGGTGTCCCGATCTATTTTTGTGTCTTTTGAAAAATCTTGATATGCGCCGCGGCGTATTTTTTGTCGCCCAAAAGCTCAAGTTGATCGAATTTTGGTGGTTCCGGGTTTTCAGGATGAGACAGCACGAAGAAGCCGCCTTCTTTTAGATGCGCCAGTAGCGCCGAAACGATATCATATTGCGGATTATCGTACGGCGGATCAGCAAATATTAAATCATATTCGCCTGATGGTGCACGCAAGACTGTAGCCTTGTCGGAACATTTGGTTTTTATAAGATTGTCTTTGATACAAGCAATGGCCTTGGCGTTGTTTTCCATAAAATCGACGTGCTCTGCGCCAATCGAAAGAGCCTCAATACCAATTGCGCCGCTACCGGCAAATGCATCCAACACGTGCTTGCCTGGTATTTCGTCGCGGAGACGATTGAAGATCGCCATACGCTCGCGCTCCCCCATTGGGTGCGTGGAGCTATTCTTTGGCGCGTCAATAAACAAGCCGCCAAACGTTCCGGAAACGATTCGAAGCCGATTATTTGCCACGTTGTGCCTCCAAAAATGCCGATGCCCAAGCAAGCGTGATAGCACGGACAATTTCCGGAATTAATACTTCCCGCGTGCGTACGACTAATTCTGTATTCCAACCTTTTTGCAAGAATTCATCGTACATTTTCATTGCGTCCACGCGCTCAAGCGCGGTATAGAATACTTTTTCAAAATTTGAAGGTAAGAAATCGTCTTTTTTAATATCTTTCGGCACGAGTGATTTGAGTGGTAACGGCGTAATTGTGTATGCTACGCCATACTCAAACGCGATATGCTTAGTCATTACACCGCCGGCACCCCAGTATAGCCAGTTATTACGAGCAGCCTCGGCTAGATTACGGCCGCGCATAATACCTTTAATCTGCACGCCAAATAACCGTTTATAATCCTGATCATTCATTAGTTCGTCAACGACTTTGCGATATGGGTAATGATGGGCTGGCGTCAAGCCATCCGTAATGGCGTGAGCTAACCAGGCCGCTTCAAATGAAGCCCGCTCGCGATTATTCTTTTTCAACGCCTGCACGAGATTGTAATGATGGTTGCGAATGTATCCGATTAAAACTCCATCGTCCTTGCCAGGAATGATAAAATGCTCCGGTTCGTCTATGCCAGGGGATTTGCGTTTCAAACCATCCGGTCCACGACTGCCCTCAAAATACAGAATCTCATCAATAGATGGGAATTTGCGCGAAGAAGCCGGCAAATATTTATTCAACATACGGCGCGCAGCTTTATCAAGCTTTTGATGCGTGCCAATGAGTTCGCCGGAATGTTTTGAATTAGCTTTTACGCCTAGAGTTGCATACATTTTAGTTCAGAGTAGTTAAACGTTGATATTTCTGGACGGAATCTTTTAACTCTTTATATTCTATCATATTGAAGCCTTTTTTCAGAAAATCCTTCACGAGCAAGTCGGCGCGATGCACGAGTTTTGTATCCGTAATTGTCGCAATGCGAAGATCTAATGCGCCATGCTGGAGCGAACCATACAACTCGCCCGGGCCACGTAATTTTAAGTCGACTTCCGCCAAATAAAAACCGTCCTGTGAGCGCTCAATTTCACGCAGCCTGCGCGTCGGCGCATCAGAGTTAGAATTAATCAAGTAACAAAATGAAGCGTCGCTGCCACGTCCTACGCGTCCGCGCAACTGATGTAGTTGCGACAGGCCATATTGATCCGCGTCGGCAATAACCATCACGGTTGCATTCGGCACGTTTACGCCTACTTCTACAACAGTCGTACTAACTAGGATGTCGATTTCGCCGTTTGCAAATAGTGTCATTATTTCATCCTTTTCGGACGGTTTCATGCGCCCATGTAAATAGGCCACATTGTAATTCGGAAATTGGTGAGCGATTTTTTGCGATTCTTTTTTAACATTCGAAAGATCACTTGTGCCTTTGTCGTCAATTTTTTTACAAATATAATAAACCTGGTGTTTGGCGACCAATTCTTTTTCAATTGCATCCCACATTTGTTTTGTCGAATTTGGCGACACGATTTTTGTGGTGATTGGTTGGCGTCCAGCCGGTAATTCGTCCAAAATCGACACCGACAAATCGCCAAAAATCGTGAGTTGCAATGAGCGCGGAATCGGCGTAGCGGTCATCGAAAGAAGATGCGGCATCGTGTGCGCTTTACTAAGCAGTTTTTGACGCTGCATCACGCCAAAACGATGTTGTTCGTCAATAATCGCCAGGCCTAGCTTGGCAAATTCTGTATCGTCAGTAATGAGTGCATGCGTTCCGACCACGAGGTCAACGTCACCGTTTTTTATATGCTTCTTGAGTTCATCTTTATGCTTTGTAGAGCCCGTTAACAGCGCCACGCTTAGTTGGTTACCGAATAGTTTCGACAACGATTCAGCATGCTGCGTTGCCAATACTTCCGTTGGCGCCATCAGGGCTGTTTGAAAACCGGCACTCTTCGTCATGTAAGCGCTTAACGCTGCAACCATAGTTTTGCCCGATCCAACATCGCCTTGCAATAAACGATTCATCGGCACTTCGTTTTCCATGTCCTGAATAATTTCCCACGTCGCGCGGCGTTGAGCATTCGTTAATTTGAACGGTAGTTTATCGATAAATCCCTTAAAATCATCCATATTGCCCTTGATAGGCGACGTGCGCAATTTCTGGTTTTCTTCACGATTCAATTTAGCGGCAAGCAACAAGCTGAAGAGTTCTTCAACCGCTAAATACTCACGCCCCGTTCGGGCCTGCTCAATAGTTTCAGGAAAATGCACATCAAACAACGCGTCGGCGCGACCAGGAAAGTTCGGAATCATGTCGGGAATCAACGCAATATTGTTACTAATTGTTTTAATAAATTTCTTGAAGTCTTGCGATTTGACGGTGCCGCGAGCAGGATAAATTGGCTGAATTTTAGCAGTTGAAGCCGTGTCGAAATCGCTAGCTAAAATTGCAGACGGATTCGTAATTTGATAACGCCCATACTTTAATGCCATTTCTCCCGAAAAATAATAGTCTTTTTCTTGATCAAACTGCTTGGCACGATATGGCTGGTTAAACCAAATTGCTTTGATTGCGCCAGTACTATCGCGCAAAGTTGCCTCCGTAATTGCAAGGCTGCGACGCATGCGACGCGTTGAAATTGATTCAACTTTAGCCTTAATGACAACATTGCCAGGCTTGAGACTGGAGATGTTTTGGGCTTGCTGAAAGTTTTCATAATCACGCGGTAAATGATAAACCAAATCGCGGAGTGTCAAAATATTAGCCTTACGCAAAACATCTGCGGTCTTTGGCCCAATGCCCTTCACCTCTTCAACAGGAGCGGCTAAATCCATATTTCTATTTTACTATTCTTGAGGGGTTTTAGGGGCGTTTTCGGCGCGCCATTTGGCAATTTCGGCATGATTGCCGTTCAGTAGTACTTCTGGCACTTTCATTCCCCTAAATTCGGCTGGTCGGGTATACTGCGGATATTCATAATTATCACCATCCGAAAAGCTTTCAATTTCAGCTGAAGTTTCGCCACCAAGTACGCCCGGAATTAATCGAACGATAGAATCAACGATCGCCATGGTAGGTATTTCGCCGCCCGTCATGATGAATTTTCCAAGACACACTTGATAATCTACGAGCGTTAAAATGCGCTCATCGTAACCTTCATAATGCGGGCAAATGAAAATGTAGTTCTCGCCGGAATTGGCGAATTTTTGCGCGTGCGCTTGATCCCAAATTGCGCCCTTTGGCGTCATCAATACGACTTTTGCATCTGGATTACGCGTCTTGGCATCTTCAACGGCCGCGAATAATGGTTCTGGCTTCAAGAGCATGCCATCGCCGCCGCCATACGGAGTGTCATCAACTTGGTGACGCGGACCAAGCCCGAATTGACGTAGGTCAATCAGCTCGAATTCAACCAGTTTACGATCTTGCGCCTTCCAGAGCATCGACTGGTTGAAAACCTTATCGAACATATCCGGAAAGAGCGTAATTATTGAAATTTTCATTGTTTAGATACTTTGACCATAGTTGGGCGAAGTACTTGCCCTTCGTAATAATAGCCAGTGCGGAGAGTTTCAGCGATAACCTCATTGTCGCCATCACCTTCCACCATCACAGCGTCGTGCAAGTCTGGATTAAAGGCCGCGCCTGGCTCGGATTCGATTTTGGTTAGACCAAGATTCATAATGGTTTTTTCGAGATTCTTTTCGAGCGGTTTGAGTGTGTCTGGATTAGCCGCAATTGCACGTTCCATGTCGTCAATTAGTGGCAATACTTTATTGACGGTGGCGTATTTTACAGAATTGCCATACTGCTCTTTCTGAAGTTCAGTTTGACGACGGAAATTTTCAAAATCAGCACGCGTGCGTTGCAAATCATTTGTTAGCTCTGCGATTTTAGCGTTCTGCTCGTCATCAACATTTTTCTTAGTTTTCTTACCAAATAGCTTGGTTGCTTTGGTTTTTGCAGCGCCAATTGCCGCCTCACCCATACTTTCGGCGCTCGATGCCCCGCCCTCGTCTTCGTCACTTTCATTATGTTGTGGCCCGTTTTCGAGATTCTGTGGCTCAGAATTAAGACTTTCGTTTAAATCGTTATCTTCGTTCATAAGATGATATCCTCCAACATTATTCCAGCATGACGCACGAGCGACATGACACGTTTATATGATTGACGCGTTGGTCCAAGCACGCCGATATAGCTACGATCCGAGTACGGCGAACGGAAACGCGAAATAATTAATGAGACATTCGAAGCTTTTCCAATTGGGTTTTCAGTGCCGATATAGACGTTGATTGCCTCGTTTGGCTGAACTTCGAGCAGCCATGGCTTAATATTGTCGAGTAATTTGCCTACGGCTTGGACTTGAGCGGCCTGAACAAATTCTGGCTGAGAGAATAGGTTGCCAAAACCGGAAATATAGATTTGGTCACCAATCGTGGCAAGGCCAAGGTTGCCAGTTAGATGCACGAGGCTATCGACGGCGGCGCGGATAGCATAATCGGCGCTGGTCTGCTGCTGGATGCGCGTAGCTAGGGCCCGGGTTGGCCGGTCTTCTGGCTCGATGCGCTCGCGCTCCGGCTTCTCGTCGGCTTCGCGATCAATCTTTTCTTGAAGTGAGTTTACGTAAAGGCGATAGCCAGCGTCGGTCGGTACGCGTCCAGCGGAGGTATGCGGCTGAGTAATGTAGCCCATCGCTTCAAGTTTTACCATCTCGGCGCGAATTGTCGCCGAAGAACAATCAAAAAGCTTAGCAAGCGTCACGCTGCCGACAGGGGTAGCGAGCTCAGCATATTCCTCAATGATTGCATAAAGTATTTCTCTTTGACGGTCTGTCATAGCTATATTTTATGCTTTTTGGCACTCTTTGGCAAGGTCTGCTAATTATTCGACTGGAACTTTATAGTATTGTTTGTCGTTATTGATTGTATTAAGAAAATCTTTGGATTTAATCTTATGGAGGCGAATATATTCGGCGTCTTTGGTGCCTGCCTTTTTGCCGCTACCATCGTAAAGCTCAAAGCTAGTTTTACTCTTAGTTAAGTTCATGAATAGGAGATAATTACCCTTAATCCAGATAGTTGAACCTTCTGGCGCAATCTTGAATTGATCACCTTCGAGCGTATAAATACGACGCTCGCCGTTACCGTTGTAGCTAATGCAGAAGTTATCGTGAACAAATACGCGATCAGTGGCATGAATGATTTCTTTGCCATCAACGATGCGAATTAGACGATATTGACCATCTTTACGAGCAACAATATATTGGCCCTCTGCCCAGTTCATCTCGGCATAGCTTGAATCTTTAATATCGCGAACGAACGAATCGTAGTTAAAGTCCGTGACCATACGGCCCGCGGATATCGAGAATAGACCATTGAGGCCAGATTCAGGATCGAGGTCAACGAGAATGTCATTGCCCCAAGTGAAGGCAGTGATGCTGTAATACTTCTGATTCTCGATAGTAGTTAAGTGCTCTTTGCCGGTAGTTGGATCGAATACAAAGTATTGATCATCGCGAATAATTAAACGACCGTCCGGCATATCTGCCATCTTATAGCATTCTTTCGTCTTGCACTTATATCCATCAACCGTATCGTTCTTCGGCTTCTCATCCGGTTTCGGAGGATCAATTGGTGCTGGAGGATTATAAACGTTCATTAAGGCGCTTACTACAACCCAAACTACGACTACCAAGAAAATAATGAGGAAGATAATCAGCATCGTGCGGATAGCGCCACGTTTGGCTTTTGCCTTATTCTCTTCAATCTTCTGCCTACGAAGCATTTCATCGTTGTAGGCTTTAATCATAGCCAATTCTTTTTCGGCCTGTTCGCGTGCTGTCTCAACTACGCTTTGTGTCTGTACGTTCTCATAGTTTTGCGGCTGAATGACGACATCGGCGTTATTGCCACCGGTCGAGTCGGTAGCTCTTTTGACATCATCTTCGACAGTTAATTTGGCTTCGCCTCTGAAGATATCACCGGCAATGCCAACTAGCCCATTTTTCTTAGCATCCTGGTTATCCATATATGTTATTATTATACCAGTAATGGAAAATTATATTGCAATAATTAAACAATGGCTTGGTACCGGAAGCATTAATATATTCGGTTTGCCCTTTTCTGGAAAAGATACAGTTGGCGTACGTTTAGCAGAGTTACTCGGCGCAAGGTTGCTTAGCTCTGGTCTAATTTTGCGCTCCGCTGGTGATAAAGAATTACTTAAAGATTTGGCCGCAGGTGTCTTGGCACCAACGGGTAAGTTTAAAGATTTAGTTTTACCTTATTTGCAGCGCGAGGACTTAGCACAATATCCACTCATTCTTAGTAGCGTTGGTCGCTGGGAGGGCGAGGAATATGATGTAATTTCCGCCGCCGCTGATGGTGGCCATCCAATTAAGGCTGTATTGCTCTTGAACGTCTCTGAAGCCGAGGTAAAGAATCGCTGGGAAGCTTCCCGCATGCTTCAAGATCGTGGTCAACGTCAAGACGATCATGACCTCGAGATTCTCGATGTGCGCATTAAGGAATTTATCACTAAGACTATGCCAGTCATCGAGACTTATCGCAAACGCGGACTCTTAATCCCGATTACTGCCAACAAAGACCGCGATACAGTGCTGCGAAACGCGTTGGTAGCGCTTTACGATATGGCCATGCGCGAGCAAGGCAAAGATATTCCACTCGAACAATAAAAAATCCCCCGCGAAGGGGGATTTTTTTAATCTCTTTTGAGCATTACGGTGAAGGCTTCGCTCGGGATGTCGACTTTGCCGAAGCGCTTCATGCGCGCTTTGCCGCGTTTCTGCTTTTCCATCAATTTAGCCTTACGGTCGCGATCGCCCGTGTGAATTTTTACGGTGACGTCTTTGCGATAAGCACCGATGGTCTCGCGTGCGATAATGCGTGCGCCAATCGCTGCCTGCAAAGCGACTTCAAAGTTTTGACGCGGAATTACTTCTTTAAGCTTCTTTGTGACTACGCGGCCAATTCCATCTGCCTCACTGCGATGCGCCATTACACTGAGAGCATCAACACGCTCGCCGGCGACGAGGAAATCAATTCGCACGAGATCCTCAGCTTTATATCCGCCGAGTTCATAGTTAAATGACGCATAGCCGGAAGTAGCTGATTTAAGCTGATCGTAAAAATCAGTTAAAAGATTCGCCATTGGCGCTTCGAAATCGATTACGGCACGCGTGTCGATGTAGGAAATATTCTTTTGCACGCCGCGTTTGCTAACGATTAATTCAAGGATGGAACCGATATATTCTTTAGGCGTAATGATTTCGCCTTTCGCCCATGGCTCGCGAATCTCCGCCACGCGCGTGATGTCTGGCAAATCTGAGGCGGAACGAATGTCTAACTCTTCGCCAGTGGTAAGTGTGACATGATAGTCTGTAGATGGATTCGTGACGATTAAATCTAACTTAAACTCACGTTCGAGACGTTCACGAATAATGTCCATATGTAGTAGACCAAGGAAACCGATGCGTAAACCAAATCCAAGCACTGGTGAGTTTTCTGGCTCGAATTGTAAAGCCGAATCACTTAATGCGAGCTTCTCAAGGGCCTCTTTCAAATCTTTGTACTGATCATTGCTAACTGGGAAAAATCCCGCGTATACGAACGGATGGACGTTTTTGTAGCCAGGAAGCGGTTCGGTAGCGCGATTATTCGCGATTGTTACCGTATCGCCAACTTTTGCCTCGCGCGTAGCTTTCAGGTTAGTAACTATGTAGCCAATTTCGCCGCAGCTAAGTTCAGGACGCGGTGACATTTTTGGATTCAGCACGCCAACTTCAAGTGCAATGTCGTTTGATTCGGTCGCCATCATGCGAATATTAGCATTCTTTGGTAAAGTCCCATCAAACATGCGGACATAAAGAATTACGCCGCGATAATCGTCGAAATATGAATCAAAAATCAGAGCGCGCGTATGTCCGTCGGTTGACCTTGCCGGCGCTGGAACGCGTTCAATAATCGCGTCGAGAACTTTGTCGACATTCTCGCCAGTTTTAGCAGAGACTTTAATAATCTCTGATTCGTCGCAGCCAAGCAAATTAATTATTTCTGCTGTTACGCGCGGGACATCGCTAGCCGGAAGATCAATTTTGTTAATTACTGGAATGATTTTCAAGTCTTGCTCGAGCGCCAAATAAACATTAGCGAGTGTTTGCGCCTGAATACCCTGCGTTGCATCAACTACCAAAATAGCACCTTCCACAGCCTGTAGTGATCGCGAAACTTCATAGGAAAAATCAACATGGCCTGGAGTATCGATAAGATTCAAAATGTAGCCTTTGTAATGCATGTGCGCTGGCGTAAGCTTGATGGTAATACCTTTTTCACGCTCAAGCTCCATGCTGTCCAAAAGCTGAGATTTCATCTCGCGCTTCTCTACCGTACCGGTAAGTTCGAGCATGCGGTCGGCTAGCGTCGACTTGCCATGGTCAATATGCGCGATAATACAAAAATTACGGATTTTCTCAATATCCATATGATATATTTTACCATATTGTCAAGCGAACGGCTCGTTTGGCTTAATCTTATTTTCTATTTCTAATCTGGCTAATAACGCTAATTGTAACCATCCCAACCATGATTAGAGCGAAGAAGACCGGATTTTTACTCAGAAGCGTCGCGAATAGCCCAATTATCATGATGCCTGCTGCCGCTCCGACTAAAATCTTATCCGATCGAGCACCTTTCTTCATCTTTTCGACTGGAGGATTGATTATCTGATCGGCATATATATGCTCGCCGTCAGCTTCTTTACTGATGTACATTTTGACCTTTAGCGGCAAATCTACGTCTCGAATATAAGGGTCGCCATCCAGGCATGGAGTTTTAAAGAATATGTCTTCGCCGTTGTCTGGATTTTTGTATTTGATTCTATAAAAATAATCGTTGCCTTCTTCTTGACGCTCGACAATAATAACTTTTGTTATCTCGCCAATCACCATCTGGCCTTTAAATCTTACATCCCGCTCTTTATCGTATTTTCCCGAGTTTCCCCTACTAATGTAGCTACGCGCTCTATTGATTCTGCCAAACAATGTCACGAGCGCAATAACGATAATCGGAATAACTGTTAACGCGCTCGCAACGTTGTCGATTATATTACCAATGCCGACTGTTAATAATACTACTACCGATATTATCGCTGGCGGTGCAAACAACAGAATCAATACACGAGGCACAATAGATACGTCGGCGTTTTTTGTCTTGTATATAATATTCTCCGTAACTTCTTCAGCCGGCATGGTAGACTTTTTGAAAGAAGAATTATTCTCGCTCATGTTTATATTTTAGCAGGAAAATGTCCCCATTTGGCGCGCTCCACATATTTTATTTTCCGCAAATGTAACGCTTCGATAATTCCGCGCGGAGATAGGTCATACTCTGCAATTTGTTTTGCCATTCCATCTATGTAGGCAACGGCATCAACTGGCTCCACGCGGCCGAGCGCATAGGAAATATTTACAAGCACTTCATTCGCATTATATTTGCGCAAATAATCTACGGCAATTTTGCGCGCCATATAGGCCGCCGAGCGATCAACTTTACTTGGATCTTTTCCAGAAAAGGCGCCACCGCCGACCGGTACGCGTGGACCATAATTATCTACTACGATTTTGCGACCAGTCAGTCCCGAATCGGCGTCAAAACCACCAATTGACCAGTCTCCTGCTGGGTTGATGCTATATGAATAGTCAGTACTTAAGGAAATGTTGTCCGGGAGATTTTCGGCCCAGTCCTCGAGCAGTTTTTCGAGTTCATTTTTTGCGACATTCTGCCAACTAATTACCGCGTGTTTTATGACGGCATTTACAAATATTCCATTGCAATAAGTAATCTCGACGGTAATTTGGGTTTTGCCATCGAATTGATACTGATTGTAAATATATTGGCATAGGTTTCGCGCTAGAACATATTCAGTCGGTAAATATTCGTCATTTTCGGCACAAGCATAACCAACCATAATGCCTTGATCGCCAGCACCGCCAATATCCACGCCACGCGCGATTTCGGGACTCTGTTTTGCGATATTTATGATAATTTTCATATCTTCGCCAACATATTGACGCGCGATTTTTTCAACATTAATTTTAGCTGAACTTGTCACTTCGCCAGCAATATACATCGTTCCGTGCGCCGCCATGACATCGACTGCCACTCGCGCATGCTTGTCTTTGGCTAAATACGCATCAAGAATCGCATCAGAAATCTGATCGCAGATTTTGTCTGGATGTTTTGGCGATACGAATTCAGCCGTGCGCGTTACGATTTTAGTTTGAAGTGAGCCATCGCTCAAAGAGATGAATTGTTTCATATCTTTCCTTTCTTGGACGGAATTAGCACCTTGCCAAACGGTAGGTTGCTGACAGTTCATCGGGCCGGTCCCTCCCTGTCTCTAGATATTAAATTGTTAATGCCTGTTTATTATAGCACTATTTAAGTAATTCAAAAATGATGCTAATGGTTGCCAATACGACGCGGTACCAACCAAAAGCTTGGAGCGATTTTTTCTTTTCGAGGAATTTCATCACGAAATAAATCGCAGCCAAACCAGAAATAAATGCGACGACATTTGCGAGTGTTAGCATTTGCCAGTTGGCGGCAATATACTCACGTGATGAGCTCGAGATGAGACTTTTTACCATTACGCCCGCCATCACAACCATACTAACCGTGAAGGAATAGTTGGCGGCATTCTTGTTATCCATACCTACCATACGACCCGCAACAATCGTAGAACCAGAACGTGAAGTGCCCGGAATTAGCGCCAAACACTGCGCTAGACCGACATAAAGCGCTTGCCTCCAAGTGAGATTATGGTCGTCTTTGACTTTCATCATCTTCGGTAACTAGTCGATGCAAATCATTAGAATACCAAT
>JAEEGL016818387.1_pt1 | contig 12341 bp, 17 predicted proteins | sample 9134231 | NCBI WGS metagenome assembly JAEEGL01 (sample SAMN16246548, study PRJNA631951) | gut metagenome | biome: gut microbiome; feature: rumen; material: fiber-attached | host: Bos | place: Iran: Karaj | collected 2018-10 | reverse complement strand
CCGACGAGGTTCGTCCAACTTCTGGGCTATCAGCGCTGCAGCTATCATCACGCGATAGAGGTGACGAGGGTCATGAATGCCACGACCAGGATTGTTGAAGTATTCCTCCTTCAAATCAAAGTCGGAATAGTCTTTGACTCCAATGAAGTTTAATGCATCAATGACGGTCTGTCTCAAGGATTTCTGCTTGAATTGTAATAAATTAGGTTCCATATTATTATTGTTTTTTATGTTCCTGATATTTGATTAATCATTGTTTCTGTGAACAAATATGGATGTTATGATCTTGTTTTACGAGATTTTTATACCTATAAGGTTTTGCGTGAGAAAAATAAAGCGCCGAATCTCGCGACTGGGCGCTTTTACAACATACATTTCTAACCTTAAAATTTTTGACATTATGGCACAAAGATGGTGTCCGTCATTTCACTAAATGATAATCACTTCATCTACAATATTAGTACTCAAAAAGTGGTAAATCTAACAGGTCTGAGCAACTTTTTTATTATTCTTGAAAAAATGATGTAGTGACCTAATTCCAATTGGACACTTCTGCTTTTATAATTATGGAGAACAAAATCAAACCTTATGTTTTTATACGGTACAAAGCTCGCTTGTGATGAATGCCATCACAGATCGGTAAAACTCTAGGCACTTTGGTGTAACCTTTCCAGATTCTCGTATTTTCTCCACAGAGTACGAATGTAGGGTAAATACCACTTTCTGCAATTATTGCATCCAAGATGCCGCCTCTGCCAAAACGGTCATAGTTGCACCCAAAGCCATGATCTTGCAGCAGGAATATCCATGGAGCTTTGCCGTATTCTCTGACAAATAGCTGATAATAGGTTGCGATACCATCTGCAAATAGGAAGGTGATGACAAAGTGTTCTGCTCCTCTTGAATCGTCCTGATCTTCATCACGCTCCATAATTAAAGAAAAGCAATAAGGCTTCTCGTTGGGATCGACAAAGATATTCGGTTCAAAGAACATGGGTTTCTTTTCGATGTTCATGGGATATTGGCCATTTGGCATAATATCTGCCTCAGCCCATTCAATCTTACCGATGGGATGATACCCACGAATACTGTTTCTTTGAGCAAGATGGTTTTCAAGCTCCTTCCTGCTGATTCCATAATCCACATAGAGGAAAGAATGGACAGAATGGGACATGTTGCCCACCTTCATAAGCATACCGTCATATCCACTGCCTGGGTAATAGGCCATTCTCGAAGACATGATGTCTTTAAAGGTGATTTGTTCACCATGAAGATACCTACCAATCCATGTAGGTTCTTCTTCACGAAAATTGCTTAGATAGTCTGTTACGTATTTCATAATCTGTTACTTATTTATTAATGTTCATTATACTCATAAAAACTTGCAGGAATGACTTTGTAATTGTCAGTGGCTTGCTCGGTTGTGGTATCGAAGCTGTCGCACTTAGCAAGAAGATACATTCCACCGAAGAAAATGATAACCCCAAGGAGCCTGCCAATGCAAAAACTGATATAGTCCCCTATGGAGTTGAACTCCCAGATAATTCCCCAAACTTTTTTGTAAAATCTCATAATGTATATGTTTTATTGATTCATGTAATGGAAAGGTATGCCGTTTTCAGCAAGAAGTAACTGAAGTCTGCCGATATAAATCTCCTGACTTTTGGCAAGATGTGTTAATTCAAAGATTTTCTTCTTTCTGTTGCTGGAAGTCTCTTTGTCAACCTTCTGTTGCTCGAGTTGCTTCTGAAGAGCAACGTTCTCTTCTTCAAGCCCTTCAGCATATCTCTGAAGTTGTTCGAGACGAACCTTGTCTTGACGGTAGGCCTTAATGAGATACTTCATCCATACTTCGTACGGAAGCTCATTCAGCGATAGATTGCGAATTCCACGCTTGGGGATGCTCACGTTCTGATTCTGACTCTCGGAATTGGTTCTCTGTTCTGTCATACGTACAATATTTTAAATTAAACAATATACTTCGTTTTGAAGTGCCTTCATATATTACGTGCACGAAAAGTGATAAATCTAACAGGCCTAAGCAACTTTTTTTGCTAATAGTTATAACATAGACAAAAATATAGCCGTCACTCCCCATTGGGAATGACGGCTATTTATGCGATGTGTCGTTTCCTTAAATTCCGAATTTTCCGTATTGTCCGCCCCTTGACGGTTCATACCAGCTCTTGCGGTTAAGCCATTGGAAACCGTCGTTCTTGGTAATGATGGCCAGATCAACAAGCCCCCCTACTTCCTCTTGCTGGAATGTTAACTTACGATGCAATTCTGTGGCCTTGATTAGATTTTCAGCAAGACAAGCCATCTTCTGTAAATCGTAATCAGCAATGACTTGCAATCTGTGACAAAAATGATTTCTTCCGCTCTCATCAATTATTTCTTTAATTTCGTCCCGTATGGCAGCATAGTCTATTTTACTTTTATATCGTTCGAACATCATTGCCTGACTTAGGACGTCGTCAATTAAAACTTGTACTTTTTTATAGATAGGAGCAATACGTTTTTTTTGTATACCAAATTGTATAGCATCAATAATGTCGAATTTCCCACTTTTAAAAATAGTGCTTTCTTGTTTATCCGAGATTGCAACGAATTCAATAGACTCCCATTGTAGTTTCCCTTTATTTATTCCTGTCACAGCATATTTACAAATGCTTGGATAAGGTTCACTTTCACCATAGCCCGCAAAAACCAAATGTGTTATTTCGACTTCTTCGAATGAATAGTCCTTTTCGATATACTTTGGTATTATTTCTGAATCTATAAAATCCTTGAAATTATGGATATATTCTTGGAATGTAGGGAATCCAGAATTGTCATTCTTCTTTCGATACCACCTGATAATTACATCCCATGGTAGATTTCTCAATAGAGCGCAGCCGACAATCATAACTGCTACGGGCTGTTTGTCTTTCAGACGCAGCATTTTGTCACCGGAATTGATTACTTTAGATTGAGAAATAATGACTTTTTCTCCCCTTTGATTTGAAGTGACTTTTTTGTCAGCATTGGGAAATGTCACAGCACTGTCAGCTGCGATTGCAATTCCTCTTTTGTTTAAGATACCTACTATCGCCGTCATTTTTCAATTATTTATGCACCGTAAAGACAATGTTTAATATATACGAAACCTTCTGCAAGAGTTACGATTCCGATCTCGCGTGTAGTAGAAATGTTAGAATCACTTGATTCAAGCAAACCTTCTGTTTCAATCAAGTTCTCTACCATCGATACCATATCCTTGATTGTGAAGAAAGAAATAGCATCCATAACTTTGTCGTCTTCCTGCATTTCTTCAAATTCCTCAAGAACATAATTCTTAAAATCGGGAATGAGTCTAGCTGCATCTTTCTTGCCCACAAGACCGCATAGTTTATTAAAGAACAAATCTATAGTCTTTTGGGTAATATCATCAGACATTCCTCCTAACAAGATGCGAATGTTTTCGCAATTACCCAAATACTGCAAATAAACAGGCTGATACTGACCAATTTCTATAGGGGCTTTATTTGCCTCTATGTCGTTCTCTTTCATTCTCGTAGTGATGATAGCGGCTCGTGGAAAGATGCTGTCTGTTTCGTGACCAACACAGACATACTTTTTATTGCTCTCTTTCTTTTGGGTTTCAATATCTTTCTGTTTAAGCAGATTCTCTAGGTAGAGTCTGAAGTCTTCCGCACAGTCTTTAAATTTCATCTCGTTTGAAATGCTTTTCTTTGTTTGATAGTCCATTATGATATCTTCCCATTGTAATTCAGAAGTGGGGTCGACCATGATGGCAAAGGGAATTTTGTCACTGTACCGGAAGATTGTTCTGTCACGGTCGGATGCGCATACCGCACCGTGCATGTTCATCATTAATAATGCTGCTGCCATATTGTTTACAGGTTTTTTGTTACTTCTGGATGCAAAAGTAACAAAATAACCTGAAACAACAAAATAAAAAGGGAAAAAGTTTGGTTTAGGCGGCCATACGGTCGTATGCCTTTCTGAGATTAAGGAGTTGGGCCTTCTCCAGAAGCTGAGATACAAAGTTCTCCATCAGACGTTTGGGAATTCTGTACTCGTAGGCGAGGTTGGCAATGCTGTACCCGTCGATGACTTTGTGGGCGAAGTCCATCATGACGTTTACTTCCATGGGCTGATAATATTGACCGAGGAACGCCCTGAGGTCTGTGTCCGACTCGCCGAGGGCATATGACAACGCTTCAGAGTCTATGGGCGAGGCGACGCGCTCAATGAGAGAAAGACAAGGGGCATCCTCGTCCTCATTGTCGAAGTCTTCGTCGAAAGACTCGTAGGTAATGGGGCAGACTGCTTTCTCATCCTCCATCTCGATGAGCTGATAGTAATCAACTTCATCATTTACTGACACTGCCTTCTGACGTGAGGCTTTTAATACATCCTGAGGGATGCGTATCTGACTGACATACTCGCTTTTGGCCTGACGAATGTAATCGCAGATATAGTGAACAGCGTAAGAGTCGAAACGACGCCCAAAGGAGGGGTTGTAGCGAGTGGCGGCGAGAGCCAGACCTGCATTTCCAGCAGAAATGAGTTCCTCGAGGGGTACTTGAGGGGTGTACAACTTAATAACACAGCTAATGACGAAGCGCAGATTGGCTTCAATCAGTCTGTTGCGTGCAGCAGTGTCTCCCGACATACTGCGCTGACCCAACTCTAATTCTTCTTCAGTAGTAAGAGGCTTGTTCTTTTCAATTTTGTCAAGATAGCGGTCGATTGCTTCAGAACAGTTTAAGAAAATACGGTGTCTTTTTTTCATATAATAAAAAATAAAAATTAAGTAAAAGAATAATGAACACTCACTACACATATGGGCACAAAAAACCCGAAATCTAACACAGATTCCGGGGAAATTTTGTTAAAAGAAGTTAAATGCCGGGGTTATTCCTCTTTTGTGATCTTATAACCAAGGCGTTGGACTAATTCTAGAATACCTCGGGCAGCCTTACGGTCATATTCCTTTTCCGATTCAGGAAGATCGCTATAAGGCAACATGTCTGGATTATGCTTTTCGTCACGAACCGGGCCGTATTCAATTCCTTCTTTCTTACGATCCTTTGCCCATACCTCATGGTTGTTTTCTGCAATGGCTTCAATTAGTTCATCGAGATCGTCAGACAATTGAAAATTGCTTGCATCGATGGGGGCGGGGTTATATTGACGTTTACCGCGCTCAGTGACAGACACAATATAATAATGTGAGTCTTTCCAAGCTGAAACGAACTTGTCGATAGAGTAGGATGTTTCCTGATCGTCCAGGGGGTCGTATATATGTGCCTCTTTTTCGTTGACAGAAAGTACTACAACTGCATGATTCGGAATATTGTTGTTTGTATTATTTTCGTTGAACTTGTCGGCATTGACTGCTACAATAATCTTACAATCATTATTAATCTCGTTTTTAAGAATGTCAATGTCACAATCATATTGTCGTACAACAGAGAGCTTGTACTCTGAGAGTAACCGACCGATATGATGGAGTGGTGTTCCGCCTTCTTTTAGCCATCTATTCTTTTGGGATAATTCCTTAAGATTCTCTATGGATGACTCAATATTAAAAAGCTGGAGAACATATTGTTCGCATTTTACAACGCAGTCATTAGGAGCTTTCATGTTTTGACCATATACCTTGCTCTGAGCAGCAAGTCGCCACATTTGTAAGTAAGCGACCTGTGACTGATCTTCGAATTCTGGTTCGGCTGCCATCAATACAGGCTGTTCATTAAATGATACTATTTTTGCCCCTTCTCTTATAACACGAATATTAGATAATTTGTCAGAGATGGATGACATAATCTCAATCTCTTCCATTAAGTCGGGATCTTGTTCAGCGGCCATGAGTACCATCTTAAACTCCTCGCCTGTCACGTCACCAGCATAAAACCGCGACATCAACTCGTTTGTTATTTTATTCTTTTTCATATTTCATCCCTTTTATATAATTTGAAGTATATTATTCGAAAAGCACTAAAAGCTCTCTTTTTTTCTTGAGAAAGATTGGAAGACTCAATATAATGGTATTCTCCCAAAAGTACATTTCTCATAATATCTGCATACTTCTTATTTTCCTTCTCCAACAAGCCAATGACTGTTTTTATTCTCTTCCTGTACTCTTCCTGTTCAAAGTCGTTTATTGGGTCAACTATAACCTCCTTACTCTCGCCATAGATGGAACCTCCATGTTCCATTCTTTTTTCCAATAATTTCTGACGACGCTTTTCGGTCTTAAGTTCATTATTTCTTTTATCCTGATAATACTTGATGGCAGTTCTTGCCAGCCATATCAGAATACTCCCACCCTCAGTTTCGTATTCACGAAGTTTCTTGTAATTATTTTCCCTTAGATACAAATACAAGTCGTTAAAAGCCTTGGCCTTTAAACTGTCGAATTCCATGTGACGAAGGACTCTTTCCTTGATGATTCCGACAATGGAATTAAACTGTTCCCCATAAAAGAGTGCGTTGAGGACGTATTCGTCTTCATTCAGTAATCCCTCATAGATTTCCTCGTCAGATAAATAGATGCTGTCGTTTTTAGTCTCCATGGGTGCAAATATACGAATATAATCCGAATTGACCAAGCTTTTATGAGATTTATTTTATGCAATACTTTCTTTCTGTTGTTATGCTAAATGACGGAGTTGAGGGTCGATGATGACTTCCAACCCGTTGTATACAGATGGAATAACCGTCCGACCAGAGTAATGTCGAGGATTTCCAATGGTCAACCCCTCACAACCAATCTTCTCCTTGAACGCTTTGCGGATGAATGCTACAGCCATACTCATGATGTGGTTGAAGTTCTTTTCAGCGGATGCTATCATTCGCTCTGGGTCTGCCATAAAGATAGCCCTATAGAGGCTTGCAAGCTCTGGGAAGGACTGTTTGGGCTTGTTCAGACTACGACGCTGATAGCCCTTAGGGTGGAGGAGGGTGTAGATGTATATCAGTTTCGAGTAACGGTCGCCGAATTGAATTATTTCTTCTGTGCCGTCATCTTTCAGCACAATGACATCATAGATTTTGGAACCCGATATATCCTTGATGTCACGATGACGCACCTCAATAGCCACAGGCTTCGGTGCCCACTCCTTGTCGGCTGCCATATATCTTGCCAGACGCTCCTGCATCTCTTCTACACTCATTTGCTGAATTGCTTCCTGAATTTTGCTCATGTTCTATTCTTTTTGTTATACTTCTATATGTATATAGGACATGAAAAGTGTAATTTCTAACAAGCCAAGGAAGTTATTTTAAAAAAAAAGACTATTTTTGTGTTATACACTTGCAAAATTGAGTAAAAAGTTGTAAATTTGCAATTGTAAATAATTACTGAATATCAAAGAATGATGGATCACGATATTTTTATAAGCTATTCAAGCAAGCAAAGCAATGTAGCAAAACGAGTTTGTGATTATTTGGAGGGGAATGGAATCAAGTGTTGGATTGCTCCAAGAGATATTCCTGCAGGAAGTGAATATGGCGATGAAATAGGCAATGCTATTCAGCAAGCAAAAGTGGTCGTTCTCGTTTTTTCAGAATCTGCATCTTTATCTCTTTGGGTAAAAGGCGAAATCAATACTGCTTTTGACGAAAGGAAAACCATTATTCCTTTTAGAATAGATAATACCGAGCTTACTAAAGGATTAAAGGTGATGTTGAATCAATTCCACTGGATTGATTCAACACAGGATATGTTATCAGCACTTGATGAATTATTGGAAACCATAGAATCGCTTATTGGAAAGAAGACTCGTAAAGGTCCATTAATGGTAGTAACAACTAAGGCTGGTCATCTGATGGAAGAATGCCAAAGGATTTCTGAGGCAACAGAACAAGGGCTTGCTTTTTTTGCTGCCAGAAATTTCACAAACCTGAAGATTCATGGCGAAATGGATGCTCGTGATTTTTATTTTCTGAAGACATTCTCTACGATGCTTGAGTACCTTGATATCTCTGACGTGAAGATTAAAGAGTTTTACGGACCATATGGCACCATGCACGATTTCCATAGTATGGCTCAACTAAACGATGTGCAATATGATGCTAATGAGATTCCTTCGGGAGCCTTCTTCTATTGGATTCCCAAAGATGAAGGAATGCCTTCGTTACGTGAGATCACCTTGCCAGAAGGTATCACAAGAATCCGTAGAAATGCCTTTGCCAGAGCATACAACTTGACAAAGATAAACATCCCGAACGGTGTGATAGGTTTGGACCGTTGGTGTTTTTGCTGCTGTTCTTCACTTAAAGAGATCGAAATCCCAGAGTCTGTTGTTGAGATTGAAAGGGAAGCATTCACTGGCTCACCTCTTCAAGTTGTACATTCACGGGCAGCATTACCTCCGAAACTAGATTGTGAAGGATTTGGAGTTTTTGATTGTGCAGAATTAAAAGGAAAAGATAGAACTCTGTATGTTCCTAAAGGAGCGCAAAAGGCTTACGAAGCATCTGACTGGGCGACATTTTTTGATAAGATCATCGAGGAGTAGGGTAGAATCCATTTGAAAAGAAAAACATACGACCAATGGTATGCATATCCTCAAATGTAGAGCAGATAAAGCCCTTTATCTCCCTATTGCTATAATTTCTCCTCCCTGATTTTTCTCAGCATAAAGATCATAACCACTTGAATGAACTTTCTTGGTTCTTCAAGTCTTTCTTTTTAATTGCCTGATACTCAGATCTTTTGTACATACTCAAACAATTTACTCAATGATGTGAGTAATTTTACTCAGTGCAAAGATGCGAATTATTTATTTAACTTGCAAGCATTTATCTCATTTTATTTGATGAGTTTTAAAACAACCAATTATACACCTAATTTACCGTACTGGCCACCGACATCTTTGTGGTGATACCAGCTCTTACGGTTGAGCCAGGTGAAACCATCGTTTTTGCTTATTTCTTGGATAATTGATAGAGAGTATGGTTTCTATCATTGGCGCAGGCAATGCCCGACATGTTGGAGAGGGCAATGAAGATTGTTTCCATAATGATGTTGTTTGCTATGTTTTACGTATTTCAAATCCCTGGGCAACAATGAACTTCAGCGTGGCAAGGGCCGTGTTACGGTCGTAGGCTTTTTCTGACTCAGATAGTTCTTCGTAGGGGACAAGACATGGGGTCTGCCGTTTCTGATCGTCACGTTCAGGACCATAGGTCCAGCCTTCGTTCATACGGTTCTGTGCCCATACCTCATGGACGTTCTTGGAGATGGCTTCTGCAAGTGCCATCAACTCTTCTGGAAGTTGAACATGAGTGGTGTCAACTGGAGCTGGGATGTAATTGTTCTGATTAGTCATAATGATTATTGATTTTGCAAAAATAATAAATTATATGTAATTATCCAAATAAATCTGCTTTTTTCTGCGAAAAGTTCGAAACGGCCGTAATTCGTTTGTTGAGTCACTGCTCTGATTGACGGAGTAGGAGAGGTTCCTGGTAAGTGTAAGTAATCCTGAGACCGGTGTAGGTTCGTATGTCAGTAGATTCGTTGGTGGAGTCATTGAATTCCTTCTTGGAGTGAACCAGCCATTCTACCAGAATACCTTTCTTACGTAATGGGCGCATATCTCCAGTTGACAAACGCCATAAGTCTATTGCGAAATAGGACAGGAGAAAAGAGAAGACAAAACTCTTTGTAAACACCCATATTATACTCCAAGTTTCTTTGTAAAATCGCATATCATATTATGTTTGTAACTATGTATAATAATATGGAATGGTTCTGAGTTGCGATACAAAATTATATCTATGAATTATGCTCACTACTTTTGACGTAAGGATATATTTGCTTTCAGAATCAATAAAGGCAGTAAAAACAAATAAAATAGCAAAATTATGACATTAGAAGAATTAGCATTGTGCACTCGTGAGGAATTTAAGAAGGAGTTTAACAGGATGTGTCCATCTCCTACGGATGATATGGATCCAGGGGAGTATGACGCAGCGTTTGAAGAGAGAGTAAGAACCAGAAGGGACGTCAAGTGGTTGCGCATTGAGGCTTTGTTTGATGGGAAACTCACTGTTGATCAGGTGGTAGAACAGGAACATGAAGAAGGTGGTGATGAGGATCTTGATTTAGATGGGATTCATCGCGGCATCCTAGAAAGGGCCCTTAAAAAGCTGAAAGAGGGGAGAGATCGTGATGAGATCATTGAGGAGACCTTTGATGCTCTGGAGCTACTATAATCAATAAATTGTTGAAGATATGGTATACGGTGAATCACAGCTTAAGCTTCTGTTTATGAAATACAATATGGATTACTTTGGCAACATTCTGCCCATGCCTATTATGAAGATCAGGCATAGTGTTAATACATTGGGGTATTTCTTGTATTGTCCTGACGAGCCGTTTGGGACGACGGAGACGATCGAGATCTCTGACTTCTATGACTATAAGCCGAACCAGCTTCGTGACATTCTGGTACATGAGATGGTACATTATTACCTTTATTATATAGGGGAGGATGAGAAGGTAAATCATGGGAAGGCTTTCAAGAAAATGGCGAAGCATCTCAACAAAACCTTCGGCCTCCACATCACACCAACCATCGACTTGTCGAAGTATAAGCCCCGTCCCGATGCGCCATATCTTAAAAGGCTGTACTTTAGGCTATTTTGCTAATAAAAATCCGGCTCAGATCACTGAAGGTCTGAGCCGGGTAAAGTTATTAATGGATACAGAATACAGAAATACAGTTTTATTTCTGTGAGGGGTGGGGGGAAACATATATATCATGTATCTCCCTCAAACCGACGAAGAGCGTCGCGTAATATCTGGGCGTGATCGAAGGCAAGTGGAGGAAGGGCATTGATGGGCCACCACTTGGCTTCGGCAGCATCATCGAGACCTGTGACTGGAAGAATCTGAGGTACATGAGTAATATAAGCCACAGTGATAGTTCGACCACGCGGATCACGGTCGACTGTTGAATAGGCTCCTACTTGTTGAACCTCCTCTATATCAAGGCCAGTCTCTTCCTTGAGTTCACGTCTGGCACATTGTTCAGTAGTCTCGTCCATGTTCATAAAACCGCCAGGGAATGCCCAGCAGCCTTTGAAGGGTTCATCTCCTCGCTGGATCAACAGTATTTGGGGTTCTGGCTCATCTGTCAGAACAATCATGTCGGCCGTCACTGCTGGGCGAGGATATTTATAGGTGTAGCTCATTTGTTATACTGCTAATGTTTCGTTGAATGCGTTATAATTTTGACCTTTGGAGTTGTGATCCTCAATGATGGCGAAATGAATCTCGCGGTAAATACCTTTAAATTCGGGTTCCTCGAAGACTTGTTTGAATAGCTGGGCCATATGTCGAGGAGGATTGGCAAATGCGCCACAGCCGAATGCACCTAAAATTAGACGTCGTTGTCCATTGTTATAGGGGATACGCAAGATAGTGCGTATCAAGTTGAGTGTGCTAGGTATGAACTTGTCTGGAATCGTAGCTTGACCATGCATATATCGTCTGAGATTATTTGCAGCAACTGCTACAAAGTTTACTTGCCAAGGCTCGTCAATAAGGGCGTAGCCTTTAGCTTCAATATCCCTGAAGACGGTTACACCATGGGAATAGACACCACCAAAGTTCTTTTTAAGCGGATAAGTGTGGTTGGGGTTGTGTGGAATACCATACTCCTTGTCACAGTCAAATGATGTTGGATCAGCATATTGAAACAGAAACCTGAAATAGTCAGAGCAACGGAACAAATATTCCTCTTGTGCTCCAGCTCCACCATAAACACCACCGCCAGGATTCCTGGCACTAGCCATATTCAACACACAGAGATCATCAGTCGTATCATTTGTCAACAATTCATGCGCATAAGCGAGGCAATCCTGATTGACAACTTTGACCAGCGTGTCGTATTTCTGCCCATCATCTTTCAGGGAGATTTCTTTCTCACAGAAGACATTGTCTCTAAGTGGTTCTTTATTCCATATCTCATTAAGTTCAATTGTATTGCCTGACGAACTGATATACTTACCGCATTTGGCAATTTTAAGTGTAGATTTAAAAACTTCTGCTCTTACGGGTCTTGTTCCTCCAACAAAACCTCTAGAGTATTCGAATTTTGGGAGCCATGATTCGGCATCCCATGATGGATAATTACTGTTGTTCATGTTCTTATGCTATTGCTATTGGGTAAAAATCTTCATACATATTGAAAACATCCATGAACTCATTTGGCGAATTGTAGAGCTCTTCCAGTTCTTTAAAGGAGATGACTTCTGCCTTATTGAGGGATACAAGCTCTTTCAATATGTCTAATGGGATTTCAGATATTTCAAAT
>JAEEGL015778978.1_pt1 | contig 12341 bp, 9 predicted proteins | sample 9134231 | NCBI WGS metagenome assembly JAEEGL01 (sample SAMN16246548, study PRJNA631951) | gut metagenome | biome: gut microbiome; feature: rumen; material: fiber-attached | host: Bos | place: Iran: Karaj | collected 2018-10 | reverse complement strand
TTTGAACCAGTCAGATAACAAGCAAAGTACATGGGAGCGGCCGAAGAAACACCGGCTGCTCCCGGCTATTATGAAAGGGCTGAGTATTATGGCAATAACAAGAGGCGATATCTTCTACGTCTGCCCGCAGCCGACTTGCGGCTCAGAACAGCGGGCAGGCAGGCCTGCGGTCGTCGTTTCCAATGAGAAATGCAACGAAAGAAGTTCCGTGATCGAGGTCGTTTTCCTCACTACCCGGGACAAGACTCCGTTGCCTACGCACGCGCAGGTCACGTCCGCAGGCCGGCAGTCGCTTGCTCTCTGTGAGCAGATCACATCCGTAAGCGTTGAGCGATTCGGCGATTATATCGGCCATGTGACGGAGGAAGAACTGCGGGCTATTAACCGCGCCCTTCTGATCTCGCTGGACCTGCCGGCCGGCGGCCTTACCGTTCAGGCAGACAAGCAGAACGAGGAATCGCTTATGGCTCAGGTTGCACTCAGGTTTGTGGAGGATTACCTTCGCAGGAAGAGTTATTCCTCAGAGGAATAAGTGGAGGAAGACGGTATGTATCAGAAAGTTTGTTTTTATATTGACAGCATGTATGAGCGTGGCAAGGGTTTTCCAGACAGACAGGCCAGAATCGCTTTCCGGGATGAAGCCAAACGCTTACTTCGTTGCGCCGGCTGGGAGATTATCCCCGGCCCCGGCTGTGAAGGAGATTATGCGATGAAGGGAAAACAGTTCCTATCTCTGCTTCCCACGAAATTCAGTGGAGTGATTATTGCAGATGAAGTTGCGCATGTTCGGACAGCACTTAGAGCGGCGCGTTGTTTCCAACTCAAAAATATAACAAAAAGCATTGTTACGAACGAAGTGTTATATAGTCATCCTGAGAAAAGGTATGATTATGATTAAGTATAGTTGATCAAAATACCGATCGCCCCAAGTGTCGCATTAATGATGCGGTGCTTGGGGCGGATCTGCAATAATAGTATCATTTCCACACGAATCGGAGATAGAACACGTGATCAACGGCTGAAGCAGTGAGATGCATCGAGTTTGCATCGTGTCATGGAGTGCGTTTTATCGGACACCTTAAATGTTACTCTATCAATGGTCAACGTAAACGGTCAGTAGTATACCAGAATAACTCATCAAAAACCGACAAAAACCGACGTTTCTCGTTGTGTGGATACTCTTGCTATGGTATAATTGCTTTGTTAAGCTAGTTTACCGGTGAAAGTGAGGAATTCGCAATGGATAACACGATTGAGCGTTGGGTTTCTATGCGGGATATTACTGAGTATCTTGGGATCAATCGAGATACCGTTTTGACATGGATCGCGAAACGCGGAATGCCCGCTGTCAAGGTTGGCCGCCTATGGAAGTTCAAAATCAGCGAAGTAGATGCTTGGATGAAAGCAGGACAAGCGGAGCAGTTGGCCCGATGAATGTCTAAGCAGAAATATTAATTCCGAAATTACGAAGAATAGAAAGAATTATTGTAATGAAGAAAAAGAAGAAGCTCCGGGTTTTCGAGGCCTTCGCCGGGATTGGCGCACAGGCGTCTGCATTAGATCGCATTAACATCGACTATGAAATCGTAGGCATCAGTGATTGGTTTATCGACGCCATTGAATGCTATGCTGCCATTCACTGTGAGAATGTTGAAGTTGAAGTCCCTCAAGATATTAAGGATATTGAGGATTATTTGTCCAAATATACTTTCAGCGCAACGTCCGTAAAACCGACAAATCTTAGACAGCTAACAGAAGATCAGAAACGAGATCTTTATCGTGCAAATGTAAAGGCAAAGAATTTTGGGTCAATTACAGACCTGAAAGGTGTTGATATGCCAGATACTGATTTGCTGGTTTATAGTTTCCCATGCCAAGACCTTTCAACTGGAGGCCGTGGAATGGGTATGAAGAAAGGATCTGGCACACGATCCGGTTTGCTGTGGGAGATAGAACGCATCCTTAATGAACTGGATGACCTCAACAGGCTGCCTGAATACTTGCTACTTGAAAATGTGAAAACAATAAAAGCTGCAAAATTCAAAGAAGACCTCGACCAGTGGTTGGATTTTCTGAGTTCTATCGGGTACTCGAATAGCGAATGCCTAATATATAATGCTTTAGATTTTGGGGTTCCCCAAGACCGCGAAAGAGCGTTCATTATAAGCCATTATGGAAGTCCAATCGACGTAAAACAGAAGATTGATAGGAAAAAGGTGGAACGTAAATACAACATTCATGATTTTATTATGGATGACTACGATAATCCGACATTCAGATTGGAAGCCAATATTGCGCAATTGAACAAAACTCCGTCCCGTGACGTTATGTGGGAGATCAACGGGAAAGAAATCAGCGATGAGACAATAATCCGAACGATAACTTGCAACATGGATAGGACACACACAGCTGCTCTGTTCAAGTATACTGGTCCAAAAGGAAAAACGTATAGAAGGCTCACACTGCGCGAAGCATTTCTTCTTATGGGTTTTACGTCAGATGAATATGAAAAAGCCGCATCATTGAATTTCAGCTACAGGAAGCTGAACAAGCTAATCGGCAACTCAATTGTTGTAAATGTTTTGGAAGCGATTTTTGATGCGATGTTCGGCGAAGCATATAAGAAAAATGCACAATCCTGAGAATAATACTCATTTGATACAGAGAACGGAAGTGAAGAAATGGGAGAATTGGTAGAGAAACAGTTTCCAGTCAAAACACTGCTAACCGGCCTTAGAGCTATTGGATATAGCTTTTCGACGGCAGTTGCAGATATCATTGATAATAGCGTATCGGCAGAAGCGAATGCTGTAAATATATACTTCGACCCAATTGCGAGTATCCCTTTCTTCTGCATTCTTGATAACGGACACGGAATGAACTTTTCGGAGCTGAATAATGCAATGATGCCCGGCTCAGACAGGTCCGACAAAGAAGACAGCGATCTCGAATTAGGCCGTTTTGGGTTGGGCCTGAAATCTGCCTCCCTGTCACAGTGCCGGGAGTTTATCGTTGCAAGCAAAAAATACGGCAAGCTTAATGCGATGGCATTTGATTTAGACGTAATCGAAGACTGCCGGTTAATGCTTAAAGTCCTTGATAAAGAAGAGATTGCGAGCCTTCCTTATATTGGTATGCTTCAGTCCTATGATAGTGGGACTCTGGTTGTATGGAACAAATTTGACAAGATTGAGTCTGCAGCTAAGAGCTTCGAGGACAGTTTCCGAAGTGTTGTAGCCGAAGCCAAAAAGCATGTAGAGTTTGTCTTTCACAGATTCTATGATGACATAGCTATTTATTTCAACAATAAGCGTGTCGAACGTCGAGACCCGTTCTTATTAGGTTCTTTCGGTCGGCAGCAGACCGGACGAACAACCAGAATTCCTATCGGTGACTCCGTCATTACTGTGACTCCTTATTCATTACCGTTTGCCAACTCATTGACCTCAGAGGAAAAGGCCCTATTAGGCAATCCAAAAAGCATCTATGACGATCAAGGTTTCTACATTTACCGAAATAGACGTCTGATCTCTTGGGGAAATTGGATGAGGATGGGCATTAGAAGTGAACTTAATAAGCTTGCGCGTATTCAAGTCGATATACCATCATCTTTAGATGAAGTTTGGACTCTTGATGTGAAAAAATCTTCTGCGAAAATACCGGATATCATAAAGAGCCAAATTAAAGCGTCTGTTGAAGATTCTATTGTGAGGAGTAAACGCACAACCCGTTTCCCCGGAACAAAAGAACAGGCCTCGGAAGTGAGAGTATGGGATCGGATAAATGAGCACGAAGGGAAAATCCGCTATCAGATAAACAGAGATACACCTGCAATAGCAGCTCTTGAAAGGGTGTTGGGTGAGCAAGAAAAAGAGCTGTTTGAAATCGTACTATCACAAATAGAATGTTATCTTCCGAAATACTCGATCTCAAACGATAATATGGATGCACTAACCATCGTCAATTCCGGTGATGACACAGAAGAGGAAAAACTCATAAAAGAAATAGAAGCAATCATCTCCCTTTGCGATGACGAAATTAAAGCAGATGTACTCGACAACATTTTTGCTGCGGAAAACTATCAAAAGCTAATCGGCCATAAAGACGAGATTAAGAGGAGAATACTTGGCGATGGAAAGCAATAATGAAAAGAGATCTGCCTCGACAAACACTTTATTCACTGTTTTATATCATACTCTTCAGGGTAAACGAGTCCCTTACAATGATGTTGTTCAGAAAGCAAAAGTGCTGTACCCGGTTATTTTGCCAGATCAGATTTCTTCGCCCGACCATAACGCAATTCTGAAAGAAGTGGTTGACCGATATGTAAGTGAAGTCGGTATCCAGACCTTTGATCCAGAATTTATAGATTTGGACCGGGAGGCAAAATACTGGCTTCATAAGGAAAAAGAGCGTATTCCGCATCCTTTCTTTGACCGATATAAGTTGTATCTCTCGAATGACGGATTTGAGCAGAAAGTCATAGAAAACATAGAAGTGTCATGCGAGCAGATTCTTGCCAGATGTGCAAATCCAAAGACGACAGCGACCGCAGAAAAGAAAAGGGGACTCGTTGTCGGTGATGTTCAGTCCGGCAAGACTGCAAACTACTTGGGTCTGATTAATATGGCATACGACTACGGATACAGAATAGTCGTGCTATTGGCTGGAACGACCAATTCTTTGCGAGAACAAACGCAAAAAAGAACAGATAAAGGTGTGATTGGTGCAAAAAGCGACTCCATTGGAAACACGATTGAATTCCTTGGTGTTGGTCTAAATACACATGAACACTTCGCCGTGCCTTTTACAAACCAGGTCAACGATTTCAAAAAATTCGTTCAAAAGAATCTTAACGTAGCTATAGCCGACATTAACAAGCCAGTTGTTCTTGTCGTAAAGAAGGTTAAAAGCGTTCTCGAGAGTGTTGCAGAGAGACTACAGTCGGAACTGAGTGAAAAAGGTTTGGACTGTAGGAGTATTCTGATTATTGATGACGAGGCAGACTATGCTTCGATTACAACGTCAAAAGATCCAGAAAAGCCTACCACAATTAACCGTTGCATCAGGGACATTTTTAACAAGTTCCCAATTGCATCCTACGTTGGATATACTGCAACTCCGTTCGCCAACATTTTTATAAACCCATATGATGATGAGAGCTATTTGGATTTGTTCCCGACAGATTTTATAGCTCAACTTCATGCACCGAACACATACTTCGGAGGGCGTTTAGTCTTCCCAAATGATGATACCTATTCAAAATACGTTAGAGTGATTTATGAGAATGAACCCGACTTTTTGCCGGTTGTTCATGATAGATATGTTCAGTACCCTGCGATGGCTGATAGTTTAAAGGAGGCTATTCATTCATTTGTAATCTGTAATGTGATCCGTACTCTACGCGGTGACGGATTAAAGCATCGCAGTATGATGATCAATATAACACGATTTAACGATACGCAGGCTCTCATTTGGGAACGTGTTACCGAGTACCTAAAAACGCTAAGAGACGCCGTTGAACAGCTCAGCGATATGCCTCTGTCTGAATTCTGCAAAAACCGTTACTGCAACGCGCTGTTTGCGCTATATCAAAAGGATAGTTTTTTCAAAGAAATCCGCGAAGGAAATCCGGATAATGGTACTGAACCGATATCTTGGTCTACCGTTCAGCATGGCCTTTATGAGGAGATAAAGAAAACCATCGTAGTCGTTATCAACTCCAGAAACGGGCAGATGAATAATATAGATCCCTCCGGAAAGAAAAAACGATTTGATTACGATGATAAAAAGGATGAAGGAGCTCGGGTTATAGCAATCGGCGGCATGGTTCTTTCTCGCGGCCTTACATTAGAAGGTCTTATGACCAGTTATTACAGCAGAAACGCTGGCGCATACGACACGCTTCTTCAGATGTGCCGTTGGTTTGGTTACAGGCCAAAATATATGGATTTGTGCCGCATTTACTTGACTCAGGTCAGTATTGATCAGTTTGATGCTGTACTGACTGCAACGGAAGACTTAAAAGCGCAGTTTAGCGAAATGAAACTAAGAGATAAAAAGCCGATTGACTTCGGCCTCATGATAAAAGAGTGTCCCGATACGCTTGAAACGACTCTGCTAATTACAAGCCGAAACAAGATGCGCGGAACCCAAGTGTTTGTACGAAGGCTTAATTACAGCGGCGTATACGCGGATACGTCGAAGTTGTATAAAGACCCCGCAAAGAACAAGCATAATCTCGACGCATTCTTCAACTTCTGCAAAAATGTATCGTTCGATTGGGAACACAAACCCGGCTCTGCGAAAAAGCATGAATATTATATGGCCCGAAATGTTTCCCAGCATTATATTGCTAAGCTATTTCGGGAGATTATTGTACCAATTGAAAACAGGAAGTTTAACACTGACGGTTTAGCTGAATACATCGAAGACAGTGACAGATTCCCGTATTGGGATGTGGTCATTGCAAACGGCCATTCCAAGGACTCCGGGCTATTTATGAAGGTGAACCCGGTTGAACGTAGTTTTCATATGAGAAGTGAAAACGATCTGATTCGCATTGGCAGTTCCAATAACCGTGTACTTGATCCTGGGTTGCTCAATGCTGGTCTTTGGTACCGAGAGGGTGAGACACTTTCTGCAAAGGAATACTGTGATCACAGAACTATTCCAATTCTGGTCGTTTTCCCAATTGACCTCAACTGTTCTACCAAAGGAGATGAAACAAATGCGGCAAATATACGCGAATGGAAAAAGGAAGCAAAAGATGGTTTAAAAGGAGATGTCCTTCTTGCCTTTGCCTACGGATTTCCTGGCACAGACTCGAAAATTATGGTTAAATACCGTGCTAATGCTATTATGATTGATCAGCTTACTGCCGGCATTGAACTAGACGATGAAGACGAGGGAGTTGATGACACCGATGATTGATTTCAGAGGATTATATAAAGATTTATCAGATCAAATGTTGGGTAGTCAAAAGAAAATCTCTGTAAATTCCTGCATTGAGGCGTTCTTTGGTTTCAGTTTTGACGGAAACCTGCGTCTGTCTTTCTTGTCAAGAAAAGCTCCCCCTACTATGGAATCTACTACGATACTGCACGTTGTTCAAGGCCGCGAAAACAAGGATACATATTGGACTTCATTCGATCTGCTCAGCGCTGAATTAAAAGACGCATATTTCAGTTTTTGCGAGAATCTGATAGAGTCTATCGCTGGTATTGATGATGAAGATGAAGGCCTTAACCTGTTAAGAAGACGATTTATTACTTGGAAAAAGCTCTTCCAAAAAGCATCGGGGAGTGATGTCCCAAAGGAAAAACTAATGAGCGTTTTTGGCGAATTAACGGTACTAAAAGAAATAATCGCGCCAAAATACGGAGTTAATACCGCAATCCAGGCATGGGGCGGTCCCGACATGCAAAGTAAAGACTTTACTTTGAACGATACATGGTTTGAGGTCAAAACTATTGGTGCAAATGCTGACAGCATTAATATTTCGTCCCTGACTCAACTTTCATCTGACAATACAGGTCACCTTATAGTTGTTCGTACCGAAGCAGTGTCTCCAGAGTTCGGCGGAGACTGTTCCGCTGTCATTGATATTATAAATGAGATTCTACTGCTGGTGGCTGATGAAGCCGTTGAAAATCTTTTCGTAAGGAAGATCCAAGGGCTAGGTATTGACGTCTTTGGCAATGAAATTGCGGATAGATTCGATATCAAAACGATCAAATCATATAAGGTTGATGATAGCTTCCCGAGAATCACAGTGAAAAACGTTCCTCATTCTGAAATCACTGATGTTAATTATGTGATTAGCGCGGCGGCAATAGATCGATTTGCAGAGGAGTAAAAAATGGATATTCTTGAATTCCGTGAAAGCTATATCAATGAGGATATCAATGCAGAAGCAGTGAACACAGCTCGTTATCCAGTTGAAGTCTTTATTGATAATGCAGCAGATATCCTAAAAAACGACTACTCACTAATTACTGACATGAGTCAGTGCTTTTTCTCCTTTACGAAGGGAAACAGAGCATATAGAAACATGCACATTGACGCAGCGAACCTGGACCTCGCTTCAAATGCTCTTGATTTACTGTACGCAGATTATAATGAAAGTGAAATCGCGAATATTACTAATGAGTTTATCAATAGCAAATCACAACTCTTGCTTAATTTCTTCGAGAATTCGTTGAAAGGGTTTTTTGCGAATGCGGAGCAGGCCGATCCCGCTGTTCAGCTTGCCAGAGACATAAGGCATAATTACAGTGATATTCATACGATTCACCTGTTTATTGTCAGCACCAATCGACTGAGTAAGAGCGTCAAGAAACTCGACTATCCAGATTATTCATATCAGGGGCATGTATTTAAGGTCACGTTGGATATTCTTGATATCGAAGGCATATTCCGTTCTAAGCAAGCCGGTTTTGAGAAAGAGCAGATTACCATAAAATGCACCGATTTTGGTATTAGAGGTATTCCTTGTCTTAAAGCAGAGATTGAAACTGATCAGTATGAATCGTACTTAGCCATTGTTCCCGGCACCTTTTTGGCTGAAATCTATAAAAAATACAGTTCCGCTCTTCTTGAGTCTAATGTCCGCTCATTTTTGAAGTTCAACGGCGCTGTGAATAAAGGTATCCGTGGGACTGTGCTGAATGAAAAATCTCGGTTCTTTACATATAACAACGGAATATCGACTACTGCAAAAGCGGTAAAGGTGGAAGTCGATCCGGGTTACGGAACAATTATCACAGAGTTTGACGATTTGCAGATTATAAATGGTGGTCAAACAACAGCAACACTGGCAGCAACAAACATTAAATATAATGCTGATTTGAGCGGAATATACGTTCAAATGAAGCTGACCGTACTCAAAGATGCCGATCCGGATTTGATCAGAAACATCGCCAAATATGCAAACAGCCAGAATAAAGTGAAAACGGCGGATCTGAATTCTAGCCATCCGTTCTATGTAAGAATGGAAGATTTCTCAAGGAGGATCTATGCTCCCCTTGCAAGTGGGAGCTTAGTACAGCAGCTTTGGTTCTTTGAACGTGCACGTGGGCAGTATGAGCAACCGCTTATGCAGATGACAAAGGCCCAGGCGAACAATTATAAACTGACCAGGCCAAAGAGCATGAAGTTTACCCTGACGGATCTGGCAAAATATATGAACGCAGCCAACATGCTGCCTCATTATGTTTCGTGGGGCGGTGAAGTGAATGCCGCACATTTTCATAATGCCATGGAAAAGCAGTGGAATAAGAATGATGCAGTATATAATGAATTCTTCTATAAAGAGCTAATTGGGAAAAAGATTCTCTTTGCAAAGATAGAAAAAACCATCTCCGATCAGCAATGGTATCAGGAAAACAGAGCCTTCAGACCGCAAATTGTCGCGTATACATTCTCTAAACTCGTATTAGCCGCTAAAGAGATACATAAAGAAATCAACTACAGACAAATATGGGATATTCAAAGTGTTCCCGATGAATTTGAACGGGACATTGCTAGAATAGGAAGAATCGTATTTGAAAGAATAAATGATCCAAACCGCTCAACTGCAAATATTGAGACGTATTGCAAAAAGCAGGAATGCTGGGACATTATCTCTAAAATCCCATATCAGTTGTCTGACGAACTAATAGGACTGCTCATTACTCCGCGTGAAAAAGCGATTGAAGAAACCGCTGCCAAAAAGGAGCAGAGATTCGACAACGGATTATCCGTCGAGATTGCCATATTCAACAAAGGTGCCGATTATTGGGCGTCTATGATTGAGCGAGGAAAAGCTCAGCAGGTTCTGAATAATGCGGATGTCGATGCTTTGACAGATGCTATAAAATACTGTCAGATGCAGTATACTCAACTGACCAAAAAACAGATCCGCTCAATTACGGATACAATTGCAAAACTAAAAGAAAACGGCATTGAGTGAGGGCCTTCCTGATGGACAACCGTTCTAAAGAGGCAAGAAGCAAAAATATGTCTCATATCCCGAGCAAGAATACAAAACCGGAGGAATTGGTACGCAAATATCTATTTAGTAAGGGCTTCCGGTACAAAAAAAACGTGTCTTCACTCCCGGGAAAACCAGATATAGTACTCCCGAAGTATAAAACGGTAATATTCGTTAATGGGTGTTTTTGGCATGCCCATCAGGGATGCAGATGGTTTGTTCGGCCAAAATCAAACGCTGAATTTTGGGACGCAAAATTCCAATATAACACTGCTCGCGACCAAAAGAATTATCAGAGACTTAAAGATTTGGGATGGCGAGTTTTAATCATATGGGAATGCGAAATAAGACATGGTAACGCTATGACTGCATTGGAGAAACTATCGAAAGCGGTGACAGAGAAATGACTACTAAGACGAAAACTATTAGGATGCTACTATATGATGGTGCGCTGACTGGCGTAATGAACATCTCAGATTCAGCATGGGAAAGCGGAAAGATGTATTCTGCCCCTCGCGAATCCATTAATGATTTAGTATCTCGCGCAGATTGCAAAAAGTATGGTGTTTATCTTCTTCTGTCTGAAACTCAAGTATATGTAGGCCAGGCAAGTGATTTAGAGCGTCGGACCAGACAACATTTGACAGACAAAGAATGGTGGAATCAAGTTATCCTTATGACCACAAAGGATGACAGTTTTAACGCCTCAGACATTGATTATCTTGAATCCCGTCTTATCTCGCTTGCCATTGAAGTAGGTAGTTCTGATAGTGATAACAGAAAAAGAGGCAACCCTCAGAAAGTTGATGAGTTTCGGCAAGCTGAACTGGAGCAATACTTAGAAGAAGCGCTATTTCTGTTAGAACTCATAGGGATTAGAGTTTTCAAAAAGGAAAAGCAAAAGAAATCCAAGACAAAGGATGGAAAGAGCATATTAAAAACAACTACTCAGAACACTATCGATTCCTCGTCTTCAAATCCAGTTAACGCAACAATCCCCCCGCTTCCAGATGCATCACTGAAGATTGGTGCATTTGTCTTCACGGCGATGCAGAACCTATCACAAGCAGGTTATTCTTTCAGTTCTGATATGATCAATGAGATGACTACACCAGAATGGACATCTATGACATTCCATATAAGCAAGCCATTTATGAAGCGTTTCATTCCTGGAGAAACCGATGCCAAAGGGGCCGATGGTCATAATCGTTTTAGAGTTGAACCCCTGACCTTCGGAGGTGTGCAGGTACTAATCTCCAAAGAGTGGTATGAAAGACAGCGACAGTTCTTTATCGATTGGTATTCCTCTTTGGACTAAGAGTGAAAAAAGAAGCCGCTATCTTACATTTGTTTCCTTGAAGATTATAGGGAGAGAAAAACACAAAAGGAAGCTGTTTGATAGAAACGTCTCACATAGAGCCTTACATAGAATTCCATCGGAAAGAGTGGCGTTCATATGAAACTGATTCATTTATCAGACCTGCACTTGGGCAAACGGCTGTCTGAGTTTAATCTGCTTGAAGATCAGGAGTATATCTTGAAAAAGATTCTTCAGATCCTCGACGATGAAAAGCCGATTGCTGTTATCATCGCAGGAGATATCTACGACAAAGCCATTCCCTCTGCGGAAGCGGTAAAGCTCTTCGATGACTTCCTATACAACCTCGCGAAACGTGGTCTCCATGTCTTTGCTATCAGCGGGAACCATGACTCGCCGGAGAGGATCGCATTTGCATCCCGAATCATCGACGAAAGCGGCATACATCTGTCCCCCGTTTATGACGGCCGGGTAACTCCGGTCACGCTGACAGACGCATGGGGACCGGTGAGCTTCTACATGCTGCCGTTCCTCAAGCCGACCCACGTCAGGCGCTACTATCCTGATGAGGAGATCGCCACCTATACGGACGCACTGCGTATTGCTCTGGATAGCATGGAGATTGATCCAGAAGCCAGGAATGTCCTTGTGACGCATCAGTTTGTAACTGGTGCCAGCCGTTCCGACTCCGAGGAGATATCCGTCGGAGGGGCAGATAACGTCGATGCGTCCGTCTTCTCTTCTTTTGACTACGTGGCCCTGGGCCATCTCCATCAGCCCCAGGATATCGAGGGCAGCCGGCATATCCGCTACTGCGGGACACCGCTGAAGTACTCCTTCTCCGAGGCGGATCATGAGAAGTCCGTGACCGTCGTTGAACTCTCGGAGAAAGGCACGTTAGATATCAGAACCGTTCCCCTTATTCCGAAGCGGGACCTGCGAAACCTGCGGGGCAGTTACATGGAGCTGACTTCCAAAGCAAACTATGAGGGGACGAATACCGAAGACTACATCCATATCACGCTCACCGACGAAGAGGACATCCCCGAC
>JAEEGL015467110.1_pt1 | contig 12341 bp, 5 predicted proteins | sample 9134231 | NCBI WGS metagenome assembly JAEEGL01 (sample SAMN16246548, study PRJNA631951) | gut metagenome | biome: gut microbiome; feature: rumen; material: fiber-attached | host: Bos | place: Iran: Karaj | collected 2018-10 | reverse complement strand
CCAGTCGCGCAGAATCATATCGTTGTTCATACGCGGGAGGAGCCAACCCTCGATGAAGCCGTGGAAACGGTCGAGGAGAGCAGATTCGTGGAAGACGCCAGGGAGTTCATCAAAGTAGCGGTCACTGCGAGGGAAGCCCTCGGAGGTTAGCTCGATGTTACCCAGGAGCATAAGACCGCACTCGGACATGAACTCATAGTTGTCCACGGTGGCCTTTCCGTACTCGAGATAGCCCTTCAAGATGGCCCGCATTTCCAGCGGATCGGTGAAGGTGATACTCTGAATTTCATCGAAGGACACCAGGTCGTGGTCGTGCATGATACCAGGAGTGCGCCGTGATTTGTCGAAGAAGAGTTTGGCGCGAGAGACGGCACCACCGCTGACCAGCCAGGAGTACTTACTGAGATTGCCGAAGACGTATGACTTACCAGTTCCTTTCGGAGCCAGCTCGACCATATTGAGACGGGGCTCGATGAAGGGGAGGAGACGTGTAATGAACTCCAACTTCTGGGTGAGGCTCTTAAAGGAATCCGGATTGTACTCCATTGCGGAGATGATGACATCAATCCATTCCTCCGTGGAGAACTCTGCACGGAACTTACGATACAGGTTCAAATCCAGCTTCTGGAGAGGCTTGAATGGCTTGAAATCGACCATTTCCACGTGCCCAGCAGTTCCTTCATCCGGCGGGAGGTAAACGACCTTCAGAAGTCCCCATTTTTCACCGTCAATCAGGTCGGAGGGATACCTTTCCACCAGGTAGGAGGGGATAAGGGTCTCGTTCGGCTTGATACCCATATCGGGAATCTGGAACTGAACTTTGTTCGCAATAAGGTTAGTGTTGACAATGAAGCGTGTGAGCAGGGTGAGCGTCTCGCCGTTGCGGAGACGAGCCTTCACTGCATTATTGTTGTTCGGAATATGCTCATCCAGGTAGCGGGCCAACTCCTGCTTGCGGAGCGTCCCGTCCGGCTTGGCGTATTGGGAGATGAGGAAGTCCTTCACGAATGAAGGGAGGTTCCTGCCCAGAAAGACATCATAGTTCTGGGGATTCTTCAGGATAGCGGCCGAACCAAAGACCGTTCTGATTTTTTGTCCTAATTCGCTCATTGCTAAAAGTCTAAGAAGTCGTTTCCACCGAAGCCGGTGCCATTAACTTTAATAATCTCGCTGTAGGAAGTGCCGCCGGGGATGGTGAAATCTGCCTTATATTCGCCCTCTTCCAGGCCTTCGACACGTGCAGACCACTTGTTTCCACTGCGGGTCATATTGTATTCCTGGTCATCGATAGTAAGTTTCACTCTGGAGGGTTGAGGCATCACATTGACGGTGATTGTAGGGTCGGAAACCTCGATTTCCTTCGTGAGGACTTCATAACGGTAAGTAGCCAGGTTCTGTTTCTTATTGGTGATGATGATGTAGGGGACCAACACCTCTTCGGGAGTGCAGCCACCGTGTACCTCGTGGACGGGTTTGCGGCCCAGTGAGGAGTGCGTCAAGGCTACTTTATAGCGCTCGCCGTCATTCTCGTTGATATGGACCACATAGTCGGCATCGTGGTATAGTTTGTTGTCGCCGGTGACATTGATATAGCGTCCATCATGTTCTACCTTGGCATCATACTTCTTGGAATCAGCCAGACGTGAGAGACAGCTGAGGCCGTGGTCAGAGACGATGGCGATGGTGTGCTCGCCGTGGGAATTGCTTGTGATGATTTCCCACATCTTGGCGGCCAGCACTTTCAACTCTTTCACGAGAGTAGCGTTCTTCTTGTACCCGGCAGCATCGTGTGCAATCTTGTCCAGTTCCTCGAACTTAACAACATCGTCAAAACGGTTCTGGGCCGTAGCGGAGGGGATGGTGCAACGTGTGACCTCGGAATAAAGCACACGGAATCCGTGGCTGCTATCTTCGAAGATGGATAGCAGGAAGGGGAGGAACTCGGCACCCAGAGCATCAACCCAGTAGACTTTGTCGGGCCGCAGATCGGCGTTATTCTGATGCTTGTGCAAAAGGTCGTGTGTCTCGTTGAAAGAGTGGTACCAATCGTAGAAAGAGTCTCCATCGTGATTCTTCTCAGCAATAAACGATGTGATCGACTCCGTAATCTCATCGGACAGTTTGGCGTCACGGTATGCCGCAAGATAGTCAAGATGCCAATTATCCTTGCGCTTCTCCGTGGGCTTTAGGTCTGCCAGGTACAGACCGAGGTCGGGGTATTTCTCGGCTGCTTTCTCGAGAGACAAGCCGGTGTTGTCCCGATTGGCAAACCAGGCAGTGATGAGCACTTTCTCGAAATCGAAGATGCCAGTCGTCAGGGTGATGGCCAACTGGGTGTTATTCTGGTCAAGTTCGCCAAGACAATTCTTAATGTAGTTCTTCGTGGACTCGTCCGTGAACTGATTGAACAGAGCGGCAGAACGCTTCATCAGCAACTGACGCTCAGCAGCGAACTTGTTTTGAGTCGAGGGTTCGCTGAAGTAGAAGATACGTTCCGCAATCTTGGAAGGCAGCTCGCAGTAGTTCTCGTAGTCAGTAATCTCATCGAAACAAACCTTGAGGTAAGGGTACTTTTCTGCAAGAGCGGAAGACAGGAAGTAGTTCTTGATAAGCCAACGCCCGTAAGGCGTGGTCTCCGACTCAATCCAGTGCTGGATCAACTCACGCGGGGATACTTTGGAGAACCCGAAATGACCGGACACGAAGGAAGAGAAGTTAAATGTAGCCGGGCCAGCTTTGATAATATCGGCAAGTAGCTGGGACCAGAATTCATCTTCAGATGCATCATAGGTCAGCGGAACATTGACACCGAGGAAGGATTCAATGTACTCGTATGAATTCTTTATATGCTCGAAGGTGAAGATGTTGTCGGGGTCGGAGTACTTCTCCTTGCGGTTGATCGGGCCGGAAGAGCAAATTATCTGCTCCTGCGGGGCGTGTGTCTTCCAGAAACGTAGCCAGTCGTAGAGCGTGTCCAGGCACTTGATATTATCGTGGCCGGCGAACGCATTCGACTCGTTTTTGATGGTAGTAAGGAAGACCTTGGTCTTGTGCTCTTCGGTCAGGTAAGCCCAGATAGGGGCACTTTCCTCTATACGGGCAAAACTGCTGAGAAAACCACTGAATCGATTCTGGAGGCCAATCAGAGGAATATAGATGCGCTTTTCGGGGTGGTCAATATCCTCCGTGTTTATCATTATCTCATTGAAAAAGCCACGGAAGTCAGTGTCGGTATAGAAACGGACCAATTCCGAGAAGGGCGTAACTAAAGATGTTACCTTGAGCTTTTCTATCGTGCGGCATAGCTCGTCGGTTGTAATCCAACGCTCGTGGTTGTCTTCAATCAACTCCTCCAGATTAAACGGCTGTACTCCCAAAATGGGTAAATCTTTCGCCAACTGATGCCAGACATCGAAGTTGTTGAGCATGATGAAGCGGACAGGATACCGGCAGCGAAGCGGGTCTCCGTCCTTCATATCGCGCTTGATTTCGTCAAGCAGCGCATCGTAGGAGTCGAAACGAATGATTTTCTCTGATGCGTCCATAGGTTACGAAAGATAGTTGGTTATGAATTCAGCCACTTCTGGATTGGCTTCGATGATGTCGAGGACCACCTTCTGCCACAGAACACCGGGCATATTGGCTTCTTTAACCAGATTCTTGGCCTTCTTTACGGTATCCTGGTCAACCGGCTTCTTGACCGGTTCCGGTGCAGGAGTAACGGGAGCATCGCCGGGATATGCCGGGGCGGAGCCACCGGGAGTATCGGGTGTGGCGGGTTTTGCAGGTTGAGCGGGTTTCTGAGCATCTACTTTGGCAATGTAGAAGTTCAGCACACACTCGCGCACATCGGATTCCTTGCGGAAAGCGACCTCGGACTGCAGATGCGAGATTTCCTCTATCAGTTCGTTCCACCAATCCCGCTGGATCTTGACGTTCTTCATCGAATTGATGAAGTTCAGGAAACCGTTCTCGTAGTTGTTGGGGTTGGAAACGAGCTGTGCAATGTCCATTTTCTCGCCATTCACAAGGCGATAGAGGTTCTTAATCTTGGCAATATCGGGATTCTGGTCCGACTCCAGCACCTCGATAAGGAGTTTGATGATGGCGGAACGGTTCTCATTGATGTTGTCGCAGTAGGTGAGTACCCAGAGCGGATACTTTGACTTCTGCATACAGAACTCGTTGATACCCCAGCGGACATTGCTAAGGCTCTTCACCTCGGGAATATCCTTGATGAACTGGAGCTGGAACACGTCGTACAGCAACTGCGTGAGTTCACTCTCTTCCTTGGAACCAAAGCGAAGCATCAATTTGTTGCTGGCCTCTGAATGACCGTCATTCCACATTTTGAACAGTTCCACAATCATTTCCGAGAGTTTCTCGTCGGATATAGGCTGGGAGATGGTGGTGACAAAGAGATCAGCCTTATGTTTGCGCAGCGCGTAGGCGAAAGCAACCCAGTTAGCACGGGAAGGGAAGAACCCGAACGGAGGGCGCATCAACGGGGCAAATATCTCGGAGAGGGAGAACTTGTCCACGTACTTCTTCTTAGCATCTTCGATGCACTGATCGACCTCCTGGCAGACCTGGGCAATCCAAGCCTCGCCGGTAATGGCAGCCGAGGTGAGTTTGCACTCTTCATCAACAAGATGGTTGTCGTTTTCTTCGAAGATGTACTTGGCCGGAATATCGGAGCCGGAGAACTTCACCAGTTTATCACGGGTAGGAGACTGGAGCATCTGGAGCACCAGGGCGGGGAAGTTCTTGTTCGCAAGGAAGGTATTGGCAACGCCAGCCCGATACGCTTTGATGGCCTCCATGCCCTTCGGGAATACCCTGAAACTGAACTTCTTATTGATGAGTGCGTAGATGTTGCCGACAATACCTTCACGGGTCTGTTCGCCGTTGAAATAAAGGCTGAAAGAGCCGTTGACAAGCCGGTTTCCCCACTTGTTTATCAACTGCTTGGCAGCCAGCTCGCTTTCTTTCTCGATTGACTCCTGATAGTGGCTCTTAGCAACGTTGTGGTTGGCAATCAGGTCGATGAATTTTGTGCGAGCCTCGCTGGAGAGCACCTCGTCCGGAATGATATGGATGGAGTTGAGGAATTCCGAAGAGAAGTCTTTTACGCGGTTCTCGAAGGCCCGGCGCTCCTCTTCCGTTACAGCCAGATAGATGGCCACGTGAAGCGTGTTCGGTTTCTCCGAGGTGTATTTATTCAGCTTGGCGCGAACGACAGATTCCTGGTCAGAGCAGGAGAATAACTGCGGTTCGCACTTGCGGATAAGGTAGTCGCCTACGGTAAAGAGTTTGGTGATATTCGTCTTGGCGGCGAAGTTGTAGCCGAGGAAGTCGTTGGCAGTCTTGAACTGGGCGGCCACTTTCTCTTTCTCCTTGGCAATCTCTGCCGGGTTGAGGGAACTGACGGAAATCTTGAACTCGCCGAATACGTCGCGGGCAATGATCTGGTTGGTGTCCAGGAAGCGCAAGATGTCATCCATCTTGGGCTCCAGGCGGTCATCGGCGAACAGACCACGAATACTCTTCTCGTTGGGGGAGATACGTGCAATGATGTCCGTACTCTTGGTTGCGAACTGGGTGGAAAGGGTATTCAACAGTAGAATACCTTTATACACGCGCACGTAGTCGTCACCGGCTTCCTGTACCCGATGAATATGATTCTGGTAGTTCGATGTGAAAGCGCCACACAGCGGATTGGCGGCGAAACTGTCGAGGAAGAAGTCCCAGAGCCATTCTGCAGTGAGGAGGCCGCGCAGTTCATAGACAGATTCGTCGGTGATAAACTTGCGGAAGCCCTTCTTATCGTCGTTCATGAAGTTCACGACGGAACGGTTGGCGGAACCAACATAGTCGGAGAGTTTCGAGCAGAGGAATGCGCTATAGGGGTGCATCGGGAAGAGTTCCAGGATGCTCTTGCGCTCATCCTCAACGCCACCTTCGCACAGGTAGTCTATGAGTTCGTTCAGCTTGACCGTGCGGTTGTAACGAAGCTGAGCATAATCATCGTCACCCTGAATGTCGAAGGTGTGGCGCATAACCTTGTACGTGGAAACCTCATCCATCATATAGCGGATGGTGTAGAAGCGGTCGTTCATCGTCTTGACATCCTCGCGCTTGCTGCCAGAGGTTACCTGGTCTTCCACGCGGTGGGAAATCAGGAAGAGGAAGAGATTGCAACTCTGCGACTTCTCGGCGATATTCTGGAGCACGTTGATGCGGTCGCTGCCGATGGCTTCCATGATGGAGGTAAACTCATCCCAGAAGATAATCAGGCCGTCTGCGATTCCTTCGGCTTCAATGGCGTGTTCCACCTCGGCAAGCCACTCACTGACGTTTTTTGTGGTAAGCGGAACACCTACGGTCTTGTAGAGAGCCTCTTCCAGCTCCATGTAGGCCTGGATATTATTGTCCTTCAGCAGGGAAATGACCGATTCCGGGGTAGGGGCGATGTCCTTGAGGTCCTCGTGCTTATCGATGGCATCCTGCGTGTATTGCATATGCTCCTCGACGTATTGCACGGCGCTCTCGAAGTCAGACTTGACCACGATGTCGGAATGACCGGCAGCATCAAGTGCCTCCTTTACCTGGCGCTGCAGGGACAGGGAGAAGCGGGGGAGATCGTATGCACCCTCGACACCTTTGATGACCACGGAGAAGAACCGCTTATTCTTGCGGAAGTTGTCCACCTGGGCGCGAAGGCTCGGGTCTTCTATCTTGTTGAAATAGAAGTTCACGTCCTCGTACTTGTCACATAGAAGGTGACGGACAACGGAACTGGCGTGGGATTTACCAGTTCCGAAGGTGCCTTGAACCCAAATACTCTTACGCTTGAACTTGTCGGACGAAGACACGGCTGTCATCGTCTGCTGCAAAAGGTCGCAAAACTGGTTCGTGGGTATAAAAGAAGCCCATAGACGATTGCTTGACTCTGCCGTGATGTCGTACACCGGCAGGTAGTTTTGCATCTGTATAAAATCGGAATAGCTTGCCATAATATCGCGTCTGAGTTGGTTCTACTAAAGCATCATCTTGATTATGTCGGCAGAGGAGATGTCCTCACGGAGATTGATGTTGTCGAGGCCCAGGTTGAGCTGGACGTTGAGGACGTGGTTCCGTTCCTCTTGCAGGGTACGCAGGATACGTTCGAACACCGGGCGGTCAAGGCCGAACTCACGATAAATACCCTCGGTCTGACTATCCGAGAAAAACTCGGATACTGTAAGCGAACGGCGGTTCTTTGACTCCGCATATCTGAAGAGAGAATAGGCGACTGTCTTATATGACACGTCATTATAAGGGGCACGCATAACGGTTTCCACGGAACGCCCCTTCGCCTTAATAAGGCCCTGCTGTAAGGTATCTCCAACGATGGTTTCCTCGCCTATGCCGAACATATTGCATAAGGCCCCAAGCGGATTGCCAAGTGTCGCTTCTGCTATATCAGGGAATGTCTCCTTGAGCATCGCGAGAATCTCGGGCTTGGAAAAAGCACGGTTGAAAGGCACATTAGCGGTGTAGAAATTGACTATCTGGGAGTTGTATGCGAGATTGACCCAAAGGAGTTCCCAAATAAGCGTTTGATTGTCAGGATAAATGGGCGCGCAAGCCAAGCCGAAAGGAGTAATCACTTTATCCTTTTGGTCAAGGATTTCACACTCTCTGAACCAGTTAATACACGCGGGAACCATCTTGGTGCCCAATTGATTTCCGCCCTGGAAGAAGTTCTCGTAGCCAGAAAAAAACTCATTAACCCACTTCTCTCTCATCCCGAAGGTGGAGTACCTGTCAATTCCGGAAGTCGCCATTTTTGTATTGTTTTTATTTATTGATTCGGAGATATTGATGGAGTTGGCCATAACACAGCCCCGGTCCTTAAATGTAAGGCACTTATGGCAGTGAACACACTTCTTTTTGTTCACTGTTACGATAGGGACGACTGAAAGTGCGCCAGTAGGGCATTCTACCTCGCATACCTCGCAATGGACACAATACGTCGCTTTATATATGGCCCTCTTTAGCAGACTATGGAAGATCGGATCATTCGGGACATTGCTGAAGGTAATGGTGAAGTTGTCACTGTCATACTTGATGGTGAACTGGAATGTGTCCTTTTCGTATTTAAGGCTGCCAACAATATCCGTGTCCGTCCTGCTGATAATCGAAATTGCACCGACGGGGACAAGCCATTTCAGAATATCCTCTTTAGGATGCTTGACTACCGCCTGGAAGTCAGGCTGTGTGGTAATAAAATGGACTGAAGACCCCTCGGTGTTCGAAGTCTTTCCTCCAGCACGAAGTTTCCATTTTCCCTCTTTGATATATTGCCGTTTAGTGGCGTCGTTAATAATGCCTATCTCTGCCGTTTTTGCATATAGTTCATCCACAAAGCCCTGAATGCATTCGGGATACTTCTTCATAACGACGTGCTCTGACCATTCCGATGAGAACGGGCAGATTGAACACCCCACGCGAGCTAAGCCTTTCCTGTAAGCATCGTTGTAAGGAAGGTCGTGAAGCAGAATGTACAAATAAATCTCCGTCGCGTTCCACTCAAATATGGGGCGAGCATTGATAACATTGTTATGCTTTACGCCTTTGCCAGTCCTATTATACTGAGAACGTCGCTCGCTTTCTTCCGCTCGAACTCCCTCAAACACAAGGACTGAAGGCTGTTTACCCAACCCGGCCTCTTCTTTCAACAATCGGTATAGGGGAGCGGTTTTCATTACGGCACAGCACCAGCGGTGCATTCGACTCGGAGAGCCCATCTTGTCCCAATAGTACATAATAGATTGGTGATTCTCCGACGTCAAGAACTTTAGTTCCGGATATATTTTTTTGTAGTAATCCTCAGTTATCTTGTACAGCTCCAACGATGTTGGCAGCTCGTAACCGGTATTGGAATAGATGACGGAAAAGTCTGTGCTGGGGACCACACGTGATACGAGGTCAAGAAGAACTTGAGAATCCTTGCCGCCAGAGAAAGAAGCGATAAACATATCTATCTTGCTCGCAAGCACGGCACCTTTACCCTGAGCATTTGCCTCGCTCTCGGGCATGATGTCGAAACTATCGCAGTCTTCCTTCACGACCACCTGCTTCTCGCCGGTCTTCTTCTCCAGGCGGGCAGCCAGGGCTTGGAAGTCGATGTCGGGATTAGTCTCAGAAGCCTTCGTAATGCCCTTGTAGCGGCGATATACGCTGTTGATGAACTCCATTGCCTCGTGTTCGATTAGGAACATTGTTTCGGCATTTGCATCGCGCAGCGCTTCTATATCAATAGGGGTAAGGATGATATTCTTGCCTTCGGGTGTCAGAACAATCTCCGGGTCATCGTACAGATTCCCTCCTTTTACCTCCATCACAAGAACGCCACAGTAGAAGTAGCGACGGTCACAAGCCCAGAGAAGGGGAGCATCAGCGTGAGGGTAGGTCCAGCCCATGTGGTTCAGCCCGAGCAGATCCAATTCTTCCCAGAAAACTGGCCTGGGGGCGATTGCAAGGGCTTCTCCAGCTGATGACATTGTGAGTGTCACTCCGTTATGTGGTTTGTCCCAGACGATTTTAAACATAATTTTGTCCTGTTTGTTACGGCAAATATAGAGAATAATTTGGTATTTGCAAAATTTGTGGTTTTATTTTTATAAAAATTATCGTTATGCCTATATGGTAAATTAAATGAAAATGCCCTGCCGTTTTCAGCAGGGCACTCATTACGGTTTTCTGTATTGTCCATGAAACTCCATACATTATCTTTCTTAATTTCATAATTAATACGGTATCTCTATGGTTATATTGAAATTAAAATTATCTTTCATGCATTCGTTTTTATCTATGTGTAGTCCGTTCATTTTATCGTGTAAAAATTGTTCGTTTAGTGCTTCCAATCAAATAACCGTCAAATAAAGACATTGTTGATAATCAATCAGTTGGATTTAATATTCTATAAAAAGTGATTTCACAGTCAAATAAAAATCAGGCCCACCAAGGGACATATTTCCTGAATTTACGTGAATGATTGTCCGGATTATCTTCCTTGATTAATTTGGCATCCAATGTGTCTTTAATAATGCGCGAAACCAATGCCGCATTGTGTTCCTCAATACCCAACCTTTCTCTTAGAGTCTGATTTGTCATTTTGTCGTTTGAAACATATTTTAAGCACGCATGCTGATAACAAGCGTTCTGCCGCTCCTCCTTATCCATGCTGTTTAAAGCCTTATAGGCGAATATGGTTACAATGGTCCTATTTTCTTGCACTGTAATTTTAATAGGGGGAAGTTGGTAGAATTCCACATTGAATATGGTCTTATCCAAGCCGCTGCCTTTTTCTTCACAAAATCCCATCCTTCTCATAATGTCGGCTAATTTATCGTTGCGGGAGCCATATTCGTCAATGAAGCGGTCTGAATGGATGATGGGTTGCCCTGGATTGGATATTTCTATTCGATCTCTATAGATTTCGATGGTCGGAAAACCTTTCACAGAGAAATCCTGGTGGATGATGGCATTGGCAAAAAGTTCACGAATGGCAATTTCAGGGTACATGCGGACCTCTTTCCTCAGTGCTTTTCCAATCTCTTCGTTGGCCGGCAGTTGCCCGTTAATCCATTCTAGTAATCCGGGAAAGCCAATGGCATATCCCTTGCTACCTATCAAATCCCTTTCTGTTTCCACTTTATTGTTGCCTTTGTATTTTATTACCCTGATGGCTTTTCTTGACAAAGAGGAGAAATCGCTTAAATTCTTGGCAAATAGCAGTGCACCAAGATTGGTAATGGCATACTGGCCTTCATATTCGTTAATGATATTCTCCTCCTTCAGACGAAGTGCGACATTCTCCAAAGTAGAAGGATACGGCAGATGCATCAGGTCGAAATAAGTCTCCGTGCTCAAGTATTTAGAAATGTCGGAAAGCGTCAGATTCTTTAATGCGGTGTTGAGCAAAAATTTTTCTGTCAGTTCATTTTTCCAAATCTGTTTTTCCTTTTCGGGATAATCAATAAGCTTTCTTGTAGAGCTGTTAACTCTGACGTAGCCCACATTCAGAAATTTCACAGGAACGTTTTCCGTAGCCGGAATTTTGTACAAGACGAGGTATATATTGTCGCTATACTCGAAATCGAAGCACTGAAAATCTATTCTTGGATTGAGCCTGTTCAACAACCAAACTTCCAGTTCTTCGTTGCCCACCATTTGTTTCTTGGAACGGAAGGTGGTGCCTTTAATAGTATGGGTGTTGTTTTCAATGCCAAATACAAGATAGGAATAAGGCTGGTTGAACAGACACGCACTATTGGCCAATGCAGAGATGCGTTCACCAATCTCTTCCTTGCTGTGATAGTTCTCCTTAAACTCCACCGTCTCTGATTCTTTTGATAATGCAACGAGGCGGTCAACCAATTTTCTCAGCTCTGTTATTTCCATCTTTCTGTGTTTTGTTTCAATAATAATTCTGATGCTATCAAATAACCATCAAATAACAACTAATTGATAATCAGCACTTGTTTTGCAAAAATATAGTGTTTTATCAAATAACCGTCAAATAAGATTTTTAATTCCGTCATATAATTCCCCTCGATTCTTTTTCCACATTTCAATCAATTCCCTTAAAGTCTGTTTTGGAGCATCATCTGTTCTAATTGTGATAAGGTCAGCATAATTGAATATACCAATTTAATGGTAATGATTATTCTACAAAGATATAAATTTTTCAGAAACTGAGATGAAACCATTCTGCAAAATGTTATCTTTGCAATATGAATATTGAGCAGGTTAGAGATTTTGCACTTTCTCTCCAAGGGGTTACGGAAGATCAGCCGTTTGGAGATGATATAATAACGTTCCGTCTGGAAGGTAAGATTTTTGTATGTCTATGGCTGGGTGGTGGCCCTTATGATATGAAATATTCCGCTCCAAGGTTTGCCATTAAACTGGCACCGGAAAGAAACATTGAGCTTAGGGAGCTTTATTCCGCCGTAACCCCAGCCTGGCACTGGAACAAAAAACACTGGAGTGATGTCTATTATGAGCAGTTGGAGACATCGCTGGTGGAGCAGTGGATTAAAGAATCATACATCCTTGTAGCTTCAAAACTACCTAAGGGAATTAGGGTCAAGTACCTTGACGCTACACTTTAAGTCTGTTAATCTCAGCCTGCAAATTTTCCAAAAACTGAGCCGCCTCAGCTCCATCTATCTGAACGTGGTGGAACTGTAGTGATACTGGTAGTGTAACATTAAAGAAGTTACGCCGATACTTGCCCCATAAAAGCATTGGGTTGGCATATTTGCCAGACCACATATTTGTTACAGAAT
>JAEEGL014634602.1_pt1 | contig 12341 bp, 12 predicted proteins | sample 9134231 | NCBI WGS metagenome assembly JAEEGL01 (sample SAMN16246548, study PRJNA631951) | gut metagenome | biome: gut microbiome; feature: rumen; material: fiber-attached | host: Bos | place: Iran: Karaj | collected 2018-10 | reverse complement strand
TTTCGCTCTTACCCTCATATACTCCATCCTGAACCTGTGATATCTCTATTCCGGTTTTATCAAAACCGTTAAGCTGCTTTTTCATATGACTCACAGTCTTTAGAACGAAAGATATAATAAGCACCGCTAATGCCAAGGTTAAAATTCCCAAGACCGCCAAAATAAACTTTATAACTTTTTTCATGCTCTAATTTCCACTTTTAAGATATTCAACTATAGGTGCAATAAATTTTTTATCGGATACATCATACGAAGAAGATATTTTTCTCACCAGCTCCTTATCCTCTTCTGTTTGATCTTTCTTCTTTTTCAGTGAAGATACAAACATCTTCATTGCCATCTTTGAGAAAGCATTCATTTTCTCATAATTAAATCCTCCCTGACAATAAAATGTTTTAATGTATTCCTTCTGAGCATCATTTAAAGTATTATCAAACATTCTCTCAATATCCGGACTGTCAGCGGGGCCTCCTCCGACACAAAACAGCGCAAGGCGCTTATCTTTCCACGAAGATGCCTTGTCAAGAAACCATTTTGCTTTCGTAACCGTTCCTGCCATTGCCCATCCGCCATAGACTATCGCCTCATAAGCTTCAAAAAAAGCCGCATCTTTCTTCTGCGCTTCCTTAAGATCAAGGACATCCGCTTCCATCTCTTCCGCCAACCATTCGGCATATCTTTTGGTAAATCCCGTTTGTGATGTGTAAACTATAAGTGTTTTCATAATTCGTTAAGATTCCTTTCCATCTTCGCAATCGTTTTGATCGTAGTCGTCAGGCTTTTTTCGTCTATCCCTTCAAAAATACGCCCGATCACATATTGGCTCTGTTGTCCGTTATTATCGTTAGCCTCCAAAAAATCCCTTGCAGCATCCGTAACATAAATGCGCTGTTTTCTTTTGTCCTTTTTATCTTCATAAGTTGCTATAAAGCCCTTTTTCTCCAGCCTTAACAATATTTGCTTTACATTCTGATGCGAACTGCCCATAACATCCGACAATTCGTTGATCGTAGGTGCTTCCTTACAAAGATTGATACAGATGATCGCAAAGAACTGTTTCCAGGTTATTTCTTTTAAATACACGTCCGCCGCCGCCTGATATCTGTTATCAAATGCGCTCAGCAATCCTAAAAGAAATGCCTGTGGAGGCAAATCCCCAAACTCGACATTAGTTTTGTTCATTTCCTTGCCGTAATTCATTATTATTCTCCGTTTAAAAATAGGTAACATGTTACATTTTTTAATAATGTAACACATTACCTATTTCCCGTCAACAACTTTTTCATGCACTTTAGGAGGGTATTATAACGGCCGGCTCAACTGTGCATACTTACGGCACAAAGAAAAAACTACGGCCTCAAAACCGTAGTCTTTCACTCTCAAAAATCCGGGTCCGTTCCCGACATTATTCTTCTCCGAATTCCCACATGATCCGATTAAGCTTTGCATTCGTCTCTTCGCTTCTTTTTTTCTGCATTATCCGCTCGCGGTCGCTAAGTATAGCCAGCACTTCATCAGCCACATCCTCCATCGGAAGTTTATCGTAATGCCGCAGATACCCGATCATCCGATCCGCCGTCCAATCGGTATTCAAATTGGCGGTCACCTCATAGCAGAACCCTTCCGGATATCCGCGTTCAAGAAGTATGTCATACAGTTTAAGGCTTCTCTCTGATCTTGGTTTCATGTTAATGCTCCTTTGGGATCATTGTAACAAAGATCGAGGGTATTATGTTGTACAGTACAAAAACCTCTAGATGATTACGGTAAAGAAAACAGTTGCCCCAATAGGATTGACCGCCTTAATCCTGATGGGGAATCATACTCTTCTACTTCCACATTACGACATGGACCATTTTCCGATTATTGATTGTCGATATCAACTCTATCCCCGAGAGACGTCAAATCCAAGTGTCCTAGTTTAATCATTCAATATTTAACAAAAGTCTTCTTCAGAAGCTATAATAACTTGATTAATACTTTTTTCACTATCTATGATATCGATATATTTTATAAGGTCTTCATCAAACAAATAATGATTGTTTTTCATTATAACTCCTATGAGTTCTCGAAAATAGTGAGACCATGAAATATGATTTATTGGGTGCCGTAATGCAAACATAATGTGATTAAAATCAGGTTCTTTTATCAATGATTCCTCATGTTGTTCTATCCATTTTATTAGTACATTATTGCGATTAATCCATTGATTCCACGTTAGCACATCATCATTGCCATCAATATAAACTGCAGGAATACCATATTCATAGAATATATCGTTTTCACAAACATAATCGGTCATATTAAAGTGTCCCGATATATAATTTCTATCCTCTGAATCAATATTTATATATATATTATATTTTAGCGATAAATAGACTATATAATGATATTTTTTACTATTGCCTTTTACATTTTCTATAATTATTTCATCCTCTCCTTTTTCCAAATCTTTAGTATTCTTCTTTTTCTTTACACAAATAGAAGAGCCTATTTGCCTATTATATCCACCCATTACACTATTATTCGGTCTTAGGAGTGGATTGACTTTACTACTTCTATCTACTTCATATAAACTATAGAAACCTTCGAGAGATGTTATATCCATTCGGTAAACAATTCCTCCGCGAACATGTTTGGTTTCTACCTGCATTGATGCCTCTTCGCCCATAAAACAAGACAACAATCCAATTCCAAATCTATTCATTGGAGTGAATTTTACTTTTCCTTCTCTAATAATCTTTTTGAATTCATAAGAGTTATAATAGGACTCTCCTATTGCCAAAAAATAGCTTTCTATAATATTTTTATCCATTCCAATCCCATTATCATCTATTCGTGCGTATACATATTCATCATCCTCCCAGATATATATATCAATTCTTCCATCATTAACTTCAAAACGCGAATCCAAATTTGCACGCACTAGTATTGCATCTACTGAGTTTTGAATCAACTCTGTTAAAAAGGCACGTTCATCTCCATAGACATTTTCGCTTCCTAGCAATCCTATTATTTTCTTAGCATTTACAGTTAATTTAAAATCCCCTTTAGTAAAGGGGCCAGTAAGATTCGACTCAACCCTTCTCACAATAAGAGAATTATCTCTCATCTCAGTCAATAAGTTAGTGCAAGAATCAACTTCCTTTTTTACCATATCAACATAATACAAGAGATCATGCGCTATCTGATTATCCGGACAATCTCCCGAACAAATAACTGTTTGTGTTTCTCTATTAATTGTCCACGTACTTTGATCACTACTTAGCAGATCTACCATAATTACTTTGTTTATAACATTCATATGACTAAAACTTGAAAGGAGTCTCTTTAAAAAGGAACTCCTCACTTTAATTCCTTATATGTGATGGCTTTTCCAATTCTTGGCACCTTTTTTCCAATTCTTCGCACTTGGATATTAATCTCATATTTTCATTCCTATATTTTTTGTTTTGAACAGCCAAATGCCTACAAATATCCATTTTCTTTAATAATCTTCCAAACCACTTTTTTACCACGTGAGCTACCGTTTTCATTTTGGTACCTACAATTTTTAGCTTTTCTTGTATGGCTCTTTTTAATGATTTTTTGTTTTCTGATCGTATTTCTTTAATTCTTTTTATTGTTTCAAGCCAACACCCATCATAATCGGTTAAATCTTTTGTAATATCACATTCATTTAATTCAGACAAAGTTTTAATGAATCTTTGAGAATTGTAATCCATAAGAGCAGCCGATGTACAAACGATTCTGTCATCATCTAATCTATAATGTATATATCTTTTCTGACCTTCTTTATCTATAAAATAATATATAGAAGTTTTCATTTTAAAATCTGCACCTATTTTTTCCATTAAGCGCATAGTTGAAATAGATGCTGATAATGAAAGAATAACTATCCACAAGAAATTGGCTTCTTTAATAGGATAAAAACCCCAAATAACAATAATATAAAAAGCTCCAAGGAAAGAAACATTATTGGTATGCCCATTCTCTTTTAGCCTGACAATATTCCAACAGATACATATCATAAGAAGAATAAAAGATACACCAACAAAAACTATTTTCGATTTTCCATTAAAAGCAAAAGCATCAATAGTATTAAACAAATTGCCTGTGAAAAAGAATGAGAAAACAAGAAATAATAAAGATCCATACAGTATTTTTTTGAAAAAAATTTGCCGTTTCAATTCTACTAAAGTTAAAAACATCGAATCATACCTATCTTTTGTTCCATTTACCCAAGAAGATATAATTGATGCAGAGAAAAAAGAAACCGATGAAATCCCAAGAAAAATAAGAAGTATAGGATTAATCTTACCATCTACCTTAGTGTAACTTTCAAAGACTCCACCGGTCCACTCTATTATTCTTCCCAACAAATCCTTAAGTGTTATTATAGGCATTTTTATTCTAGAATATGATGCAGATAAAGCAATTTCTATTATGAAAGAGCATATAACAAATAAAACCCAGTTTAGTAATAATCGTTTATTTTTATTTAAATAATTCAACCAAATAGTTTTTTTCGTTTCTATTCTTGACATGAATGACCTCCCCATTGCTTTCTTCCCATAAATTATATAATCATTATTCAATAGTTATGTGAATAATAGTCTAAAATTGGTACATCCTTACTAATTAAATAATTGCCTATTCCGGTTTCGATATCATGTCGGGAAAAGCCTTTTGGAATATCCTGCAAAGGAACAATTAATACCTCTTCATCCCATTTCATTTTAAGTTTTTTCATAATTACAGCCGATGTATTGTACAAAAACCGACCGTTCTTTGCCTTTTCATTTACATCTTTTCCGGCAGCAACCTCTTGCAAATTAATGTCATTACTGCAGGCGACAGTGCATAAGTATCCTGTAGCGGAAAATTTAAGCCATACTATATCCTTGGAGTCTTCAAGACCATAGTCCTTCTTGATATCAGAATAATTTATAGAATCAAGCTTTTTTGATAATATCTTTACTTTGTTCATGCCAACAAGATTCAAAAACTCATTAACATATTCTTTAATTTTTGTTTTAGACACCTTTTTCCTTTTTGATTGCCGTTTGGCTTTTTTCATTCTATAATTGCAAAAATGAATAGAAGCCATTCTTCCTCTAGGTGTTTTCGGATCTTGCCGCATAAAAGATAATGCTTTATAGGAATTAGCGAGTTTCATAAAATCTTGATTATCCGCATATTTTTCCTCATATCTCTTCAATTCTTGATTATTTATCATCTTTTGATACCATATTCTTACAATTTATCGTATTTCGTTGCCACACCCTTAGCCTTCTCCACCGGGTACTTTGCCTCGTTCTTATTCATTTTAGCATTAACGATTTCATCTTCATCTAAACCAAGTTTATCAAGCATATTTCGGCAATATACCAAAACGTCCGCCAATTCTTCTTTGACATCTTCAATATCATAGTCTTTGTCACTCCACTGAAAGCATTCAAGGAGTTCGTTAGCCTCAATCGATATTGATTTTGCTAAGTTGGCCGGTGAATGGAACTGATCCCAGTTACGATCTTCGGTAAATTTTCTGATTCGATCAATTGTTTCTTTTTGCATGTTCTACCGCCTTCTTCAAATACTCTGCCAGATTACTGTCTGTGCAATATACGTAACACCCCTTCATTCCTCTGGTCATCAGGGTTCTGTAAGTGTTCTTGATTATTTCGTCAGCACGCCTTTTGGCCTCTTCAGGCTGTGATTGCGCTAATTTCTTTATTCCCTTTAATGACTGATCCGTTGAAGCTCTTTTAGTGTAGTCAGTTATGATCTCACCGTTAACATATCGCATGTCATCACCAATTATCACTCCGACATAATCAAATTCAAGGCCTTGTGATGTATGGATGCAGCCGATCTCGTTTACCGATGTTTCACTAAGAGCATAAGGTTCACCGCTTCCCAAATTCCAGCTCATTTCAAAATCACCGATCTTTATGTCATGATAATTCGTATTGTTTTGCTCGGATTTAAGCCAGTTCCAGCAATATCCGGCCAATATTCTTGCTGAATTACTAGGCCTATTCTTCTCAACAATGATATTACGCACTTCATTAGGGGAATCGCAGATTCTAATATCATAATCGATTCCTTCCAAGTCGTAGTTGGCGGTCTCTCTAATACCAAGAATATTGTCAATCCAGGCTAGATATCCATCGGAACCATTACATCTAAATTGCGATTTAAGCTCCATATGCGTTATTTCCGAGTCAAGAATGTTAGCCCATTTTTCTATCTCTTCCACAGAACCGATATCATCCATAGTTACACGTTGGCTTTCATCGATAAAGAAAACGGAACAGTAAGCTGTATTAATAATCTCTTTTATCTGGTTCTCGCCCAGATTATGAAACATTCCGGACTTTTCATTGAGTCTGTGAGCTTCATCAACAAGTAATGTATGGGCTACATTTGCGCCGCAATCTGTATACGTTCCGGACCCCTTGAACATATTGTCTACGCTGCTCTTTTTTATCTCGCCCTTCAATTTCTTTGAGAAGACCTGCCTGGGTGCGCTATTCTTAGAAACATACTGAACCATCTGATCTCTTTGAGTCAGTTCCGCCAAAAGATTTATCGCAACGACCGTCTTTCCGGTTCCCGGGCCACCTTGAACAATGATGGTACGTTTTTTGAAGTCATTCATACACTTTTGGGAAAGGCGAAGTATTTCCTCATAAACCACCTTTTGATCGTCTATCATTACGAACTCTTGATTTCCCTTTAACATAGAAGCAATAGCGTTCTGAAGACTTTTAGAAGGTCTTATCTTGCCTTTATCTACCAGATACAATACTTCTTTGTTATCGCCTCTTTTAACGGATTTCTTTATAAAATCACGGAGTTTGTACAATTCACCCTTTGTAAATGCCGGTGCATCTTCCAGGTAATCCTGATATTGTACAGCATCTAAAGGATCGTTTTGATGACGAATATAATTATGGAGACAAGCGCACGGATAAACATCTATTTCCATATCCTGCACTGTGGAGTTGTAATCTTTGATAAGTTGAGCGTACGACCAAACCTGATACGAAGGATGAACTACACGGCGCAATGCTCCGCCTGTAAATGTATCAACTAAAGCATCCACTCCATCAACCGCATGAACTTCTTCAAGTTCCTGCCACTGTTTCAACTCCACAATAACCATATTAGCGGTATTTTTGCTATCATAACCGGTAATCATAAAGTCAATTCGTTTTGCGGTTTGAGGAATATTATACTCGATTGCGATTCCGGCATCAGAAGGAATCTCATTATCGTTTAAAACCTTATACATATAAGTCAACGAGTTCTCCCATGAACGGAATTCCGCCTTTCCAGTATGGCGCCCCATTTTTGCAAGGATATTTTCCTCGATTTGAAGAGCAATGCTGTCATCTTCTACGCTTTGCAGAAATTCAGTTTTTATGCCATCATATACGATCATTATCGGTTAACCTTCTAATTCTTATACTCTGCTCCATATTTCATATCCCTGTCGTCTGGCGGAATCATATACAGGGCGCATATTTTTTTCAAGAATACCATAAAACTCTTCTAGCGAATTGCCTTTGCGATATAGTTCCTGCCCTGCCCAAATGGAATGAAGATTATCTTTATAGCAAGCCTCAAACAATTTGTAAATGCCTTCTTTTTCATGAATCAGCCCATACAAAATGAATTGATTATTAGCAAATCCCTTGAAAAAGGGATTCCACTGTGGAAGCCGGTTGCTTTTTGCGCTGTTTAGAGATGAATCCATTGGCATAAGATTCCACAGTTCATCATTCATAACAAACGACCACGGAATAAAATGATCAACATCGTACTTTTTTGACACTATTGCACTACCTGTAAAAACATCATTAATCGTAGTTAATTCAAGAATCCCTTCCCACAATTTGCGAACCCTATCTAGTTTTCGCATTTTCTCATCCATAGGCGCTAGCTTATATACTAACCCCGGGACTTCGGGATTATTATTTTGAAGCCATTTAACTTTCTCATATTGGATCCATCCAAGAATAGATACCATATTATCTTGAATAAGATTAATCCATTCCGGGTTGAAGTATATTTCTTTGTTCAACTTGCTTGAAGTGCCAAGAGTGTAAGGTAAGAGAACCTCATCTTTATTATATTTTTCAATATAAGCGGTCATCCGTCGAACGCTGTTCCATTCAGAATCCGATAGCTTTCCCGGGAAAAAGCCAGCAAGAGCGCGATAAGGAACCATGTTGGTAAGTTGGTTTTTGAACGGTCTCAACTCACTATCATACTGTTTAATAGCATTCTTTATTTCAACCTTAGAAGCATTAGAAGAAAGGTCACTTAAGTTCGACAATTCGATTATTGCGCGCTCCAATCCATCACGAACCTTACCATCCATCAATAATCCACTTAAATGAATATGAAACTCCCGAACAGAATACCAAGCATTACAGATCATTTCATTTATGACTTCATCAAAAGTGGTAATCTGAACGTTTTCCGAAATCAACTGTACGATTGCTTCCAGCCAGTAAAATTTATAACAATAAGAAGGATCCTTCAGCATTTGTGAGAATCCTTCTATATTAAGCGAATTGTGATATTTCTCGTCAATTATTAAAGTGTAACTGCCCTCTTTAGTATTATATTCAGCCACTTTTCATTTCCTCTATCAGGTCTTACATCCTGAGTAGTCCATTCATCAACCACTTCTACTTCTGAAAAATCACTTACAAATTTTTTGAAAGTTACCTCTGTAAAATCAGTAAACTGTCTTCCGCCTCTATCGGTCTCATGATCACCATATTTGAAAGAGGTATAAATATATCCGTTTTTCTTAGTCGCGCGGATCATTTTTTTGAAAACATCGGATAAGTCGTCGCCTGCGCAATGAAGAATTGAGGCACATGCCCAAATACCATCATACTTCTCGTTTTCATCAAGCTCCATAAAAAGCATTTTCCGAACTTGAATCCCAATGTTTTGGGTAGCTAATCTGCATAGTTTTTCGCTACCATCAACAGCATCAACTTTATATCCTTTATCAAAGAAATACTTTGCATCTCTTCCCGAGCCACAACCAAAATCTAAAATTGTTCCTCCAGCGGGAATGTATTGTAAAAACCGTCTTTGAGTTGCTTCGAAGTCAACGGATAAAGTACCATTTACAAAAGACTCAGCGTTAACATTGTAATATTCCAACGTTTTTTCAATCTTAAGTGCCTTTCGTATTGTGTTGACTAATTCTAAATCTGCCGGGAGCCAGTTAACTTCATCTAATTCGTCTAAAGATAACCATCTTGCATCTTCTGCTTCCTTAAGTATCAGCTCACCCTTTTCAATCTGCGCCCAGAAACAGTCCATTGATAAATGAAATGACGGATAATCATATTCAATAGTTCTGATCAGCTCGCCGACTGCGATCTCAGCAGACAACTCCTCGCGTATTTCCCGAACCAAGGCTTGTTGAGATGTTTCGCCTGTTTCAATCTTTCCTCCAGGGAATTCCCACCAGCCTTTGAATTCACCGTATCCTCTTGCAGTTGCAAAAATCTTATCTCCATCGCGAATCACAGCGGCAACTACTCTTACAATTTTCATCAGATTTCTTCTATTCCTATACTCTTAAGATAATGATAGGTTCCATCATAATACTCTGGGAGTCTTGTCTCGTCCTCCCAGAATCCACTTAATGTCTTATTACCATTTCCTTCAGGAACACAAATAACCATTCCTACTCTGGCACGAGTAAGCAATACACGATAAGCGTTTAGCATATACTTTATCTGTTCCTGCTTGCTCTCTGTATTGCCAATCTGCTCTACCCATTTTGTTTGCCCATTAAAGTGATAGTAATGCCATTCGCCATTTTCGTATCTTACGTCTGCGTCCCACAACAAACAGGTATAATCCAGTTCCAATCCCTGAACCTGTATTTCTGTTGCAGCATCTTCAAGATAATTTGACGATCGAGTATCCGTCTTATCTTCCAAAAACCAATGCACCGCGTTCTCGTCACCTGATGGAAGAATATGTATTGCTAAAGGTTTAAATCTAGCCGATTCCTTGGTGACTAAAACGCCGGTTCTTTCCGAACCACGTACATTCTCTCGCAGCCATTTTCGGGCTTTGTCCATATCTCGTGTCAAATAGATATGATATTTATCTTTGATATCTTTGTATAATTCAGATGCTATGGGATCAAATGCTAATAATGAGTGTACAAACGCCGAAAGCTTTTCTGCCCTATAGGAACGAAGTGAAACGCATAAATGCAAATCCTCCGAATAAGTAACGTTCTTATTATCTTTTAAGAGTTCATTTACTTTTCCTTCGGCATATTCGGGCTCAGTCAATTTAGGTGAAATATGGATTTCCCAATCGGGAAACATTCCGTTTAAAGCAGTTATCCATTCAGAAATACCTGCTTCTCCCGTATTTATTTCCTGCCCTCCACCAACTAAACACACAATAGTTGCCCAGTCTTTTCGAAGATCAAGTGACCATATTAGAAAAGCAGCTTCTGACATCGGAAAATTCGGAACTTTCAGTTTATTACCGTATGTACCGCCTCGTTTCAAATATTCTGCTAACCGTTTGTGTGTCCAAGAACGTTGTGCTTCGTCGAAAATAGCAACGTGTTCGACTTCACTATATCCAGATTCTTCAGTTTTTTCTGCTTTTTCAGGATCTATCTCAAGAATACCGTTTTCTACCGGATTCTTGATTTTATGCAGCATATTGTCACGATAATTATGAATCATCTGAATAGACTTCTTCACTTCTCGCCGAGAATCAGTAAGTTTCTTGTTTTCATGCCTATCTCGACACCTCTTGTAGTTATCCTGTGCCAAAGCCTCTGATAAAACAGCAACCAGAGGCCCGTTTCCCGAAAGATAAACTGCGCCTTCATCTTTTACCGGCTCATTATGCCCTTGATAGGTTTGTCTTATAGCTACATCCAAACCGACCAAAGTCTTTCCCGCGCCTGGTACTCCGGTTACAAAGCAGATACTCTTTTTCCTTTGCTCCTTACTTTCTTTTATTACTTTAAGAAGGTATGAAATAGTTCTATCAGTATAGACTTTATCTGCTTCATGCCGCGTAATATTTTCAACAGAGTGATTCTCATATAAAGATCTAGCAGCTTCAATTATCGTAGGCGTAGGCGCATATGGACTTATAACCCAATGTGTATCTATAGGGCTTTCGTATGGAAAATGTTTTATAACTTTACATATCAGATCATATATTCCACTTTTCCCAGTGATCAAAGGATTAATAACATTATCATCATATCCGGATTTTTGAATGACAGTTGAAGAATTGCCATGGTTGGTGGCTATCAAAATGGGTACAATTACCTTACCCTGACTATACTTATGAAAGTTGTTTAAATCCAGTGCATAATCAAGAACCTGATCTACATCAGCTTCCAAAATTCGACTTTCACCGACTTTAAACTCTAAGCAAAAAACAATACCTTTATACAGCAATACGACGTCTATACGCTTTCCAAGACGCGGAATATCATACTCAAAAACAATCTGACCATTCTGATCATCCAATTGAGACAACACTTCTTGCATTATAAGTATTTCGCTCTCCCATGCCTCTCTTGTTGTAGTAAGCGGAACACCATGATAATTACTGTCAATTTTCCCAAATATGGATTTCTCATCTTCGTTTACAAATGATCTAAAATCGTTGCTATACAAACAGCGCATATTCTTTTCCCTATGAAATAGCTTTCTCCGTGTTAAAAACTATATCCCCTATAGAATCAATGAATCTCTATATAACCTTATACTCCTCTTCCTGTCCGATAAAACAGACAGGCCTACATATACTCACACCCACTCTTCTCCGGCACTTCCATCCCGGACTCATACGATGCTCTGAACTCGAGGTTTATATCCTTTATCTCGCGTTTGCCGTCAATATAATCCTGGTACATGTCTGCCAATCCGGCCATGCAGCCGTCGCAGGAACCGTTTACGTTGCCGATCGATTCGGCGACTATTCTTTCGCGTTCTTCGCGGGTGGTGTCTTTTATTAATATCGAGTTCATGATCATGCCTCGCAGTGGTTTCTTTGTACACAAATTACCTGTAAAACAATATCCTCGTATATCCTGATCTTAATTCTTACAGCCGAAAGGCTTTTTCTGCCAAAGCAACCGTTTCGTCTATTGTTCTGTTTTCATCACGCAGGATTGTAGTAAAACCGGAATTCAGGAACTCATCATATGTCTCTTTGGAATTGATCAGCTCGAGACCTTTACGATAATTCTGCATAGCATATTCCGGATCGGGCTCCTCCAATATCAACCTGTAGAGAAACTGTTT
>JAEEGL014606041.1_pt1 | contig 12341 bp, 7 predicted proteins | sample 9134231 | NCBI WGS metagenome assembly JAEEGL01 (sample SAMN16246548, study PRJNA631951) | gut metagenome | biome: gut microbiome; feature: rumen; material: fiber-attached | host: Bos | place: Iran: Karaj | collected 2018-10 | reverse complement strand
CGAAGACCTCGTGCATCCCGGTGAAAACGGCGAGCTCTATAAGTTCGGCGACATCGCCGGTTGCGCGGCCGCTATAACAAAAGTGCGTAGCGACCTCGAAGCCGGCACCTTCACACCACAAAAAATAGCGGCCGGTATTGAGAACTATGCACTCGATTCTGTCTTAGAAACGAACTTGGATTTAATGTTAAATCACAAACAAAAGTGGTAAGTTTTGAAAACATCAAAACTTACCACTTTTTAATTTCTCTATATCATTATTATAACTGCTATCGCTTCCTGTGGTTTCCTATCTATCCTTCACCACAATTATATTCGCAATCTCGTAATCATCCTTCGTGAAATCATAGAGGCGCACATAATCGCCCGTGCCGATTGACGAGATGCTGCCAACCTCAAAGGACTCCCCGTCGCCGGCCAGTACATATACTATAGCGTCGGGGTTTATTTCATATACCTTCGAGCCTGTGCCCGAATCAAGCCCGATCAGGTTCTTCTTGTCAGGCTTTGAGGTCACCTCTACCCAGTCCGAACCTGTAATAATCTTAAACTCCTTTCCGAGCTTCATCGCCGGGTCCGAAGTCAGGCTCGTAATCTCGCCGCTTGTTACGGAAATCTCGTAGATTGCGCCCTTTGAAGCAGCATCCTTAAGCTCGTCCGAGCTTGGCAGTACCACGCTTGCAGTGTGAGCCGCCCAAGTCGTTTCGTGACCCGCAGCCAGAACCTCAAGCGCATAAACCGCATTGCCGTCCGCATTCATCGTCTGCACAATTCCGTTCACAACGCCGTAAACCTTGCCCGTAAAGCCAACGTTCGCCGGCAGAATAATCGTGCTGATCTTGTCGCCGGTTACGCCGCACCAAGCCTTTGTGCTGACATTCTTATATTTGTAAAGGCTTGTGAGGTGGTAATTGCTTGCGCCGCTAGGCATTGTCATCTTCTTGTTGTAATCCTTCTCTACCCCGCAGGTGTAAACCTTTATGTTATCCGCCAGATCAACCCCGGCAAACTGCTTGAAATCCGAGGAAAAATAGTTGCCCGGGCAATATACCGCATCCTTAATCTTGCCGTAGCTGCCCATATCGATGTCCTGCAGAATCACATCGTCTGTGCCTGCATCGCCTGTCTCCGCCGGTGCAAGAGCCTTTTCAACTGCTTCGTTCATCGCCGCTGCGTTGCCGCGAATCCCTTCGCTTCCATTGTAAGTAAGCCACGCCGCCATCCACTTTTCAGCCGCACTGTTCGCAACCTGCTTTGAAACATAATCCTCAAGCCCCACAATTCCGGTGCCCTTCAAAAGTCCCATGTCGGTCGCCAGGTTTGTGTAGTTTGTCGGCCAAGTGCCGCTCACCTTATCCTCCGCGCCGGATGCACGAACCAGCATTGCGCAAAGTTCTGCGACGGTTACATTATTGGAAGGCCTGAAGCTTCCGTCCTCGTAGCCCTTGATGATGCCGGCAGCATGTGCGTAGCCGATATAAGGGGCCGCCCACTTCGCGCCCGAAAGGTCTGTGAAGGTGCCCGCCGAGAGAGCTGAGGAGCTTGCGAGAAGCTCTTCGCTTACGCCAACTGTCGCGATGACTATCTTGCACGCCTGGGCTCTTGTTAAGTGCTGCTCAGGGTGGAACAGTCCGTCCACATCGCCTGTGATGATGCCCCGGCTCATCAGACTTTCAACAGCCTCGGTATAAGGCCGGTCAACCCAGTCCTTCTCGACCGCCGCAGTTACTGCCACATCGGTAGCTGCCGCAGTGTCGGTAGCCGTAACAGTGACTGCATCAGTATCCGCGAACACAGTTCCCATGCTCGCCATCATGAGGCAGAGCACGACCGCCAGAACGCGGCTGAAATTTTTCTTTCCAATCTTCATTGTTTTTCCTCCCGTTTTCTAATCCCTATCGTCCATCGCAAATAGACAATGAACGCTTATATCTTAATTAACACCATATATAATAACAGAAATTTAATAAAAGTCCATTACAAAAGCTTTACAATTGCGTTTTTCTAAAGACAGCGGGCAATTTCTGTATTATACTATATTATGTAGGAGTTTATTCACTACAAAGCACGACAAACAGGCAAACAAAACTCGCAGAAAGGAGTTTTTCAATATGCTAAATCTCCTCACAAAGAATTTCAAACGGCGGATTTTCGCTCTGGCGCTTGCGGCAGGCCTCGCGGTAACAAGCTTCGGGACGGCGCTTCCGACAGTTTCGCGGCTTTCGGATGATGGCTTTGGCAATTTCGCATCCGCGGAAACTCTCCGCTTTACCGATGTCAAGGGCAAGTGGTTCGAGATGTACGTCATAAAGGCAATCAACTACGGCATCATCTCGGGGTACGACGACAGCAACCTGTTCCGCCCGAACAATCCGGTAACCCGCGCGGAGTTCTGCACAATGGTGAACAACGCCTTCGGCAGCACGGTCGAAGCGGAAATCAATTTCAGCGATGTCGAAAAGGGCGCGTGGTACTACAAGCCGATTTCAATCGGCGTGAACTCCGGCTACATCCTCGGCTATGACGACGCCAGGTTCCGTCCGAACGCGAACATTTCGCGCCAGGAAGCGGCAGTCATCGGCGAGAGGCTCCTGCCTTACGACACAGAGGCGTCGAATATCCAGAAATACCCCGACTACACTCAGGTTGCCGACTGGGCATACGCTGCGGTTCAGAGAATCATAAAGCGCGGCTACATGGGCACCTATGACGATAACAAAATCCATCCGACCGACGCGCTGACCCGCGCACAGGCCGTGAAAATAATCTGCGACATAGTCGACAAGGAAAACCTCGCAAAGACCGTGACCTATGTCACAAAGACGGGCAAAACCCTGTCGAATCAGGTTTTCGTCGGTGATGTTGTAGTCGAAAAGGAGGTCGCAGGCGGCGAGGTAACCTTCAAGAACTGCACCTTCCTCGGAAAGCTCTACATCTACGGCGGCGGTGAAAAGAGCGTACATCTCGAAAACTGCAGGGTTTCCGAAATGGAAGTCGCACGCACCGACCAACCGACCAGAGTCGTTGCCACCGGCTACACCACCGTGGGCAAGGTAATCGCAAAGAATTCGGTAATCCTCGAGGAAAAGAACCTTGCCCGCGTAATGCAGAATTCGGGCTTTAACCTGATCTATGCGGCAGAAGGCTCCACCTTAACGCTCGACAAGGGTACATATACAAAGGTCAGGGCCTCCGAAGGCCCGGCAAACATCACCGTGGCCTACGGCGCGAGCCTTAATGCTCTAACTGTAGCGGCGCCTGCTGCGGGAACCTCCGTGACTGTGGAGGAAGGCGGCGAGCTTATCAATGCTTATGCCTACGGTGCGTGCCACTTCCTCGGCGACGAGCGTGTGGTCAGACTGTACTGCTTCGCGGAGGGCGTAACCTACGAGAAGAAGCCGTTCTACATCGAGACGGCGAGCAATGTGACAAACGGTGCGATTGCCGCAAGCGGCGAGCTTATCCCTGTGATGACGCCTGCCGACGGCGCGACCGGCGTTGAGTTTAGACCAACCATAACGATTTCGTTCTCCAAGCCGATTCACACAGGCGCGGGCGCGAAGGTCACAAGCGACTACATAAAGGAAGTCGTTTCCTTCACGGCGAAAAAGGAGGGCGGCTCCGCGACGGAGTTCAAGGCGAGCATAAACGATGCGGCGACGATAATTACGATTACTCCGACGGCGGATTTGAAGAAAAAGAGCAAGTTCTTCGTGTATTTCGATGAGGATTCGTTCCGCTCGCAGACGAAGAACAATGACAAGGTATACGACTACAACAAGAAATTCTCCTCGTCCTTTACAGTGGGCGACGGCAGCAGCGAGGGCGTGACCTTCAAGCCGGTGAACGGCGCGCGTGGTCAGGCGACCTCTGTTAAGCCGACCATCACCTTTGCCTTTGCGGTTTCTCCGGCTGCGGCGGGCGTGAAGGAGCTCGACTCCTCATACTTACGCAGCGTGATTTCGTTCCGCAAGGTCGATTATGCGGCGCTGGATGACGAGGACACGAAAAAGAAGAAATCCGATCAGAGCGCATCCTCCCTGGCATACCAGGCGGGGTCGGACGCAAAGATTGACTACGAGAGCAACGGCAAAAAGGTGACCTTCACCGCCGAGATGGCAAAGAAAAACAAGGGCATCTCAATTACTCCAAAGGAGGCCCTCGAAAACGGCGCAACCTACTATCTGGCATTCCAGGACAATGCTTTTAAGAATGCCGAAACCGGCGAAGTGCTCGGCTCCCAGTTCATCGTCTTTACGGTCGGATATGTTGTGCCGACTGTGACCTACACGCCGACGGACGGCAAAGCTTATGTCAGCACGAGCGACGATGTGGTCATCAAGTTCGACCAGGTGATGTACACAAAGGACAGCAAGGAAATTGACGCAAATTATGTAAAAAACAATGTGAAATTCCATGACAATACCGCCGGTGCCGATGTGGCCTACACCGCCGACATCGACGAGCTCACAGCGGGCACGAAGATAACCCTCGACCCTGTTTCGCTCCTCGCGGACGGGCACGAATACACAGTAAACGTTCCGGAAAACGTCTTTATGAACAAGGACAAAAAGTCGCCGGTGAACACCTCGACTTCATTTACGACAGGCTACACGACGCCGTCGATTGATTCGATTTCGGCGACCGGCACGACCTCGGTTGTAACGGCAAGCGTAACGGCGAATATGGTGGCAAGCGGCTACGTAAAGGTGCTTCCTGCAAGCGCGGCGGCTCCGACGACCGTTGATCAGGTAAAATCCGGCGGCACGGCGTTCACCTCACTCGAGGGCTCACCTACAGCGATTGCAATCAAGGGCACCTACACAGGCGGCGAGCAGTACAAGGTTTACGCTTACATCTACAGCGGCTCCAAGGTAACCGCGATCAAAACGGCGGCTGTGACCGTGACAAAGGATGTGGCGGCGGCAAGCTCGTTCGTACTGCAGGGCGTTGACGGCGTGACAGCTTCCGGCGAAGCGGCAAGCGGCGGAGTCGGCACAAACGTAGGCTCTGCGGTAAGTGTTGGCACCTCCGGCAGCGAAACTGCTTATACGGCAACGCTTCCTTACGGTTCGCACGGCTTTGTGCTTACGGTAAATCCGAGCGCAGCAACCGATACCGTAAGCTATGATCTTGGCGGCGGCTCTTCGTTCACAGCGGCTTCAAAGGCCGGCACGATAAAGATAAACGTTCCGATTACGAGCCTTTCATCCAACAAGGTGATCAGCATTAAGCTCACCGGCGCAAACAAGATTGACACTACCTACAAGCTGAGCGTAAAGGTAAGCGGCAATGCGGCGCTTTCAGAGGCAAGCTTTGGCGGAACGCTCGGCAAGCTCGATAGTGGAACATATTTCGTTTCGGCATCGACTTCAGCTATAACAGCAACATTTACTTCGAGCGATCCGAATGCTGTAATTAAATGCAGCCCGATGTCCGGTACAAGCAGTGGTACAGGTGCTCTCTCGGGTAGCATCCCTCTTTCCGCAACAGAAACTACAGTAACGGTCACCGTAACCTCCAATCAGGATACCCAGACCTACACCTATAAATTCACGAAACTTCAATAGCGGTATAAAAAAAGTTGACTCCATTTGCGTTTTCTGCATTTGGAGTCAACTATTCTCTAAATCTTCAGTTGCGCCGGCTCACAAACCGGCTTTTCTAATTCTAGATGCGCGTGAGTCCGATGATTCCCGGATAAGCCCAGCCCTTCTGGGTCTCCCAGGCATCCTTTCCGTACTCCTTGTTGAAGAGCTCTATCAGCTTGTACTTTTCCTTTGCCGAGAACGAAATCTCCTCGCTGCCCTGCAGCTGAGATTCTGTCAGGCCATAGCTCTTTTCGAGCTTTGATGTCGATTCCTTTTCGTAAACTGCGGTGTCGCCGTTAGTCTTCGAGAAGAAGCAGTAGTTGAACGAGCCGCGGTTTGAACCCGCAAGCTGGCCCGCCATATCGGCAACAACCTTGCCTACATTGTAGGAATAGTAAACGCCCGATCTGTTAAGTCCAACAAGGCCGCCTGCATAGTATGCCGATTCTACCTTTCCGGTGTTGTAGCAGTTGCGAATCTTTGCTTCGCTTTCGCCCACCAGGCCGCCTGCGCGGTTGTCGGAATAAACATAGCCGTCGTTATAGCACTGCATCAGCAGTCCCTCGTCGACCTGCGAACCGATGAGGCCGCCCGCATAGCTCTTGCCGTTAATCTTTCCCGTATTCACGGAGAAGCTTACGCGACCGCCGTTTGTACCCACGAGGCCGCCTGCGCCGTTACCCTCTACAGTTCCTATGTTATAGCAGTAAGTAATCTGCGTATCATCGTCTATTTCGCCTGCGATACCGCCGTTAACACCGGTACCCTTTACCTCGCCGTCATTTACGCAGTTCTGGACAGCTACATCCGAGCTGCCGCCGTCAGTCATGCCCACGAGGCCGCCTGCGTTGTAGCCCTTGCCGGTTACCGTTCCGCGGTTTAAGCATTCCTTAAGCACTGTCTCCTTGCCAAATCCCGAGAGGTTGCCGACAATGCCGCCGACCTTCTGAACGCCGCTGACATCACCGTCATTGATGCAGGCGGTGATTGTGCCCTCGGCCATCACATAGCCTGCGATGCCGCCTGTTGCAATCTGTGTGCCCTTGACAACACCCTTGTTCTGGCAGCTCTTTATTTCAATCTTGCTGTATCCCACAACGCCGCCGGTGTACGAAGTGCCGCTCACCTCGGTGTTCTTTTCGATTACACAGTTTGTGATGATGCCTTCGCTAAAGCCCGCAACGCCACCGGTGTACTGGCCGCCTGAGATTGTGCATGCCTTCAGGCTGAGGTTTTCAATGCTTGCATCCTTGTTTATATATCCGAAGAGACCCGAATACTGGTTCGTCGTGCGAACGTCGAGCCCGATGATAGAATAGCCGTTTCCGTCAAAGCATCCGTCGAAAGGCTTTTGCTTTGTTCCGATGGAGCGCCAGTTGCCGTCCTTCCAGGCATCCGCATCCTTGTCGATATCGGAGTTTTTATTCTTACCCTTTTCAAGCGCGAAATCGCTGTTAACGCGAATGTCGCCGTCCAGAATGAAGTATGCGCCCTCACCGATATGCTCTCTTATGTGATTAAGCTGCGCCTCTGTCTCTACTACATATGGGTCGGAACGTGTGCCGCGGCCGTGCGTGAAAGCACCCTCCGTGGTGGAGTGTTCCTTTTTGCAGCCGACATCGCTGCCGTCAACCTTGCTCGTCTTAAGCTCTACATCCTTGATCTTGAGGATGCTGTCGAGGTCAACCTTTGTGGTGCTCGGTGTGTCTGTGATGCCCGTGCCTGTGGTTGCGGAGCCCGTGGTCACCGCCGGAGTAGTCGTTACCGGAACGCTGCTTGCATCCTGCTTTGGTCCGAGGATGCGGCTTTCCTTTTTCACAACGTTGAGGAGGAGTGTAGCCGCCTCGGCTCTTGTGAGTGCGTTTGTCGGGTTGAACGCTTTTGTGTCATCACCCTGCATATAGCCGCGAACAAAGACCTTTTTAACGTGGTCTGTCGCCCAGCTTGCTATTTTGCTGCGGTCGGTGATGGCTTCGTATTTCTGCTCGCCTGCGGCCATTTCGTCGTAGGTCAGAGTCTTGTTCGGATCGATGACGGAGGATACGATTTTCGCTGCCTCCTGACGAGTGATCATGAGGTTGATTCCGAAGCTTGCATATCCGTCCTTTTCAACTGTGGTCGTGCCGTCCGTGATGCCCGCCGCAACTGCCTTTGCAACGGTGGTTGCATACCACTCGTTTGGCAGTACGTCGCAGAACTTTGTAACGTCAACGCCCGCCGTGTCAGGCTGCACGCTCAAAATGTTCGTAACCAGCGTGAAGAATTCCTGCCTGTTCATGAGGAAGTCCGGCTTGTACTGGTAGGTGCCGTCGTACTGCTGATAGCCCTTCACAAGCCCGCGGCTCGCCGCCTCCTTTATGATGTCTGCCGCCCAGTGGCCGGTAAGGTCAGTGAACGTTATCGCAGAAGCAGTGGTCTCTGCGTAAACCGCACTTCCTGTACCAAGGGCACCTGCAAGGCCGGCGCCGTCAAAGGCCGCACCCGGCAGAACCGGCGCCATGCCGAAGATTGTCAGCACTGCGAGCAGCGCCGCGAGTACGCGGACTGCGATCATTTTTACGTTTCTTTCGTTTTTCTTTTCGTTGTCCATTTTTGTCACCTCTGGTTTTCCCTACTCCTCACTTTTATTCTCCATTGCTGCGCGGCTGCGCGTTTCCGGCAGGTCTTCTATGCCGATTTCGCCCTTGTACAGCTTGTTCGCATATTCCTGCACATTGATGGGGTGGGTCGTGTACTCGTCCTCGCCCCCATCGCGCAGTGCCGCTTCCTTTTCGTCCTCAAGCTTTTGGCGCATCGTGGCCGCCTTGCGCTTGTCGTACTTCATCCGGAAGTTTTCCTTGCGCCGCCTTGAGCGTTCTTCGCGGGTCTTCTGATTGTAGTGCGCGAGCGCTATGCAAAACAGGAACGTCACCGCGGCGAACGTCAGCATGTCGCGGGTCGTCAGTGTGTGCGTCGCAACCCGGACTATGAAGTATATCGAAACCGCGATTTCCGCGACTCCCATAAATCTTTGAAGCATTTAGCACCTCATTTACTCTCCGATGCGGGTAGCCTGGATTGTTTCGCCGCCCGGCAGCTTGATTTCGGCCGCACCGTCGTGGTGCTGCTTGATTTCAAGCGAATCGCCGACCTCTACACCGTTCCATGCGGACTCTTCAAGTTCGTAGACCGAAGCCTTGCCCTTTTTCATCTCTACGGTGATGGTGTAGACTCCGGTGCGGGTGCCTTCGCGCTCGTCACTTGCGAGCGTCGGCTCGTTCCACTTTGGATTGTGGTCTTTGCCGCTCGAGTCGGAGGTGCGAACCTCTACCCACTTGTCTATGTCATAATAGTATTTCGTCTGGTAAACAGGTTTATCTCTGTAGACAGGCGTTTCGACCTCTTCTGTGTAGGTCTCTGTTACGTAAACCGGCTCCTCGTGCGAAACCTCTTCAAAATTGCCGTTTCCGAGGTCCTCGTATTCGTAAACCGTCTCGTAGTGGTCGATTACTTCGCGTGTCTTTTCAACATATTCTGTCTCGTAGTGGTCGAGCACCTGGTCATAGTGGTGAACCTCATTCTTTTTTTCGTGAAGGTTCGCGCCCTCAGGCAGCTCCCAATCGCTCTCCTCTACATTCTGATACTGTTCAATCGCAATCGAGCGCTCCCATGCAACCTGTGTTACAGTCGCATCCGATGTCTTCGGCATGAAGATTGCCATCAGGATTGCGATGATTGCTACCGCCGCGATACCGAAGCCAATGAGGCGCTTTTTCTTTGCCTGTGCGCGCTGTGCCTCGAGTGCCGCGTTGTCGCGGGCAGCCTTCTTTGCCGCAGCTGCGTCAGCCTTTGCCTGCTCCTCTCTGCGCAGATCGTGGTAGTCCTTGTCGCTTGCCGCCTTTTCGGCGCCGCAGCCCTTGCACTTCGTCTCGCTTGCGGCATTCAATGCGCCGCAGTATTCGCAAAACCAGTCCGCTTCGTGGGAAACCTTTGCGGCTTCCTCGTCGGAGAGGTATTCCTTGTCCTTGATGTAGAATTTTACGTCGTCGCCACGTGGCTTACCGCAGCCCGGGCAGTTACGAACATCGCCTCTGATGCCCTTTGTGTCACAGGAGCTGCAGTCCCAGTAGCCTCTGATTATCTTGCTCACTTTTCTGTTTCCTTTCTTTAGTCCGCTTTCGCCCGCCTTTTTCTGTAGCTTTGCCGGTATTTTTGCCGGCTGCCGGTCGGACCTTTGTGGAGATGCGCTGCTCGGCACACCCACTCTATATTATATCAGTAATTAGGTGAAAATAAAACGGTGTTTGCATTTTTTCCGCAGATGATTTATTATTCTTTGGTAGGGGTGTGGGGACACGAAAAACCGTAAAGGAAGGAATTGCAGATGGCAACCGAAAAGTTTTGCGCGCAGGGCTGCAGCGGCTGTTCACACGGCAAGCCGATGTACAGACTCGAGCGCGTACCGCAGAAACAGGAAAGATACAAGGAAATATACGATTTGTTTTACCGCTACAACCTGACGCCCTTTGGAATGAAGGCGGACGGCAGCGGTGACGGCTACGAGATTGTCGCAGCCTTTGCGATAAAGTCAATACAGAGCAAGAGGAGCTGCCCTGCGGGCATGACCACAGAAGAAAAGCCGGACCTTAAAGGTCCGACCGAAACGCTGATTGGTGGTGTTGCCCTCACGCAGCACGAAGGCGAGTTTTATTTTGGCGGAATCGCACTGACCGAGGAAGCGCGCGGCAAAAAGCTTGGCGCAATGCTCCTCAAAAAGACCGTCGACGAGGTTAAAAAGCTCGGCGGCAGCCGCGTCTACGTAATGACGCCGGTAAACCCGGCTTTCTACCAGAGCGAAGGCTTCGCCTGGGCCCCGGCCGACAACCGCCGGCTTGTAAAAGAGATATAAAATAGTGATTTATGACTAATAGGCGGGCAACCCGCCAATTAGTCATAGATAGGGCATTTAACAGTTGGTAAGACAATTAATTAAACAAGGGCGCTCTTTCCCGTAGCATAAAAAAGGGTGGTCAGATAACCACCTTTTTTATTACAGTGCAACGCTGCAAATGCGTTCGGTTTTTTTGTCGTAATAATACAAGATGCGGTTTTTAACTGTGGTTGATTTTGGATCTGCAACATCGCTGTTTTTCAGTACGATATTGTTACATTCATCTATAACCACAAGGGTGTATGGCGTGTCCTCGCTGTCATCACAGGCTATTATTAGGAACTTTTCTTCCCTAATCTGATCCTTCTTTATATCCATCTCTCTCCAGCGATAAGTTTCCTCTATCGGAAACAGCTCGCCATCTTCCACAAGATTCAGGATTGCAGTGCTTACCTCCCAGCCCTGCTCGTAACCCGTCACACCGTACAGCCTCCCGCCGAGCACCGCATAAGCGTCAAGAGGCTCTTCCGGCGTGGGGATTTCTGAAAGCCAGCCTGCCGGGGTGAAGTAAGAGTAATACTTATCGTCGGCCGCAAAAAAGAGAGTGGCATCGTCTACCATGAAGCTTTCCGTTCGTGCACCTTTCGGGCTTATGCGGGTTGTTTCGTTGTTCCGCAGGTCTACGCAGTAGATGCCGTTTTTGAGAAAGTCCCCCACTGTGGGCCTTTCCCCCTTGGTTTCGGTTTGATCAAAGGCTAAAACATAGAGATAGTTTTCGCCATCGTAGTAGAGATTCTGAGCCGGTGCTTTTCCAAAAATGTAGTCTTGCGCACCGCCACCGCTGCCGTCTCCATCCTCGCTCCAGTTCCAACCGTAGAGGAAATTCGGTTCGCCGATATTTTCGTGTCCGAGTTTGTACAGATTGTTCGCAGCGGGTGCGGCTCCGGCGTAAAATTCAAACACGTTTTCACCGCCGAAATCAAAGTGCGCCATCCTCGAAGTTGTGACTTCCTTGAAGCCGGATTTCGTAAGCTCTACTGTACAGGATGAGCCCATTACTCCACCGGTGTCGCAAAGGAAATATTTGTGTCCGCACAGTTCAAAGAAAATCGGTGGGACGTAGCTTTCGGTATAGCTGCTAATCGGCAGCCGATAAAAATCTGTCGCATCAGAGATACTTGCTGCCGCGTCCCCCGTCAGCTTTGACAAGGGCATTTGAACCACTCTGCCGGCTTTATCGACGTAGTAAGCGTTCTCCCCGTCGGAAGCGACATAGTCGCACAAGAACGGGTCCTTTGTTTTATCCGGCAGCTCGTTGTAAGTGCCATACGCTTCATAGGAAGCAACCTGATTGCTACTGCCGGGGGCCGTCCCCGAGCACGCTGAAAAGCAAAGCGCCATAAAAAGTGCCACAATAGCTACAATTGTGACTTTATTTTTGTTTACCATTTTCTGTTCCCCTTATTTTAGCTCAAATTCTCTTAAAGATTTTGTACAAAAAGCAAAACATGTTTTTTTATGTTTTGCGCCCCTCTATACTATAATAATTTGCCGGTTTCGTCAAGGGGACTGGCATCTTGACTTTTGCCCCGATTGATAGTAATGTTTTAACATAAAAAGGAGGTAAACCAATGAAAATTTTAGATATGCATTGTGATACTATACTGGAGTGTGTTGTAAAGGATTGCGGGCTCAGAGAAAACGATCTGCACATTGACCTGATGAAGTTAAAAAGGGGCGGAGCGCTCGGACAGTTCTTTGCACTTTGGATTCCTACAGAGGAGGATGCTGCAGAATATGGGGTTAAGGGTACACCGAAGGAGCTTTTTTACCTCCTCTACGACCGCTATGTGTCGGAAATGAAAAAGAACAGCGACCTT
>JAEEGL014584855.1_pt1 | contig 12341 bp, 10 predicted proteins | sample 9134231 | NCBI WGS metagenome assembly JAEEGL01 (sample SAMN16246548, study PRJNA631951) | gut metagenome | biome: gut microbiome; feature: rumen; material: fiber-attached | host: Bos | place: Iran: Karaj | collected 2018-10 | reverse complement strand
ATAATGACTTTTTTTAGAAAAGCATGTATATTGGCAGATGATGAGCAGAAAAATTAGTTCCCTGTTTGATTTGTCGAAGATTCCCGCCGATGCAGTAAAAATAATAGAAGATTTTGATCAGATTGTTCAGGGAATAAAACCTTTGAACAGCCGGCAGTTGCAGCAATTACCAGAAAATATTCGTTCTCTTTCTCATTCAATGACAGATGACAGAGCTTCGCGCAGACTTGGTTATATGAATGAAAATACTCAGTTAAGTGCTTATGTCCGCTATTTTACCTGGTGGAATCTTGTTCGTCTTTCAAGGCTTTTCTCTAATTTACCACAGGCTTCCTTTCCGCAAAGTGATTGTGTTTGTCTTGATCTTGGAAGCGGTCCTCTTACTGTTGTAACTGCACTTTTTCTGGCTCGTCCTGAACTTAGAGAAAAGAACCTTACCTGGTATTGTCTTGATATTTCTGCTGCCAGTATGTCTTTTGGTGAAGATATTTTTCTTTCTGTTTGTGCAAAGCTGAATATGGCTCCCTGGAAAATTATTCGTGTAAAGGGAAGCTTTGGTGAAGCAATAAAACAAAAGGCAGATTTTATTACCTGTGCAAATATGTTCAATGAGCTTGATCAGGCAAACGATATGCCTCCAGAATTTAAGGTAAAGAAATATTACGACCAGCTTGTACGATATTCTGCAGAGAATGCGCGTTTTCTTTTGATTGAACCTGGAGTTCCAAAAGCTGCAAGAACACTTTCTCTTTTGCGCGAAAGGTTTATAAAAGATGGCTGCAACATAGCGGCCCCATGCCCTCATTCAAAGGAATGTCCTATGAGCGGCTTTAAGGCTTATACAGGCAGTAAAAATAAATGGTGCAATTTTGCTTTTGAAACAACTGGCGCTCCTCAGAACTTACTTAAGCTTTCACAAAGAGCAAAGCTTTCAAAGGAAAGGGCAACACTGTCATTTATTTCTGTGCTTAGACAAGCTCAGCAACCACATGAAGTTGAAGGGCAGCAGCCACAAATCCGCATAACATCCGACGAACTTAAGCTTCCAAATTATATGAGCGGTTTTTATGCCTGCACAGAACACGGGCTTGCTCTTGTTGAACTTCCGAGCAGTAATAATACTCGTCTTCCAAAGCCACCGTTCCGTCCATGCTCAGGCGATTTAATCGAAGTTAAAAAAATAACGCCGGATTCTCTTCCAAAGGACGAAAAATCCGGCGCAATAAAAATCAGATTATGATTTATTTGTTTGTTACGGCACCTACAATACCAAGAACCCATCCAACAAGAATCATATAGAATCCTATATATGCGTGTTTGATAAATCCTTTTCCAATCTGTTTTGTAAGCCAGTTATCATTAAATTTGATGATAAGTATTACACCACCAACAATGCTAACTATTACACAAACAAGCTTGAGAAGGCTTGAACTCTTTCCACCAACAAAGCAGAAAATTACACCAAGAACAGCGCCACAGAAAATAAGAAGTGCGGCAATTGTCATCCATCCGAAGTTCTTAAAGTTCATATAATCAAAACCATTTGTTTTGATTCCAAGGCCTTTGAACATTGGAAGGCAGAAACCGATTGCTACTAAAAGCATACCGATTAAATAGATAAGAGGTAAAGAACTCTTTTTTCCCATAATAATACTCCTTGTATAATATTATTTTGTAATTTCAATTATACCACTACTTCAAAGAAAAAGGTAGAAAAAAAATAAATGTCATTGTATTATAAAACTATGACTAAACAAGAAATCGCTTCATATATTGACCATACTCTTTTGGCACCTGAGGCAGGGGTAAAGCAGATTCAGCAGTTGTGTACAGAAGCTGTAACTTACAAGTTTGCCTCTGTATGTATTAATCCATGTTATGTTCCTTATGCTGCAACAACCCTGGCTGGAACAGGTGTAAAGGTTTGTACTGTAATAGGTTTTCCGTTTGGAACTTCTTCTTCTGAAGTAAAGGCATTCGAAGCCTGTGATGCAATCAAAAACGGTGCAGAAGAAATTGATATGGTAATAAATGTGGGTGCCGCAATTGACGGACGCATTTCTTTAGTCGGAAGCGATATTGCAATTGTAGTAAAAGCTGTTCGTGAACTTGATTCGCAGCTTGGCAAAAAGACAGTCATCAAAGTTATTATGGAAACCTGTTTCCTTGATGATGAAACATTACGCATGTGCTGTCTTTGTGCAAAAAAAGCCGGTGCCGACTTTGTAAAGACATCAACCGGTTTTGCAAATCCAAAAGGACTCGAAGGTCAGCAGCTTCCTAACGGAGCAAATCCTTTCCATGTAAAAATTATGCGTGAGGCAGTTGGAACAGACATGGGAGTAAAAGCTTCTGGTGGAATACGCAATGCAAAAACAGTAATAGAAATGCTCGAAGCCGGTGCAAATAGAATTGGAACATCAAGCGGTGTACGCATTGTAGAAAACTGGGACGAAAACGAAGTTATACGCTTTCCCAAATAACAGCATTCTCAACAACCTTCATCTTAATCATTTTCTTTTCTCTTAATGCCGAAAGGTGCGAGCGTATTGTTGCGCTTACAAGATTGTACTGGCCAAGGCCCATAGAAATATTGTGCTGGCGTGCAACTTCCTGAATAAGCTTTTCTGTAGAAAGCGGACTTTTTTTAAGCGCATTCAGAATTGACTGTCTTGTAGAATAAATTGCAATTGTGCAAAGTTCGGCAGTTTCATTCAAATCATCCTTTATGAATTTTCCGTGAGAAGGAATGCACCAGATAAGATTTTTTATACCGCAGATTTTTGTAAGAGTTTCGGCGCATTTGTCAGGCTGAACCATAAATTGAATCCAGTATTTACCAAGTTCGGCGCGGTTAGAAATTGCGTCTCCTGCAAAAAGAATTTTCTGACCATTTGCTGCTGTTATTAAAACTCCGGTGTCTCCAAAGTAATGGCCCGGAAGCTCCATAAAGTTCATTTTGTAAGTACTGCCGTCCGGAGCACCAATACGGATTGTCTTAGAAAAATCAATGAGTTTTGTGTGTTCAACAAGGGCAGGCATATAAAGACTATTATGAAATTCCTTTGGAGAAAAACCGCCCCACAAAACACAGCTTTGTATAAACGGATTTTCAAGAATGCCTCGTTCTGCAGCCGAAAGATATATTTCACAGCCGGTCTTTTTCTGAATAAGCGCATCTGCTCCGGTGTGGTCTGCATGTGCATGAGTATTAATGATTGCCTTGATTTTGTATTCCGGAAATTTTTTTTGCAGGACTTCAAACATCTGTAAGCCCTGATCCTCTGTACGTCCTGTATCTATGAGGTAGATTTCTGACTTTTTTGAATCTGCAATGACACCGACATTAGTTACTCCGGGAATAACGAATACTCCCGGAATAAGTTCTGTCATATTTTTTGATTCCGGCATGTGCCCTAGATTTTTGCCTTCTGAATATCTTTTACAATGTAAACATATTCATGCTCGTTGATTTCGAAGTTAACTTCTTCGCCAACCTTCTTGTCCATAATTGCGTTTCCGAATGGAGACATGTAAGAAATAATGTTGTTGTCCGGATCCGATTCCCATGGTCCAAGAATTGTGTATGTTTCATCGGCATTTGATTCTTTGTTTGTGAGTGTAACGACTGTAGCAAAAGAAACAACTGCTGTTGTACTTGTAGTTGGATCGAATACAGTTGCGCGGTTGAGCTCTTCCTGAAGCTTTGAAAGAGAAAGGTTGAGCATGTGCTGCTTTTCTTTTGCAGATTTGTATTCTGCGTTTTCCTTCAAGTCTCCCTTTTCGCGAGCTTCTGCAATATCCTTTGCATTCTGAGGAATTTCTATGTTCATTATGCGGTCTGCTTCTGCCTTCTTTTCTTCGAGCATCTTTGCAGTAACAAGCATACCCTTTGGCTGTGCAGTCTTTTCTTCAGATACACGGAACTTGAAGTCTGGATATTTTTCAAGAATCTTACTTCGTGTCTGAGCCTTGTAGTTAGGATCAATGTCTGCAATATCGTCAATGAGTGTGTAAAGCTTTTTAACTGTATCTTCATCTTTTTCTGCAAGATATTTGAACAGAGAAGAATCGTCGAACAAAAGGGCCGAAGCATTTTTGTTGATTTTCTTGTTTTCTGTTGTATTTACGTGGTTGTTTATTTCACGGAATGTAAGCTCAATGATGTTGATAAGTGTAATAAGCTGCTTTTCGTAAGAAACACCGGCATTCTTGTACCAGTCTTTTTCCTGACAGTTTTTGAAAAGATAAATAACAGTTTCGCGGAAATCTTTTGACTGTTCAAATGCTGTACGAACAAGCTTCTGAACGTCTGATTCAAAGCCGCCCTTAATAAGTTCATTAAGAAGTTTTTCATCAAGAACTGTAGGGAAGAGCTTAACAAACTGAACGTTCCAGTCTGGGAGCATCTTTATGCATTCAAGGAATTCATCCTTAAGGTTTATGCTCTTTGAATCTTTAAGAAGTTCATAAGCTTCTCTTGGAGTAGGGTCAATGAGTCTGTTGTAAATATCTGCAAATGTTTCTTTTACAGGGAACAGGAACTGGCGGTCAATTCCGCTTATTTTTCTTACGATAAGGTAAGATGCAAGTACCTGTTCATCAACCTTTTTAATATTCTTAAGGTAACCTGTGAAGTATGAATACATTTCAGAGAACAAGTCGCTTGAATTATCTGTAATGTCGCTGTTGAAGAACTTCATCAAGATTTCAATACGTGCAAAGAACTGTTTCTGTGCCTTGAACTCGTTAGAAAGTTTTTCTTCAGGACTGATTTCGTGTTCGCGTACGATAAACTGATTGATGTCGTTTGGATTTACACCGAATTCTGCATCTGAATCAAGAATCTTCTTAGCAGCAGTGTTCCAAGATGTCCATTCACCAGTTGTGAGGATTGCAGGAACAAGCTCTGCCTTGATTCTCTTGAAGTCGCAGCTGTTGTTAAAGCTCTGGATGATTGTCTTGAGTGCCCATTTCTTTTCATCCTTAACCTTCTTTGCAAGTTCATCCTTCTTCATTGTTGCTTTAAGAACCCAGATGTGATCCTTTGAAAGAGGCTTGAGTGCAGAAACTGCCATTTTAAGAGACATTTCGCGGATTCCACCAGTTTTACCAAAGTTGATTGTAAGCATATCCTTTTCGAGCTTGCGGATAATACCAACACCCCAGTTGCGGTGGAATACAAAGCTTCCCTTATCAAAAGCAATGTGTTTTTCAAAGTCGTTGATAGCTTCAAAAACGTTACGGTAGCTCTGTGTAAGGTTAGATGATTTGATATAGTCTTCAAGATGACTGTGAGAAGCGTATTTACCTCTGTAGCAGTCTGTGATTTCTTTACGTGCCCAGGTGTCTTTTGGTTCAACTTCAAGGTTCTGCTTAAGAATCTGGATTGCTGTATCCCAGTATGATGCGTTAGACGAAGCATTTTCCTTGTACCAGTTGTAAAGCTCCTGCATAAGAGTTGTTGTTTTTAATTCGCCAAAGGCCTTTGCAATTTTTCTGCGCAAAAGCTGGAAGAATTCAATTTCCTGTGGGATTTTTGAAACGAGGATAGACCATACTTCCTTGCAGGAATTGTAGTTATTGATGTTTATATAGCGCAAAATGGCTTTTTTGTAGTATTCAAGAGAAAGTTTTTCATCTGAATCGGCAAAATGTTCAGCAAGGAGCTTTGCAATATCTGCTTCCTGGAAATCAATCTTTACAATCTGAGTGTAAAGGTCCCAGGCTTTGTCGTTGCCTTCTGCCATGTAAGTGTCGGCAAGTGTACGGAGTGCAAACTTGTTGTTAGGATCATCGTCAAGAATGCTTTCGCAAAGGCTTGTTACAATTGCTTCCTTGTGGTTTTTCTGGAAAATATCTACAAGAGTTTCCAGGGAGTTATTGTCAATTATTCCTTTCTGCAGAGAGAAAATGCCCGAAAGATAAAGAGCAATGATACTGTCCTTTGAATGAGAAAGATGTTCCTCACAAAGATTGAGAATATCATCTACACAGTTTTCGTTTCTTGCTTTTTCAACGATATCTGTAAGTTCTTTAAGATTACTCTGTGTGTAATTGCTGATAGTTGCTCTTGTCCAAGTCTCTTCCTTGAGCATATCCTGTACGCTCTGAACTAAATTTTCTGCCATCTTATAACTCCTGAATCAGGCCGGGGGCCTTTAATTTACTTAATATACGCCTCGTAAATAGACGAATCCAAAATTTTTATCTTTAACAAAACTTCATTGACCTGGGCCGCATTCTCGTGGGTTAGCACATAGTGGTCAATCAGCCAGAAATAATCATTCAGCAGGCCTGGCACAAGCATATCTGTGTTGCAGGACGGGTCCTTGAACTCGTTTTCCTTTGCATAGATTTCCTGTTTAAGTCTTCCTACTTCCTGTGAATTAAGCTCTCTCTTTATATTAAAAATGCCGCACAAAACTCCGTAAACAGGAATCCACTGTTTGAACGAACGCCCGGTATGGCCTTTTTGTACCGTTTTATCAATAAGACACTTGATAAGCTCTGAATCAAGAAAATCAATGTCTATCTGGTCTGCATCAAGGAAAAATGCTTCCCTGAAAAACAGTTTGCCGTATCTGTCTTCACCACAAAGTGAATAGCAGTCGGCCAGTTCTGCAAGAATAGATGCGTTTTTAGGGCAAAGGTTATTTGCTTCTGCCAGGCATGTTCTTGCATTTTCAAAATCACCAAGCTTTTTGTAGCAGATTCCCGCATTTTTGTAGACTTCTGCACGGTGAAGCTGGTCTTTTTCATCCATCTGCCCGATGTAAAACTCTAGTGCCGAAGAGAAATATCCTTTTTGAACAGAAAATCTTGCCGGCTCGTAAACGAACTTTTCTCTTGAAAGGAATTCTGTAAGCGATTTCCATTCTGCAAGAAGTCTCTGGCCTTTTTCATAAGGATTTGAGATCATTTTGAGCCTTTCAATGCTTTCGCTCCAGAAGGCACGGCAGCGGTCTGTGTAGCCCATCTCTTCGCAACCAAGCTCATGCTCGTACAATTTGCTCAAACGCAACTGTGCATTTGCAAGATCTGCTTTTTCAAGGTAGAGAAGTACTTCTTTTAAACCTTTCTCTGTCTCAATTTCCATAGCACTTTATTTAAATATATAGGAGTTTGTGATTTTAATCAATAAAGATTATGCGAATTTAGAAAAAATGGAACAAAATATATACACCTAAAAAAACAATATGTCAAGCATTATTTTTTTGGATTTTTTTCTTATTGTAAAATACACAAAATACTACTATAATATTTACAATGAAAACACCAATTTTAGCGCCATCATTATTGTCTGCAGATTTTGCAAATCTTGAAAAGGCAATAAAACAAATAGAAGAAAACAAGGGAGGGGCAGTTCATATTGATGTTATGGACGGTCAGTTTGTTCCCGAAATCACTTACGGAGAGCCTGTTGTACGTTCAATCCGCAAATTAACTAAGCTTCCGTTCGATGTTCATCTTATGACAGAGCATCCTGAACGCCAGATTGAGCTTTTTGCAGCTGCCGGTGCCGACTGGATTACCTTTCACCTTGAAGCAACCCCACATTCTCACCGGTTAATTCAGCTTATTCATGAACAGGGAAAAAAGGCAGGTGTTGCAATTTGTCCTGCTACTCCAATAGACGCATTGTCGGAAATTCTTGATTGTGCCGATATTATATTAGTGATGACTGTTAATCCCGGCTGGGGCGGACAGAAAATCATTCCTTCCTGTGTTGCAAAAATTGCAGAACTAAAGAAAGTTCGGGAAGAAAAGAAATACAATTATCTTATTTCCTGCGACGGCGGAATAAACAGCAATACAGTTGCTGATGTTCTGAACGCTGGAGTAGATATTGTAGTTTCTGGTTCAAGTTTTTTTACAGGTAAGCTTGACTGGAAGTATTAATCAGATTTGAACTAAGAAAGCGAGGTATGGTTTTGAAAAAAATACTTGGTCTTATATTTGCAGTTTGCCTTTTTTGCGGGGCCGGAACGTCTCTTTTTGCAAGCGATGCTTCTTCTGCCGCTTATTTAGAGGCATGCAAGGCTTTTTCACGCGGCGAATGGGAATCGGCAGAACTGCTTTTGCGCAAGGCAGTTGCTTACCCTCAGAATAACAATGCCGACACAAACTACATGCTCATTACTGCAGAAATTTATGCAGAAGATAATAACCGTGCCTTAAAGGATATAGAGGCATTCCTTCATAATTATCCGGGATCAATTTATACACCACGTATTCAGTATATGCGCGGTAAGCTTTTGTATTCACTCGGCGACTATGAAAAAGCAATTATTGTTTTAAGCGATTTCTGCCATCAGAATGAATCAAGCGAGCTTTATCCTTCTGCACTTTTTTATATTGCAGAGTCTCTTTACGCAGGTTACAAGTATGACGAAGCAGAAACTCTTTACGAAAGAATCCTTACACAGTATCCGGATAGCGATAAGGTTTCTGCATCTCAGTTCAGAATGGAAAGCATAGCCCAGCGTTCACGCGAAGAAAAACTGCTTTATCTTTTGAAACAGACCGGCGAAGAATATCTTGCAGCAAAGGAAGATTACGAAAAGCAGCTCAGACTTTATAATTCCGAAGCAATTAATACAACAAGAGAGCGCCTTGTAGATGCTCAGCAGAAAAATAAGGAACTTGAAGAACAGATCCGCGACCTTGAAACTCAGATTGCTGAGCTTAAAGCAGAACAGGAAGCACGTTCAGATCAGGAGCAGGCAATTATTGTTGCAGCCGAAAAAGAAAACGTGTTTACAGAAACAAGTCCTGCAGACGAAGATTTAAAGCTTCTTAAGCAGAAAGCACGCCTTGTTCAGTGGCTTTTGGATGGAGAAAAACAGAATGATGCGAAATAAATTATTTACAGGCCTTGCTGCCGTTGCAATTTTGAGTTTATTCTTTGGCTGTGCGTCTACAGATGATGGTGTAAAGGAAGTTGTTTTTGATTCAGGAGATTCAAAGACTTCTAAAAATGTAGATGCCCAGGATGAGCAGGAAATCAACGAGTCAGATGCACTTCTTGTTACAACAAGTGAAGAATCTTCTTACAAGATTGAAAGCGATGTTCCGCTCAATGCAAAAGAAAGCAAAAAGAATTATACAGGATGGGTTTCTACTTCTATTCGTCCTATTACAAATGTAATTGGAAACATTAAGTTCAATGTTCGTCCTAAGAAAGGAACTTTTTCTATAGCAGCTGTTGGTGCAGACGATAAAGCCATTCCAGTTCTTTCTACAGCAAACGAATATACAACAACCTCTTTGTATTTAAAGGCTGGAAGAAGTATTTATAAATTGTGCGACGATTCAAATGTTGCTTCTGCTGCAAAGAAAACAGCAAAAGGTGTTGCAATCCGTTATACAATCGAAAAAACTGCAGTTGTTGAACTTGAATTTGAATGCATTTCGTCGGTTGAAGGCGAAAAAGAAGATACAATAAAGGTTACTGCAACAGTTCAGAATCTTGGAAAGAAAAAGAATGATTTTACATTTAAGCTTATTCTTGATACAGTCCTTGGTGAAACTGACAGACATCATTTTTACACAAGCGAAGATTTACCTGTAAAAAGTGAAGCACTCTATAGAACAATGGACGAAAGCAAATGGATTGTTTCTAAGAATGCAAAGGCAACAATGCAGATAATTCTTGACGGTTCTGATATTACTCCAATTGAATCTGTAGCTCTTGCCAACTTTACAACTCTTGATACAAAGAAATGGGAAGCAGATATGACAACCTTCCGTTCTTTTGATACAGTTCTTTCTTATAACAACTCGGCAGTTGGAATTTACTGGCCAAAGTCTTCACTCGAACCTGAACAGGAACAGACTCAGATTTTCTATATTTCAATTGCCAGCGGTGAAGAAGTTCCGGGTGGTGCCGCATTTATTACAGGTCAGCCATTGCAGGATACAGCAAAACCGGAAAAGGAATCTCCTGCCGAAAAGACTCCTGTTGTAAAAGATAAAGAACCTGCTGCAGAAGTAATCAAGTCTGAACCTCAGAAGGAAGAGACAAAACCTGCACCACAGAAAGAAGAAGTTAAGCCTGTAGTTGAGGAACCAAAACCTGTTAAGGAAGAACCAAAGCCGCAGAATATTTCTTCAATTTCTGATGATAAACTTTCGGCTGATTATATTCAGGCACTTCTGGACAAAATTGAAAGTCTTGAAGAAGGCGATCCTGAAGTAAACAAGGAAGAAATTAACGCATTGAATGCAGAACTTGATGCTATAATTACAATATTGAATGCCAGATAAAAAAGGCAGAAGGGTGGGATTGTAAATGACACAGGATGTATTGACAGTAGCATGGAAGCTCATGCGAAGAAGAAAATTCGCAACAGCCATAAAGCTCCTAGAAGCACGTGAAGAAATTTACGAAGGAAATTTTGAATACTACATTCTGCTTGGAACTGCCTGTCTTTATGTAGGAGACATTGGTTCTGCCGTTACATATTTTGGTGAAGCCCGCAAAATTAAGATTGCCGATGTAAGACTTCTTTTAGGTCAGGCTGCAATTTTTCTTCGTCGTGGAGACACAGACCGCGCCCTTCAGTATTACATGGAAATAAAGGATATTGATCCAGCAAATAAAATCTCTGCAAGTGCCGTTGAGTTTATACGTACACGCGGAGACTATGATACAATCTGCCGCTGGGTAGATACAGGCCGTATTGAACAGTTTTATCCGCCGCTTGGTGTGAATCCAGAAAAGGTTGCTTCTATTGTTGTTCCCGCAATCTGCTTTATTGCAGGCGTTGTTCTTGTGCTTGCGTTCTTTCCTCATAAAAACTATTACAAAGGTGAACGCCGTGACCTTACAGAGCTTACGCTTACTGCAGATGAAAAAAGCAATGCTCAGGAAAAAGATTTGTCTGGTCAGACTTACGGCTTTATCTTGAACGACAAACAGATTTCAAAGGCATATCTTGATGCAATGGATTATTTCCAGGCACACAGAGATAATGCTGCTCAGGTAGAAATAAACAGGATTTTGAATTCGAATACATCTGTTTCAATTAAGCAGAAGGCACGCATCCTGATGAGTTATCTTGAAGAACCAACTTTTGATACACTTACAGATAACCCGACTTATGCAGCAGTAGAAGCAGAACCTTCGTTATATCTGGATGCCTGGGTAAGCTGGGGCGGAAAAATCACAAATGCTGTTTTGAACGAAAACGGAACTTATTCCTGCCAGCTTCTTGTTGGTTATGAATCAGGAGAGGTTGTAGAAGGCATTGTAAATGTAAGATTTGCTTCTGCACCAAACATTCAGCCGGACCAGCCGGTAAAGATTCTTGGTAAAATCTGCTCTGAAGATAAAAAGCTTTATCTTGAAGGAAAAGCAATTTATCAGAGCATAAAAGACGGATTAAAGTAAAGAATATAAAAAAAATTGCTTTTTTTTAAAGAATTTTTCAAAATTTTTGTAAGAAGTCGATTTTTTTGTCCATATTATATGTGGGAGGAAGGTGGCAAAAATGTCAAGTAATAGTACAACTCCGATGGACACATCGGAAAAGATGAAGGCACTCGAAGCTGCACGTTTACAGATTGAAAAGCAGTTTGGTCAGGGTGCTTTGATGAAGTTGGGCGACAAGGCAGATGCAACAGGAATCGATGTAATTCCATCAGGTTCAATTCTGCTTGATGAAGCTCTTGGGATCGGCGGATATCCGCGCGGTCGTGTAATCGAAATGTATGGACCAGAAAGCTCTGGTAAGACAACACTTGCGCTGCATGCAATTGCAGAGGCACAGAAGCTCGGTGGCGTTGCTGCGTTTGTAGATGCAGAGCACGCACTTGATCCTGTTTATGCTAAGAACCTTGGCGTAAACATTGATGAGCTTTGGGTGTCTCAGCCGGATACAGGTGAGCAGGCTCTTGAAATTACAGAGAACCTTGTTCGCAGTGGTGCGGTTGATATTGTTGTTGTAGACTCTGTTGCAGCTCTCACACCTGAAAAAGAAATCGAAGGTGAAATGGGTGATGCCGTAATGGGTATGCAGGCACGTCTTATGAGCCAGGCTTTGCGTAAGCTTACAGCAGTAATCGGTAAGTCAAACTGTATTGTAGTATTCATCAACCAGATCCGTATGAAGATTGGTGTAATGTTCGGAAACCCTGAAACAACAACCGGTGGACAGGCTCTTAAGTTCTATTCATCTGTTCGTCTTGAAATCCGCCGCATTGAAACAATTGATGGTAAGGGTGATGAAGATGCTCTTGGAAACAGAGTTCGCGTAAAGGTTGTAAAGAACAAGGTTGCGGCTCCGTTCCGCAAGTGCGAAATTGACATCTACTTTGGTAAGGGTATTTCCAAGTCT
>JAEEGL012744007.1_pt1 | contig 12341 bp, 12 predicted proteins | sample 9134231 | NCBI WGS metagenome assembly JAEEGL01 (sample SAMN16246548, study PRJNA631951) | gut metagenome | biome: gut microbiome; feature: rumen; material: fiber-attached | host: Bos | place: Iran: Karaj | collected 2018-10 | reverse complement strand
CGAAGGCACGCACGTAGTCAAAGGATGAGGAATGCAAAATGAGTCCCAGCGCGAGAAAGATCATGATGACCCCGACACGGTCTAAACCGGCACCGCGCATGCCGAGATGAATGACGAGATAGGCCACGAGCATCAGCGCCACGAGCCACGAGAGCAATTTGCTCTGTTCTAGCCGCTGTGCCGGTGTCTTGGCCGAAGAGGGAACATCAGCCGTGATATGATTATCGTCCTTCAAGAGCGCAGGGTCGATGGTGAGGACACCTTTCTTGGGGTGCATCAAGGTGTTGGCAACGGTAATGCCGATGATTACAAACAGCACAGTTGCCAGATTGTGCCAGTCGAAGATGGTTTGCGCCAATGGCACAGGGTCGGTCAGCGCGCCATTGGTAGCCATGGAGAGCGCCTCGCCAGGAGTGGCCATTGTGAGGGGGATGGAGCCGGAGATGCCGGCATGCCACACGACGAAGCCACTGTAAGCCGATGCGATAAGAAGCCTATAGTCCACATCAGAACGCTGACGTGCTATTGCCTTAGCGAACACGACACCCACGATAAGGCCGAAACCCCAGTTGAGGCAGCAGCATAACGCCGACACGGCAGTCACAAGAGCGATTGCAGCGGGGGCACTCTTAGGCAAGCGGGCCATGGCATCGATGGCTCGTTTGACAACAGGTGCCGCAGCCAAGGTTGAGCCACATACAAGAACCAAAGACATTTGCATGGCAAACGCCAACAAATTCCAGACGCCCCCACCCCAGTGCTCAACCACCTCGAGGGGAGTCTGGTGACACAATGGCATCGCCACAAACGCGGCAACAAAGGTAAGCAGTATGGCGAATATAAACGGTTCTGGCAACCAACGTTGCACTAATCGCACACAGAATTTAATCATTTGTTTTCTTTTTAATTTAATTCCGCAAAAGTAACACTTATTTCCCAAATCTGCGAATTAGCGAGTAAAGAACTGAGCTTGCTCAGGTTTTTTCGAGCGTAAGCAGATTATCGAAATCTGCGAATTAGCGAGCAAAGAACTGAACTTGCTTAGGTTTTTTCGAACGAGAGCAGATTATCTAATTATTATCCAGTTTAACTACGGTTTTCCCTAATAAAAGGATGACTTTTAGCCAATTAGAGCATCATTCAACATTTCCTTCAAATTCAAGGTACACAAGCCCACAAACAAGAGAAAAGACGGCATGCTACTGTCGTCTTTTCTTTTGTTTGTGCTAACTGACACCTGCAAACGGGATTAATATACCCCCGCCACAATTTTAATGGGAAGCAATTGACTGTAAAACAATTTTCTTATGGGAAAATCTATCTATATGATTTACGGTCTTTTTTGCCATTATATGTCAGATTAATAGCTGGAACTTGCTCATATGATTGAGGCACTTTATATGGTTCCAGGCAGGATTTTATATGTAATGCGATAGTCTTTTTATCCACAACTTTATTATCAGCTACTACATATAAAAGTTTCAAAGATGTTCCTAGAATGGGATGTTTATCTGCTATACAAATGCAATCTCGTATCTCAGGTAGCGAAATCACGGTATTTTCAACTTCTACCGGATCAACCTTGAAACCACCGACGTTGATAATATCATCGCGGCGTCCAGTTATGTGTATCAGACCATGGTCGTCCATGTAACCAATATCGTCTGAATAAATCTTACCATCTCTTAAGACGCTAGCAGTATGTTGTTCATCTGCCACATAACCGCTCATGATGGTTTTTCCCGAGATGATGAAAGAGCCGTCAGGAGCGATTTCCAAACTAGCATTGCGCATGGGACGACCAACGCACCCTTCCATATACTTTCCGTCGTTGAACTGGTATGTGCATACGCAGCCTATTTCAGTGCCGCCTAAAGTATTGTAGAGCCTAGATTGGGGCAGAGCCTTGCTCAGACGCTGCATATCTGCGCTCGATATCGGTGCTGCACCTGTTTCGATAAAATCAACGAGGTGGGAGACTTTATGCAACTGTTCGGAAGAGAACTGAAGCAACAAACGTATAGAGGCAGGCACCAAGAAGGTGGCAAAGTGACGATAAGGCAGATTGAAGACTTCAAAGAAGGCGTTTATATCCTTCAATCCGTCGAGGACGCACAAAGTACCACCAACAGTGAGAATTGGGTGAATCTTGAACAGCGAAGCGATGTGGTTCAGAGGTCCACTGACGATAAAGACAAGGTCAGGATGAAAATTCATCTCGCTAATAAAGTTGTCGGCACACGCATCCAGACACACCTGGGAGAGCATGACACCCTTAGCTTTTCCAGTAGAACCGGTGGTGTAAAGGATATCGACAATGTCAGGAGTGAAATTGCACGATTCCACCTCGTTCTTCACCTTGTTGAACACCTCGTCAGGAACAGCGTGCTCAAGGGGAACGGCAATAGCCTGCAATAGATGTACAGCACAATATGTGGCAATAAAGTCAGCATCTTGTGAGGCGCGGAACACGTAGGGACGATGTTTCTCTAAACCGCTGCTGCGCAACTGCTCAGCCCGATTTTGTATGGATTCCCAAAGCTGGGAGTAACTAACGCTCTTATTGCCACAGACCACAGCGCATTTGTCAGGTGTGGACAAGGCGTGTTTTTGCAGATTTTCTTCTAGTGTCATTGTTGCTTGATTTTTGCTTCGACCATGTTAACTAGCGCATCGAGCGAGATGAGATTCTTGGGGGTGGCATCTGTCACATCCAATGGGATGGAATACTTCTGGGAAAGTATCGTCAGAATCGTAATGACAGACAGTGAATCCAACTGCTCGAGAAGGTATTCAGCATCGAAATCAATCATTGGCAGAGCATCCGCCAACAACGCTTTTATTTCTTCTTTCATAATGATTTAGGATTATTATTTGTTGTTATTTTTAGATACGAGGACACGGGTTACTGCAAAAATTTCAGGATAGACGGGCTTGCCTGATTTCTTACAGATGCTATCGGTAAGGAACGTTGATTCATCAAAGCACCCCACAAGTACAGACCTGGCTTTACCCATCTTTAATTGACGCACGGCATCGCGCATTGCCCATTTTTCAGAGTCATCACCACATGAATATGTGATGTTGTAACCATGGCACTTACAACGTATAGCAATCTCGGAGCCGAGTGTGTTGTGAGTACTCTGCATGAAAAGTGTTGGCTTGAGCATCTCCTCACCGTTGTTTATAATGTCATCTAAGAACCGCTGACTGAACTCCAGCATTCCACGTGATGTAGCAGTGATGATAGCATCAGGAGTTTCAATTCCAGCCTTTTTCAGTGCCCTAAAAGCGCTGAGGATGGCAGCTTTCATCAGTTTGCTCATTCGACGCGACTCCATTGGTGATACAAATTCCTTGAGTGCCACCAATTCCTCTTTCGTAGTCACTTCGTCACAAGCCAACTCAACCACTTCCATATTGGGATAATGCTCTAAAACAGATGGCTCGTCACACTTTGAAAGGACTAGCGAGGAATCATTACCACCAAAACCAAACGAATTGCATAGGACATGGTCAAGCTTTACTCCATTGTGACCATGTGTTGGAGTTATGCCACCTTCGATTTGATTCTTCCATCCCAAGTTTCCAGGAGTGAAACCATGTTGCATGGCGAGGAGGCAAATGACTGTCTCAATAGAGCCTGATGCTGATGTGGTGTGACCCGTGAATGACTTTGTGCTGGAAACTTCAGGCATCTTATCACCAAAAACGCGTAACAGGGCCTTGCTTTCCGAGAGGTCATTGTTGGGGGTTCCTGTCCCATGGGCGTTGACATACTGAATATCAGCAGCCGAAAGGTGTGCCATAGAAAGAGCGTCCTCCATCGCCAGGTAGGCTCCTTCGCCATCAGCCGATGAAGCGGTCTGATGAAAAGCATCGCATCGGTTACCATAACCCGCAAGATAAGCCTTGGCATCAGGAGCATCTTTTTGTAAGACCACAAAGGCAGCACCTTCACCAAGATTCAGACCAGCGCGAGTGTCATCAAAAGGTCGACAGCGCTCTGTATCTAGAATCATGAGAGAGTTGAAACCATTGAGATGGAAACGGCTCAATGCCTCAGAACCTCCAGCTATTACCAAGTCTGCCTCGTCATTCTTGAGCATTTCAGCGCCAACAATAATGGAATTGAGGGCCGATGAGCATGCCGTAGATATGGTACACAACTCAACATCTTCGAGTCCGGCAATCATTGCCATTTCGCGAGTGCTCCTGCCACAGTCGTTGTACTGAGGCAGAGAGAGAGGAACATCATCGGATTTCATTTCGCTGTAGAGTAGTTCGGTAACGTCCATGCATCCAACCGTAGTTCCAGAAATGAGAGCCACTCGCTTGCCTTTGAGAACGACATCGGCACTCTGAATCGCCTGACGGATAGCAATTACCCCCATCAAAGAGGTGCGACTAAAGGGCACATCGTTCTGTATGCCAAGAAGTGCTTTCATCTCGTCATTCGACAGTTTCACCTCCCCCACGGGCAAGTCACTGTGTCTTGTTTTCAGATAGCGCATCGAGCCAATGCCCGAGCGGCTCTGCCGCAGTGAGTCCAGCACTTCATCCGCATTGTTTCCTATCGCGCAGATTATTCCATACCCTGTAATAGCAATCATTTTTTTCTGTTTTGCATCACATATTCGGCCATGGTTCGAACACTTGTAAAGATTTCCTTGGCTTCGGCAGGGCTTTGCAACTCGATTCCATAATTCTTTTCAAGCAGAACTATGAGTTCAAGCACATCGATGGAATCAAGACCAAACCCACCACCGAACAGGGGGACATTGTCTTTCATATCCTCAGGTGTTACCTCTTCAAGATTGAGCGCTTCGATGATTTGCTTCTTAAGTGTATAAATAAGCTCTTCCATTTTATTTTTGAATTATTAATTAAACGTCATGCTTTCTTATTGTAATCTCTTTCTTTTCAGAATTTTCAATTCCACCTCGATGGTTTGTTCGTCAGGACAATCCACCCATCCTGTAAGGATGCAGTCAGACTCGCCGAACATGATAGTAGCATCAACAACTTGTTGCATTAGCTTTTCGTCACGCCTTTCAAGAATATAAAGCGAGGACTCGCCATGAATCTGATGACGGATGGCGATTTCGCCCAACATGATATTGGGAAGGGTGTACAGGAAAACCGATGGGCTGGAAAGGCCAAACTTGTCAAGCGCGGCAAGGTGCTTGCGGTCAGAGAGGATTGACGAACTGCGATTGAACAATATTATGGATGTGGGCTTTTCGGCACAATCGCGCAATATCAGTTCTGAAGCGACAAAGGCAGCTTGACACAGCCTATCCATCTTATAGAATTTGGGATAGTCTCCTATCGACTGCTTATAGACTTGAACAGGAGAGAAGGTTGATTCGGCTCTCCATTCACCGACGACTTGCAGTTCAGTGCTTTTCGGGACACGAAGTTCCCGACAAGCTTCGTCTGGAATTCTCTGCAATAAAGACTGTTCCTTAGAATAAAGCGTTGCAGCGTTACAACCGCCAAATCCGGAAATGATTTTGAGGAACGACCGCTTTTCAGCAGGTTGGCATTTGTTGCTAATCGATATGCGCCCACTCACGCCTTTAGTTTCAAAACCACATACGGGAGGCACTATACCATCTTCAAGGGCCCGTATGGTCAAGATGGTATCCAACAATCCGGCAGCGCCCAATGTATGTCCAAAGCATCCTTTATATGCCGACACAAATACGTCCGAAAGGCCAGAAAGCTCTATTGCTTTGCTCTCCATCTGGTCATTGAACATTGTGGCTGTACCGTGTGCATTAACCGTTGCAATCATGTCTGCTGAAAATCCCTCAAAAGCCGAATGAATGGCCTGTTGCATGCCATCACCCATTGGGCTGGGTGCGCTGAGGTGGTAAGCGTCATTGGTGGCAGCGCCACTTACAATTGTCCATGCATCGCGCATTGAATCATCACCGCCTGCTGCAATAGAGGAGTTTACAAGAACCACCGTGGCCGCAGCTTCGCCAAGATTCAGACCATTGCGCTCTAAATCAAACGGGCGGCACGGCTGGGAAGACAGCGACATGAAGGACTGGAAACCGGCAATCATGAACTGAGATATGATGTCGGCACCGCAGACAACAACCTTGTCATACATTCCTGCTTCAAGCATACGCATAGCGATAATCTGAGCTGAAATACCCGAGATGCAAGCATTGCTCACCACAAATGGTATCGTAGAAAAGCCAAGATGTTCAGCTATTTTTTGAGCGGCTTCTCCAGGAGCGCTATAGCAACGATCATCGGCTCCATCAGCCGATAGTTCAGCAACATTAGCCTTGGTGGTACTGAGAATGAAGAGCGTACGATTATCCGTTATGTCAATATTCAGGTGCGATAAAGCCTCTTGTACTGACCTAATTACAAGCGACTCAAAACTCGAGAAGCCATCGACAGCCATCTGCTCCTGTTGCTCATCGGTAAACAATGAAACCACACAAGGCTTGTCCGAGCCATAACATGCCAAAGCCGAAACATCATGAATATATGCTTGATAATTCTGCTCTGTTGTCGCCCCAATAGGTGACGTTATGTTAGTAGATACAATCTTTACCATACTAGAATCTTATACTCCGCCACTAATACTGATAACTTCACCTGTGATATAGGATGCGGCATCAGAAAGAAGGAAACTTACCAGTTCAGCGACTTCTTCAGGGCGGCCGAATCGCTTCATGGGTATCTGCTTCTTTAATTCGTCCACAGGCAGATTCTTAGTCATATCAGTCTCAATATAACCAGGAGCCACGGCATTCACTGTTACATTACGTGCTGCACATTCCTGAGCAACAGACTTTGTAGCAGCAATGAGACCAGCTTTGGCAGCAGAATAATTGGCTTGTCCCGGCATACCCTTTATGCCACTCAACGATGCCACATTTACAATCCGCCCCCCGTCCTTTCGCATCATCATTTTTGGGAGCAGATATTTGGTTACATAATAAAAACCATTGAGCGAAGTATTGATTACACTTTGCCATTCGTCAGTGGGCATCATAAACATCAGATTGTCTCGTCGTATTCCGGCATTATTAACCAGATAAGCGATATAGTCGTCAGGATGCTGTTCCTGCCATGAACATATAGCCGATTTTACCTGAGACTCATCCCCCACATTAAAGGGGAGAAGTTCGGCCGCACCTCCAGCAGCGAGAATAAGTGACTTAACATCTTCTGCAGCAGAGTGGTTTGATTGATAGTTGATGATGACAGGGATACCCAAACTGGCCAATTTTATGCAAATAGCACGTCCAAGTCCCCTTGCGCCACCTGTAACCAAAGCGTACTTCATATTTTTCAAATTCATTAGTTAGTTCAGCAGCCCATAAATACTGCCAACAATAATTAACAAACTATCGGCACAAAATTACATATTTATTCACAACGAACAAAACAAGGAGCTTCTTTTTTTCCCTTATGGGATGAAATGCTATTACTTGATAAGAAATTCAATTTGTTGAACAATGAAGCATATTCTATTCCATCACAAATGTTTTTTAGGGAATAGTTTGTATGTTTATGACATCTTTCGTACCTTTGCCGTGTTAAATTTATTATGCAATTTAAGGGAATGAAAGAATTATTAATCATTGGAGCCAGAGGCTGGGGGCGTGAGGTTTATAACATGCTGCCTAATTGCATCGGCTATGAGACGGAATTCACAGTCAAGGGATTTCTTGACGATAAGCCAGACGCATTGGATGGAATGCCAGGATACCCATCAATCATTTCCAGCGTGGAGGATTATCAACCACAGCCTAACGATGTTTTTGTCTGTGCAATGGGCGATGCCCAATGGAAACGCCATTATGCTGAGATGATTATGGCAAAAGGCGGTAAGTTTATCAATATTATTCATAAAACCGTCGAAATTGAGAGAAACTCTACCATAGGAAATGGCTGTATCATTTGTAAGTGGGTAGGTATCTCTTGTGACACACATATTGGCGATTTCGTTACCATCCATGCTTATGCTGGTATCGGGCATGACGCCATAATCGGCAACTACTGCCATTTGGGTGTCAGAGCCTTCATGGGAGGGGGCTCTGTTCTTGGTGAGTCAACCGTCATTCAAACCAATGCAATCATTCTTCCCAGCGTGAAAGTGGGCAACAACTGTATGGTCGCCGCTGGTGCCGTTGTCATCAGGAAGGTAAAAGACGGGACAACAGTATATGGAAACCCAGCAAAAGTGTTTAAGTGTTAAGAACAACTATATTTTTTCATTATGGAACTCACAAAATTTATTGAGAATTTTGCAGGAGAATTTGATCATACTGACCCTAGTGTATTCACCGCAGACACTGTTTACCATAATTTGGACGAGTGGTCAAGCCTCATAGCCATGTGCATCGTTTCCATGGTTGAGGACGAGTATGATGTGGAACTGAAAGGCGATGACATCAGGAACGCCCGCACCATTGGGGAACTGTTCAATACAGTGATGTCAAAGATGTAACCAGAGTATGGCATTTTTGGAATTCAAGAATGTGAGGATTGCTGGAGTGAGCGCCGGCGTTCCCAGCAACATAGTAAGCAACCTACATCCAACAGCGTCTGCTGGTACAACGGGCGAACTCAGCCCCGAAGCCTTTGTTGAAATGACAGGTGTGCGGGAACGCCGCGTGTCGTATGAGCTCACGACGTCCGACCTCTGCTATGCGGCTGCCGAACGGCTGATGGCCGACTTGGGATGGGAGCGTAGTGAGATTGAAGCACTGGTGTTTGTGTCTCAGACAGCCGACTATTTACTGCCAGCCACTGCCTGCATCCTGCAGGACCGTCTGGGACTGAGCAAGGAATGTTATGCCGAGGATGTAGCCCTTGGTTGTTCAGGCTGGGTGTACGGGCTGAGCAATGTTGCCTCACTGCTTGCAACGGGGAACGTGAAAAAAGCCCTGCTGCTTTGCGGAGATTCCAAATGCAACCGCAACCAGTTTTTCGGCCATGCTGGTACAGCGACAGCCGTCGAGTATGCCGGTGAAGCCGAAGGCATGAAATTCCATTTCGGAACAGACGGCAGCGGCTTTGATGCCATCATCACTCCTGATGGCGGAAGCCGAAACCAGGTATCGCTACGGTCCTTTGAACTGGAAGATGTCGATGGCATACAGATGCACAGACTACAGACCCGCACGAAGAGCATAGACTTCTTCACGTTCGGCATCATCACAGCGCTAAAATCCATAAAAAAGCTGGCGGAGCATTTCGGCCTCAACTATCAGGATGCCGACTACCTAGTGCTTCATCAGGCGAACACCAAGATGAACAACAAGATAGCCCAAAAGCTGAAAATGCAGGCCGAGAAAGTTCCCTCTAGCATGTATTATTTCGGCAACACTTCTTCGGCCAGCATTCCTCTCACGATTGTAACCCAACTGAAAGACAAGTGCAAGGGCAAGACTAAGTTCATCTGCTGTGGTTTTGGTGTCGGTCTTTCATGGGGCACGGTAGCCTTTGAGACGAATGACATTGTCATCTCAGACCTTGTCGAGGTGAACGATGACGCAAAAGACAAGAAGCATGTTGTTTAATCCGTTTTCTTTAGAAGGGAAAAATATCTTAGTTACAGGAGCCGCGTCCGGAATTGGACGGGCCACTGCCGTCGAGAGCTCTAGAATGGGCGCGAAAGTCATTGTTGTTGACCGTAACGAAGAACCGCTGAACGCAACACTCCATCAACTTGAAGGTAACGGCCATCAGATGATTGTTGCCGACATGAGTGTTCAGGAAGACATCAACGCACTTGTTGAGAAATGTCCAGTATTGGACGGTCTATTAAACAATGCAGGAACAGGAATCAGTAAATCTGTGAGCTACCTTAAATTGGAGGACTTGGAATATGTCTTAAAGACAAATTTATTTGGCGCGGCATCGTTGACTAAAGGTCTCTTGAGGAAAAAGAAGTTGGCAAAAGGCTCTTCAATTGTCTTTACTTCTTCCATTTCCACATATCTTTCAGCAGCCGGCCTGTCGGTTTACGCCTCATCAAAAGCCGCCATTAATGCTTATATGCGTACTTGTGCCATAGAACTTGGAACAAAGGAGATAAGATGTAATTCCGTTTTGCCTGGCATGGTTGAGACAGCGTTTATCAATAGTGTGTTCTTTTCCGAAGATGATAAAACACAGGATTTGAAACTGTATCCTCTGGAGCGCTATGGCAAACCAACTGACATAGCCTATGGAATCGTCTATTTGCTAAGCGATGCAAGCGCATGGGTAACCGGTACAGAACTGGTGATTGATGGTGGTCGAATGCTCAAATAATGTGACTATGTCAAACATATATCAGTTAAAGCATCTTTTTAAAAAGATACCCGATATTGTTAAACCAAACAAAGAAGTATGTCGTATAATCCGTTTTCATTAGAAGGTAAAACCATTTTGGTGACAGGAGCCTCGTCAGGAATTGGACAGGCAATTGCCATCGAGTGCTCAAAAATGGGTGCGAAAGTCATCGTTACAGGCCGTAACGAAGAACGTCTGAACGAGACACTAAATCAACTTGAGGGAAGCGGCCATCAGATAATTGCTGCAGACATGAATGTTCAGGAAGACATCGATACGCTTGTTGAAAAGTGTCCCGTATTGGATGGTCTTGTAAACAATGCAGGAACAGGAATCAGCAAGCCTGTTAGCTTCCTTAAATTAGAGGACTGGCAATATGTCTATCAGACAAACGTCTATGGCGTGGCATTGTTGACCAAAGGTCTCTTGAGGAAAAAGAAAATGGCAAAAGGTTCTTCAATTGTCTTTAATTCTTCTATTTCCACGTATATTTCAGCTGCTGGTTGGTCGGTTTACGCTTCATCAAAAGCCGCCATCAATGCTTATATGCGGACTTGTGCCTTAGAACTGGGAACGAAGGGGATAAGGTGTAATTCCGTTGTGCCCGGTATGGTTGAAACAGATATTATCAATAGTCTGTTCTTCACGGATGAAGGAAATCAAAGTTCAATGGACCAGTATCCTCTGGGACGCTATGGCAAACCAGCTGACATAGCTTATGGAATCATCTATTTGCTAAGCGATGCGAGTACATGGGTAACCGGTACAGAACTGGTGATTGATGGAGGTCGAATGCTTAAATAACGTGGCAAGGTTGATTAATTAAAGGTATTTTTTGTGAGATACCCCATATAATTAACTCAACGCAAGCCTAATCAATGCTCCATATTAGGATATACCCGCCAAGTAGAAGCTTTGTCCGCCACCATTAACGGTGAATACCGGATAACGAGCTGGTTGAAGGTGGGAACCACCAACCAACTCGAGAAATATGGCGTGCACACGGTATCGTCGAACAACGACTATGGCTCACTGCTAACCGCAATCCTGATGCTTGACCCGCTGACACCCACGATAAGGACGAAGCCTCAGTTGAGGCAACAGCATAATGCCGACATGGCAGTCACAAGGGCTATTGCTGCGGGGCACTCTTAGGCAAGCGGGCCATTGCACCGATGGCTCGTTTGTATGGTTTTCCCTAATAAAAGGATGACTTTTAGCCCATTAGAGCATCATTCAACTGTCGCTTCCAATTTAAGTTTTTCGTTCCTATTAGAATAATGGTTTGCACAGGTCACTCGTGAGCGTCGCCTGCTTTTTACTTATCCTACAACAGTTGGCGATGGGTTTTGGTGCCTGCGACATAGTGTTCAAAGTATCATTCTTTGAATCCCTGGGCATACTTATCTCTAGAGCCACCCATGAACCCGTTCCAGTGGTCATAGCGGTTGAAAAGCAAAGCTTTTAGCCCTAGAGGTGTGCCGTCATTTTCAGGAAAAAGATTAGGCAAATCATATTCTTCAGTGTAATAATCGATGCCTTTCTGAAGTATATCACTTTCTTCCAGAATCCATTTTGTCCACACACGTTCATAGTCCCAAAAGATTTCCATTCCTCCTGGCAACGAGTCTGGCACTTCATCTTCACCATTGTAATAACGGCAATCCAATATCAATTCTTCTCTTGTCATAATAGGTGCAAATATACTGCTTTTACTCGAGAAATCTTGTCCTTGTATCTTATTTGCAAATACAGTATATCCATTTTCATTGTTTCAGCTTGTATCATAGAGGTGTTGTCAGCGAAAAGGGAAAATGGAATGGGTTTGATGGCACTGATGGGTTGGTAGAGACATCTGAGAGGGGTGGAGCATCATTGCCGGCTGATTGCATCTGTTCGTCTATTCATTCATTGATTCTTGGGCAAAATGTTTGCATGCTCCAAGGATTTTGACGAAATTTGCGTACATATTGTGCATTCGGTGATTTAAAATTAATATTTTCCACCATTAAATCATTAACAAT
>JAEEGL012415319.1_pt1 | contig 12341 bp, 13 predicted proteins | sample 9134231 | NCBI WGS metagenome assembly JAEEGL01 (sample SAMN16246548, study PRJNA631951) | gut metagenome | biome: gut microbiome; feature: rumen; material: fiber-attached | host: Bos | place: Iran: Karaj | collected 2018-10 | reverse complement strand
TTACCGGTAAATCTATTATAGAGCCAGAAGTTCTCTCTGGCGCCTATACTTATCTAATTGCTCAGTCAGAGATAAATCATCCTCCTGCGCATTGTTGTCCCCCTCATGAATAACCGTTGTTTGAATACCGTTAGCAATATAGGCCGTGAATGCTACCCCGCATTTGCATTCAAAGTCCAATTCGCCATAGCGTGCCTTAGTCTTTTTGTTTCCGCAGTTGGGGCATGTTACCCAAATCTTTTTACTAATCTTCATCAATAACAATCTCCTCCTTTACTTCCAACGATACCAATTATAGCTGACCCCTGCAGGAGTTTCAGCCCACATCGACTGGAACATGTTAAGACGTTAAAGCGCTAAAAGTCCCCTATTGTCAATGATTTAACGATTATATTTCGCCCACCATATTTAAAATGGAATTTATTTTTTAACGATTCCGGCAACCAGATCCTCATTTTCACGTCTTAAACAGAAGCTATAAATAATTGCCCCAAACAACTTGATAGCTTCTCTTTTCCTATAATCAAGTGCGGAATCCCCTATTCCTACACTTCTTGTAGCTTCATCATTGGTAAGTGGTACATCAGAAAAATAACAGGTTTCAAGGATATCTCTATAGATACTTCCTACATGACGGAAATCCTCGACCTGATCAAGCATCTGAGCTACCTTTTCATCAAACCATGTAGCATAGACCACCTTAAGCACAAATTCCTTGTAGCACTCCAGCGCTTCCTCAAAAGGTTTCTGCATTATCTGCAAAAACTCCCTGCGAAGCTGCTGCTTGTTAAGGTGAGCCTCTTCAATGCTCATTTCCTTAATAGGCAATCCTATCAGATCTTTTCTCCTCTTGTACTCAATCAACATCATCTTGGTGAACTCATAAACCGTATCCGGCTTAAACCCAATCTCACCACAAATGAAATTGATCCTTCTTTCATCCGTTGTCATTCTTGCCATAGATACTTTATTCCTCCCTCTATATAAACTCTATGCATAAAAAAACAGGAGGGCTCGGGGTATATCTTCCAAACCTTCCTGTTTTATTTAGCCTTAACCATGATGTAACCAGTTAAAAGTAATTCCGAATCTGTAAAAAAATCTCGCACGCGGCATTTAGTTCTTCTTTGACTTCTGTAAATCCAAAAGACCGTCTAAGTATGCCTTAACCCTGATTGCCTGTTCATGTTCAAGCCTTCTGTAATCATCAATCAATCTCTTCTCATCCTCTGAAAGGGTAATAGTATCTTTATCCTGATATTCAAAGAACTTATGAAGGTTGATATCCAAGTCTTCACATATCTGATTCAACGTATCAATCCTAACGTTCTTGCCTTGGCTAACGTTATATGCGCTATTCTTAGATACACTGCAGTTCTTGGTGTACTTGTATGTTGTAAGATTGCGCTTTTTCAGCAATTCAGCAAAGCGCTTCGCAATCTCTTCCTCTATCAAGTGCGGTTTCCTCCCTTCTGGAGACTTTCGTCTTAATTATTGTAATGAAAAATACTTGTATCCGAAATTCCATCATCTTGGAGTGATTATTCCCTTAAAAGGGAATAGTTCCAAACCCGCACTTAATCAGTAACAGTCCTATATTAATTATATGGTTTTTAATGTAACAAAAAAGCAGCCTCCCAACGCTGGAAGACTGCAAATCTATTATTTCTTACGTAATATCCTCTTTCTTTTATCTTTGCTATCCTTCATAATCTCAAGCTCTCCGCTTTCAATCAGGTACTCAACTCTACGCTCTAGCCAATAAGAAGCTATATGAATATCTTCCTCATAAGAATCACCAATCAGACTCAGCGCTTTAAACTCTCCATCAGGAATATGCCTGCGCAGGATGAAATCATAAAAGTCCTCATTAACGCTGATTATTCTATCGTCCACATAAGCGCGGAGAGGCGCGTTTTCTTTCTTAAGCTTTTCCCACTTCTCCGAATAAGCATGTAGTTCATCCGGATTAACCTTCCTTGTAACAGATACATATTCAGCGAGGTTTTCCGGCTCACACATTTCCCAACCTGCTAATAAATATTTGCTTCTTCCAGGAATAAATCTAGGACATTCTGCAATATAAATATTAGCGCCTTTATCTTCCAGATAATTGCATAGAAAAAGCATTCCGCAAATACTTTCAGCGGTATGGCTTAGCCATATACGAACATCCTTACATATCTCTAAGCATTTTATAAATCTGTCCCATTGCCTTAAGTTTCCTGCACCAAAGCTTGCTTTAGCTTCCTCATCCGTTTCCTCTTCTTCAAACACAACTTCATCATCGTAGCCACTAAACATGTACAATTCACCAGGTAATGCTGTGCGGTACTCCCCTGTAATCTCATTATTGATATATCCAATATTCAGGATAAACTCCAGCATAAGGATTTCTGTTCCACCTTCATCACCCTTAAATAACCCGTTATATGCTGCGGCAGCTTTTAAATTTCCAACCATTGAGCCATTGAACCCAATTTCTATCATAGGTGCTTCTCCTATTTTTTATCCTTTTGCTCAATTCCAAATTTCGAACCTGCCTTGGTACCAACTGCGGCAAGTTTTTCTCCTATAATGTTCTTCGAAGGAATCAGCAATGCATCTAATTCTCTAATACAGTTCTTCAAATACTTAAGGCTTGAATCTATACGCTTTTTTGACTGTTTACCTTCCTTTGTTTTAACATCTATGCTATCAAGCTCAGATTCAATTTGGAAAATACAGCTCTCTACTCCAGAAATAATCGGATTCAATAAATCCAACATATTGTACTTGTCTACAATCACAAGTTTACTGAAAGTTAGTAGCTTTGCACACTCATTAAGTGTGAATTTCTCTGAGGTTTGAGACATGACCGCAAGTAAGGAAGTTGAACTGGCACCAGCCAATCCTAACATTGCGCCTCCACCCGTAAGAATTGCTGTACCTCCAGCCATTCCAAGTCCACCTGCAGCTAAGGCTCCGCCTCCCATTGCCGCTAATGCAGCATTCGTTGCTGCAGCTCCAGACAATCCTGCAACTGCTTCACCTGCGAGAACTACCGCAATTTCCGGCGCAAACGCTAACGCCAATCCACCTGTTAATGCCGTTGCCCCAACAGTTGCAGCCACACCTATAGCTGCTTTTTTGCCGGTATCTTTTAACCTTGAAACATAACCTTTATAGGTCTTAGCTATGTCATCAACCATAGACCTTTCTATCAATTTCTGCCCTTTGGCAAACTCTTCATAGAGATATTTATTTGAATACTTTAACCCTTTGAATAAATCCTTGTCATTTTCTGTCAATGGATAATACGCTTGGAACAAAACAAGCTCCATAGTCAACAAATATAACCAGCCCTTGTTCTCCGTATCAGCATCCGTTAGATATATCTCTCCAAACACTGTATCTTCCGGCATAAAGTAATCTGCATCATCTATATCGAAACTCTTCTTGGTTGCTTCCTGCCAGCGTTTATGCCACTCTTCCTTTATAAGTCTATGCTTTGCATTTTTCTCATGTTCAATATCATACTGAACGGATAGCGACTTTAATGAATACAGCAACTTGGTCTGTTTATCATTAAGTGTCAAGAATTGATATCCAAACTTAAACTGATTCTTCTCTAGTTCAGCCTTTTCTTTTATATACTTATCATAAGCAGCTTTTACATCTTCTTTAATGTATTCAGCATCCGAAGCGCACGCAAAAACAAGTCTTCCAATTCCAACATAATTGATTGTCAGGAAGAATTCTTCGCAGAATACGGCCGTATTTCCTTTTGATTTTATCGCTGCTTTAACAGCAGTTCCTGATGTGTTAATAGCAACAAATGTACCACTCGAAACAGTAACCATTCTTGTTAATGGCCTGCTACTAATTGGCATGAAATTACGCGGTTGTAACTTATTTAAATCTTTTAAACTGCTAATATCTTTTGCCTTAACCTCATCTATAAATCTTCGAATCATATAGCATGTACGCACAAGACACTCGTTAATTATTACCGGCTTTGCCTGATCTGCTATATAATGACCTATTCCCATCTCTGTACGAAGGTCAAAAGGAATAGGCTTTCCTGCTTCATCCTTCATAAGGTTTCCATTAAACAGTTTGGATACCCATTCAGAAAACACCTTTGGATGATTAATATTGTTTTCATTTGTTTTTTTGAATATAGGAAGTGATGACAATTCCTTAATCGTTGCCAGTAATGGTCCAGGTATTCCAGTGCCTCTACCTGTTCCATTCAACACACTACCGCTGGAGCCATCAAAATCACTAACCAAATGCCCTATCCAATTTACAGTACCAAATATAATCTTTTCAGCGAAAGTTCCTCCGATAAAGCCATCCTTTGTAATCTTCACATGAATAAGATTCCCTTTAGTATCGGTACCTAAACCAGTTCCTGTAAATTGCATTCCAATAGAACATATCAAACCTAAAACTGTTGGATGATGAGAAAAATCCCTTAAGTGATGCTGATTTCCTCCGCCAAACTCATTAGTAAGCGCATCCCCAGCCATTGGAAATCTTTTTTCCAAAAACTGAATAGCACCTTCAAGATCATCCTTTTTATATCCTTGGCTCTTAGCAAAAGCTTTCACTAGAGTATCTGCTTTTTCATTGCCCCACTTATGAGCTTCATCCAGAGAAAACTTTTTTCCCCACAATACACTTAACGCACCAGTCAGCAAACCACAGGCTGCCGCAAGCTCATAATCCAATCTATCTGCATGTGGAACAGCTTCATCGAAATCCATGGAAATATTTTCTTCAGATAACTCTTCCGGCACATTCTCCAGGAAACTAATCTCAGAAGAATCTACTTCACCAACAAGTTCTTTGGTCGTTACCTGAATCTCATATTTAATATCTAATGCCTCTTCTTTTAATTGAAGCAGCTGCATTTCTCTCATATATTCCCTCTGAATCATTTACCTTTAAACACATGATAACTGATAACTACCTTTGCATTAACGCAAATCCTATCCGACTTCTTGAAATCGGTTTTTCCGTCAATGGTTATATTTTCCACAGAATCCTCTTTAACAATCCAGCCTTTTTTCAAATCAGGTATTGCCAGCTTTTCAACGTTCTCAAAACCAGCCGAAGTGAATTCCCACATCACATCTTCAATATCTCTTCGCTTTGCAGCCTTTGAAGTAATCGGCGGCTTAATTCTTTTTAAGACATGATAGACAATATCTATCTGTGCGTTATAAGGAAACTTTGTCTCTTCATCAAACATATCTGTTCCATTAAACGAGATACTTTCAACCATTCCTTCTTTGGCAATTGTTGAAGAAACTAAATCCTCCAATACTCTTGTATTGAAGTTATAAAACTCCTGTTTTTTAAGCTGCTCTATAACCGCATCGTATCTCATCTTACAGCACTGATTTGAAGAGATTCCTACATTTTGCTTTTTTCCTGTTACAGTACGCCAAATTCTTTGCCTGCGCTCTTTTCGTTGTTCTGCCTTAAGCCTTTGTTCCTCTTCTCGTCTTAGACGTTCTTCACGCGCTCTTGCTTCTGCCTCCGCTCTTCTTCGAGCCATTTCCTGCTGATGACGCTTATACTCTTCAGAGTCAAAATATGATTCTGTATTATCTTCATTCTCATAATCCTCATCAGAATCATCGTCATCTTCTGAATCATCACTACTATACGAGTATGAAGAAGATGATTGCTGATTCGCTTCATACTGATAGATGTCATCTTCGGGAATCTGATTATCCTGGCCACACACTTGGCAAGTCCAGGTTCCACACCAAGGATCAAATCCAGCCTGCTCATTCAGGTACGAGTAGCATGAATTACACTGCCATCCCACGCCGTCAAATTCAGCAACTGGATCCTCATCATCTTCATCTTCTTCATCTTCATCATCGTATGAATATGAATCAGACTTGCTGGATTGATAATCCTCCTCAGACTCATATATTTCATCTTCAGATATTCGATTCTCATAACCACATTCAGTACAGGTCCATGTACCGCACCAGTCATTAAACCCATCCTGTCTATTTAAAAATGCTCCGCAACCATCACAAAACCAACCAACACCGTCAAATTGTGCATCAGGATCTTCATCTTCCGGATCTGTCAAAAACTGACCACATTCAGTGCACGTCCAATACCCGGAATCAGGGTCAAATCCTGGCTGGTCTTCCAAATCAGCTCCGCAATTTGGGCAATAATACTCACTCATAAGAAAACCTCACAAAAAGCTTAATCAGCAACCTCCGTTATGTCTGTACATCCTTTATCTTTGAATGTATTTACTACTATTACGATTTCTGCATCATATTGATACTTATAGGTAGCCTCAAAATCATCATTACCGTTTATAGTGATGCTCTTGATTGAACCTTCTTTTGTAATCCATCCATTAATCAAATTGTTAGCTCTAAGCAATTTGATATTAGTAAATCCCTTAGCCTTAAGCTGTGACACAATATCTGTGTACTGGCAACCTTCAATATCTGATGCCGAACTGCCAATTGTTATGGAAAGTACATAGTACTCAATCTTTATTGAAGCACCCGCCTGAATAAAGCAATCTCCAGCAACAAACTCCTCACTATTTATTGTCAACTTTGACACTAGATGATTCTTAGATTTATCATCTGTTACTACAGCAGAAGTACTAATATTGGTGAAGCCTTTTGCCTTCAATGCGCTCTGAAGCTGGTCATATTTCTGTGTCTGCCAATTCTCAACAGTTGCTGTAGCATCTTTTCTATCATCGCTGCTATACTTGACTACTATTTTCACATCAGGATCAAATATTTCATTGCTGCTATAAGTATCTACATTATTAACCGTAACCCCAATAACACTCTTGCCTTTTGCCCATCCTGTAGTAATCTTCTGAGTCTGAACATTAGTAAATCCACTTTCTTTTAATGAATCTACCACTGTTTCATAATCTTGCCCGATGAACTGAGCGCTATCATTACCAATCCCAATCTTAAATGCATAATATGTAATGCTTATTGGCGCATTAGTAGGCAAGTAGCAATGTTCATTAGTATAAACCTCATTATTCAAGGATATCGTAGCAACCAAATCAGCCTTCTCTTTTTCTGATGTAACTACTTCTTCAACAGTGATGTTTGTAAATCCTTCCTTTTCAAGCAATTCCTTCACTGTCTTGTAATCGGTATCCTGCCACTCCTTGAGGATATTGGTTACATATTTTCTTCCCTGGCTACTTGAAGTAATTACGACATTAACCTCAGGTTTTAAATATTTGCCCTTCGTATAACTGTCAGAATTATCGATGGATACACTTATAACTTTTCCACTTTCCAGCCAGCCAGAACTATCCTGCTTTTCTGTAATATTTGTAAATCCAGCATTCTGCAGTTCTTTCTTGATATCGTTAAGGTTCTCTCCTGCAACATAAGTAGAATCAAACGGAATTTGCACTTTGCCTTCCCTATATTTCAGAACCCCAAAAACTGATAGAACCAAAATACAAAATGCTGCTATTCCTGTTAAGATAAGACGATTTTTCCATTTCTTTGCATTATCTTTTTTACGCTTTTCTACATGAACTGCATTCAGTAATTCTTCTGGGTTTTGGATAGTAAGCAGAGGTATACCCCAACCATTTCTGTTACATACATCGAAGTTCTCCTTCTGCTTAGTACAATTCGCATAGAAATTCTTATACTGCTTGTTTGTCGAAAGAGAATCACGTTCTGCAACAAGCGCTTCATCTATTTTCCTCATCTCAATATAATGAGAATACTTCGCAGCTATATCGTCAGGTGTTCCACATCTTAAGGATGGTAATGGCCAATTATTCCGCTTACATTCATTCAGTAAATCCGCCTCTCTTCTACAAGCATCAAGAACTCCTAACCACTGCTCTTGAGACGCAGCATTATTAGAAATCATGTTGTAAAGCTGACCATCTACCTCAAAGAGATTGCGGTGCAATAATTCCTTTTTCTCTGCAGTAGCTTTGATATCTTCTACTTTTTTCCTTACTTTTTTTAGATCCTTGTTTTCAATCGATGTAACTTTTGCTTTCTTTGATTTTGCTAATTCAAGATCCTTCTCTAATGAATCTATCGCCAAGCTTGCTGATTCACATAATTTGACGCTTAGCTCTTCCTGCGCTTGCTTAATCAGATTGGTAATTTGGTGATCCTCATCAACAATCTTATCTACTAAAGAAGTTGAGTCCTGTCTTTTGTGTAATTCATCCATGCAACTTTCGACATTTGTATTATCAATTCCAGAGAGCTTCCATCCCTTATTATGAAACTCTTCAATAAGAGCTTTTTGCCTTGCACACAGAGAAATTGCGCGTTCATAATCGTCATACGATGCACTTCCATTTGCAAGTACCTCAGAAATTTTCCCATCTATATGCTTCAAAGAGACTTCATAAGCTAATAATTCGTAATCTTTAAGATTACCAATATTACCGATGTTATTTGATAATTCTGCAGAGAACGCCTCTATGATAGAAGTCTTTTCTTCATCACTCACACTTGTAGATGAAACAATCTCTAGTATTTTCTGCGTGCCTTTTTCAAGATATTCACCAAAACTTAAATCCATATGATTAACTCCAATCTATAAATTTGGATATTACAGTATTATGTCCTGTGCCCCCACAGTTTTAAATTTTTCATTTTCGTAAACCACTGCCAGGCCATGCTCCATATCAAATTTGTAATTACAGAAAACTGCAAAAACTCTATTTTCTTTCTCACGTGTGATTACAAAGCTTTTAGGCATCACATATTTGAAAATATTATCAATAATTGCTCCTTCAATTTCACTACCGTTATACTTCATTATGTACTGCTTGATTTCAGGTAATGACTCCGCATAATCCACCGAGGAAATAGCATCTAACGTAAGTTTCTGATTTTCGGTCACTTCTTCATCCGGGAAGTTATCAAAGCTTACATTCAGTTCAAATTCTCTTCCCCAAATATTAGCTTTTACTTTATTCATCAAAATCACCTCCGGTATTCTCTCCATCTCTTACTCTGCACTCAGAGCAGCCACCACTATGCTTGAAATAACCATTTATCTCTGAGCGAACAAGGACCATGGTTTCTGTATCGCACTTTTCATGCCATGTAAGTCCATGCTTCTTTCTATAGTCTTCCACTTCTCTGCCTGTCCAATCAGCTCTATTATCATTCTTTTCTGCATTCCATTTTTTGGCACATTCTATATCAGCTTGCTTGAAATTCCCCAATTTAGGAATGCCATTTTCATCAGGATAATTTTCACGATTGCTTGTCATCCCGCTAATCTTTACTACTGCCTCTGAACATACCTCGAAATCCGGTTCTGCATTGCGATATTCAATACCATCTAATCCATATTCCTTAAGAATTTCGATTACTTTGATTCCTTCAACGGACCTTCCAGAAGGGATATATTTTGATTCTCCCCTTTCTCCAACATAACTACCCAGAATTGGATTAACGTCAGAGGATGTCCTTTCCAATCTCACATCATAAGGATTATAGCTTCCTCCAAAGGATTTATTATCATAGGAACAGATCCTGTTATGTGAATCAAATTTTATATTATGTTTTGCTATCTCTTCCTTCGTAATAGCATTTATCGAATTATCCAGCTTACCTTCTGAAATATTTTTGTTAATAGTAATATTGATATTAACCGCTGAGCCAAGTCCTGATGCCGGTTGAGTCACTACAACGGCATTTTCATACACCATTTTTATTCTCTGATACGCAGCTACAATTTCTTCAATCTTTTTCAGTTTTTCAAAGGCATTCATGCCATTCTTAGAATTAGATGCTTTTACTTCTGATAACTCTTCTCTTAACTTGTGGCAACTGTTCTTCTTTTCGTTTAACGCATATATTACACTATTAAGCTTATCAATCTGTGTCTCAATCTGAACATCAACAGCATTAGCTCTATTAAGTCTTTCCTGATATGGTGCTTTTTCTACCTCAACCTCTGCGATTTCTGCTTCAACAGCGGTGATTTCTGCTTGCAAAGCCACGTATGCAGGATTAGGTATATCGTTGCTTTCACCATCTTCATTAGTTATGGATATTGTTTCTGGAAGACTACTAAGTTCACTTTCAAGTGATGACAGCTTGCTCTCAAGCTCATTGATTCTCTCATTTAGCTTAGCTATGACAGCTTCCAATTCCTTTATCTTGACCTGAAGTTTATCCTGGGATTGCTTTAAATTGTTACAGCTCTCACGAACTACACCTGTCTGCTCTGTAATAAACTGAGAAAGTGCGTCCAGACAGGAAATCCCTCTTTCAAATTTTGGAGAATAGTCTTTAACTGCAGATACGCCTTGTTCAAAAGTCTTAACAGCAGCAAGACTGACCTTTGCATTTCTTATCATATTGAATCAGCCTCCCTGCATAATCTATCTGAAGCAGTTTTCAACTCATCAATTCTTAAGCCATCCAACTCTTTCTCCAATGTCTCAGCTTTACATCTTACAACATGCACTCTACGTGCATAATCCTGTATATGCTTCACATACCTTAGAAACGAATCATGAACCTTATCATCCCATGCACATTTATAATTTGCCTCTACAACATCAATAGCTTTTCCATATTCAGTATCATTATCCTTCAGCGGAGTTAAATCATATTGTTTCATTATGCCTCCCCGTCATAGGAACATCTTCCATATTCATCCAACGAGTTTTTCAACTTCTCTATATAGTCCATAGCATTATGAATATTAGTGCCGGTCTTTTTCGATACCTGCAAACAAGCAGTTGTAGTACTCTTTGCTTTCTCAAACTGATTCCCAGCCAAAAAATCCTGACTAGAGTTAATGGCCTTAAGCATTTGTTCAGTTGAGTTGGCAAGATCATACTCTATCTTTTTTAGCTTATCCTGGACTTCGCAAAGAGTATCATAGTCCACGCACATATCATATCCTGCGCCCATACTACTCACCCCCTAAGCTCCCTTACTCTCTGATCAAAGGTTCTAAGGTAATCACCCTCTAATGTAAGTGCCTGTTGGAGATCTTTAGCAAGCTCTGTCATGTTTGTTTGAAATGCTTGCATCTGATTATCCTGCCAATCTCCTGGATTCTTTAACACATCAAGTAAGGCTCTGGTTTCTTTCTGCATACCAGAACAATACTTATCCATCTGTTGAATTAGCTTTTCAGCTGCTACCGCATCAAACTTAATCTCCATCTTTTACCCAAGCTCCTTAATCTTGTCTTCCAAAACTATAACGTACTCTTCATACACCTTTATAGCATCAACTACACTGTTCGTTACGTCATCAATAAACGCAGCAAAATCATCATACTGTGTATCCATCCAAACACTTGCAATTGCATTCTTCTTTTGATTTATAGTCTTAATATGATGGAATACCATCTCACTATAGTTTCTCAGCGTTGCTGCCAAGTCCATCATATCTGACCTATTAAACTGCACAGCAGATGTATCAACACTCACTTGCCTTTTTGTTACCAGATATGGATTTGGTGTAGGAGCGCTTTCTGACATATCTTCATAACGATAAATTTTATTCTGGTATGCAACGATTTGATTCTGCATTTCATTCAGTGCGACCGAAGCATCAAACATATCATCCCTAAGTTGGAGGGATGTCTTAACAACCTTCTCATACTGTGCACCTTTGTTTGAAGAACTATATTTTGCCAAATACCCTGTTAATTCCTCTGTCTTATCGGCAATGTTCTGAAGCGAAATATCAATTGTACGAACAACCTCAGACAGTTCACCAACACCGCCCTTAATATGTATATCCTCAATATTCTGATACAACTTCTTCATTAGCGGCCTCCTCTAATTAGCTTTTTAAGCGCTTCTTCCTCATCTGAACGACTCAATCTGTAAATGATAGGTCTTATCTTGCTAAACTGCTTACGTCTGGTCCATACAGCCATCGTTTCATCTTCGCCATCATTAGAGATGTTCTTTAGCATCTCCTTAAGGTAGTATGAATTATCAACCTGATCTGCATATTCCGTATCATTGAACATTACTACATTGTTAATCTCCGAAGCCATCCTCATACCTCTCCATGCTGATGGATCTCCTTTGATAGCAAGAATTAAATGCATATTGTATCTATAGCCATTTTTCAAAAGTGCAGTCATTATAGTCTGTATGCTTTCACGGAAGTCTCCTATTTCAACATCATCCTTTGAGTCTTTTGAGCCAAAAATATTGTAATTAAAATTAAAGCCGCGTTTCTTTGCAGGCTCTTCGCCTACTTCTTCTGGTTCATTTTCAATAATGTCATTGCTTACAAAACTCTCAATTCCAAACAAATCATTTATCAAAAGAAAGATTGGTTCAAAGGTTGGGTCTACTG
>JAEEGL012132890.1_pt1 | contig 12341 bp, 11 predicted proteins | sample 9134231 | NCBI WGS metagenome assembly JAEEGL01 (sample SAMN16246548, study PRJNA631951) | gut metagenome | biome: gut microbiome; feature: rumen; material: fiber-attached | host: Bos | place: Iran: Karaj | collected 2018-10 | reverse complement strand
TTCTTTGCTGGACAATTTGGAGAAGTATTTAAAGAAATGTGGAATCGTTTTACTTACAATGGTGGAGTAAGTAAAGAACAAGCAGTATTTTATATAAATACTAAAGAAATAATTGATAATAAGTTTGGTACACCTGCACCAATTCCATTCCAAGATTGGTCACATCCAGTACCAAATCAAATGACTAATTCATTAACACCTTTAAGATTAGATGTTAAATGTTTTGGTAAATATACTTTTAGAGTTAGTGATCCATGTGTATTCATGAGTAAGATTGCTGGAACTGCTGAAGAGTATAGAAAAGATACTATTGTAGAACAAATGAGAAGTGAAGTAATTGCTGCTTTCCAAAAAGTTATTAATGAGTTAGGTAATTCAGTTCACAAAGTACCGGTTTTAGAATTACCAAGTAAAACTGATGATATTAAACAAGTAATGGATTCTGAAGTATTTGATCAACCTATTAGAGATAGGGGATTAACTATTGTTGGATTCGCTGTTGAATCAGTTACTCTTGATGAAGAAAGTCAAAAGAAAATTGATAATTATGAACTTTCTGCAAATTCATTTATGCAAAAAGGTACTCTTACTGGAGCTTATGCACAAGCTGTTCAAGATGCTGCTAACAACCAAGCTGGAGCACTTAATGGTATGATGGGTGTAGGAATGGTAAATGTTGCAGCTGGTGGAATGATGCAAGGTGTTGCTAATCCACAAACTCCTGGAACTACAATTCCTGTAGATCCATTTGCTCAACAAGCACCTGTAGTTGCTGCTGTACCTCAAGCTGCAGAAGCACCTGCAGAAACTCCTGTAGAAACTCCTGCAGAAGCACCTGTTGAAGCAAGTGAACCAGTTCAAGAAGAAGCACCTGCTCAAGAACAATAATTGTCTAATAAAAAGCATCTGTTGATGCTTTTTTTTATTGTTTATTTATTTTTATATGATATAATTAAGGTAAGATGAAAATATAAGGTAGGTATGTATGATGAAAAAGATTAATAAAATATTTTTTGTATTTGTACTAAGTTTATTGGTAATGCCGTTTGTTACTAAAGCAGAACAATATACTGTATGTCAAAATGGTTGTAATTATTCTGATTTAGATGAATTATTAACAGCTGTAGAGGGAGGAGCAGAGTCTTATATTGATATAGATTTTCAAGATTCATATGAATATAAGATTGTAAATCATAATATAGGAAATGCATATTTGGTTTTCCGTAGTACTAATGGATCTAATGTTAATGTTAGTGGAGCTAATAATAATGTTGCACTTACATTAGGACATTTATATTTAGGTACTTATAATGCTAGTAATGATTATGTGGTTAAAGTTACTAATTTAAGAATTAATGAAACTGCTGGTGCTGTTTGTTATGATGATAATCCAGGATTATGTACTGTTGTTGATGTTGAAGCAAATTCAGTTATTGATAATGTTTCAGTAAGTGGTAAATATACTGGATTAGGATTAACTAAAGGATATCAACATACTGTTAATAAATATACTTTTAGTGGAAGAAATTATGCTATTTCATTAATTGGTTTCAATCAAGGACCATATCCAGATAGATCTGTTACTATTACTAATTCAAGTCTAGCTAATTGTAATTGTTCATTATTAGTTTATGATTATGTGGTTTCACAAGTTACGGATGCTAATCCTTTAAAACGTAGATTAATTGCTTTTACAGATTATGATATTAAAGTAGATTCTAGTCAAGTAAATTGTGCTAAGTATGGTGCTGATAATGCACAAATTGCTTCAAACCCTGTTTTATTCTTCACTTCATCAAATACTTGGTCTAAAGTTATTACAAAAGGAAGCGATATCGATTCATCAGCTAATGTAGTTGAAGGATTTAATTCTAAGGTTATAATTGATTTAGAAAAAGCTAAAACTATCTCAATTTCTTCTACAGATTCAGTTATAGCTTTATTTGAAGAATTAAAAGGAGTTAATCCTAAAGATATCTTATGGAGAGTTGCTGATACATCAATTTTAAAAATTGTTGATGGTAAAGTTGTTCCATTAAAAGTTGGTACTACTGCTATTACTGCAACATTTGATAATACAAATTATACAGTTAATTATAGAGTAACTAGTATAAAGGGTGCTACTATTAAGAATCCTAAAACAGGTGCAAATGTATTCTTAATAATAGCTGCAGTTATTGCTGCATGTGCCTTGATATTCCCTGTTGCACTTAAGGGTTCTCAAAAGCAAGAACAACAATAATTTATTGCTATATAAGAGACTAAGTAAAGTCTCTTTTTTTTGTGTTTGACAAAAAAGAACTTTTTATGTAACATAGAAGTACACGCCTTAGGAGGTAATATGACAAATATTAATAATAACATAGTTAAGGAGTTAGAAAATGATCCTTCCGGGATTTTCCCTTTAATTAGTAGAGGGGAATTCGAGGTTGTAAGTTATCTGTTAGATAAAAAGATCGTAAATATTAATACTGTTGATTGTAATGGTAATGATGTAGTTGCTAGATTATTAAAAGCAAATCAATATAATTTAGTACTAACTTATATTAAGAAAAGAAATTGGAATGTTAATCATCAAAATAACGAGGGTGATACTTTTGGACATTTACTGGCGTGTTATAGCGGGGTAGGTTCTATTAAAATAGTAGATGCTTTGATGAAAAAGAATAATTTCTTACCTAATATAAGAAATAATAAGGGTGAAACTATATTGGATAAGGCAACTAACAATAATTATCTAATTACATCACTAAAAATATTAGAGGATAAGAGATTTACTAGTATTGATTTATTTGATTTTAAAAAATTATTTAAATTAAGTATGGCTAATAATAATCTAGGTAGTTATTCTAAAGTAAATAATTTTAATATTATCTTAAAATCATTATCTAAGAAGAGTCTTCAACCTAATATGCAATTATTAGTAAATAGAATTAAAGATAATAAAGATGCTATAACTAATGATATGCAAAATAACAGTATTGAAATAATTGAGACTATTATAAATAGTACAATTGAAGAGTTAAGTGTATAATTGATGAAGAGGACATAATTATTTAATTAATTATTTAGAGAGTCTATGGTTGGTGAAAATAGATTGATTGTTAAATAATTCCTACCTTGGAGATAATATATGAAAATATATTCGGAAAAACCGTTATCTTATTTAGAAAAAAAAGGAATGGCACCGCGACTAGTTCGCTTCCTGAGCCATTCTTTTTTATTGTATATGGAGGTGTTTATGAAATTAAGTAACGTTTATTTTCACACATTAAAAGATAGTGATGAGAATAGTAAAAATACTAATATTTTAACTAAATGTGGTTTTATTAAGAAAATTGGATCTGGAGAATATGACTATTTACCAATGGGAAATAAATTCTTAGAAAAGATTAAGAGTGTATTTGATAATAATCTTGTTAATAAGAGTATTATTTCTAATGATATTGATTCTTTTAACAGTATTATTAATGAGAGAGTTAGAAGTTATAAAGATCTGCCTCAATTCTTATATACTGAAAGTGTTGAATTAAATGAAGATTTGAAGTATAGAAATGGATTATTAAATAATAAGAGTACTAAATTATATGAAGGTTATTTATATGATGATGAAGATAGTACTTTGATTATTGATAAGATTGATAAAAGTTTAGATGAACTAGAAATTAAATATAAAAGAGTTATTTCTAGTGACGGAATTAAGTATTATGCTTTAAATGATGTTTCAGAAACAGAGTTTGTAGTATGTGAAAAATGTGATTATGCTTATGATATGGATGTAGCAGGCAAAAAAAGTATTAATACTAAAGATAGAAAGAGAAAACTAAAGAAGGTTGCGACTCCTCATGCTAAAACTATTGAAGAACTATGTGATTTATTAAAATCTGATATTAAAAAGACAGTGAAAGCTTTATTAATGGATGTAGATGGTGAATTAGTTGCTTTCTTTGTAAGAGGAGATAGAGGTTTTAATACTACTAAAGCGAAAAAACTATTGAGTGCTGAAGAGATTGGTTTTGCTTCTGATGAGTTAATCGCAACTAGTAATGCTTGTCCAGGTTTTACAGGACCGGTTAATTTGAACTGTAAAGTTATAATTGATAATGAAATATTAGAAATGACTAATTTCTCAGTTGGAGCTAATGAAGAAGGATATCATTTTATAGATGCTAATCTAAGCGACTTTAAATATGATCTTACAGGTGATATAGCTGATGCAGTTGATGGAGATATTTGTCCTCTTTGTGGTTCTAAATTGAAAGTATTAAAGGGTGATTTAATTGCCGTAGTTAGTAATGTTTATAATGATAAAGTTACTTGTGTAGGTAGTGATAATAAAGAGAAGAGTGTTATTGTTAAGAACTTTAAGATTTATTATGAAAAGGTTTTAGCTTCGTTATTAGAACAATATGATAATAAATTACCTATTAATTTATGTTTATATAGAATTGGTATTATTCCGGCTATTATGAGAGATGAAAATATCATTAAGTTTTGTAATGATTTAGAGTCTAAACTAGATAATTGTTTATTAGATGATAGAGATGAACGTAATGGAGTTAAATTCAATGATATGGAGTTATTGGGAATACCTATTAGAATTACTGTAGGTAGAGATTTCAATGATGGTAAGGTTGAATTTAAACTTAGAGATGAAGAAAATGGTTATTTAGTAGATTTAGATAAAATAGAAGATGAAATTAAAAATATAAAAAAGAAGATGTAATATTACATCTTTTTTATTGAGAAATAGTTTGATTATTAGACATTTCGTATTATAATTATTATAGAATAGGAGATTGTATTTATGAACAAGAGAAAAGGATTTACACTTGTTGAATTAGTTGTTGCAATAGCAATACTTGGTGTTATAACATTATTTGCTTTGCCATCAATTAGATCGATTCAAGGTAATAATAAAGATAGTAAATATGTTGCATATGAAAAGTCTATTATTTCTGCTGGAAAATTATATGTAGATAGTTATAGTGAAGATTTGTTTGGTCCTCATAAGACTGGATGTGCTATTATTAAGTATTCTGATTTAGAAGAAAGAGACTATGTTTCTAAAATTCAATTGAAAAATACTGATTGTGGTAGTAATGATACGTATATTATGGTTAGGAAAAGTGAAAGTGGTAATTTTCATTATGATCCTAATGTTGTTTGTAAGGAAAATGGTAAAATAGTTTATGGTGTAGTAGCTCCAGCTAATTTTGAAGATATGTGTAAGTTAGGTGTTACGGATCCTACAATAGAACTATATGATGTTAGTAAGTATAAAAATCAACCTGCTTATAAAAAGGGACAAAAACCAGATTTTAAAGTAAAAATTGCTGATGCTGGAATTGGATTATTAGAAAATCAAAAGTTAGATTATCAATGGCTTGTTGGAACGAATGCAGTATCTTCTGGTACGATTAATTTTAATAATAAAATTTATTCTCCTTATTCAATAAAAGCAATTCCTAATCCACCTAATATTGGTGAGACTGTAGGTACTACAGTTTATACATTAAAATTAACTGGAACTATAAGAAATGGAGATGGAAGAGATAATAATAAAGGTGCTAGTAAAGAAGTTAAAACATTTATTGGTAGAGTTTTGATTAAATATCATTCAAATGGTGGAGTGATGGCTAAAACGCATGGTGCCGCATTTAGTTTAAAAAATGAATATGTATATAAAGACAATAAGTTATTTATTCAACAAATTGTTGAAGGTGGTACATTACCTTCTACTGGATTGGCTAATTGGAATTCGGCTAAGAATATTAATCTTGCTAAAACTGGCTTTATCGCAAATCCTGGTAAAGAATGGAATACTAAAGCAAATGGAACAGGAACTAATTATAATCACACAGATCAATATTCTCAAACTGATTTTTGTACTATAAATTATTCCGATTGTGAGATAACTTTATATGTTAATTGGGTTAAACCAATACGTACTCTTACTTATGACAGTAATGGTGGTAGTGCTTGTAATCCATCTACTAAAACTGCTACTGATGGTACAAAATGGGGTGCTTTATGTAGTCCAACTAAAAAACTATATAAATTTACTGGTTGGATAGATAAAGATACTAAAAAAGCTGTTACAAAGGATACAAAAGCTACTAAGAATGTAACAGTTGTAGCTCAATGGCAAAAATTACAATATAAGCCACAGAAACCAACTATTACTAATCCATCTGGAGGTAAATGGACTAAATATAATATTAGTTTAGGAATAAAAACTAAAACTGCAGCAAAATATATTGGTAAATGGTATTATACATTTGATAAAAAAACATTTTATGAGTTTAAAACTAATAAATCTAAATCAACTGAAGGTAAGAATTCTTTTACTTCTCAAGCATTTAAAAAAGAAGCTTCTAGAACGGTATATGTTAGAGTATGTAGTATTTACGCATCAAGTTATAAAGATACAGATAATTGTTCTAAGTATGCTTCAACTCCTTTGAAAATCGATAAGCATCCCCCTGTATATCAATATCCTAGTAAGGCTAAAGATAGAACTTATAATTATTGGACTATGGTTTGGAAGGATAATTTATCTGGATTGTCTACTGTTAACACTGGTAACTATTCAAGATTATATTATTGTTATGGTGCTTGTAGCTATGGATGTACTTCTAGATGTTGTACTTCTTCACGATCAGGTTATACACATTTAGCTAAATATAATCCTGGAAAAGGATATTATATGAGAGCAGCATTAATTGATGATAATTTAGTTAATCATAATACACAAAATGATAGATTAACTATGGAAACATTTAGAGCTTGTAATGGTGGAGATTATACTGTTTATCTTGAAGCATATATTTGTGACCAAGCTAATAATTGTGTATGGCAAAATGAATCGTTTGATTTTTAATTAATTATGATATAATAAAAATGTATTTGAAATACATTTTTATTTTGTTAGGAGGAATTATGAAATATTTTAAAATAATCATGTCATATATTTTAGTATTATTTGTAGTATTTTTTGCTAACATAACTAGATGGGGATTATCTCAATTTGGTAATATTAATTTTGATGAAATATTATTTCAATTGAGAACACCTATTTTAAGTACTGAAAAAAATATTTTATTACAATTTTGTTATAATGCTTTGTTACCAGCACTTATTTTAAGTATTATTATTTTTCCTATTATTTATTTTATTTATAAGTATTTAAGTGATAAGAAGAAATATAAATTTAGAAAAGGTTATTTAATATTCTTAGTAATATTAGGATTATTTATACCAGTTTATTGTTTAAATAAATTTGAGTTCTTTCAATATGTTGAAGTACAATTAACAAATTCTACTTTTATAGAAAAAAATTATGTTAATCCTGATGATGTAGATATTGTTTTTCCTAAAAAGAAGAAGAATTTAATATATATTTATTTAGAATCTTATGAAAGTAGTTTCTTTTCTAAGGATTTAGGTGGCTCTAAGAATACTAATTTATTAGAACCTTTGACTAAAATAAGTAAAGAAAATGTAAATTTTTCTGATACTGATAAGTTTGGTGGGGCTGTAGGAGTTTATGGTACTTCGTGGACTAGTGGAGCAATTATGTCTATGTCTTGCGGTATTCCTTTAAAACTTCGTGCTAGTTATAGAACTATGGAAGATGGTGCTGTTGGTATTGGAGATATTTTAGAAGAGGAAGGCTATAATCAAGAATGGATGCTTGGAAGTGATGCTAGATTTGGTTATAGAGATAAATTTATTAGAAATCATGGTAATTTTAAGATCCAAGATTATTATTCTTTGATTGAAGAAGGAAAGATTGATAAAAAATATAAACAGTGGTGGGGTATTGAAGATAGAACTCTATTAAAATTAGCTAAAGATGAGTTATTAGATTTATCTTCTCAAACTGAACCATTTAATTTTACTATTTTAACTTCAAATACTCATGTACAAGATGGTTATACTGATAAGAAATGTAAAAAGAAATATAAGGATGCTTATTCTAATTCAGTTTATTGTAATGCTGAAGAGGTTAATGAATTTTTACGTTGGATACAAAAACAAGAATTTTATAAAGATACTGTTATTGTTATTAGTGGAGATCATTATACTATGCAAAATCATTATTTTAAAAATAAAGATAAGAGAAGAATATATAATTTAATAATTAATGGAGAAAAGACTGATAGAAATAAGAATAGAGAGTTTGCTACTTTAGATATGTTTCCTACTACTTTAGGAGCTATGGGAGTAAAAATTGAAGGTAATAGATTAGGTTTAGGTACTAATTTATATTCTAAAGATAAAACATTAATAGAAAAATATGGATATAAGAAATTCAATAGAGAATTATCTTATAGAAGTAAATATTATTTAGATACTTTTAGGAGGTGAGATATTTGTTATTACCTGATAGAAAGGAAGAGGCAACTCGTGATAAAAGAAAATATAAAACTGTTAAATATAATATAGATTCTAAAAGTAAGAATAAATATAAAGGAAAGACATTTTATTTGAAGACTTATGGTTGTCAAATGAATGAGAGAGATTCTGAAACTTTAGTTGCTATGTTGAAACAATTAGGTTTTAAAGAAGAAAAGGATTATAGAAAAGCTGATTTCTTATTATTAAATACTTGTAGTATTAGAGAGAATGCTCATAATAAAGCTTTTGGGATGTTAGGAAGATTTAAACATTTAAAACAAACTAGACCAGAAATAGTAATTGGGTTATGTGGTTGTATGGCTCAAGAAACATCTGTTTGTGAAGAATTATTAAAGAATTATAAGTTTGTTAATTTAGTATTTGGTACTCATAATTTAGATAAGTTACCTATTTTAGTTGATAAAGCATTTTCTAGTGATGAAAGACAAATAGAAGTTTATTCTCGTGAACAAGATTTAGTAGAAGATTTACCAGTAATTAGAAGTAATAAGTATAAAGCATATGTTAATATTATTTATGGTTGTGATAAGTTTTGTACTTATTGTATAGTTCCTTATACTAGGGGAAGAGAAAGAAGTAGAAAGAAAGAGGATATTTTAAAAGAGGTAGATACTTTAGTAAAAGATGGATATAAAGAGATTACTGTTTTAGGACAAAATGTTAATGCTTATGGAAAAGATTTATATGATGATTATTTCATGGGAGAATTACTTGAAGATATTGCGAAGACAGGTATTCCTAGAATTAGATTTATGACTTCTCATCCTTGGGATTTTACTGATAAGATGATCGATGTTATTGCAAAGTATGATAATATTATGCCTAGTATTCATTTACCTGTACAAAGTGGATCTAATAAAATATTGAAACTTATGGGTAGAAAATATACTAAAGAATCTTATTTAGAATTGTTTGATAAAATAAAGACAAAAATACCTAGAGTAACTGTATCTACTGATATCATTGTAGGTTTTCCAGGAGAGACTGAAGAAGATTTTCAAGAGACTTTAGATTTAGTTAATTATTGTAAATATGATAATGCTTTTACATTTATTTATAGTGAGAGAGATGGTACTCCTGCTTGTAGATTAAAAGAAGTTATTCCAATGGATGTAAGAGAAGATAGATTACAAAGACTTAATGAAGTTGTTAATAAATATTTTCTTGAGAATAATAATAAATTATTAGGAGAAGTATTACCTGTTTTAGTAGAAGGTATTAGTGATAAGAAAAATATTTATTATGGATACAGTGATACAAATAAATTAGTTAACTTTACTAGTGATAAAGAACTAGAATTTGGTGATATAGTTAATGTTTTAATAACTGAAATACATACGTGGAGTATAGATGGAAGAGTTAAATAAAATAATAGAGTATATTACTAATACTGAGGAATATAAAAATACAATTAAATTAAAAGATCAGATGAATAATAATAGTGAGTTAATTAATTTAGTAGAAGAAGTTAAAAAATTACAAAAAGAATATATTAAAACTAATAGAGATGATATAAAGAAGAAATTAGATGAAAAAGTATCTTCTTTAGAAGAGTATCCTATATATAAAAGTTATAATGATAATTTAGAAAAAGTTAATCAAATGATCAGTTATGTTAATGATGAATTAAATGATTATTTTGAAAGAATAGTAAATGAAAGTAATTAATACTTTCTTTTATTATGTTATAATATAGATGGTGATAATATGAAGACTAAGAAAATGGGAATTATTATTAGTATTGGTATATTGATTATTACATTGTTAGTTGGGAGTATAATAATTAAAAATAATAATAAATTAATATATACTAAGAAAGATCAAATAGCAGTTAATAAGATTAATAAAAGAATGGGTGAAATAAATAGTGTTTTACCTGATTTGAAGAAACAACAAACTTCTGAATTTGAAAAGAATGGTAGAAGTAAGAAATATTTAAAGGTATCAAATAAAGTTGATAAGTTAAATGCTGAGAAGGCTGATTTAGATATAGAATTGGATACTTTAAGACAAGAAAGAGTTATTAATTATAAGGGAATGATTCCTGGGATTATATTAATAATATTTGGTATTATTAGTAGTATTTTGATATTTGTTAAGACTAAAAAATTAAAGGATAATTAATTGACTAAGTTAGTTAATAATTGTATAATTTATATAGTATAGTAGGTGGTGATACATATGGATAATAATCAAGAATTTGATAATCATATTGTGGTTACTGATGATGAAGGAAAAAAATATAGAGCTGAAGTGCTTGATATCTTTCAAGTGGAAGGATATGGTGAGAACAGTTATATAATGTACTCTTTTGGAGAAGAAGTAGATGCTGAAAATGAAAGAGTATATATTTCTAAGATTGTTGATGCTGGAGAAGATTTTAATTTAGTTGAAATTAGTGATCAAACTGAATGGGATGCGGTTAACAAAGCTATTAGTGAAAATCTTGAGAGTTTAGGTGAAGCTTAATGGATAAAGGAGTTGATCTTTCTAAAACTGTTTATATTAATACTTTGAGTGATTATATAAGAGATTTAATGAAGGAATTAGATGAAATAGATAGTAGTTTAGTTAAACATAAATCTTTTCTTAATAGTTTAGAAAATAGAAAAGCTGAGATTAATGTTGAGATTGCTCGTGTTAGAAAAAGAATAAATGAAATTGACAAGAGTAATAGTTTGGAAGAAATGGGTATGAAGGATCCTCTTTCTAAGCATAATGCTAAGGTATTAGGGGAAGCTGATAAGAAAGTCGATATTGTTTCAAACGAAATTTCTGAATTAGAAAAACAGTATATGGATAGTAATAGTTATACTGAGAAAATGATTATTAAGAATAAAATAGATTTTAAGAATAAACAATTAGAAATGTTATATTCAAAAAGAATAAAAATAGCTAAAAGACAAAGAACGATGATGATTGCTAAAAATAAAATAGAAAGTTTAAGAAGTAGAGGTACAAATAAACAACAAGTTAAAGTTGCTAGAGCAGAAGCTAAAGCAGAAGAGATTAATGCTAAGATTGAAGCTTCAGTAGAGTCTGATAATCCATTAGATGCTTTGATAGAAAATGCTAGAGATATTCAAAAGAAGTATTATATACGAAAAGCAGAAAATGCTAGAAATATGTTAGAAAAAATGGATAATAGATCATATATTAATGGTGCTAGAGCTATAGCGGCTGCTAAAGTGAAATTAGATAAGCTTAAAGAAATAATGAAGTCTAATGAAGTTGGTAATAATTTGACAACTGAAAATACAACTGAACCGATGACTCCTCCAACTGTTGAAGAAAGTCAACCGGTTGTAAATACTCAAGATAATAAGCCAGAAGAAACTGCTGCTGAAATGGCTAATGTTCAAACTGATTTTGACATTGGAGTAGCGGCATTAACAGGTGGTTCTATAGGACGATAAAAAGTCCTTTTTTTGTTAACAATATATGGTTGACATTATGATTCTTTTATACTATAATAGTAATGCATTTGGAAGGAGGAGATTGAATGGCTGTTAAAATTAGATTAACAAGAATGGGTGCTAAAGGAAGACCTTTTTATAGAATTGTTGCAACAGATTCTCGTAGAAAAAGAGATGGAGAGTATATTGAATTAATCGGTACTTATGAACCAATTAACGATAGTAAAGTAAGTATTAATGAAGAAGCTGCATTAAGTTGGTTAGAAAAAGGAGCTATTCCTACTGATACTGTTAGAAATATATTTAGTAAAAATGGAATCATGAAAAAATTTGCTGATTCTAAAGTAAAGAAGGATAAATAATTATGGATTTAATAGCGTTAACAGAATATTTAGTTAAAAGTATTGTTATTGATGAAGATGCTGTTAGTGTTAAAGAATTCGATTCTGAAGATGATAAAACTATGTTGATTCAAGTAATGGTTGCTGATGAAGACATGGG
>JAEEGL011613923.1_pt1 | contig 12341 bp, 9 predicted proteins | sample 9134231 | NCBI WGS metagenome assembly JAEEGL01 (sample SAMN16246548, study PRJNA631951) | gut metagenome | biome: gut microbiome; feature: rumen; material: fiber-attached | host: Bos | place: Iran: Karaj | collected 2018-10 | reverse complement strand
GAGCATTTCATGCCACTCGCTACCTTCCATCAACCTTTCGACTTCGGAATACTCTCCATAAGCCAGATGGCGACCTTTACGCTGATGGTCATCCTAATGCTGACGGGAATAGTGCACTTCATCAATAAGAGCTACGCAGAAAATATCCGCACCCGAATGTTCTATTCCTTCTTCATCTGGATGGACCTGGCGGTCGCTGTGTTTCTTTTCATACAGCCTCAACATTATGACCTGCTGATGCGTATGATGCTAATCAATACAGCACCACTGATAGCCCATTACTTCACGTTGACATCTACAAAGTTGACCAATGCGTCATTCTTCCTGTTCATCGTCACCGTGCTTATGCTCACAGCCTATAACCTATGGAATACATCATCTCTCTTCTAATCAGCTATGGTTATTGGGGCATGCTCATCACTGCCTTTGTAGCAGGCTCTTTCTTCCCCTTCTCCAGCGAGGCCGTGATGACAGGACTGCTGGCTGCCGGACTTGATCCATGGGGGCTCATCATATATGGCACGATAGGTAATGTGGCAGGAGGTATGTTCAACTATTTTGTCGGGCGTATGGGTAAAATGGAATGGATAGAGCGTTACCTGCACGTCAAGCAAAAAGACTTAGACCGCGCCAGTCGCTTTATGGCCGGACGCGGAGCGTGGATGGGATTTTTCGCCTTTGTACCCATTTTAGGCAGCGCAATTACTATTGTTTTGGGCCTCATGCGTGCCAACCTGCCTATTTCACTCATCAGTATCAGTATTGGAAAGTTTTTACGTTATGTGTTGCTGATATATGGTGCACAACTGCTCATCTAGCGTTAAAAAAAAATAATGGTCAGCAGACAATGGCCATTGTTCCATATAAAAGAGTTAACTTTGCAGATTAGAATATTTAAATCAACTCAAATAAGAATGAAAGAATTCAGACTTGTGGACAACATCTTAGGCTGGCTGACGTTTGTAATTGCTGCCTTTGTATACTGCTCCACCATCGAACCCACAGCCTCTTTCTGGGACTGTCCGGAATTTATCTCCACAGGCTATAAACTGGAAATTGGACACCCACCAGGTGCGCCTTTCTTCATGCTGACAGCCAATCTTTTCTCACAGTTTGCTTCTGACCCCAGTCAGGTGGCCCGAATGGTCAATACGATGAGCGCCCTGCTCTCGGCAGCAACCATACTGTTCCTTTTCTGGACCATCTCACATCTCGTCAGACGCCTGTTAATCAAAGACTGGAGCGAGCTGACAACGGCAAAAATGATAGCCATTGAGGCCTCAGCTATGGTTGGCGCCCTCATATACACCTTCAGTGATACGTTCTGGTTCTCAGCAGTCGAAGGTGAGGTATATGCCTACTCATCGGCCTTTACGGCTGTCGTCTTTTGGCTGATTCTGAAGTGGGAAGACCAGGCCGACCAGCCACATGCAGACCGTTGGCTGGTGCTGATTATGTATATGACAGGTCTGTCTATTGGTGTCCACCTGTTGAACTTGCTCTGTCTGCCAGCTATTGTGTTGGTATACTACTATCGCAAATTCCCTACCGACGATCCTAAACGCGACTTAAAAGGTTCGCTCTTTGCCTTGTTCCTGTCTGTTGTGATTCTGGCTGCCGTACTCTATGGTGTTGTACCAGGCATCGTACAGGTAGGAGGTTGGTTCGAATTGTTATTTGTCAACATTCTAGGCTGTCCGTTCAACACGGGTGAGATTATCTATATATTCCTGCTCATCGGCATCATTATCTGGGCTATCTACGAAACCTACCGCAACCTGAACGAGAAACGCCAAAACATTGCCTTTCTATTGGCTATAGCGATGCTAGGCATTCCTTTCTATGGTCACGGATGGTCAGCTGCCATCATCGGCATCATTGTGCTAGCCGTTCTGTGGTTTGTACTGCAGTATAAGAAAAAAGGCATTGCCATCGTTTCATCACGCATCAAGAATACCTCTCTGCTCTGCATGCTGATGCTCATGATTGGTTACTCCAGCTATGCGCTGATTGTCATTCGTTCTGCAGCCAATCCTCCAATGGACCAGAACTCTCCAGAAGACATCTTTACCCTAGGTGAATATCTGGGACGCGAGCAATATGGTCAACGACCACTGCTCTATGGCCCTGCCTATACCTCACAAGTGGCTCTGGAGAAGGATGGTGAGTATTGTCGACCCGTCATGACTACGGGAGACCCCGTATGGCAGCGTAAGGAGAAAGCTTCGCCCGACGAGAAGGATGAATATTTCATTGTCCGCACCAAGGACGAATATAAATATGCCCAAAACATGCTCTTCCCTCGCATGTACAGCTCGAGTCACCGCGGGGCCTATGAGAGTTGGATGGGTGAAATCAGTGGCCATGAAGAGACCTTCGACCGCTGTGGAGAGATGGTTTCCGTCAAGATGCCATCACAATTGGAGAACCTCAGATTCTTCATCTCCTACCAATGTAACTTCATGTATTGGCGCTACTTTATGTGGAACTTTGCCGGCCGCCAGAATGACTTGCAGGGTAATGGTGAGTTGGAACACGGCAACTGGCTCAGTGGCTGGGACTGGCTCGACAATTGGCGTTTGGGCAATCAAGAACATCTGCCTGATGAGCTGAAGAACAACAAAGGTCACAACGTTTTCTACATGTTGCCCCTCATTCTGGGTCTCATTGGCTTGTTCTGGCAGTCATTGGCCAAGCACCATAACAATATCAAAGACCAAACGGGTATCCGTCAGTTCTGGGTAGTTTTCTTCCTGTTCTTCATGACGGGACTGGCCATCGTTATCTACCTGAACCAGACACCGATGCAGCCCCGTGAACGCGACTACGCCTATGCGGGTTCTTTCTATGCCTATGCGATCTGGTGCGGTATCGGTGTGGCAGCTATCATCAGCATGCTGAGTGAAAAATTAAAAGTGAAAAGTGAAAAATTTGCTACCGCTCTGGCTGCTGTTGTCAGCGTTGTCTGTCTGTTTGTACCCATCCAGATGGCTTCACAGACTTGGGATGATCACGACCGATCCGGCCGTTACACCTGTCGCGACTTCGGACAGAACTACCTCATGTCACTGCAGCAGGAGAACAACCCCATCATCTATACCAATGGCGATAACGACACCTTCCCACTCTGGTACAACCAGGATGTTGAGGGCGTCCGTACAGATGCTCGTGTCTGCAACCTTTCTTACCTGCAGACCGACTGGTATATCGACCAGATGCGCCGTCCTGCCTACGACTCACCCTCCGTTCCTATATCATGGGAACGTATTGAGTATTGCGCAGGTACCAATGAGTATGTCCGCGTAGAACCAGAGATGAAGGCTGCTGTACTGGAGCACTACCGCCAGAATCCTGAAGAAGCCCGTCAACAGTTTGGCGACGAACCATTCGAACTGAAGAACGTGCTGAAATACTGGGTACGCTCGAAGAATCAAGACCTGCACATGATTCCTACTGACACGCTCTATATGACCATCGACAAGGAAGCCGTCCGCAAGAGCGGTATGCTTATGGCAAGCGATTCTATTCCTGACAGGATGACCATCTCACTGAAGGGTAAGAATGCCCTCTACAAGGGCGATCTCATGATTCTTGAGATGCTGGCGGAGTGCAATTGGACGCGTCCTATCTATGTCGCCATCTCAGTGGGTGAGGATAACTATATCAATCTGGGTGACAACACGATTACCGAAGGTCTGGCGTATCGCATAACGCCCTTTACCACTAGTGTTGGCGGTAAAGCTGTTCCTGGTGTCAAGAACTTCGACACCGAGCGTACCTACAACAATGTGATGCACCGCTTTAAGTTCGGTGGTCTAGACAAACCAGGTCTTTACCTCGATGAGACGGTGATGCGTATGTGCTACACCCATCGTCGCACAATGGCCCGTCTTGCACTTGAACTGCTTACTGAGGGCAAAGACAAGAAGGCTGCCGAAGTGCTGAATTACACCAGCAAGATGATTCCAACCTTCAACGTGCCTCACAACTACTCCTCTGGCTCGCTTGACATGGCTCGTGCCTGGGCGACGTTGGGGAAAAACAAGCAGGCACTGGAAATTATCGACAGTCTATGGAAGAATTCCGTACAGTATATGAAGTGGTACTGTTCGCTCTCGGACTTCCGCTTTGAGGCGTCCAAACAAGACTGCCTAATGCATTTCTATATTCTGCAGCAGGTCAATGGTCTCATGCAGACCATCAATCAGAAGAAGGCCGACAAACAACTGGAGGAACTGAGTATTCTTGGTACAATCTTCCAGGAGAAAGGTGGAGACTTGGGATATTAGAGGAGAGTTTAGTGTTTAGAGTTGAAAGATGATTATCGAGCAACCGTCCATCTGGCTGCGCTGGCTGTATCCTAAAGCATTATGGCGCATGAACCGTCACGAGAAGGCCGTCTATCTAACCTTCGACGACGGTCCAATACCAGAGGCTACGCCCTATGTGCTTGATATTCTCGCTAAGTATCACATAAAAGCGACTTTCTTCATGGTGGGCGACAACGTCCGCAAATATCCCAAACTATACGAGCGTGTGGTTGCCGAGGGCCATCGCATTGGCAACCACACGCATAACCATATTAGCGGTTTCCGTCACTCTATTCATGAATACAGCTACAATATCGAGAAAGCCAATGCTTATCTGCATACCAATCTGGTGCGTCCGCCTCACGGCTGGATGCGCCATGACCAGTATGCCTGGCTCTCTCGTAAGTTCAAAATTGTCATGTGGGATGTCGTCACTCGTGACTATTCCAAGTGGATGACAGCTGCCAATGTGTTGTATAACGTCAAGCACTACACGCGCAACGGCTCCATCATCACCTTCCATGACTCGCTGAAAAGTATTGAGAAACTAAAGATAGCCCTGCCACTAGCCATTGAATGGCTCATGTCGCAAGGCTACCAATTTAAAATCTTTGATTAAAAATCTTGTTGTCCAAGGCGGATTCGAACCACCACAAACAGAACCAAAACCTGTTGTGCTACCATTACACCATTGGACATTGCGGCTGCAAAGGTACGAAAATTTATTGAAGTACCAAAATTTTGCAGCCAAATATTATTTCACGATAAGTAGATAATAGTTCTTCTTACCCTTCTGTGCCAGCAGATATTTACCATCGATAAGATCCTCTGCCGTAACAGGACGATTCTGGTCGGTCAGCTTCTCCTTATTCAGCGAGACGCCACCACCTTGTACCATCTTACGCATCTCACCCTTAGAAGGGAATACAGGAGCTACGGTAGTAAACAGTTCGATAGCAGGCTGGCCTAACTGATCCTTGGCAATCTCGAACTGCGGTACTCCGTCAAAGACATCAAGGAAAGTCTGTTCGTCGAGTTTCTCCAGTCCTTCTTTTGTAGCCTTTCCGAAGAGCAGATTGCTAGCCTCAATAGCCGCATCAAGAGCTTCGCGAGAATGTACCATGATGGTCACCTCCTCTGCCAAACGCTTTTGCAGTACACGGCGACCCGGATCCTGCTGATGTTCAGCTACGAGAGCGTCAATCGTCTCCTTGTCCAAAGAGGTAAAAATCTTGATATAACGCTCTGCGTCATCGTCAGAGACATTGAGCCAGAACTGATAGAATTTATAAGGAGTGGTACGAGCAGGATCAAGCCAAATGTTACCACTCTCAGTCTTGCCAAACTTCTTACCGTCACTCTTCGTGATGAGCGGGCAGGTCAGTGCAAAGGTCTCTACGTCGTTGCCCAGCGTACGGCGAATCAGCTCCGTACCTGTGGTCATATTGCCCCACTGGTCGTTACCACCCAACTGTAACTTGACACCCTTGTGCTGATAGAGATAGAGGAAGTCGTAGCCCTGCAACAGCTGATAGGTAAACTCGGTGAATGAAAGTCCATCGCGAGCCGTACCATTCAGGCGCTGCTGTACACTCTCCTTGGCCATCATATAGTTGACGGTGATATGTTTGCCCACCTCGCGTGCGAAATCGAGGAAGGTGAAATCCTTCATCCAGTCGTAGTTGTTGACCATCTCGGCAGCGTTAGGCTCCTTCGAATCGAAATCGAGGAATTTGGCTACCTGCTTCTTGATGCACTCCTGATTGTGGTAGAGCGTCTCATTGTTCAGCAGATTACGCTCCTGGCTCTTTCCCGATGGGTCGCCAATCATACCAGTAGCGCCACCCACGAGAATAATGGGCTTATGACCGCAGCGCTGCAAGTGACGAAGCATCATGATACCACAGAGGTGGCCAATATGCAGCGAGTCGGCTGTCGGGTCGGTACCCAGATAAGCCGTTACCATTTCTTTCTGGAGCAGTTCTTCTGTGCCAGGCATCATCTGTGCCAGCATTCCGCGCCATTTCAGTTCTTCAACAAAGTTTTTCTTCATATTTTAATATTCTAGTATTTTCTAGTATTACTAGTATTTCTAGTTTTTAGGGCACTGGGTCATAGCCCGACCCTCCCCACGGATTGCATCTTAAGATGCGCCAGATAGCCAGATACAGTCCCTTGATAGGTCCATGTTTGATGAGTGCCTGCTTGGCGTATTCGCTGCACGTGGGTGTGAAGCGACACGAAGGACCGAGCAACGGCGAGATGGCCAACTGATAAAAGCGTATCGGCAAGACGAGCAGCCATACGATAGCTTTCGACAGGCATTGTATCAACTGCTTCATAGCTTCTCACCCACTCGTCGCAAGAGTGACACCATCTTATGCTCTATCTCTGCTGAGGGACAATGCTCATCCGACAGCCACACACAGGCCATCAGCAACTGTTTGCCCTCCGGCAAGGCCTCTGTTATCACTTGGCGGTTACAACGATAGGCCTCGCGAATCTGGCGTTTCACCCGATTGCGGTCAACGGCATGCTTAAAGTGCTTTTTCGAGACACTGACCAAAATCTGTATGGGTGCTTCCTGCAGTTGCCGCTCTCTGGTTGTATAGACAATTCTCAACGGGAAATTCACCACCGAATGGCTGTTTCGACCACCGAAGAGCGACTCCATCAGCAGTCTGCTGACCATACGCTCCGACTTGGGAAACGTTGAACGCCCGTTGCCGAACATCTTTTATCCTTGTTTTTCGAGCAGATAGTGGTTCAAGGCACCCGTCATCGAAGGATATTTTTCTGAAGGGGCCTCGAGATCTACGCGCAATCCTGCGTCCTTGGCAGCCTTAGCTGTTGTCGGACCGAACGTAGCGATAGCTATCTCGCCCTGATTGAAGTTAGGGAAGTTCTTAGTGAGAGACTCAATACCCGAAGGGCTAAAGAACACCAACATATCGTAGTCGAAGGTTTTAACCTCCTCTGGGGTGAAGTCATTGCTGACGGTACGATACATGACACACTCACGGTGCTGCAGTTTCTTGGCATTCAGCATATTCGTCACGCTGTCATTATGGACATCGCTCATGGGCACCAGGTATTTCTCCTGCTTATGTTTCACCATCGTGGGGATGAGATCGTCGATCTTTCCCGTAGTGCCAAAGAACACCTTACGTTTACGATACTGGACATACTTCTGAATATAGAGCGATATCGTCTCCGTCACACAAAAATACTTCATGTCCTCGGGAATGGTGATACGCATCTCTTTTGCCAACGTGAAATAGTTGTCAATGGCATGACGCGAAGTGAAAACAACAGCAGTATAGTCGAGAATGGCGACCTTCTGTGCACGAAACTCCTTGGCTGTGATTCCCTCTACCTTAATAAAAGGGCGGAACACTAACTCTACACCAAACTTCGATGCGATATCGTAATAAGGTGACTTCTCACTGGAAGGTTTAGGTTGAGAAACCAGAATTTTCTTTATCATTGATGTCCTAAAAATTTATTTTCAAACTATTTGCCGTTAAGTCCAAAACGCCCCATAAAATGAGCAATGGCACTATTTCAAGCGCACAAAAGTACAAAATAATCTGCAATTTAACGACATTTGTTCGAAAAAAGATGTTGTAACACTGATAAATCGTCAGTAATTTAACAAAACCTAAGGCTAAAACGAAATAAAACTCGATATTTTCCACCGAAATATTCGAATAAGACACCATCATGGCGATAGGGAAGAACAAGACACACTCTACGCATGCAATAAAAAGCAAGACATGAATCCACTGTCCATTCTTTTTACCATCAAAGAACACATTATTCACCATCGTATACAACAACATCCTAAGCAGATAATACGCCACGAAAATGAGGAAGTTGATGCCGATGAGATAATATTGCGAGCTTAGAATGAATGTCTCACCGATATAGTGGAGCGTATAGAAATAGTAGAGCAACGACAACAGCAGGGCAGCCAGCAAGTTCAGGAAGATCTCAAACTGCAATTCCAAACCCGTGTCCTTTTGCTCATTGACCGCTCTATTGCCATACACCAAGGATTTGAGATGTCGCAACATAAAATCCTTGACAAAGACGAAAGCCACTACGGACAGCAGGAAGCTGGACAGCAGCATACCCGTCAGCACATTGTCTGTATGTACAGTATAAGGTCTTGGGTCGCCAGCCACACCATAGCGTCCGCCTGGCAGTTCGGGATGAAACAGCGTGTCCTTGGAAAAGAAGCCCTCACGATAATACTGCGGGATATTCACATCCAGCATATTGTGTCCACGATCGTGACCAGGCAGATGAAGCGTATCCGGGCGATTGCTCCAACGAATCTCAGAGGGCTTGAAGTGTGCCTGTATGGCAGAATCCTGTTGTGCAGGGGTAGCACTACGCGGCAACCAGCTCAACACCTGAGCCGGAGTTAACGGACGGTGGACGGCAACTGCTGTGTCGCCCCCCACCGTCTGATATGTTTGCTGTATGCTATCCTGCTGTATCAATGTCCTACAGAGTGAATTCGCGTTTAATATCGTCTACACGGTCCAGTTTTTCCCACGTAAAGAGCTCTATCTCTATCTCCTTCGTTTCGTGGTATCGGCTGGTGAATGTCTTCTTCACCACCTCCGACCGACGTCCCATGTGACCATAGGCCGCAGTCTCCACATACATGGGCTGGCGCAGTTTCAGTGTGCGCTCAATAGCCTTTGGACGCAGGTCAAACAGTTTCTCTATCCTCTTAGCTATCTCACCATCGGTCATGTTGACATGCGATCGGCCATAGGTGTTGACGTAGATATTCATGGGTTTAGCCACACCGATAGCGTAGCTCACCTGTACCAACATCTCGTCAGCCACACCCGCTGCCACCATATTCTTGGCGATATGACGCGCAGCATAGGCCGCCGAGCGGTCAACCTTCGAGGAGTCCTTTCCGGAGAAAGCGCCACCGCCGTGGGCTCCTTTGCCTCCGTAGGTATCGACAATAATCTTACGACCCGTCAACCCCGTATCTCCATGAGGTCCGCCAATGACGAACTTACCCGTCGGGTTGACATAGTATTTAATGTCATCGCCAAAGAGGGCGAGTACCTTCTGAGAATGGATCTTCGATTTAACACGCGGTATCAGGATATTGATGACATCCTCACGAATCTTAGCCAGCATACGCTCATCATCGCTGTCAAACTCATCATGCTGGGTTGAAACGACAATGGTGTCGATACGCTCAGGGATACCAGCATCGCTGTACTGGATGGTCACCTGACTCTTCGAGTCGGGACGCAGATAGGTCATCTCCCTACCCTCTTTGCGAATCTCGGCCAAGGTACGCATAATCAGATGAGCCAGATCGAGCGATACAGGCATCAGGTTCTCCGTCTCGTTGGTGGCATAGCCGAACATCATACCCTGGTCGCCGGCACCCTGCTCCTCCTCATTGCCGTTATCCACACCGCGATTGATGTCTTCGCTCTGTTCGTGGATAGCCGTGAGGATACCGCATGAGTTGCCGTCGAACTGGTATTCTGCTTTGGTATAGCCGATCTTCTTGATGGTATTGCGCGCAATGGTCTGCAGGTCGATATAGGCCTCGCTTCTCACCTCGCCCATGATGACCACCTGACCGGTAGTGACGAAGGTCTCAATGGCACAACGAGCCTGAGGGTCGTAGGCCAGGAACTGGTCTACCAGCGCGTCACTGATCTGATCGGCCACCTTATCGGGATGTCCCTCTGATACTGATTCTGATGAAAATAAATAACTCACTCTAAACTCTAAACTTTAAACTTACTTCGCCTCCGGAGTCATGATCACCTCGATGTGATTGCCAGCCTTCAAGAAGTTGTTCAGGAAGTCGCGAACCGAGTCAACGGTCAGAGCCTCAACGGTCTTCTTATAGTCGGTATGGAAGTCGAGTCCATACTCCTTATAGGTGGTGATGGTGTTGATCCAGTAGTTATTCTTCTTAGCCTCGATGTCAGCCTGCTTCAGCATGTAGTCCTTCACCTTCTGCAGCTGGTCGGCATCCACCTTCTTCTGCATGTTCTGAATACCCTCGTGCAGCAAGCGTACAGCCAGCTCGGCCTTGTCGGGATTCATCGGGCAGTAAGCCTGCAGCATAGCCTTAGGCTGCTTAGAACCTGTCGAGAAGTAACCGGCAGCACCACAAGAATAAGCAGCGCTCTCGTCCTCACGGATGGTCTTCAGATAGATCATAGAGAGAATCTGTCCGACAGCGTCAATCTTCACGTTGTTCTCCAGCGTGTAAGGCATCTCAGCATACCACATCTCGCGAGCGGTAGCCTTTGGCGACTCGGTCTTTACCTTGAACTGATTAACAACCTCACCCTTGGCAAAGGTCATCACCTCCTTGAAGTCCTCGGCCTTCTTCTTGGTAGCAGGCAGCGAGGCGATGTACTGCTCGATGAGCGGACGGATGGTCTGCTCGTCGAAGTTACCGCTGATGACGAAGGTGAACTGTCCAGCATTCTGGTAGCGCTCCTTGGCAATCTGCAGGATGCGGTCGTAGTTGATATCCTTGATGTCCTCTACCTGAGGATTGTTGAAGCGTGGATTGTGTCCATAGGTCGTAGCAGCCACTGAGTCGGCAAACACAGCGTCAGGTGACAGCGACTTGTTCTTCAGCGCCATATCAAGCTGAGTCATCAGGTTCTGGAACTGTTTCTCATCCTTCTTCACATTGGTGAAGTAGAGGTATACCAGCTGCATCATGGTCTCGATGTCCTTCGGAGTAGAGTGTGCCGTCATATACTGGCGAGTATTGGCCAGCGACAGATCAGCATTACACTCCTTACCAGCCAGTGCCTTCTGCAGTTCTGTGCTTGAGAAATTACCCAGTCCGCTGAGACCAATCACCTGGTCGAACACCTTCAGGTTGGTATAGTCAGCTGCGCCATAGAGCGACTTACCACCCTTAGAGAAGGCCTCCATCTGCACCTCATCGTCCTTGAAGTCAGTCTTCTTCAGGATAACGGTAGCACCATTTGAGAGCTGCAGCTCCTTGTAACCGAACTGTGTATTCTCGGTCTCCTTCTTAATCTTACCTTTCTTAATAGTAGCTACGTCGAGCAGCGGTTCCTGCTTCACATTGTCCAGGTATGCCTCCAGTTTCTCGGCACGTGCAGCAGCGATGGCAGCAGCCATATCCTGCTCTGTAGGATAAACCTTACCCTCTTTCTCCTGAGCCATGATCATCACGACGAGGTTGCTATCCGTTACACTGATCAGCTCGGGCAGCATCTGGTTGATAGCCTGTACGGGAATGTTCGGAGCAATCTGCTGCATGGTCTGGTAGAGCACGTCCAATGGTGGGATGGGCTCGTTGGTCAGATAGTGGTCGCGATAGGCATTGCCGAACTCATCGTTCTTACGCTTGTCGCGGTTGGTATAGCGCTTCTCCAGACCACTCAGATAGTCTGCCTTGGCGCGCTCATACTCCGTAGCGGTGAATCCGAACTCACGCACACGCTTAGCCTCGCGGTAAAGCACCTGCAGAGCCTCCATATCCTTACCCTCCTTGGGGGCTGCAAACAGCTCGAAGCAATCCTTTGTCTTCGACAGCCAGTACTGGCCATCATCAGCAGAAGCCTGCAGGAAAGGACAGCTAGCCTCCTGTGTCATCTCCGACAGACGCTGGCTAAACATTCTAGAGATGACGCTAACGGCATAGTCCTGAATCAGATAGGCCATATTCGACTTCTCAGCCTCGGGGGTGGCATCATGCTTCATACACATGAAGATGTAGTTCATCTGCATCTCCTTATCCTTCTCGAAGATATAGATAGCCTCCTTGTTGTCAGGCACGGCTTCAGCAACCACCTTGGGCGCATTAGCAGGCACCTTGATGCCACCGAACAGCTCCTTAATCTTAGCTTCCATGTGGTCTACGTCAACATCACCTACTACGATGATAGCCTGATTGTCAGGACGATACCACTTCTGGTAGTAAGCCTTCAGCGTCTGTGGCTTGAACGAGTCGATAACGCTCATCAAACCGATAGGCAG
>JAEEGL010491249.1_pt1 | contig 12341 bp, 7 predicted proteins | sample 9134231 | NCBI WGS metagenome assembly JAEEGL01 (sample SAMN16246548, study PRJNA631951) | gut metagenome | biome: gut microbiome; feature: rumen; material: fiber-attached | host: Bos | place: Iran: Karaj | collected 2018-10 | reverse complement strand
TCGTCATCCACCCGGCGAGCCAGCGGTCGCACGTTCGGGCGACAAAGCACGAATGGCACTATGTCGGCCGGGGTAACGCCCAGCTAAAATCTTAGGGCGACTGCAGCGATGGGCAGGTCACCCGTTTTGCCGAGGGGTCAAGGGGATCCCTCCCCTTGCGTCTTTCTTTGGCTTCAAAAACCGTTTCTTTCCACGCGGAAAGAAATGGGTTTTGCTTTGAGCAGCTTACCACCTGCAAACAGGTAAACTCCCTTTAGCGGTGTCACTTTGTTCTGACACTTATTATATTTGTCTACACAATGACATCGCGCAGCCTCTGATCCCAAGGGATCAGGGGCTGCGCGTTTTTATTGTTCGCTGTTATGCGCCGTCCGAGCGCAGGCAGCGGACCGTGTAGCGCGTCACGCCGCTGTAGGTGCAGGTAAAGAGCGTGAGCCCGTATTCGCCCGCGATCATGCGCTCGGTCTCCTCCTCCCGGAGCTGCTCCAGCTCCGCGACGGTAAAGCGCGTGCTCTCGCCCCTCACGTCCGTGAAAATGACCTCGCTCCCGATGGGCAGGCGCATCAGGCCGCCGAAATGGCGCTGAAAGTTGTGCGCCGCGATGACGAGATCCCCGCCCGCCAGCGAGCCGGAATAGCGGCAGGGGGCGATCTTCATGCGCTCCTCGTCATAGTCCTCCAGCACCGGCAGCTCCAGCTCCAGCGCGGGGATCGTGAGAAAGCCGATACAGCGCTGATCCTCGACCGCTATGCTCTCCATGGGGCGCTCGTCGGGCGGCAGGGCCTCCGGCGGCGTTCCGTCGGGCTCGGCCACGGCTTCGGGCGCAGGCTCGTCCGGCTCCTCTGCCGGGCGCTCCGGGAGCGGCTCCCGTCCGGCCTCGCTGGCCGCGGCCAGTTCCTCCATGACCTCCCGCGACGCGATCTCGGCCTCGAGCGCCTCGCGGCGGGTGCTCTGATACAGGCCCAGCGCGCCGATCAGCAGCGCAAGTCCGAGGCAGAGGCACAGCAGACCCATGCGGCCGCGTGCGCTCACTGCTCCCTCCTCCGCCGGTCGGTGCGCAGCAGCAGCACGCCGATCAGCACGAAGCACAGGCCCAGCCCCGCCAGCACAGGCACCGGCCAGTTGAGCTGCCCGGTCTCGGGCAGGGGGCCGTCCGGCCCCGGCGTCGGGGAGGGCGTCGCCTCCCGCGCGACGGCGGGCTTCACGCTCGCGTCCACATCATAGACATAGCCCTCCCCCTCCATGTGGTAGGGCAGAGAGACGAGGATCGGCGCGATGAGGGCGAAGCCCTCCGCGGGTCTGCTCTGGGTCAGCAGATACAGGCCGGGCTTTACCGCGTCGAAGCGGGCCGTGCCGTCCGCGCCGAAGACCGTGCCGCGGAAGGAGAGCCCCTCCAGCGCGTCCCCGGCGGCGAGGCGATCCGCGAGACCGGGAGAGTCCAGCGCCTTCTGATCGAGGCGGCCGCCGCCGAGCGCGTCGAGCAGGCGGAAGCTCCAATCGGCGCCGTCCGGCTCGACCTCGCCGACGCAGTACAGGCGCAGATCGCCGCCGGAGACGGGCTGTCCCTCATAGAACAGGCTCAGGCAGAGCGAGCCCTCCCGCTCGGGGTCGAGGCCCGCGGCACAGGCGGGAACGGAGAGACCGCCCAGCAGTACCAGCAGGGCCAGCAGGCAGCAGAGGCCGCGCAGGCTTCTATGCTTTTTCATCCGTTCTCACCTCCATGCGGGAAAGTGTTTTTCTTCTGGCGCGTCTTCGCGCGCTGCCGACAAACAGGGCGATCAGCAGCCCCAGCAGCATCGGCAGCGCCGCCAGCGGCGCGACCACCAGCGGATCGATCAGAAAGGCGTCGCCCGTCACGCGGATCTGCCGGGCCTCGGGCGCGTTCTCCACCCGGTGCCCGCGCACGAGCAGGCGGTGGGAGTTGATGCCGTAGGGCGTGCAGGTGATGAGCGTGCACAGATCCTCCCCCGGCTCGATCCGCAGCTCGTCCAGCTCGTAGGGCAGCACGATGCGGATCTGGTCGACCTGATAGCTCAGGGTCTCGTCCAGCGTGCGCAGGAGGAAGCTGTCCCCCTCGGCAAGCTGGTCGATATCCGTAAAGAGTCTTGCCGAGGGCAGGCCGCGGTGCCCGGAAAGCAGGCAGTGCGTGCTCTCCCCGCCCACGGGCAGGGAGCTGCCCTCGAGGTGGCCGACAGCGACCTGCAGGACGGATTCCGCCGTGCTGTGGTAGATGGGCAGGGAGCAGCTGATCTTCGGGATCTCGATATAGCCCATGATGCCGGTGCCGGTCACGTCGAGCTCCGCCTCATAGGCGGCGCGCTGTTCGTCCGTGAGCTCCCACACGATGCCCCTCTGCGCGACGCGGGCGTTATAGTCCGCGGCGCTGCGCCACATGGCGCGGTAGCTCTCGCCGCCGATGCCGGCCACGGCCTCGGCGTAATGGACGATGGCGCGGGTCTGGTGAAAGGAGTTCCAATAGTCGCTGACGCTGGGATACAGGATCAGGGACAGCCCGATAAGAAGGATCAGCACGAGCCAGATCGTTGAGTTGTTTTTCTTTTTCATACCGGGTTCTCCGTGATCCTGCTTCCCCCGGGGCCGGGGAGGGAGACGCGCTCCCTCCCCCGGCCCCGGGGCTCGATACGGTCAGAGGACCGTATCACTCCTCCATGCGCTTTTTGGAGACCAGCACGACCAGCGCGCCGGCCACCATCAGACCGCCGACCACGTAGAACAGCGTGGTGCCGATGCCGCCGGTGCTGGGCAGCTCGGCGCCGGTCTGGTTCTCCACATCCGCGCGGGTGGCGTTGTCCGCAGACACGGTGACCTCGACCTCCGCGGTCAGTCTGTTGTAGCCGGCGGGCGCCTCGGTCTCCAGCAGCGTGTAGTCGCTGTCGCTGTCCACGCCCCAGATCACGATGTCGCCGCCCGCGACGGTCGTGAAGGTGGTGACAGCACCGGTCTCGCCGGGCATGGCCACGCGGTAGTTGTTGTCGTTGAGCTTGATGAGGCTCACGACGGCCCCGTTCTTCTTCAGGCTGAACACGGCGTCGGCCAGGTTATCGGTGCTGTCCTTCGCGTGCTTGAAAACGCTGAAGCTGTGCGTCGTGGTCGTGGTGCTCACATCCACGGACTGGTGGTCGCCGTAGCTGACGGCGGCGGTGTTGGTCTGCGCGGCGATCGCGGGGGTCGCGCTGACCGCGTTCTGGTTCAGGACGGCGCTGTAGGTGATCGTGAAGGCGTTGGGGCCGGCGGCCAGGCCGCTGATGAAGGTGTCGGAGAAGGTAATGTCAAAGGTATGTCCGTCCGTGGGGCTTTCGTTCACGGTATAGTCGGTGCCCGCGGTCAGGCCCTCGATGACGGCGCTGCCCGCGTTGTACGTCAGGCCGTCATCCATCGAGTCGTGCACGACGACGTTCCGGGTGCCCTTGTAGAGCGTCACGACGGTCTGGAACTCCACCGTGTCGCCGATCTGGGCGTCATTGGCGTCGCCGAAGAGGGCGGTGCTGTCCTCCTTGACCTGCTTGGCGACGGTGTCCTCGGGGTTCTTTTCCTCGACGGTGACGGCGTTCTCATCAGGCGTGGTGTCCGTCATGGCGACCGTGCCCAGCGTGGAGGTGATCAGCCAGTAGCCGTCCTCCAGACCGCTGAACACAACGGTCTCGCCGGAAGCGACCTGCGTCTGCACGGGGGCGGCAGGCTTGCCGGTCCAGGCCGCGGCGGCCGCGGCCAGCGCGGCGGCGTCGGAGATCTCGGTGACGTAGCCGGCGGTATTGACGGTAATATACTGATTGCCGGGACCGGCCTCAGTCCCCTCTTCCGCGTCTGCCGCGGCGAAGAAGGCCGCCCAGTCGGCGTTGACCGTGTAGGAATAGGCGGCGGGGGTGATCTCGTCGTCCACGATCAGGTCGAAGAGCTTGTAGAGATTGTAGGTCTCGCCCTCTTTGACGCCGTTGACGGTGATGCTGTCGTTCTTGGTCTCGCCCTCCGCGAAGGCGGCGGCGCTGATGCTCATCACGAGGAGGAGCGACAGAAGGATGGCGATGAGTTTTTTCATGTCTTTAATTCCTTTCATATAGTATTCTCTTTTTTCACTCGAAGGACTTCCGCATGCCCCGCGCATGCGCGGGGAGCCGCGGGCCGGGGGCTGCGTGCTTTTGTTGACTCTCATAGCATCGCATCCCCCCTCTCGCGCCTGCGGCGGCGGAAGCGAAAGAGAAGGCCCGTCAGGATCAGCGCCGTGCCGGCCAGGCGGAAGACGCCTGTTCCGGCGCCGCCCGTCTTGGGCAGCTCGTAGCCGCAGCTGTTGGAGATCTTGAATGTGTATATGCCCTCGGCGGCGTCATAGCTCTTGCCGGAGCCGCCGGAGGAGAGATTGCTGCCCTCGTCATAGTTGACGGAGGCGGGGTCGGGCCCGGGGCGCACATAGAGCTCCACGGGCTCCGTGCGCAGGTTGTAGCCGTCCGGCGGTCTGGTCTCGACCAGCAGATAGTCGCCGGTCGGCAGGGTGAAGACGGTCGAGCCGTTCTTCTCGAGCAGGCCGTCCTGTCTTGAGACGAGCCCGCTCATCAGCGCCGGCTCGACGCGGCCGCCCCCCTCCATGCGGTAGAGGTCGAACTCCGCGCCCGCGAGCGTGCGGGACGTGTCGGCGCTGTCCACCTTGCGCAGGCGCAGCCTCTTGACCTGCGTGTTGGAGACCGCGAGCTGCCAGTGCTGCGTCCCGTCCCCGTCCGTCCAGTCGGTGAGGGCGGCCTCGTCCGTCTGGGTCACAAGGCTCATCGCCCCGGTCGGGCTGATCGTGAAGCGTATGTAGGCCGACAGCGTCCGGTAGCCCTCCGGCGCCGCCTTTTCGCGCAGCTCGTAGGTGCCGGGCGGGAGGCTGTTGTCCAGCCCGGGGATCAGGCCGTCCTGCCCCGTCACGAGGTCCTCGTAGCCCGGCATCGGGTGGACGTCGATGATCGTCACGTCGTCCACGGTCACCTGCCGGTGGAGCGCGAAGTGCACGCCGCTCATGGGCGAGAGCGTGTCGGCGTCCCGCTTGAGCGCCTCGAAGACGCTCGGCCGATCCTTGACCGTCAGCGAGTGGACGGTGCTCCCCTCGCCCTGGCTCAGGATGTACCACTCCGCGTCCGCGCCGCTGACCGTGACGACCCCGCCGGAGATCCGGAGGGTGATGGGCGTCTGCAGGCCGCAGAAGCCCTGCGGCGCTTTCGTCTCGGTCAGTATGTAGTCCGCGCCGTCGCGCAGGAAGGCGACGGTGATCAGGCCTTCCTCATCGGAGACGAAGCTGCCGATGAGGGTCCCTTCGGCGTCCGTCAGCGTGAAGCTCGCGCCGGCGAGCGCGCCGCCGCTCCAATCCTGCTTTTTCAGCACGATGCCGGGGCGGTCGTTGATGAAGGTGTCCACGCGGACGTTGGAATCCTCGTCGTCGACGCCCTTCTCGCAGCGCACGCTGTAGGTGAACACGGAGGAGACCGTCTCGCCCTTCTGCATGCCGCTGATCTGGGTCTCGTCCCCGACCACGTCGTAGGAATCGTAAGCCGTCACATAGCCCTCGTCGTCCACCGTCGGGTTGCTGACCGTCACCTCCCGGATGAGGTAGTCCTCAAGCTCCCCCACGCCCGCGACGGGCAGGCGCGGGAAGTACCAGTACAGCGACTGGGGCTTGAGCTCGTAGGCCATGCGGCGCATGGTGTCCGGCACGAGCGTGAGCTGACCGTCCGCCTGCCGCGCGAAGACGGCGAAGTACACCGGGTCGCGCTGCTGCATGTAATCCGCGTCGGTCCACACCTTTTTGACGCGCAGGCCCCAGCCCTTGAGGTTGCAGACGTCGACATGCGGGTCCTCCCCGGTCCCGACGGTGTCCGAGAGACCGGCCTCCGCATCGTCGTAATGGCCGACGCCCTCATAGAGGTATTTCTGGAAGGAATAGCCGTCCGGGATCTCCCAGGGGCGTTCCGCCACTCTGAATTTCGTGCCGACCAGCAGCTCGCGCAGCTCGACGCTGTACTCCACGGGGATTTTCGTGATCGCGCCGTTCATGGAGGTCGAAAAGCTCGCGGCGGCCTTCTGTGTGTCGGTCAGCGCCGTGTAGTCGGATATGCCGAGGGAGGCGAAGCGCTGGTTCGCCACATCCCAGACGCAGTAGTTCCCGTTCTCGTCCCTGACGTGATAGGTGTGCATGTTCGCCGCCGGGAGCGTCTGGTCGGATTCCATGCCCAGGTAGAGGCGGAAGCTGAAGACGCTGCCGTCCTCGTCGTGGTGGATCTCCGTCACGCCGTCCTCCCGGAAGAGGCGCTTGGTGAAGCTCAGCGTCCGCAGCGCGTCGGGGTCGACCGAGTTGACGTAGTTGACGCGCGCGCGGGTATCCGCCCCCGCGTAGCCGATGCCGTAGTCCATGCGGTCGTCGCGTCCCGCGATCTCGCTGCCCGCGATCGCCGTCCCGTTCACCGTGACGCCGTCATACACCTCCGTATTCAGGCCGCACTCGACGACGCGGTAGGACTCCATCCCCTCCGGGAAGCTGATCTCGGCCGTCTCTCCGGGCTTGAGGATGAACACGTCGTTGTATGTCAGACCGTCGACCGTAAACTGCGGCCGATAGGTCACCGGGTGGGTCGTGCCCTCGTAGAGGACATAGTCCACGGGCTGGGCCGCGCCCGGATTCGCGTTGCTCAGATAATACTCGGTGCTGTCGCCCTCCAGCTTGTAGAGGATCTGGTACGGGAACTCCGCCAGCACGGATTCCGTCGCGTCCACGCCCGCCAGCTCCTTGCTCAGCAGCACGGTGCCGGGGCGGATGGACGCCAGATTGAAGCGCATGAACAGGTTGGACGCGCCCGCGCCGCGCTCCATGTAGAAGATGCGCATATGGTGGGTGGAGTAGTCGCGGAAGACGGTGCTGCCCGGCTCGAAATACTCGAGCAGGAAGGCGTCGACCTGCGCCTGCGTCGCCTGCGGATTGCGCGCGCGGAAATTGCTCTCGAAGAGCGCGCGCAGCGTCGTGTACGTTCCGTTGACGTACACCTCGCCGGTGCGGTAGTTGACCCAGCCCGGCACCGCGCTGTGGATGCCGCCGAGGTCGATCACCAGCTCGTCGTCCACGTAGAGCCAGAAATCGTCGTCGCCGGTGAATTCGAAGATGATGTCATGGCCCCAGTCGTCCAGGCCGTCCGGCGTCTGGGTAAAGCTCGCCTCCAGCTCCAGGGCGAAATAGTAGTCCGGGTTCCGGATCAGGTAGAGCTGCTCATATTTTCTCGGGTCATTCTCCGGCAGCGGCTGGGCCAGCACGGAATAGAGGTTCTGCCTGTTGACCGAGGTGAACAGGCCCGGCTCCAGGTCGTTGAAGGGGAAGAACTGCCCGTGCTGCAGCGTGGGTTTCGCGGTGCCGTCGTAGGAGCCCAGCTCCTGATAGACCGTGAAATCGCTGCCGTGCAGGGAGGCGTAGTTCTGTGTGCTGTCAAACTGGAAATAGCCCGTGCCTCTGTATACGCTGTCGAGGAACAGATTGTTGACGGTCCGCGCGCCGCTGTACAGCTGGCCCAGCGAGCCGCCCAGGGCGGTCGGATAACCGTCCGGCCCGATCCGGTTGGACAGCAGGCCCTGATGGAGCACATTGCCCATGCCGCCGTCATCGTTGCCGAGGAAGTCGCTCATCTCATCGCGGGTCCTGATGTCGATGATCTTCATCGTGATGCCGTAGGGCACGTGATCGACCGTCGGCACCGTGTGCAGGACGTCGTCCACGTTGACGTTCTCCACCACGGCGAAGTAGAAGTCCATCGACTCCGAGAGCGGGCAGGAGACGATCTGGCCGTTCTCCACCTTCAGCCCGGCGTATTCGTAGTGCAGGTCGTCCCAGGCGGCGATGCCGGAGTAGTACTGCCCGTCCCGGCGGCCGTTGAGGTTGATGCCGATCGTACCGTCGGAGACGATCTGCCCGTCCGTCAGCTGCGGGGCGAGGTACTTGCCCGAATACTGGTTGTACAGCTCGTAGTAGTAAGTGGGCTGGCCGTCCTCAAGGTATTCCGTGAACTGCCAGAGCAGGGTGTTGATCCTGTTGCCGACCCAGTTGATGTCGTCGCCGCTTTCAAAGCAGGGGACAAGCGTGCCGTCGTGGTCGATGGCGAAGAACTCGTAGCGCTTCTTCGCCTCGTTCCAGCTGCGGGTGTAGACGATGACGTTGGTGCCCGTCGTCACCCCCGGGTCGGAGACGCTGACCTTTTCGGCCGAGAAGGTCATGAAGTAGTCCGGCGTCAGCTCCGAGAGCTCCACCAGATTCAGCCACTCGCTGCCGACGCTGCCGTTGGACGCAAAGCCCGTGTCCACGGCGCCGCTGTAGGTCAGGGTATTGCCGCCGGCGCGCAGGCAGATCTGCCCGGCGTGTACGCCGGAGCCCGGCAGGACCTCGATCACGCAGGCCTCGTCCGGCTCGCTGACCATCGTAAGGCCGTTTTCATCGATCCGAAGATAGCGGGTGCTCCCGTCGACGGTGGAGCTCAGATAGTAGTTCGTTCCGTCGATCCACCGGAACTGCCACTGGGAGATATCGCTGTCGTTCGGCACGAAGAGCCTGTCGCTGCTGTCCCCGGCCTTCAGCATCACGGTCAGCGGCAGGGCGCTCAGATGATTCTCCCCGGCGGCGTCCGCCATCAGGGCCTTGCCCGCCGGGCCGCCGTTCCAGTTCATCAGGCCGAAGCTCTTCCCGTCGAGGTCGAAGGGATCGTCCTCCGGCTCGCTGGAGTACCAGATATGCAGATTGTTGTTGGGGTCGCCGACCGTATTGTAGCAGCAGAAGCGGGTGCCCGGGGCGCCGCCCTGCATGTTCCAGAACCACTGGCCGTTGCGGATCGTGAACACATCGCCGTTTGCCTCCACGGTGAAGGCGGTCCTGCCGCTCTCGTCGGAGAAGGTCAGGCTGTTGTTGTTCGCGTTCCTTACATATTGTCTGGTTTCGCCGTTATAGCAGTAGACGTAGAATTTGTCCGCCGTCCCGCTCACCGGCTCGAAATAATATCTGGCCGCGTTGACGCTCGGTTCGGGCTGTGCGGGCGTGGTCTTGGTGATGCCCATACGGGTGTTGTTGCCCGTAAGCGTGTTCATCATGTAATAGCCGTCCACATGGCCGATGCAGAAGCCGTTCCCGCCGAGGGTGCTCAGCTCCTCCAGGGAGCTGACCTTATACCAGTCCAGCAGCTGAGCGTCGGGCCCGGCGACGATCGCATAGGCGGAGAAGCCCTCCGCCGCAAAGCAGATCGCCTCACCCGCGCGCGTCACGTTCTCCACCACGTCGCCCGCCGCCTCACTGTCGGCAAAGTGGACGACCTGCGCGTCCTGCCCGCCCAGCGGCTCCGTCAGCTCGATCCTGACGTCCACGGGCGCGGCGATCGTGACCTTCTCCCTGTATTCGTCCACGATCCGGATATCGAACAGCCGGATCCCGGACACGTCTCCCAGGCCCAGCGCGTCCATCGCCTTCGCGGTGTAGGCGGCATAGGCCTCCGGATCGCTCGCGGCGTCGATCTCCTCGACCTCGAGCGAGGCGCCCTCCGGCACCTGCGCGTCCTCGCCGAAGAGGACGCTGATATGATAGCTCTGCCCGTCGCTCGCGAGCACCTGCTTTTCGATCACCGTGCCGACGAGGGCGTAGATCGAGAAGCTGTCCGCGTCAAAGACGACGCCGGTCTCCGCGCTCTTCGCGGCGGGCTCCGTCTGCTCCACGACGCGCGCCTCACCCTCGCCGTCCACATGGACGACCTCGGTGCCCACGCTCTCGCTTTCGGCGATCCGGTCGGACACGATCGACACGCGGATCGGCAGGCGCGGCTGCAGCTCGTTCATGGCCGCGTCATAGAAGCTGATATCCACCGCCTGCACCCAGACGACGCGGCTCTCCAGCGCGCTGCTCACCGCGTCGAGCACCTGCTCGGCCGGCACGAGCCGCGCCCGCATCACCGTATCCTCCGGGAAGGCGCCGGCCTCGGCCTCGACCGAGACGCTCAGGCCCTCCAGCTCCGCGCGGAAGCTCTGCGCGGGCCAGTTTTCCTCTTCTCCGAGCAGGAGGTCCGTCCCCTCCTGCGTTTCCTCCGTATCGCCCTGCCCCGGCTCCGCGCCTGCCCGGAGGGACTCCGGCAGCACGCCGAAGCCGAGCAGCCGCGCGTCGCCCGGCGCATACTCGCGCTGGGCCACGCCGCCGTCAACGTCGCCCTCGGCCGTTCTGAGCAGGCCCTCCTCCGCGCGCAGCACAAGGCCCGCGCGATCGGCCAGCCCGTCGCCGTCAAGGTCGATAAAGACGATATCGCCGGGACGCGGCGCGAAGTCCTCCGTCCCCGCGGCCGCGTACAGGCCGCGCGCACGCAGCAGATCGGCCCAGTCGGCGCAGTCGTGCCCGTAAGGCACGGTCTCCTCGCCGATCCCCGCGTAGTACAGGCAGAAGGAGACGAACATGGCGCTCCAGTCGCCGCAGGGATCGCCGTACCAGTCGCCGTAGCGGGTATAGCCCCGCAGCTCGCCGCTGTCGGTCACGCGGTAGTTCTCCGCGCTCTCGTGATAGCCGAGCTGGGAGAGCGCGATGGCGGCCGCCTTCTCCGCAGGGCTGCCGCTGAGGGCCGGGAAGCTCCCGGTCCAGTATTCCTCGGTCTCCACGGCACCGGGGTTTGAATAGCAGGCGAGGCTGTGCTCGTGCTCCTCCAGACCGCAGATCAGAACCGGCTCACCATAGCATGCCTCGCCGTGAGTGTGCCCCTCGCCCTCCGGCAGAGAGCAGCGCAGGATCTCGCGCCCGGCATAACAGCTCTCGCCGTGCGTGTGCCCTTCGCCCTCTTCCAGGCCGCAGACCGGCGCCCAGCGCTCGTCATAGCAGCTGTCGCCGTGCGTGTGCCCTTCGCCCTCCTCGAGACCGCAGATCAGCTCGCTCACCATCTCATAGCAGCTCTCGTCATGCGTGTGGGCGGCGCGTTCCTCCAGCGGGCAGACCAGCTCGCTGACTGTCTCATAGCAGCTCTCATCATGCGTGTGGCCTGCCGTCTCCTCGAGCCCGCAGACCAGCTCGCGGCCCCAGCACGCCTCGCTGTGCACATGCTCCTCAAGGCCGCAGTAGACGGTCTTCTCCAGCGTGAAGGCGGGGAGCATCATGGACGCGGCCGTCGCGAGCACGACGACGAGCGACAGGGCGGATAGCCAAAGCTTCCGCCTGCCGCGTTTTCTGTGCTCTCTGTTCAGTTGTTCAGCCCGCTTGACCAGACTGTCCATCTGAGCCCCTCTCCCGTTTCCTACGCTACCGCTCCGATCTCATGCATCGGCCACAGACACAGGACGATGCGCCCCACGATCTGCTCCTTCGCCACGCAGCCCACCAGGCTGCTGCGGGAGTCGATCGAGCTCTCGCGCTGATCGCCCATGACGAAATACTGCCCCTCCGGCACCTGATACGGAAGCTCCAGATCGCAGGTGCCGAAGGCCTTTTCCTGCAGGTAGGGCTCGTCGAGCGGCGAGCCGTTCACCGTCACGGAGCCGTCCTCCAGGATATTCACCCAGTCTCCCGGGCCGCAGATGACCCGCTTGACGAGGATCTTGTTGTTGTAATAGAACGCCAGCACGTCGCCGGTCGTAAAATCGCTGTTCTTCAGCGCGAGGACGATCTGCCCCTCGTCCAGCGTGGGGGCCATCGAATTGCCGTAGATCCTCAGCACCGGGAACAGCAGCGAGGACAGAAGGATCGCCGCGGCCGCCACGGTGATGAGGATATACACCGTGCTGCGCAGCGTGCTGCCGAAGCGCCGCCGCTGCTCCTCCCGCTCGATCTCGGCCTCCAGCTGTTCGACGCTCGGCGCGCCGCGTCTCCCGCGCCTGCTCATACGCCGTCCCCGGCGCGCAGGCCGGGGTGCTGCGCGAGATACTCGTCCATGCGCGCATGGACGCTCTCCCAGTCTCCGGCGTCCTCTCCGGCCGCCGCCCTTTCATAGAGCGCCCGTGCCGCCGCCTCCATCTCCCGGCAGCGGCTCTCCGTCTCCGCCAGCATGCGGCGGGAGCGATCCAGCCGCTCGGCCGCCGTGCGGCGCGACTCCTCGGCCTGCCTGTCGCACAGGGCGCGGACGCTCTCGCAGTACTGCAGCGCCGCGCGCTGGGCGGCCTCGAACACGCCGTTGAGGGACAGCGCGGCCTCCGCCAGATCACCGGCCCGGGAAAGGCGGAGCTCCCGCTCGCCGAGCCGGGCCTGCGCCTCCCCGAGCGCTTCGTTAAGGCGTCGGTTCTCTTTCTCCGCCTCCAGCAGCAGCCTGAGCAGATCCTGCCGATTCAGTTTCCTGAGCTCTTTGTCTTTCATCCTTCACTCCGGCCTTCTC
>JAEEGL017113411.1_pt1 | contig 12342 bp, 8 predicted proteins | sample 9134231 | NCBI WGS metagenome assembly JAEEGL01 (sample SAMN16246548, study PRJNA631951) | gut metagenome | biome: gut microbiome; feature: rumen; material: fiber-attached | host: Bos | place: Iran: Karaj | collected 2018-10 | reverse complement strand
ATCATCAAGATGGTAAACCCGGAGGGTCTGAACAATTATTGTGCAGCCAGAATCAACAACGAATCCACGCTGATTGATCTCCGAACTACCGTCACTTCCGATTGCGACATTGAACTCTTAGATACGAGCAACAAGGAGTGCCTCTCCGTGCTGCGCCACACCACGGCCCACATCATGGCCGAGGCCGTGCAGAACATCTTCCCTGAGGCCAAAATCACCATCGGCCCTGCCACGGACAATGGTTTCTTCTACGACTTCGATTTCCGCCCCTTCACCCGCGAGGATCTCGATGCCATTGAGAAGGAGATGAAGTCCATCATCAAGAAGGCCACCCGTTTGGAGCGCAAGGAGGTGACGCGCAACGAGGCTCTGCAGATAATGACCGAGCGCAAGGAGCCCTACAAGGTGGAACTGCTTGAGGCCATTCCTGAGGGTGAGACGATCACCATCTATCAGCAGAACAATTTCGTCGACCTCTGCCGCGGACCACACCTGCTCAACACGCGCCCCATCAAGGGCTTCAAACTGCTCTCGTCGTCCAGCACCTACTGGCGTGGCGACAAGAAGAACAAGTCCCTCAGCCGCATTCATGGCACAGCATTCTTCACCAAGGAGGAGCTGGAGGGTTATCTGCAATACCTGGAGGATATCAAGAATCACGACCACAACAAGATTGGCCGCGAACTGGAAATCTTCACCACGGTTGACGTCATCGGTCAGGGATTGCCTCTGCTGATGCCTAAGGGCACCAAGATTGTGCAGACCATGCAGCGCTGGATTGAAGACGAGGAGTCCCGTCGCGGATACATGCGCACCAAGACGCCGCTCATGTCCAAGAGCGATCTCTACAAGATGTCGGGTCACTGGGATCACTATCGCGACAAGATGTTCATCATGGGCGATCCCGACAGCGAGGACGAGGTATTGGCTATGCGCCCCATGACCTGCCCGTTCCAGTATTTTGTCTATAAGAACAGCCAGAAGTCATATCGCGACCTGCCTTGTCGCTATGGCGAGACTTCAACCCTCTTCCGCAAGGAGGATAGCGGCGAGATGCACGGCCTGACGCGCGTCCGCCAGTTCACCATCAGCGAAGGCCACCTCATTGTGCGCCCTGACCAGATGGTGGAGGAGTTCAAGGGTTGCATTGATTTAGCCCGCTATTGCCTCACCACCCTCGGTTTGGCCGACGACGTGACATGGCATCTCTCCAAGTGGGACCCCGAAGACACCGAGAAGTACATCGGCGATGCCGCCACATGGGAACAGACCCAACAGCACATTCGCGACATCCTCAACGAGCTCAACATCCCGTTTGTGGAGGATGTCGGAGAGGCCGCTTTCTACGGTCCCAAGGTGGACATCAACGCCAAGAACGTCTATGGCAAGGAGGACACGATGATCACCATCCAGTGGGATGCCTTGATTGCCGAGCGTTTCGACATGTATTTCATCGACAAGGATGGCAGCCGTCAGCGCCCCTATATCATTCACCGCACCAGTATGGGCTGCTACGAGCGCACGCTGGCATGGCTGATTGAGAAATATGAAGGAGCATTCCCCACTTGGCTGGCTCCCGAACAGGTGCGTGTTCTGCCTATCTCCGAGAAGTTCATGGACTATGCCGAGCAGGTGACCGCCGAATTGCAGCGCAACGGCATCGAGGCCACCCTCGACCGTCGCAGCGAGAAGATTGGCTACAAACTGCGCGAGGTTCGCATGCAGAAGATTCCTTACGCTCTGCTGATTGGCCAGAAGGAGCAGGACGAGAACTTGGTGGCCGTGTGGAACCGCAAGGACGGCGACCTGGGACAGTCCAAACTCGACACTTTCATCGACGCTCTCTGCAAGGAAATCCGCACCAAGAGCGTGGAACTGACCATCCGCAAAGAAGCTTAATCCCTGCCATTTGGCACACAATATATTTGAAGGCAACGGTGCATTGCGCTGTTGCCTTTTTACTTTTGTGTCTGAGTGGGAGGATTGCTTGGCCAGTCTCAAGAGAGTGGTCAGAAGATGTTCCAGGGCTCTATGCCCAGAATCTCGCTCATGATGTTTACGCAGCGTATCATGAAGAAGATGGCACCGGCTTCGTGGGCTGGCACCAAATCTGTGCTGCCATAGTTGGCGGTGTCTAATACCACGTGTTGAGCGCCATTGGCCAAGAGGAAATGATGGAGGTTTGAGGTGTTCTCCACAGGGACGGTGATGTCCTGCGTATTGTGGAAGAGGAGTATGTTCTCGTCCTCGCGGGGCAGCCATCCTTGGCAGAGGTTGTCTTGGTCCATGGCAGCCAGGTAGCGCTGCGCAGTACGTGTGGTGGTGTCGGTCATGGTGGGAGTGACGTATTCGGCAAAGGCCAGGCTCCCCACTTTGGCGTCAATCTCTTCGCGGGTATAGCGTTTGCTTAGGATCCATTCATCGATATTGCTCAGTACGGGTTCGCGGAACACTTCTTCGCGAGGGATACCGAGGTTGAAGTATTCGTTGTAGGAGAGGAGTACGCTGATTACGGTGCTGGGCATACCCGCTATGGTGGCATTGATGAATTGACGGTAAGTCTCATGGATGTCATAGGGGCCTGCACCGGCAAAACTATAGTCGATGTGGATGTCAGGATATTTCTCGTCGACAAGCCTTACCACGCCCATGGTGGTCTGTCCGCCTTGGGAGTATCCCAGGTTGAACAACTTCTCCTCCCAACTGAAGCCCATCTCTTTGAGCAGTTTCTTGCCAGCAATCAGAGCATCGACACTGCTCTGGGCGTTGACACGTGAGATGCTGTAGGCTTGATGCTCTTTCTCTGTCACGCCAAAGCCGTAATAGTCCGGCGAGATGGCAATCATCCCGCTGGGCAGCATAAGTGTCTGTATGCTCAATTCGCCGCGTGAAGGGCATTGGTCAGCCCTGTAGATGGTGAAGTGGTTGTAAAGGATAAGGCCTCGTGCAGGGTTGTGGCGGGTCACGTCGTCGCTCATGGTGATGGTGGCCGAATGTGGCACACGTTTGCCGTGAGGGTCGGTAGACATATAGACGAAGTTGTAGGCGGTCATCTTCTGTGCCTCGTAGTGCACAGAGTCGGTGACATAGATTTCAGGTGTTGGATCTACGGGGTTGTGTGGCTCCTCTTTCTGGCAGCTGGCCAATGCACAGCAAACAATCAGTAGGAGTGCTGCGGTTCGGCATCGTTTTGACATGATCGTATTTTTTTGAACACAAGTATACCTACAAGTTTTATTTGCTACACTTGAGCAAGGGAGCGTGTCTACTTCAGGAGGATTAGGTCTGCGAAGTCAGGGATCTGACTTCTTTGCTTTGTTCAATCAATCTTGCGGCCAAAGATGGTATAGCCAGCACCGATCATAAAGGTGTTGCCGCGTCCCACGGAGTAGGTGGCAGTGATGTACCAAGGGTTGGTGAGTTTGTAGGCGGCGCGCATCAGGAATCCGTTGCTCTCGAAATGATCTGTGCCACGGTATCCTATGCCTAACAGGATGGCGCTGTTGTTGGGGAATGAGAACATGACGGAGGGAGTGAAGGCGAAGCCAACGTCGCCGGAGGTGTTAAGTTCCACATAACCACCCACGGAGATGAGGTCGGTGACGGGGAACGTCATGTCGAGGCCGATGGCAAGCATGGCGCAGTTTTTACGCTCGTTGTTGGGATACCACAGTTTGCCCACACTGGCGTTGGCGCCCATGAAGAATTTGCGCGCCACGTCGCCGCATTCGATTGTCCAGCGCACACGTCCGTCGTATCCGCGGGGTATGTAGCAATAGATGCTTTGCCATTTGTTGATCAGGTTGGTGCCGATTTCCTCGAAGGCGGCTTGCAACTTGTCGAAGTTTTGCAGGGAATAGAACTTATCACCCGAAGCATTGTGGGACAAACTGCTCAGCACCCGCTCGAATTCAGTGTTGTTGCGGTCCACGTCGTTGCCGCGGATGGCAAGGACGTAGCTCTCGATGGGTGCTCCGCCAATCTTCTCCTTCAGAATGCGCTGGTTCACATGTTGGAAATAGCGGTGCTCTGTACCCTCGGCGGCTTTGCCGATTTTGGGGTCGAAGGAGTCGTTGTCATATCCGTCAGTGAAGGCAATGACGTAGTTGCCGTCGTATTTCTTGTCCTTGCTGACTTTCAGTCTGGAGACGTAGCTCTTGATGTTGTCCAAGCCTTTGTTGATGGCGTAGTAGAAGGCGGTGCGGTTGTTGAGTTGAAGGGTGTCTATGAACTGGAACATGTCCTTGCGGCTCTCTTTTGTCAGGGGGCGCAAATCAAAAGTGCGGGTGTTCCGCATCGAATTGAATCCAACGATGCCAATGTGCACGTTGCCATCGCTCGATTTGTCAATGATGACGTCAATGAACTGCTTGGCAGCGTTTTTAAGTTTCACGAAGTCCGCCTTGCCGATGGACGAGCTGCAATCAAGCACCAGCATGATGCTCATCACCTTTTGTTGTGAGAAGGCTGCTTGTGCGTCTTCCACCTCGCTGTCCACTTGCCAACGTCCGCTGTTGTTCTGCCAACGGTAGAACTTCATGCCGCAGTCGAAGCCCTGCGGGTGGGTGGTTGCGGCGTGGTCGAACACCAGTTGCACGCCCTTGTCGGTGTCGTGGCCATAGATGGTGTCGCTGTCCGTAAAACTGATGCCCTGGCTGCGGATATTGTAGAGTTTCCAGGGTTGTCCGGCTTTGTTGGGTGTGGCCAACTGGCCTTCAATGTAGAACTTAGCTTTGTCGGCTTGGGCAAATGCCGAAAGGGAGAGCAGCAGAGCGGCTGCCAGCAGAGTGAGATGTTTCTTCATTGTGTGCTTTCTTATTTTACTCAGTAATAACGAAGGTCTTTGCTTTTTATTGCATAGCTTTTGCAATTCTTCAAAATTGCCACCCTCCGCCCCGTGGTAGAATAGCGCCCGCCACCCGCCGCGACCCCTCCGTCACAGCTTCCAAGTGTAAAACCCGTGGCGGAGCGGACGTTGTGTCCGAGATGCAAATTATTTTTGCGTTGCACAGCATAGATTCTAATTTATTTCGTATCTTTGCAACGGAAAATTGACCGATGCGCCACCATCCAAACGTATAATAACAAACAGATTATCCATGGGTTCAACAATCGTTACATTAACCACAGATTGGGGTTACAGTGACTTCTTTGCCGGCAGTGTGAAAGGCAAGCTACTCTCCTACATTCCCGGGGTGCAGGTGGTGGACATCACCCATGGCATCCTTCAGTACCAGATTATCCGTGCCACCTTTGTGGTGAAGCAGTGCTGCTTCGACTTTCCGGCAGGCACCATACACATCATCGATGTCTGCTCCTCCCAGACCACTGAGCACCCTTTCGTGGTCGTGGAGTGCAACGGGCACTTCTTTATCTGCACTGACAACGGGCTGCCCGCAGCGGTCTTTGCCGGCAGGGACTACCGTGCCGTGGTCATCGACGGCATCCGTCTCGACACTGATTCGCAGAACTTTGCTGCCCGCGACCTCTTCTGCAAGGTGGCTGCCCTGTTGGCCCAAGGCACACCCCTCGAAGAGCTCGGTTTCCCCGCCGATGCGCTTTGCCCCTCCACGCCCATCATTACCACCGCTGCCGACAACTACATCAAGGTGCATGTGGCCTATGTCGACTCCTACGGCAACTGCTACCTCAACATCACTTTCGACGAGTTTGAGTCCTACCGTCAGGGACGCCGCTTCGAATTGCAGGTTCATGAATTACGCATCAGCAAGATTGTCCACTCATACGTCGAGTCTGACCCACGGTCCAACCCGCGCATCCCCTTGATGCTCACCCTCTCGTCCACGGGTCATTTAGAGTTGGCCATGGCCTATGCCAACGCCTCCCAGCTCTGCAATATGCAGCTGAACGATACTTTCATCATCAAATTCATGTAATTCCTCTCCCCGTCCAATTCCCCCGCTTGTGCCTGCATAAGGTGCAGGTTCGCTCTTTGTCACATCGATATTGTTCATCGGTAGGTCATTTATAGGTCGTCAGGAGGAAGAAATATTAGAGAAATATTAGAGAAGTGTTAGAGAAGGACTGGAGGAGGAGCGGCGGAAAAAGAAAGAGGCACCAGTCGCTGGCCGACGGTGTCCCGTAATGGGCGACAATCATAAAGCCGGCTTGGAGAGCCGACAGGGAGGTATAGGGTAGGCTTAAAGCCTATTCGCCGCTGTAGTTGGCCGCAATCATGGCCTGGATTTCAGGCGACTCGTATCCGCGCGAGGCGAGGAAGGTGACCAGCTTGGCGCGGCGTTTAGCGGTGGGTTCCGAGGGGGTGTAGGTCTCCCACTTGGTGCGTGCCACGTCGAGGAGGATGTTGCGGTATTCCTCGTCGGGAATCTCGGCCAAGGCTTCGGTGATGAATTTGGGTGGCACCTGTTTGGAGCGGAGCTGGTAGATGACTTTCAGCCGACCCCATTTCTGGTTGCGCAGTTTGGACGAGACGTAAGCCCGTGCGTAGCGGCGTTCGTCGATGAATCCCTGGTCGATAAGGCGGTTGACAATCTTAGTCGATGAGTCGGGTGTGGCACCCCAGTCGCACAACTTTTTCCTGACGGAAGTGCGGCATTGCTCTTCGTTGGCGCAGTAGCGTTCGGCCCTGGCTAACAGCGACATTTCTTCTTCTGACAAATTCTGAACCATAGTGCAAAAGTACACTTTTTTTGGTTGCTGCCAAATATTTTAACATTATTATTTATTAACAGGCGGTTAATAAAGTGCCGAATACCAATAAATAAGCGGATGTTTGCGGGAACTGGTACAGGGTGGAAGGTTGACATTTTTTCTTCACAATCAAAAAAAAAATCGTATCTTTGCATACTCAAATTATTGTACCGCAGAATATGGCGAAAGGAAGAATTTTGTATATAAATCAAGGCGTTACGCCCTTTTCGGCTGAGACGGAGGCAACGGTGATGAACCGTTACTTGCCCCAGTATACGCAGGAGCTTGGACGCGAAATCAGGGTGTTTGTGCCGCGGTTTACGGACATCAATGAGCGGAAACACCAACTGCATGAGGTCATCAGGCTTTCGGGCATGAACTTGATAGTGAATAATTGCGACCATCAGCTGATCATCAAGGTGGGTTCCATCCCCACAGCGCGGTTGCAGGTGTATTTTATCGACAACGAAGAGTATTTTGTGAAATACGGCGACACCTTCGACGAGAAGGGCGTGCTGCGTCCCACCAACGACGAGCGCATTCTCTTCTTCGGGCGCGGGGCGCTGGAGGCTGTGCGCAAACTGGCATGGCAGCCGCACCTGATTCACTTCTCGGGCTGGTTCAGCGGCATGGTGCCGTTCTATCTGCGCCGCATCAACAAGGAGAATGCTTTCTTTTCAGGCACCAAGACAGTGCTCTCGCTTGAGGCGGATACCTTCAAGGGCAGTTTTGCTGAGGACATGGAGCGCAAGATGCGCGCCGATGGGGCCACCGCCAAGGATCTTCGGCTGTACCAGAATCTGGACTACCCCACGCTGATGAAGGCTGCCATCACCTATGCCAACGGCATCGTCATCTCCTCGCCCAATGTGGACCCGGAGTTGGTGCAGTTTGCCAAGGAGAACAAGCGCCACGTGCTGGACTACAATCCTGACAGGACAGAGTTCTTTGCCAAAATCAACAAGATGTACGAGAGCCTGTGCGGCAGCGCCCTCAATAGTTGACCGCGGCAACGGATGGCCACAGAAACCGCACTGGAAAGGCGGCGGTCAACTAAAGCCAATTGAAACAGATTGTTTAATAGATTGATAGAAAAATAATGTCACTTAAAAAACTTGTTTTCCCTTTGGGCGTGCTTTTTGCACTGCTGGCCCCGGTGGCCTGCACGGAGGATCCTACCGACCTGGGAGTAGATTTGCAAGACCCCTTCACGCTTTTTGACGGCACACGCGACACGGCTTACGTGGCTGCGTGCACCATCTTTGACGATTCGATGTGGACGGCGGACTATAACTTCTGCATCTTTGGCGACTATGCCGACCCGCTGTTTGGCAGCGCCCGTGCGGTGACCTACTCGCAGATTGCCGTGGCCGGAGCCAACGGTATCAACCTCAGCGACGAAGTGGTGATTGACTCGGTTGTGATGACGTTGGTGATTGACACGCTCTATCCCGCCGTGCCGGACTCGACTCCTGTCCACCTGCATATCACCATCAACCAGCTGGCCGAGCCGATGAAGGATTCGGGCTACAGGGTGTATTATGCTTCGGAGAGCCTGGAGGAGAGCGATGTGTGCTTCTTTGACGACGACGTGACCTTCTATTCCGACAGTCTGAACTTGCGCATGCGCGAGAGCATCTACCCTGTGCTGAAACAGAACTGCAGCACGGAAGACTTTTTGAAGATTGTGAAGGGCTTCAGCCTGAAGCTGGCAGAGGGGTCGAACCGTATGGTGACTGTGGACTTCTCGGCAAGCGAAACCCGACTGACGCTGTATTACCACACGGACAATGCCGACTCGATGCGTTACGTCTTCGTCATCAACGGCGAGACGGGCCACCACATGCATTTTACCCACAACTATGTGGGAACGGTGCTGGAGCCTATTGCTAACCATACAGCCGACTCGATTGACGGCCGTCAGCGGCTCTATCTGGAGCCTTTAGGGGGCACCCGCGTGCGCCTTAATATGCAGCCGTTCCTCAATGAATTCAGGAATGCCCACCCGTGGGCGGTGGTACACTATGCCGAGTTGCTGTTGCCGGTCAACAGCGTGGCCGACACACAACGGCCAGTCCGCATACTGGCCAACAAGAAGGAGGCCAACGGGGAGTCGACCATGGTGACGGATGTCAATGTGCTGCACAACCCCCACACCTATACAGGTTTTGACGGCCACTTTGACAAGAAGAACAACTATTACAGGCTTCGCGTTACGCGCCACCTGCAAGAGTTGTTGCGCACCGGAAAGGACTACGGCACTGAACTGTATATCGATGGGCGCCGCTCCACGGCATTCCGCACTGTGCTGAACGGCACGGGCTCGGACAACCCTGTGCGGGTGGTGTTCGTCTACTCTGAAAAGAGCGACCTGTAAACCCTCGACAACTCAGCAGGATTATTGCTGAGACTGCCCCTGCAATCGGCATCGGCAAACAATGAGAAAGTTATTGATACCCAAACACAATAAACAGAAAATACTGCTATGAAAAGAACATTCATCATCGCCTTTATGAGTCTCTGCGCATTGACGGCCTCGGCTCAAATCCATTACGAAGAGGCATACCGCACCCACCCCGACCAGCTGTACGTGTCAGGCACGTTGAATGACGACAGCGTACACATTGGCAACTGGACATGGTGGCACCCCAATGGAAAGGTGTTCCGCCAAGGGAAGTATGACAACCAAGGCCACAAGACCGGCACATGGCGTACCTTCTACAACGACGGGACGAAGCACGAGGAGATGGTGATGAGTGGCGACGGCATGAGTCGCACGTGGTATGCCAGTGGCAAGAAGCAGAGCGAGGTGAAGGTGGTAGACGGGCGCAAAGAGGGCATGTTTGTGTCGTGGTATGAGAACGGCCAGCAGAAGGACGAGGTGCCATACGTCGACGGTGTGCGCGAAGGCAAGACCCGCGAATGGCACGAGAACGGCCAGCTGAAGTTCGAAGGCACCTATGTGGACGACGAGCTTGAAGGCGCTGCCACTTGGTGGACGCCAACAGGCAAAAAGGACCAGGAAGGCCAGCTGGTGCATGGCGAACAGGAAGGCGAATGGGTCTTCTATTGGCGCACCAACGGCAATGTGGGCATCCGCGGCCACTACTCGAACGGCGAAGAGACGGGCGTGTGGACCTACTATTATGAGACGGGTGAGAGATGGCGCGAAGGAAAGTACAGTAAGGGCTACAAGCAAGGCTTGTGGACCACTTGGTACGAGAGCGGCAAGAAGTTGCATGAGGGTCAGTATGTGCAGGACAAGGAAGAGGGAGTGTGGACGGCCTGGTATGAGGACGGAAAGGTAGACTATACCGGTAGTTTCCACAACGGGAAGAAGGAAGGCCTGTGGCGTGGCGTGTACGACGACGGGAGCGTGCGCTATGAGATGAACTATCACGACGATTTGCAGCACGGCAGAACGGTGCGTTATCACCCCAACGGCAAGGTGGAGATTTCGGAGAACTACGTCAACGGCGAGCGCCACGGCAAGTATGAGCGTTACAACACCGCTGGTATCCCCGAGGAGACAGGCACCTTCGAACACGGCAAGAAGAACGGCAAATGGATCTGGTATGACAAATATGGCAAAGAGGGCGTAGTGGCCGAGTTTAAAGATGGGCAGATGACCTCGATGCAGGACAATACCGTCAAGAAGGAGCAGAAACGCTAAAGCAATGACTTTCGGAGCGAAGGAGAACGAGGCGAGGGTGTCATGGATGGACTGCAGACTGCTGTTGGGGTCGAAATCGCCCCGGCGGCGCGAACTGCTGAGCCAGTTGGGATTGCCTTGCCGCTTGGTGGACATTGACGTGGACGAGACCTTGAGCCACGCTGTGGAGGCTGACAGGGTGGCAGAGACCCTCTCACGCAAAAAGGCGGAGGCATATAGCGACCCCTTGGCAGACGACGAGGTGCTGGTGACTGCCGACACGGTGGTGGTGCACGAGGCCGAGGTGCTGGGCAAACCGCACAGCCGCGAGCAGGCCTTGGACATGCTCGGGATGCTTTCGGGCCGGGTGCATCAGGTCTATACGGGGGTGACGTTGCGTGGAAGCGTAAGCCTTCGTTCTTTTACTGAGAAAACCGATGTGGTGTTCAGACCGCTGACAAAGGCGGAGATGGAATACTACGTGGATGTTTACAAGCCTTACGACAAGGCCGGAGCCTACGGCATACAGGAGTGGATAGGCATGGTGGGAATAGCGCGCATAGAGGGCTGTTTCTACAACGTGATGGGGCTGCCGGTAGCACGGCTATACAAAGAACTGGAGCGCCTGGTTCACGGACACGGCGCGTTGGTCGACGAGTAGGCGCAGAACACTGCGTAGCATGCGTTCGTCGATATTGGGTATCTTTTCCAACAACTGGTCTGCCTGTAAGGGCTGTTGGCTCAACAGAGCCAGTATCTGACTCCGCAAAGCGTCTTCGGAGACGGGTGCAGGTGAGTCTGTGTGGCAGTGGAGGCAATGGTCGCAGAGACCGCAGGGGTGCTGTGACTGCTCGCCGAAGTACTGCAGGAGGGTTATGCTGCGGCATTCGTCACTATCAAGATAGTGGAGCATGGCTTCGAGACGCTGGGCGGCTTGCTGCTTGATGAGGTTGTATTTGCTTTCAGTAAGGGGCAGCCGGTCCACGTTGACTCGGGGAGCGGTGAAGATGATTTGTGGCTTGGGGGACTTGGCTTTGTACTGGATGATTTTGAGGGCATCCATGTGGTGGAGCATGTTGATGACTTGCTCCTCGTCAAGGAACAGCCGGCGAGCCAGGGCCCGCTCCGAGATGGGCATGAAGTCGGTAAAAAGCCCCCCATACATTCGCAGCATGAGGGTAAGAAGATTGGCATAACGGGCCTCCTGAGATACTTGGAAACGGTAAACCTCGTCGCGGGAGATGGGCACATGGACGCGCGATTCGGCGTCGGTGCGGTCGGGCAGGGAGATAAGTCCTTCGCGTTCGAGGAAACGTGCGGCATTGAAGAACTCGACGACATTGAAGTTGTAGGTGGCGCAGAGGGCTTCGATGTCGAAGTCGAACTGGCAGTCCTCACCGGAGCCGATGGGGAGGCGGCAGTAGTTGCAGAGGGCTTTGTAGACATTGGAGATGAAGAGAGGTGTGGGGTAGGTGGAGTCGAAGTTGCGGTGAAGGTTTTCGATGTCGTTGTTGTCGTAGAGCATGACGGCGTAGGCTTTGTTGCCGTCGCGGCCGGCACGTCCGGCTTCTTGGAAATACGCCTCGACGGAGGAGGGAATGTCAAGATGGATGACAAAACGGACGTCGGGTTTGTCGATGCCCATGCCGAAGGCGTTGGTGGCTACAATGACTGGGGCGTCGCCTTTCATCCAACGTAGCTGAGCCATGTCGCGCTCCTTGGGGTCAAGGCCGGCATGGTAGTATGCTGTCGGGATTCCGCAACGGACAAGGTATTCCGCCACCTGTCGGGTGCGGCGACGGTTACGCACATAGATTATGCCGCTACCTCCAATGTGACGGGCAATGCGCAGCATTCGACCCTCTTTGTCGCTCTCATGAAAGGCCATGTAGGCAAGGTTGGGGCGGTAGAAACTGGCTTGGAACAGCTGGCTGCCCGGACGGAAGAGGAGCTGACGCTGAATGTCGGTGACAACGGCTGGGGTGGCTGTGGCTGTGAGGGCAATGATGGGCGCCTGT
>JAEEGL015670151.1_pt1 | contig 12342 bp, 7 predicted proteins | sample 9134231 | NCBI WGS metagenome assembly JAEEGL01 (sample SAMN16246548, study PRJNA631951) | gut metagenome | biome: gut microbiome; feature: rumen; material: fiber-attached | host: Bos | place: Iran: Karaj | collected 2018-10 | reverse complement strand
CTTCGCTCTTGATACCTATACCCGTATCGCTTACGGAGATCTTAAGGCTGAATATCTCTCCGTTGTAATCTCCGGTAACGGATATCCTTACATAGCCTTCGTTGGTATACTTGACCGCATTTGTGATCAGGTTGATGAGAACCTGTTCGATCTTGCCTTCGTCACCGATGAGTTTTGAAGGCATGCCGGGATCGACATCCAGAGATATCTTAAGTCTCTTTTCAGCAGCTCTCTTTTCAAGGAGATTTCCGCAGAGAGTAACAAGTTCGGTAACGGAATATTCCTTCTCTTCCACCTCGAAATTGCCGGATTCGATCTTGGAGAAATCAAGCACATCATTGATGAGATTAAGAAGCAGATGACCCGCCTTTTCAACATCCCTGGAATAACCCAAGACCACAAGATCCTTGGTCTCCCTGGAGATCATCTCATTCATACCGAGAATGGTATTGATGGGGGTTCTGATCTCATGGGACATGGATGACAGGAAGCTGCTCTTTGCATTGGAAGCATCCAGTGCACGCTTCTCGGCAATGGCAAGTTTCTGGTTTTTCTCCTCTATGGATGAGATATAATCGCTTTCCTTGGTGATGTCATAGAACTCCACAAGGTATCCGATGATCTTGGTACCTGTACCGAGGAAACGGTTCTTGCGAAGGTATTTCACCTCAGCCTTAAGAACCCTTCCGGAAACACGGATGGTCTTTCTCAATACCGCTTTTTTACCGGAATCATCCTTATCGATCAAAGAATCGAACTCATCCAGAAGGTTAGTCAGATTGCTCATTTCACCCGAAAGTTTCTTATCGATCTCCTGTTTTGCAAGACCGTCGAAATACTGGATGGCGATACTATTACATGCAAGATAACTTTTCCCGCTGTCGAAGACAATGTATGCGTACTCCTCCATCTTCTCCCAGGCTCTCATGACATTGAAGGACATGTCGTACATGTTGACCCTGTTGTAGATGGCCAGGATGATGAGTTCACTCACCAGATAGGTCACACAGTTCCATTCAAAATTGATCTTGAATATCCTGGCAAAAAGATAGACCATGACATTGGAGATCAGGAACAACGAATACAATACCGTGGTCTTATATGAGACTACGCGCCTTCTGATGAAGGCTGAGATACAAACGATAACACCCATAAGGATGTAACCGAAGAGCATGACGACATACCACTTGTGAAGAGGACCGTATTCCTTGACAAGTACTGTGTATCCGCCTGCGTCGGCGATATCTATGCTCTTGTAATAAATGGGAGAACGTCCGATGGTGAAGGTAAGACCTACTACTATGGACGAAAGAATGAACAGGAAAAGTCTGAAGAGTCTGGGAAGCTTGAACTTCGTGATATCGACACCGATCATCAGCACGAACAAAGGCATGTAACAGCATCCGAGATAGCAAACGTAGTTACTGAAAATTGCGGCTTCCACGGTTTTGGACACAGATACTCCAAGATAACCGCCATTTGCCAAAACAATGCCGGCCAGAAGAAGAACCGTGTAAACATTGGGCCTGAGGCCTAACTCTACCAGCAGCAGAATATTTACGATAGAGAAGATAAACGCCATCAGGTAAATGAAGACGACAATGTTCAAATTTTACTCTTCCCTCATAAAATCGACATACTCGGTTTCATTCATGGGTTTTGCATAATAGAATCCCTGAATGAAATCGCATCCCTGTGCTTCGAACCAGTCAGATATCTCCTTGCTCTCAACACCTTCCACAACGATGTGGGCTCCCATGCTCTTGATGAGTTTGATGGCCTCCTCAAGTATACGTCTCTTGCCGGGATCCGCAGCTTCGTCGGTAAGTGATTTATCAAGTTTGATGACCTTGTAGGGGAAAGACATGACCCTGTGAAGGTTCGAATAGCCTGAACCGTAATCGTCCAGTGAAAATCTGATGCCCTCTTCGGACATGGAATTCATGGTCTCGAGTACTTTCTCATATGCACCGTCGGATGCAGTCTCTGTTATCTCAAAATTGATCCACTCGGGATCTATATTATACTCCGTCATATAGCGCTTGATCTTGGCAGCCATATCGGACTGCATGCACTGTATGATGGACAGATTGACTTCGATATAGTCAACTCCCAGTTCGGAAGGATGATGCTCGGAAAGGAAACGGCATACATCACGCACTACGAAATCACCGATGTTAACGATCCTTCCGGTCCTCTCTGCAGCGGGGATGAAAACAGAGGGAGAAATGTATCCGTACTCTTCCGTCTTAAGTCTTATGAGAGCCTCGGCACATTTATATTTTTTCTCCTTCAGGGAATAGATGGGCTGATAGTACATCTTGAAACGGTTATGCTTCAGCGCATCCTCGATGATGTTATCGATGGAATTGAGGATAACGAATTCCCTGTCGAAGGATATCTCGGAATATGCAACGGGCTTCCAGGGCTCTATGAGATTCTGTATACGGTCGGCAAATGTGAGAAGCTCTTCCTTGTTGCCGATATCCTCGGGAACATTCACGGAACAGATACACATATCAAGCTGGAAATCAAATCCCGCTCCTGAGTAGCCTTCGGAATATCTCTTCCTGAGTTTTTCGATCTGCTTTTTGATAAGTTCCTTGTCATAACGGCCCTGTACGATATTCGCATAGAGTCCGCCTCTTAAGTAATAAGCATCGGAGGAAGAAAGAAGTCCTCTGTATCTTTCCTTCACAAGAGTATCACCCACAGAATGAAGGATACGTCTGTAAAGCCTTATATCCGTAAGATTTCTGACCTCCGCATCATTGGCGATCTTGATGAAGATGATGATGGCATTTCTCTTGCTTAAGATAAGGTTCTCAACATCATTCTCAAAGGGAATGTAGGATGAAAGTCCGGTCTCGATATCGATGGACTCGTCAGGCCTGAATACGAAGAATGCAAGCACCAGCATGGAAAGGGAAGCTCCGAACATGGCAGTCATCAGTTCGGGATACATATCCTGGATCATGATGGCAGCAACGTTTATGGGATATACCAGAAGCATCGCAATGAACTTCTCGGCACTGAGTCTTTTTCTGATGAAAAAGAGCTGGATAAGGCTGAAGATCAGGAAATAGAAACCGAAATAATCGTAGACCTGCATAAGGTCTCCGCGGACATATACAACTTTGTCACCGGATTCGATGTAGTAAAAGATCCTTCCTGTGAAGAAATTGGAGTATACGAATACAAGATATGCGATAAGGGGAACAAAATAGAAAAATCCTATCCGGAAGTCGGATTTTACCCTGCTCCAGCTTCCGCTCATTATTCCGTAGATACGAATGAGCATGGGCATCTGAACCGCTCTTAAGAAGCAGAAGATATAACCCATGATAAATTCAAACAATACCGCGTTACCGATATTTGAAATGCTGGAAAAAGGAAACGCTCTGAGAATATCAAAGATACAGCTGCAGATCATTACGATGGCAAGCTGGATAAAGGTTCTGTTCAGTCTGCCGCGATACATCCTTCGAAGGAGCATCGATACGATAATGGCGAGAAGCATAAAAATAGAACAGATATCGAAATAATTCACTCTGTTTATTATCTGCATATCAGGAAGGAATCCCCCTTTCTCCCCATTTGTCACAATTATATCAGTTTTTAGGGCTTTTGCCCACAAAAAAAACGAAAAACTGCAGGGTTTTGGCCCTGCAGTTTAGTTAAATTTGGTTAAATTTTAATTTTGCATCAATTATGCAAGATTGTCCCACTCGCTCTTGATCGCAAGATAAAGGATAACGGTGCTGATGATGGCACTTGCGATACCCCTAACTGCACTTCCGCTGAGGATGTTAAGAACAACATTGAATACAGCGGTTCCGCATACGATGTAGAAACCAATTTTCTTTTTCTTGAAAAGAAGCATTACAAGACCGGTGATAAGTGCGATCTCAGCGATGATGCTGAGGATCATAAGAACTACATACATGGGTCCGAGAATAAGTGCTCCGGCAATGCCTACGAAGCAAAGAACAAGAGCAATGATGTTAACGACAAAGCAGAACCAGAGCCAAAACTTACCAAATCCGTGCCACTCAAAATTTCCGGTTCCCTGAGCAGGCTGCTGCCCAAAGCTGTTCTGATCGTTCTGATTAAAATCCATGTTTTCCTCCTCCAACAATAAAAGATTAAAAAGATACGCTGACATTTTATCGCATTAAAGCAGAAAAATCAAGATGTTGCGGTAAGGTTATCATAGGGCAACTATATATGCTAAAACAAAATGTCCTTAAAACAGATGAGCTGTTTGTTACCGGCATAATCAAAGCTGTGATGGGCACCGCCGGCGCACCACTTCTCATATTCACAGTTCTCACAGTCTTTGCATCTTTCCGAGAGATGTTTTCTGAAGGTTTCGAATCTGTTATTCCATATATCCGTGAAGGACTCCTTCATGACGTTTCCGAATATGGTCTCGGGATTAGGCATGATATCAAGACATCCCGTAACGGATCCGTCCGCCCTGATACTTGCGGTAAACACTCCGGCATTACAGAGGAACATCCTCTTTCGAACATTTCCTTCAATATCCGTTCCCAGGAAATGGGAGCATCCGTATTCAACGGGGAATCCTGCTCTTCTTTTTTCGATGATAAAAGAGAAAAGCCTTCTCTGGTCTTCGGGAGTAAGGAGCATATCGGGATGATCAAGGGCACGTCCTATGGGTTCAATTCCGATAACTCTCCAGGAATCCACATCGATCTCATTTACAATGTCAAAAAGCCTGTCCAGCTCGACGATGTTCTTATGGTTTATTACCGTTGTGATCTGGATGGCATGGAATCCGCCCTCATCAATGAGGTTTTGGATACCTTCCATTGCTTTCCTGTATCCGCCCTTAAGGCCTCTTTGTGCATCATGGGTCTCCTCAAGACCGTCTATGCTGACGGAAATGGTAGCCATACCGCACTCTCTGAGTCTATGAGCATTTTCCTTCGTGATGAATGTTGCATTGGAAGTCATGCCCCAGCTGAATCCTTTATCGTGGATCATTCCGACGATATCGAAGAAATCTTTTCTGAGCATGGGTTCTCCGCCGGTAATGCAGATAAGGATACGGCTCTTATCAAAATTCGCATCCACTTCATCCAGGATCTGCGCATATTTTTCAAAGGAAAGACCCGAAGGGATACCGGGCTCACATCTTGAACCGCAGTGAAAGCATTTCTCATTGCAGCTTAATGTAAGCTCAAAAAAAAGATGCCTGAGGTCAGGCTTAGCATAAAGCCTTTCCCTGACCTCAGACCTCTTATCAAGAATTTCTTTTTTTACATCCACTGCTTCGGGTACTTCAGCGGAAAATTTTTTGAATTCTTCAAGAGTCATTAATTTTTCACCTTAATCATTCTCGGGTGGTCCGTACACGGGAGCAATGGGCTGTGAAAGATCATCAGCCTCTTCCACATCCGAATCCAGAGTCTTGTCATCGAAAGATTCGGGAGGTCCGTATACATCCTCAAGAGGAGCCTCGATGTCCTCGTCCCTGTACTCAAAATACTCGGGAGGTCCGTAAACAGTCTCCACGGGATCATCGATATCATCCTCAAAGTACTCGGGAGGTCCGTATACCTCATTCTGGGGTTCATCGACATCATCCTCAAAGTACTCGGGAGGTCCGTACACATCAGGCTCGGGCTCATCAATATCATAAGATTCGGGAGGTCCGTATACACCAGGAGAAGGCCCGCATCCCGCAAGTCCCACCATGGCACCTGCAAGTCCCACTGTTGTTGCAAATGTAAGCTTTGCTGTAGTTTTTTTCATATCATCACCTTAACCGGGATCCTCAAGTCCCTTTTCCCTGTAATCCGGATGTTCAAGAACTTCTTCAAACTCACTCCTCTGAAGAGGCTTGTTGAAGAAATATCCCTGTCCGTGGAAGCATCCGTATTTTCTGAGGAGTTTAATATGCTCCGGGATCTCAACGCCTTCGGCTATGGTACTCATTCCGAGTTCCTCTGCCATGGAGATTATATGCTTCATCATGACCATATCACGGTCACTGATATCGGCCTTGTTCAGGAAGCTCTTGTCGATCTTGATCTCGGAAAAGGGAATATCCTTGATCATGCTCATGGATGAATAACCCACACCGAAGTCATCCACAGATACCTCAAAACCTGCTTTTCTGAATCCGCTGACCACTTCGGAAAGTCTCTTCAGATCAGCTTCCGTGGTAGTCTCTGTGATCTCGATGACTATCAGGGAATGAGGTACGTTATACTTATCGACGATCTCTATTATATCATTTACAAAGTCGGGATTACTGAGATGCTTTCTGGAGAAGTTGGAAGATACTCTCACAGGATGCTTGCCTGCCTTCATCCATCCGGAAATATCCCTGCAGACGCACTCGAGTATGTAGTAATCCAGAGTACAGATCCTTCTGCTCCTCTCAAGAACGGGAATGAATTCGTCGGGCATTATTCGCTGTCCGCTCCTGTTCCATCTGCAGAGCGCTTCCGCACCGATGAGCTTATAATTTTCGAGATTTATCTTAGGCTGGTAATAAGCCTCAAATTCATTATTTCTGATAGCTGCTTTGAAGCATGATTCGATCAGTCTGGTCTTCTTCATAAGATCGATCATGGACTGGTCGTAATACTGAACGGGGCTGTTCTTGTCAGTCTTGGCCATCATCATCGAAGACTGTGCATAATCCATGCACTCGGATATATCAGTTTCCTTACCGGTACAGTTATATACTCCGCAGTATGCGCCAAGCTTTACTCTGTCAACGGCGCCGCCGCCGATGTCGAAATGAGTACCCTGAAGGATCTCCAGAGCCGCTTCAACCTTGCTGTCACGGATCAGGATACAGAAATTGTCTCCGCCCATCCTGCACAGACATTCGGGAGTCTCCAGCATATCGGAAACCATGCCGGTGAATCTAAGCATGACCTTGTCGGCCTTGGATCTGCCGAGAAGAGTGTTCAGTCCGGAAATATTCACCAGGTTGATGAATATAATGGAGTAATCTGCCATCTTCTCAAGCCTGTGAACCATGCCTATCATCTTGTTAAAATAAAAGGCATTATAATATCCGTGTTCCATCTCGTGGAACACGGCATAATCCATGTATTCCTTCATCCTGAGACGGCTCTTTACGGTTGAAAGGATCTGAAGGAAGCCCTTAACGAGCTCTCTCTCCTCTCCGTCCCATTCATAGCCGCCTACGGGATAAACAACAAGTTTTGCGATGGATCCCGTGGAGATCAGAAGACGGTTGATGATACAGTCGTCCTCATTGACGGATTCCGAACTGTAATACACGTTCTCCACAGAGGGGTCGTCCGTCATTTCAGAGTTCATGTCCATATACTCATAGAACACGATCCTTCCGATATGCAGGATCTGAACGATCTCACGCGAATATTCGCTGTCGCGGTCACTGTTATATACGACCACACCTGCTTCATCGCAAAAGAAATCATACAATTTTGCCTTTATAATGTCGGTTTCCATAAAATCTCCCGTATGTATTGATTTTATCATCAATACGGGTAAGGGTCAAAAGAATAAATCTTAATAGTTTCTTATTTTTCGCATCAAAAAAGTCTGTCTTTCGGCAGACTTTTTTGCAGTGCATTTCATTCACCTTCAGGGAAGTTCGATCTCCAGTGCGGTAACCTTTCTGCCGAGAAGTTCCTCACTTCTTGCATCAGGCTGCTGTCCGCCGACAAAGATTACTGCCTTGCCCTTAGGAGTTACAAACTTTCCGTCTGTATCGAAGAGACCGAAGGCTTCGGAAGGGAGGTGGACCGAAACCTTCTTAGTCTCTCCTGCTTTAAGTTCAGCTTTCTTAAATGCCTTGAGCTGATACTTAGGTGCATTCTCTACACCGTCAACCTTGACGTAAATCTGGACCGTTTCTCTTCCGTCGAACTTACCGGTATTGGTGATATCCATCTCAATATCGATTCCGTTATCGTCAAGAACGGTCTTATCTGCCTTTACATTTGAATACTCATATGAAGTATATGAAAGTCCGTATCCGAAGGGATAAAGAGCCTCTGTGGTCATGTATCTGTAGGTTCTGCCCTTCATGGAGTAATCGGTAAAATCGGGAAGCTCTGCTGCTGACTTGTAGAAGGTCACAGGAAGCTTTCCTTCGAAATTCCTGTCTCCGAATACGGTCTCCGCAATGGCCTTTCCGCCCATTGCACCGGGATACCAGCACTGAACGACGGCATTTATCTTCTCGTCATTGACCGCAAGGGCACTTCCCACAAGGAGGAGAAGGATCACGGGCTTTCCGCTTGCTACTGCGGTATCGAGAACTTCCTGCTGAAGTCCGGGAAGATTAAGATCGATCTTGTCACCGCTGGCAAATTCATTGCCCGCATCGCCCTCTTCGCCTTCGATGCCCGCATCAAGTCCCAGGGCAACGAAGATAACGTCGCTGTCTTCACATACGCTCTTTACTTCGGAGATCCTGTCATCGCCCTTTGAAAGGCCGCTGACTCTGTCCTTCACAAGATCGCATGCTTCGGAATATCTGAAGGTGACATCATCACCGAGATAATCCTCAAGTCCTTCGAGAACAGTTACATATCTGGAAGCGGTTCCCTCGTAGTTGCCCACAAGAGCACGTCTGGAATCCGCATTGGGTCCGATGACGCCGACGGTCTTTATCTTGCTCTTATCAAGAGGAAGGATGCCGTCATTTTTGAGAAGTACAAGACATTTTGCGGAGGTATTGAGATTGAGAGCCTTGTGCTCTTTTGAATCAACTTCCGCCATGGTGATGCCATCGAATGCGGTCTTCTCACCGTCGAACATACCGAGCTTCATTCTGGTGGTGAAGAGATTTACAAGAGCTTCATCGAGTCTCTCTTCCTTGACCTTGCCCTGTTCAACAGCATCCTTAAGGTATACAAAAAGGTCTCCACAGTTAAGGTCGCAGCCGTTGTTCATAGCAAGGCTTACGGACTCAACTTCATCGGAAGTTACCATGTGTCCGGTATGGAAATCCCTGATAGCCCAGCAGTCGGAAACAACATGTCCCTTGAATCCGTACTCGTCTCTTAAGATATCCTTGAGAAGAGTCTTGGATCCGCAGCAGGGCTCTCCGTTGGTACGGTTATAAGCACCCATAACGGTCTCTACGTCAGCCTCCTGAACGCAGGCCTTGAATGCGGGAAGATAGGTCTCGCGCATATCCTGGATGGAAGCTATCGCATTAAAGTGATGTCTCTCGGGCTCGGGTCCTGAGTGAACAGCAAAGTGCTTTGCACATGCTGCAGCTTTGAGATGGTTCTCATCATGTCCCTGAAGACCCTTGATGTATCTGACACCGAGTCTTGAGGTAAGATAAGGATCCTCACCGTAGGTCTCCTGTCCTCTTCCCCACCTGGGATCACGGAAGATATTTACGTTGGGAGCCCAGAAGGTAAGTCCCTTATAGATGTCTGTATCGGAAAACTTCTGCTGGATATTGAACTTTGCACGACCCTCTGTTGAAACTGCATCTCCCAGTTCCTCAAGAAGATCCTCATCGAAGGTTGCGGCAAGTCCGATAGCCTGAGGAAATACGGTAGCCGTACCTGCTCTTGCAACGCCGTGAAGAGCCTCGTTCCACCAGTCGTAGGCTTTGATGCCAAGGTGTTCGATTGCAGGAGCATGGTTGAGAGTCTGTGAGACTTTCTCCTCAAGAGTCATTTTGGAAACCAGTTCCTCAGCTCTTTTTCTGAATTCTTTAATCTTTGCTTCGTTTTTTACAAGATCCATTCTGTTCTCCTTACAAAAATGTTCGTCGCCCATAAAAAAACAAGATGCTCACATTGTTAGATTTATCGTATATTTTCTGCGTATCTTCTTCCTACGACTTATTGCTCAATAGTTGACACATTTTGCTTACTAGCGATTAATGATTTTTTGCTCAATTTAATTCAAATTTTGCTTTTCATTTTCATGAAAGAGAATTAAGATATATACAGCGAGATTGTTTTTTTGTTTTTGGAAAGGACAGATATGCTTCCCGTACTTGAACACGGCAGAGAGACCGTTAAATACGATGAAATACAGGGTGTACGCCTCTATCACAACGATGTTGCCGAGGACTACCCTCTTCACTGGCATACCGCAACCGAGATAATCGCTCCCACCGAGAATGATTACACGGTTGAAGTAGGTAAGGAAAAATATGTGATAAGCCCCGGTGACATTGCTGTCATCATGAGCGGAACACTTCACAGACTCTATGCTCCAAAAAACGGCAAGAGACTTATTCTGATGTTTGACTACAGCCTTATCGGAAATGTCTCATCCTTAAGCGGACTGCTCCACTCTCTCGGCGAATGCATCATAGTAAGAAAGAGCGAGAGCCCCGAGCTTTCCAAAAAACTCTGGGAGTATCTCGACCAGACCAGGGAAGAATACGAATCAAACAAGCTCTATGCAGGTGCTGCCATCTATTCACTCCTCATGAGATTCATGGTGGATGTGGGCAGAGACTGCATGGAAGAAAGAGTACCCCAGCTCGGAAAATCATCTTCCAAGAACCAGGAGTACATCGGACGTTTCATGGATGTATGCAATTATATCTCCGAGCACTGCACGGAAGATATCGATATGGATGCACTTGCCGAAATGGCGGGATTCTCAAGATTCCATTACGCAAGACTGTTCAAACAGTTTGCACATGTATCCTGTTATGAATATCTGACCCAGAAAAGGATCCTTCTTGCGGAGATGTATTTAAACCAGCCGGATCTTTCGATACTTGATGTGGCGCTGCAGTCCGGATTCAAATCCCTGTCCACTTTCAACAGGGTATTCAAATCCTACAAAAACTGCACTCCTTCGGAATACAGGAAGATGAACAGGCGTTACACTCCCAAGCCTGCTCTGGACCCTGACAGTCCTCTTCCCGATATCTCCGAGCCTTCCATTGACGAATGATCAGGCTCTGAAAAATCTGAAACCTGCAAGATCAAAACAGCTTCCGGGCATGAAGACGAATGAAACGTTCTTCATGCCTGTTGTTTTTTCAGTTTCAAATTCACGTTCGGTAACTTCATCACACTGTGGGAATTCGATAACGTTTCTGGATTCACCGTTATCATCGAAAAATCTTACGTGAATGGTATTGGTTCCCTTGGGAGCTCTTCCTCTTATGAGGATCTTATCTGTTCCTGCTTCACCGAAATCCATATCCGTGAAATTGATGGTCACGTTGTTTCCGATGCCTTCAACCGAATTTCCGTTAACGGTAAAATCGTCACCGTACATTTCATCGGCATCTGCTCCGTTAAGATACAGGAAAGCCCTCTCGGGTCTTGTAAAGGAAAATCCCTTAACGTGGATCTTATCATCAAATTCAAAGCACAGTGTGTGCACGCCCTTAAGAGGCTCTTTAAGGCTCCAGGTGTCCTCCTGATATACATTCCAGATCGAAGGCTTCTGATATACGAATTCGCCCAGGAGAATTCCGCCCTGAGAAGGAATTCCGTCATAGACTTTGAAATGATGAGCATCCGAATCAAGCGCAAATACAGGCATGGTAAATTCCGCAGATCCTAATTTGCCGAAATCCATATTCTCAAATCCGACAAGAGATCTCTCACCCCTTGCGGTTGCGTATCCCATTTCATTTCCCGCACCTATCTCACCTTCGGAATATGAATAAGAACTTCCGTAGACAAGATCGTAAGGATCGGTAAAGGCTTTGCCCACTCCGCTGACTGTAAATTCAAGTTCCGAGATCACACGGACGGAATCCGTTCCGGACTTCGACATGCATCTTAACCTGAACTCTCCGTCACCCTTTGCCATGATCAGGGCTTCATCACCGTCAGGAACTATCTCTGCGTAATTAACGGGTACTCCCTTATCGGATACAGCCTGATAAATGATCTCTTTATCAGTGGCATCTTCGGGCAGGATCACCACTTTGACCCTGACTTCTTTTTTATCTGCATTAAGACTGCGGTCATCCGCGATTATCTCAAGCTTTCTGACGGGAACTTCTTTTTTATTTCCGAGAAGTATGGGAAGATCCTTATCAGCCTCAAGGTATTCCTCTACGCCATCGTCAAAGGGCGAAGGATAGCATACATTTCCTCCCAGGGTATGATCCACAGCTTCACCGGTACATTCAACAACCAGGTTTCCATCCTTAAGGCCAAGGCCCGATGCGCCCACGACAACAGTTCCCGGCTTATCTCCGGGGGCGATTACGGCAAGCAGCTTTCCGTTAAAGAGTCTTCTGCTGTTTCCTTTATAGGGATCGGTATCGGTACTGTCACCGTTATCAAGGCCCACGAGCCTTCCGGGACCTGTCACATTTATATTGATTCGGTCTGCGGCATTCATTACGGGATT
>JAEEGL015066849.1_pt1 | contig 12342 bp, 13 predicted proteins | sample 9134231 | NCBI WGS metagenome assembly JAEEGL01 (sample SAMN16246548, study PRJNA631951) | gut metagenome | biome: gut microbiome; feature: rumen; material: fiber-attached | host: Bos | place: Iran: Karaj | collected 2018-10 | reverse complement strand
CCCCAATCCCCAATCCCCAATCCCCATCAATTTGAATTTATATTTTTTTAAATTTTTTGACATATTAAATAAAAAAATTAATTATCAAACTACTTTTTCAAAATATATACTCTAATGATATACTTTTTAAGGAAAAAAAACAACTACATAAGAAGAATATAAAATAATTTTTTAATAACAAAAATTTATAAATAGTATTTGTATCTGCTTTTAAAAATATGAAAAATAATCATCCTTAAGAGTCTTTTAACATCAATCTATTCTTAATTCTTTGGTTTAGCGAACAGTTATATATCTGTGACTGTAGAGTTTTCCCTTTTGAATGAAACAATATATAAATGACGAATAAAGGGAAAAATATTTGAAATTAAAGGAAATGATTTTGAAAGTATAACAACAAGAATAATTTTATATTATATCTTTATTCATCATCTCTTTTTGATTAGGTAAATTCTTGATGTTAATAATAATTTTCTATTTATAATATTTATATTAATTAATGATTATTTTATATAATTATGTTTTTTGGGTCAACTGTCATATTTGAATTTGGGAATCAAATTATGGAGAAGTGTTTCTTCTTTTGTTATCATTTTATTTTTTTTTTTAGTTTTTTTGAAATTGTTTTATTTAATTTTGATTTATTATTTAAATATTAATTTTTTTTGTTTAATTAATTTTCAATGAAAATATTTGGAATTAATGGAAATTTTGTTATGTATTTTTTGTTTTTTTCTTTTTGTATATATTTTAAATAATTAATATAAATTTTCATATAAATTCAGAATATTAAAATAATAAATTGACTTCATTTGTCTATATTTTCAATAAAGAAAAAAAAAATCTAAATCAAATATAAAAAAAAAATTTTAACGATATTCAAAAATTTTCAATTAAATAATAAACTTTCGAAGAAAAATCTAACAAAAATAAAAATTTGAAAAAGAAAAGCCGAATTGAAAATAAATCTTAATTAAATATATAAAATCTAAAAAATAAAAAATTTTTAAATAAAATTATAAACAAATGTATCAAACACAATATTATAATCAACCTTTAATAAATTATGGAAAAATAATTCCTTATCAAATAAATCAAAAAAATCAATTATATCAAAATATGAATACAAAAAATATATATAACACCTCAGTTCAAATAAATAAAAATTTACAATCAAATAAATTATCATCTCCAGAAACAAAATTAAACTTTGATTGTAATCAAAATATATTTTATTCAAAAATGAATAATTTAAAATTAAATAATCAAATGTCATTTGAAGATTTAAAAACTCAAGATTCAAGTTCTGAAAGTTTATTATCTTCAAATAGTAAATTATCTTTTAATAATTTTAATAATTATAATTTAAACAATAAAATTTTAACTTCTCCTTTTAATTTATGTTATAATGATTTTAATTATCATCAGAGAAATTTATCAATGAATAACTTAAATAATAATATTAATTTATTTTCTTTTAATAATAATTCAATTGAAAATTTAACTCGAGGTAATTTATTTTCTTGTAATGAAGATGAAAATTATGAAAATGAAATAAATAATAATTTAATTGAAGATAATATTATTCCTTTGAAAAAATCAGGAAAAAATTTTTATAATAAATTTAATTCTCCAACAGAAAATATAAACAATGCCACAAGTGAGAATACAACAATATTAACATTAAAAATAAAAATATCAAAAAATGATTATAGAATCTTTAATTTAAAGAAATATGATGATTTATTTATTTCATTACAAAAATTTTTTGATTTAAATAAAATTAACCAAGAATTAGTAAAACCAATTGTTGCAAAAGTTTTTGCAACTTTAAATAAAATATTTTGGTTATTAAATAGTAAAGTAGGAATATATGACCAAGAATATTTAAATTCATTATATAGATTATGGAAAAAAAATAAAGAAAAAATTCCTTTAAATAATCATTTAAATGATAATAATGATTTAAATAATAATTCTTTAGATAAATCTTCTGATTCAAATTCTTCTAAAAATAAAAAAGGTTTTTCTAATTCTTTTCAAGATGAAAATTCTATTGAAAATTCAAGAGAAGATACTTCAAGAAGCTTTTAAATACAATTTAAAACTAAAATAAACATGAAAAGAAATTTTATAGAATATAAATTATATAATTAATAATTTTAATATTAGAGTGAAACAATTAAATAACAATTATATATGTAAAATTTTTTATTTATATTGTTTTTTTTTTTTATTTTTATGTTTTTTTAATTTAAACCCTTTATATTTCTTTTTCATAATCTTCTTCATTTAAATAATTTAATATATTAAATTCTTTTTTAATTCTTTTTTCAGAAGTTTCTTCATTTAAAGTATCAAAAGATTGGTTGTTTTTATTAAATATTTTATGCTTACAATTTTTTTCTGAATTATTCTCACCCTCAATTTTTTTAGTAATATTATTAATTTTTAAAATCAATTTTTTACTCTCATTATTTTCATTTAAATTATCTTTAGAACATTTTTCTTCATTTAAATTATTTTCTTTCTTTATATTAATATCATTATTATTATAATCTTTATCTTTAAAAAAATTTTCAATTGCTGCTTCAATTTCTTTGAAACAATTTTTTAAATGATTTTGTTGTTCTTGACTTAAATTTTTATAGTTTCCCCATTTATAAGAAGCTTTGTTTAATTTTTTTATTATAATTTCATTTAAATCATTTGTAAAAGATTCTGATTGATAAGGACCAAAACAATATTGATTTTCACCAAAAATTAAATTAATTTGAAATTCATTAATTACTTTTCCTTCTTTTTCATTAAATTTTGGTAGAATTATTATTTTTGATGAAATTATTGTTTCATTTTCTTTTTTGTCTTGAAAATTATTTAATATATTATTTTTATTGTTTTCTTCATTTTGAGTGATTTTTTTATTATTTTCTTTCAAAAACTCTTTTTCTATTAAATTTCTTTTTTTACTTAATAATTCATTTTTTAGTTTATATAAATCTGATAATTTTATAAAAGTGTTTCCAATTATTGAAAATTCTTTTTTTATTAATAAAGCATATTTATCTATTTCAGTTTTAGAATCTAACATTTATTTAAAACTATATTTTTTGAAAATTCCATATTTAATGATAGTATATTTATAATATTTTTAAATATTGTCCTTTTAATTTTATAAAGCAATCTTTTTTTTCAATTGAAATTTTTTATTTAAAAATCCAAATTTTCAAAAATATGAATTAAAATAAATGATTTATTTAATTATTATTATTCATAAAAAAAATTAAAATAAAAAAATAAAAAAATAAATAAAAAATGGAATTCAATCATTATTATTAAATTATTTTTTCATTGATTCTCAAATGGATTTTCTATTAAAGAGTAATTGAATAAATCTAATTCAATAGAAAAAAAATATCAAATAAATAACTTAATAGTTCATGTTTAAACATAAAAAAGAAGAAAATTAAATGAGGAATAATTAAACAAACAAAAAAAAATATTAGAGAACAATAAAAAAATTAAAAGAAGAATAAAATTTTAATTTTTTTTTACAGAATTTATTAATTGAAAATACTACTCAAGGTATTCTAAATAATGAAAGTAATAATTATATTGAATAAGAATTTATTAAAAATAAAAGTGAAAATAATTAAAGTATTAAAAATAATAAATTTACTTTTTCACAAAAAAAAATAATAAAAGATTTACTTTTTATAAGATTAAATTAAAATATTAATTACATAAATATACTTTCATTTATAATTAATCTAAATAAATCTTCTAAATATCTATCAATAATAAGCTCAGAATTATCATCAACATCTTGAAAAATATTATTAGCTAATTGATCATAACTGTTTTCATTCTCATCATCTTCATCTTCATCTTCATCTTCATCTTCTTCTTCATCTTCATCAAACAAATGCTCAAAAGAATTGATTTTACTATAATAATTATTTGAATAATTATCTTTGAATTCATACATTTCATCTTTGATTTTATTTAATCTTTCCCTCAATGAAAAATATCCGTTATAATCAAGAGCTATTATTTTTTGAAATAATTTTGATATTTTTTTTTTAGATAAAGGAGATAATACTTCATTTACTCTATTAAAAGATTTTAATGCAAGAATTCTTTCTAAAGTTTTTTCCATGTATTTAAAATTTTTATTTTATTTTATAAAATTGTTTTTAGTCTAATAAAGATATGAATTTACTCGTCTGAAAAAAAGTCAAGGAATATATCTTTATAATAGAAATAAATTATTTTGTTCAAAAGATTTTTTTCTTTAATTTCATTATATTGTTCAAATCAATTTCCTTGACAAAAAAGAGAAATAAATGATAAAGATTATAAAAATTATATATATGAACTTTATCTATAAATAACAATATTATAAAAGAAAAAACCACAAGTGATATGATTTTAAGAATAAATTAAAAACAATGAACAGAAAATAAAATGAAATCTTTTCTTTAATAGTTTTTTATAATTATGAATAAGATAAGAATATATACTTAAAATGAAATATTATTAAAATATTCTTTTTCACTATATCTAAAAACTTTTTAAAAAATTATTTTAATATAAAAAAATAATTAAAAATTTAACATTAAAGTTCTAAATAAATAATAATAATGATATTATGAATTAGCATATTCAATTTGATTAAATTTTTCTTTTTTAATATTATTATTATTGTTTTCAACATTAATAGTTTTGAAATAAATTTTTTTATAATTTTCTTTATCAAAAACTTTAAACTTTACAGAAGAAGAATTTTCAGTACTTCTATCATCATTTTTTTTAATTTCTCTTTTAGGTCTTCCTCTTTTTTTTTTAATTTCATTATTACTAAAAGTATTATTTAAGAAATTATCATTAAAAAAATCTCTTTTTTTTTTTAAAAAAGGAACATTTTCATTAAAAAAAGGTTCAGCATTAGAATATTCTTTAATAAAATCATCTTTGAATATTTCATCTTCAAAATTAAAATTTCTCTCTATTGTTATTTTTGGTTTGAAACTATTATTATTATTGGTTTTATTATTCTTTACAAACAAAAGATTTTTTTTTGAATAATTCCCACTTGGATAAATTTTACTTTGTAAAGGTTGATAATTCTTATAAAAAATTCCTTGGTTTTTCTTTTCTAAGAAAGTGCTTTTAGGAATTGGAAATTCTGTTTTTAATAATTGAGAATTATTTTTATTATTTGAACTTATTTTTTCTATTTCTTTTGAAAGTAACCAATTTAAATTTGTTAATTGTTCTTGAGATAAAAAATTTAATATTTCATATATAGATTCTTTTGCTTCTAATTCATTTTTTGGTTCTATAAATATCATTTTTTTATGTTTAAGTTTTTTTATTGATTTTTTTTACTAATTTTTTTGCTGATATTATTTTCTAAAAATTTGTGTTTTTTACTTTAAGGAACAATTATTTAAATTATTTTAATTACACTTAAATAAAAAAATAAAAATAATTATACTAAATCTTTATTTTTCCGAAAAATATATTAATATTATTTTTTTTCTTAAATTAAAATAACTTTAGTAAATTTAATCTTTTCCTTAAATATAATATATTTATATTAAAAAATGGAAAACGAATTAAATAATAGTTTCTCAACTCAAGAAAATTCAATACACTCAAATTCATTTGAATGCAATTTTTCATTGAATTCAAAAATTTCAGAAGGAATAATTAAAATATTAAATAAACTAATAAAGAAAAATAAACATTTATTAAATTATCAAAAAGTAATATTAAAACAAGAAAAAAGTATTTTTAGTCAAAATCATATTCCTGAAATCTCATTAGAAAATTATTTAAATAGAATTAAAAAATATACTGAAATTGAAGATAATACTTTAATTATTTCGTTAATTTATATTGATCGTTTATTACAAGAAAGTAGTTTAATTTTAACTTCATATAATATTCATAGAATATTATTTACTTCTATTTTACTTGCTTTAAAATATAATGAAGATTTAATTTATGAATTTTATTACTATTCAAAAATTGCTGGTGTTAGTGTTGAAGAATTATCTCAATTAGAAAGCGAATTTTTACATTTAATTGATTTTAATCTTTTTGTAGAAAAAGATGAATTTAATACATATAAAGAATTTCTTATTAATTCAATTAAAGATTTTTAATATATCTTAATCAAATACATTCATTTTTGTTGTCTTTGACTTTTTTTATATTTGTATTTGGTAATTATATAACAATAATTTTACGAATATTTTATTTAATTAGTATAAATTATAATTATATGATTGTTCCGAACTTAAATAATTATTATATGAGCTAGATTATATATGATAATATAAATTAATATTATATATATGATATATATAAAAAATTTAAAAAAAATTTTTTTTTAATTATATAAAAAAGTTATACTAACAAGAATTATTTAGATTATAAATCTTTTATATCCAATTTAATAAAATATTTTAATAATTCTTTTTATAAACTCTCCTCAAAATCATCATTTCTTTTTCTTGAATGTTGATAAGATTTAATAACTCGATTATTCTCACTTGTATTAAAAGCATTATAATTCCTAATTAATTTGATTTTTCCGAAATTAATAACTTCACTATCTAAATTATTGTTTTCTAAAAGTTGTTCTTTAATAGTGAAAAAATTAACATAACCTAAAAAATGAAATTCTCCTAAATTATTGTTTCCTTTTCCATTAACTCTAACCTGATTATCTTCTAAAGTATAATTTAAATAAAATCTGTCTTCAATAGTTTTACCAAAATAAACAAAAAAACCATGATATTCTCCAGTCAACAAAGTTAAAATATTATTGAATAAATCATGATTAGGAATTAAAAGAACTTCAAATATATTTGCGTTACATAAATTTAAAATAAAATGTTCATTATCATTACTCATATATTTACTAGCATTTATACTAGGTTCATAATGAGAAAAATCAATATCATCTTTTTTAATAGGAATTTGAATAATATCTTTTTCTTTTTTTTGATTTAATAAATATGAAAATCTATAAGGCTTATTATGTTCTAATTCTGAGGAAATTGACCATGTTCCTTCTATTTCAACTTGGTCTTGCCCATATCTATATAATAAGTAACCTTCCATTACTATCTCATTTTCTTCTTCTATATTATTATTTTCTATTATTTTATTTTCTATATTATTCATATTTGGAGAATTTTTTATTGAATTTAAATCTTCTGATTCACTTATATTTGAAGTAAATGAATCATCTTCTTTAACTTTTTTTATCTGACGCAAACTTCTTGTGTTTATTTGGGTTTGTTTACTTTTTTGGTTTGCCTATTTTTATTTTATTTTTATTTGGGATTTTTACCTTTTTTTCTTCATTTAATGGTGCATTTTTATTTAAATTATTTTGCATTTTCTCTTTTAGTATAAAAATAAATTTATTATAAATTGATTTAATTAATTAATTAAATTATTAATTTTAGTCAATCCAATTTTAAATATTTTTTTTTGTTTTTGAAATAATTGAAAAACTTTTAATATTTATGTAATAGAAAAGAAAATATTTTAATTCTTATTTTAAATGTTTTATTTTATTCAATAATTAAATTTCATTTTCCTTGGACAACCGTAAATATATTATTTTCTTTATAAAAATTATTATACTGATTATATAAGTTCATCAAAAATAAAGTTAATAAAGTAATCAATTATTCAACTATTAATATATGAAGATCTAAAGAATAGAATTAATATATTTTAACTTTAAAAACCTTAAACTAGTTCAAAAATTTGATGATTTTGATAAAGAAAGTAAGATTTTAAAAACTTATTTTATAGATATAATCGTTATTCATATTTCAAATATTATATATGATTATAGAAAAAACTGTTATATTTCAAAATATAGGTAAATTTATTAAATAAGAAATTATCTGAAAAAAAAAGAAATAATGAAAACTTTCAGAATTGATTTAAAATAAAAAATATTTTTTATACATTATTAAATTTTTAGGGAATCAAAAGTTATTTATTAAGATTGATGAAAAAGAAAATAAAATTAATTATGAATGAAAATAGTAAAAAAATGATATTTTAAATTATAAATATTTTGTAATTAATTTTATTTAACAAATTATATTTTATTTTATATTTTGAAGTAAAATAATTATCAAATAAATGTTGTTTTTATAGAGGAATAATAATAAAATAAATGCTATCACAAACTCCATCTTCAAAAAAAGGAAAATTTAGATCTTTAATATTAGAAATATTAAGTACAAAAAAGAGCAATTCAAAAAGATCAAAAAGTTTAATTAAAGAAATTAGAAAATCTATAAATCAAGAATCTTTAATTATTCAATTAAGAGCTGAATTTAATCATTTGAAAAATTTAAATATAAATTATCTTAATTATTTATCAATAATAAAAAGACTGAAAGAATTATATTATACTAATAAAGAAGGAATCAAAAAATATTGTGATTTTATTAAAACAACATATAAAGATAAAATAGAAATAATAGATAATTTTGAAGAAAAAGTAAAAGAAAAAAGAGAAGATAAAAAATATATAATTTATACAAATGATAATATAATAAAAATAAAAAATGAAGAAGGAAAAATTTTCAACATTAAATTATTAGAAATGAATGAAAAAATAAGGTTAAATTCAGAAGAAATTGATAAACAAAAATTAAAAATAAATACTTTAGAAAATCAAATGATAGAAGAGAGAAATTTATTATTAAAAAATGAAGAAAATCAAATGAAAAAATATAAAACATTAAAATATAATTATGATATATTATCTCAATTGTGTAAAGAAAAAAAAGAAGAAATAGAAAATTTTAAAGAAACAAAACCAGTAGAATTAGAAAATAAAGAAATAAGAAATCAATTAATAAAAGAAGAAAATCAAAATATAAAATTAAATGAAGAAAAAATAAAAAATCAGAATTTATTGGAAGAAGTAAGAAATTTATCAATGAAAATATCTAAATTATCAACTTATAGTGAACTTTCAACAAGAAGATTTACAAAATACACTAAATCAACTACAAGATCTCCTTTTTCAATTAAAAAACTTTCTTTATTTAAATAAATTAAATATTCTTTAATTATAATTTTTTAATGAAAACTTTTGTTGGAAATATAATTTAATTTTATTAACTATACTATTAATTATATAAATTTTTATATTTAAAATGTATTTAAATAATGTGTCTTATAATTATTTTTCTTGTATTTAATTGTTTAATTGAAAATCAAAATTAAAAATAAAATTTTTTTAAAATTATTAATTTTATTTTTTCATTTCTACTAATTAATTGATTTTTGTATTCTTTTCTTTTTAAAATTTCATGATATATTTAAATATTAATTTTGTAATTAATAATTATTCTTTCACTTATTATAACATATTTTATAAAAAAATTAATTAAAAAAACTTTTATAAACATTTTAAATTAATTTTTATTATTTTCAAATAAATAATACTATTTAAATAAAGAATTAACTCCCAATCCACATTTTACATTCCCTAAATTTTTTTAATTTTTTTAAATTTTAAAAAAAATAACTCTTGTCATTTTTAACAACAATCATTAAATAAATTAAATCAATTCTTCATCATATCTTTCTTTTATTTCATAATAAAGAACAATAATAAAAGAAAAATATGAAGTTAAATAAAAAATATAAAATATAACCAATCCATATAATGAATACAAATCATCCATTCCTTTATATTTTTGGAATTGATTTTTATTCATATTTCCGCAACCTAGAAAATTCTCATATTTTTTAATTGATTTACTCCCCATTATTAATAATGTGATCTCAAGTATTACAAGAATAAAACCAACATTTAATTCATATTTAAACAAATTTTTATTTTTTGAAAGAAACTATTCTTTTATACATAACATAAAGAAATTACAAATGAAAATTATAAGTGTCATCCATTTAATTGCTGTTACAATTCCAATAAAAACTTTAGGATTTATAGGAAAAATTTCTGATAAAGTTTTATTCTTTTTCATTATATCGTTTTTTATTTCATTAGTATTTATCTGTAGCAATTTCTTTTCCAAAAGGATTTGAATCGTATGAATTACGAATATTTAAGTTGAAAAAGGCAAAAAAGGATAAACCAAGAATAAGATTAAGGATTGCAAGAACATATATACAATCATACATTTTTTTAATATTAATTTAAATAAAGATAATTAATATTTTGTATAAATTTAGATAAAAACATTATTAATTTAAAAATATTTTAATTTTCTCTTAATTAAGAATGGGCCCAATCCCCATTATCAATATATAAATATTGTCTCTAGTTAAGTTTTTAAATCAATTTTATTAAAAATATATATTATATTAATTTATAATTATTAATCAAGTATTTCATTTTTTTTTCAAGTATTTTTTTATTTATAATTGACAAATTTTTTGATAATTCAATAGAATTTTTTGTAATTGTGTCCATATTTTTTAACTTTTAGATTTTAGTTTTGGCATTTTTTTTTTTTTATTTTTTATTTTTTTATTGAATAACTGTTTATTTTTTTTAAATTTTTTTTTTTAAATTCTGTTTTTAAATATTTAAATATTAATAAAAGAAAATCAAATTTCAAACGTGGATTATAAAATAAAATTAAAAAATTAAGTAAATCTTATACTGAGAAAATTGTCTTTTTTTTAAATAATAAATATACTAAAGTTTTTAAAGATAAAGGATACTCAAATGTAATATAGACTAATGATGTGAATAAAATGATGATAGAAAAAGAACAAAATAATTTTGATTTTTCAAGAGATATAAAAAAATATGAGAAAAAACTTTTAACAAAACTATCAAATATTCAAAAAAAGAAATATGTTACTTTAAATATGGATAAAATAAATGTATTATTATCCAAAAGTAATAATGAAAATATTAAAATGATAATAACATAATATTAGAAAATATAGAAAATGAAAAAAAAGAAGAAAATATTAAAATTCCAAATAATATAATTAATAATATTAATTTAAATAATAATAATATAAATGAAAATAAAGAAGAAGTTCCTTATTCAACAGAAAGAATGAAAAAATTAAAAAGAAAAGAAAAAGATAAATGGGCTATTCAAGCAAAATTTGATCATGAATATTATTTAAAAGAAGTAAAAGAATAAAAAGAGAAAATTGAAGAACAAAGAAAAAAACAAAAAGAATTTTTCTAAAAACAAATAAAAGAAAAAAAAGAAAGAGAAGAAATGAAAAGAAAAGAAGAATTAGAATATTATAATCATAATAATTTTTTTGGTGAAGAAAATAAGATAAAAAATAATATAAAAAAGAATATGAATAATATAGAAAATAAAGATAGTGAAAGAGAAAAAAAACTTAAAAAAAAAACAAATAGAAAGAAATATAAAAAACATTTTGAAGATGAATTATTAAAATATAAAGAAGAAGAACAATTAAAAAAGCAAAAATTAAAAGAAAAATATATAGAAATAGAAAAAGAAAATAAAGCTTTAATGGAGAAAAAAAAAATTAGAAAGAATAAAAGAAAAAGAAAATAATATGAATAATATAAATAATATAAATTTTCTTCGTTTTGAATCAAATAATAAAAAATTAAAAATGAAAGAAATGGAAAAAAAAGAATAAATGGGAATTTGATTAAAAAACAAAAAAAAATAAAATGATTATGAATTATAGAAATGAATTAAATGAACTAATTAGTGAAAAAAAAAGAAAATTTATTAATTAATGAAAATAAAGAAAATGATAAAAAAGAAAGAGATATAAAATATTCTTTATATTTATTTTTTGATTTACTTAAATAATTGAATTATCTTTATTAAATGCTTTTATCTATTAATTTCACTTCATTATAATTTCATCTTTTTACTCCTTTTAATTTTTATTTTCTCTAAATGTTCAATTTCAATTATTTGAATTATTTAATATTTATAAGTTTTTTATTGAATAAAAATTTATTAAATTGTTAATTGTATTTTATATTAATATTAATAATATAAATATTCTATTTTTTAATTAAAACTTTGTTCTATCTCTTTTTCTTACTACTCTACAACCAAATTCACGAATAAAACAACAATTATATATCAAATTACTTCCAGATTCATTTCTACATTTTGAATAAAAATCATTTTTAATTTTTTGATTTTCTTCTATTGGAAATTGTTTTAAAATTTCTTTTATTATTTTTAAATTAAAAAAATGTCTCAATTCATTTCTTATATTATTTCTTTCTTCTATTTCTTTATTTTTTTCATCATCATCATTTGTTTTATTTTCATCTAAATCAATAATTTTATT
>JAEEGL014263182.1_pt1 | contig 12342 bp, 11 predicted proteins | sample 9134231 | NCBI WGS metagenome assembly JAEEGL01 (sample SAMN16246548, study PRJNA631951) | gut metagenome | biome: gut microbiome; feature: rumen; material: fiber-attached | host: Bos | place: Iran: Karaj | collected 2018-10 | reverse complement strand
TATTATTGAAAAAAAAAATAAGTGATGATTTATTTAAGGAAATAAATGATATTAATTTTGAATATGATGTTTATTATGTAGGTTTGAAGAGTATAACTTCTAGATTTAAGAGTGTTTATGAATTAAGAAAGTTTTTATCTAATAAGCAATATCCTGAAGATTTGATTGATAAGGCTATTGATAAACTAATATCTCAGGGATATTTAAATGATAGGATGTTTGCAAGGAGTTATATTAATAATCAGATTTCCATTACAAGTAATGGACCGATTAGAATAAAAAACGATCTTGAAAATAAAAAAATTGATTCTGATATAATTGATTCTGAAATAATTGCTTTTTCAGATGATATACAAATAGAAAAAATAGACAAAATAATTAATAAGATGATAAAAAGTAATCATAGTAGAGGTGGAATTGTATTAAGACAAAAGATAATAAATGACTTAAAATCTAAGGGTTATTGTTATGATTTAATATGTAGTGTTATTGATAATTATAATTTTAATTCGGATAGTTCTATTGCTAAGAAGGAATATGATAGATTGTATAAAAAATATAGTAGAAAATATGAGGGCGTAGAATTAGAAAAAAAAATCAAAGAAAAAATGTTTATGAAAGGTTTAATATATGAAGGTGAATAAAAAGACAAAATTCATTCTATTATTTTATATTGTAAGCATATGTTTAGTTTGTTTAACAAGCTTTAGTATGGAGGCGGATTATTTGTGGCATATTAAAGCAGGTGAATATATGTTTAAGAATGGTATTCTTAGAAATGATATATTTTCTTGGAGTATGAATGGTAAATATTGGATGTCACATGAGTGGTTATTTGAAATAATAGTATATTTTTTAAAAAGTGTTTTTGGAAAAGCTCATATGCTTATATATTGTCTTTCAAGTGTTTGTTTGTTAATGAGTATTTTATTTTTTACGAATAAAAAGAATATTTATAAGAATTTACGTTTTTCAATGCTTTGGCTAGTATTATTTATAATATGTATGTTTTTTGTTCAAGTAAGACCTCATATGCTTAGTTTTTCTTTTTTAGCAATTACAATTTTTTTGTTGTTTGATTTATATAATAATGAAGAATCAAAAAAGATATTCTTTTTACCACTAGTAAGTATATTATGGTCTAATATACATGGTGGTTCTAGTAATTTACCTTATATATTATGTTTGTTGTTTATTATTTGCGGTTTGTTTAACTTTAAATTTAGTAAAATAGAAGCAAAGAGGTTGGATAAGGTTCAAATAAAAAAATATCTTATAGTTATGGTTTTATGTATGATTTCTGTGTGTATTAATATACATGGATTTAAGATGTTTATTTATCCATACCAAAATATGATTAATAAAGATATGTTGTCAGTTATTGTTGAATGGAGAAGTACTTCTTTAAGTAATTTATCAGATTATATATATATATTGTTTGCTCTATTTATAATAATTATAATGCTTTTTAGTAAAAAGAGAATTTCTTTAATTGATTTTGTTTTACTTGGATTTTTTGGCTTTTTAGGAATGAAAAGTGTAAGGTTTTGGTTCTACACTTATATTGTTATGTCATATGTTATATTTAATTATGTAAATGAAGATAGTAATGAAGATAGATTGTTAGATGTTGGTATGATAGTTTTTTCTATCATATATCTATTTGCATTTTCTATAAATGTACATAATATGTTTCCAAAGAATTATTCTTTTAAATTAGATAGTAAGGATGTTAACTATATTAAAAGTGTTAAACCTAAAAGATTATTTAATGCATATAATTATGGTGGGGATTTAGTCTATAATGATATAAAAGTATTTATTGATGGTAGGGCAGATTTATATAGTAGTAGTGATGTGTTTAAGGATTTTATTGGTATTTATTATTTTGAGGGTGATTATTACAGTTTAATGTGTAAGTATAGTTTTGATTATTATTTGGTAGAAAAGAATAGCAGTCTCGATTATTATCTAAGATATAATGATCAATTTAAATTGATATATATGAATGGTGATGTCAAAATGTATGAAAAAAAGAACTAAATAATTAGTTCTTTTTTTTATGATGCGCTTTTTGCATTTTCGATTAACTTGTTCATATATTCATTATATGCTTTTTTTAGTTTTGTATCATTCCATGTTATTTTGCTATCATTTCTAATTTCCATTAGTGTTTCATAGTATATAGCTTTATTTGATTCAGTTTTTTCATTTTTTATTTTTTCTTTTATATCATCTTTAACATCATCAAGTTTTGGTTTGTCTTTTTCACCTGTTTTTAAAATAACATGATATCCATATTCAGTTTTTACTGGTTCCTTTGTATATTCTTTTACTTTTAAATCCTTAACTGCATCAGCAAAAGATTTTGTCATATCAGATGGTTGGAAATATCCAAGATCTCCTCCATTTGTTGCTGTTGCTTCATCATCTGATGATTTTTTTGCTAATTTAGCAAAGTCTTCACCTTTATCTAATTTTTTAATAATATCTTGAGCTTCTTTTTCAGCTTTCTTTTCAGCTTTTTCTTTTTCTTTGTCTGTTGCATTGTTTTTAACATCTACTGATACTAAAATATGGCTTGCTTTGATTTCACCAGTAATGTTTTTATCAAAGTAGTCTTTTATTTCGTCGTCTGTTATGTTTTTTAGTATATATTCTTCAACTGCTTTATTTCTTCTGTAGTCTAATCTCAACTTATCTTTAAGTTCATCTTCAGATTCTACACCAAAATATTGTTTAATAATACTTTTGTATGTTTCTTCATTTTCCCCATAATATGATTTTATTTGTTCAATTTGTTTGTTGATTGATTCGTCTTCTTCTTTAGAATCTTTATCTTTAAACATTTTATCGAATATTTCTTTATCTATCATATCGATTAGAGTACTTATATTACTTTCCTTTATTTTTTCATAATATTCCGTAGCACTTATTTTTCCTTCTTTAGTAGATACTGCAACTTTAGAACCATTTTTTACTTCAATATCTTTTCCGCATCCTGTTGTTATAATTGATAATAAAAGTAAAATACAAATACTTGTTAATATACCTTTCTTTTTCATTGTTAACCTCCCATTCATATTAAATAATAACAAATATTTCTTTTAAGTGCAATAAATTAGGTATATATATGAACAATTTCTCTCTTTTACCATAAAATATTTTGAAAGATAAAAAAGGAGGAATTTATTATATGACAAACTGTGGGTCATCATCTGCTGCTATTGTTTTGGTTTTATTTATACTTTTAATCATTATTTTAGGTTCAGCAATATAAAAAAATATCAGGTTTTTCCTGATATTTTAATTTAGTTTTTTAAATATTAAATCTAAATCTTCAAGTAGATCTTTATTATAATTGTAATCAATATTGTCATTTTCATATCTTGGTATTAAATGGATGTGAAAATGTTTTATTTCTTGACCCAATTCATTGTTTTGGCCAATTGTTAATCCTTTACAGTTTAATTTCTCTTTTAACAATGGATATAATTCTTTTTTTATTATGTTAAAACTATGATTTATTATCTCATCATTCATATCATTTATATCAACTAAATGATCTTTTGGCAGTACCAATAGGTGTCCGTTTGAAATGGGATTAATATTCATTATTACTTTTATTATTTCATCCTCATAAATTGTTTTTGAAGGTATTTCACCCTTTATTATTTTACAAAAAATACAATTATCCATATTATTCCTCCTCATTTAGATATTTATATTTAATTTTATTATCTTTTAAGATTTGTGAATCATTTTTACTTATAACATCTTTTATTATTTGTTCTTTGTTATTATTATTTATAAATTCTTCTGTGATATTTGTTATTTCTATAACGTTAGTAGTATCTGTTTTATTAATTAAAACAAATTTATAATATTTTGGTGTGATATTGTTTTTAGTATTTAATTCAATATTTTTAGATATTTCATTTATTATATTTTCTACTTTAAAATCAGTTGTTATTTCTTTCTCTAGATAATAATATTTTAATGATAATAGATTTTTTTCATTAATTATTTCGTCTTTTACATTATTTGTGTATTTATCTAATGTTGTTATAGCATGTGATTTATAATTTGTATTTGTTTTTTTCAATATTTCTTCTTCATTTTTCTTATTAAGATATGTTAATAAACTATTTCCTTCTATATAATCTTTTTTGTATGTATCTTTTATACTTTTATTTTTATATGTAATATTAAAGGATAGATGTTTATTTTTTTTTGATGTAACCTTTGCAGTGAATATTCTGTTTTTATAATCAATCTTTTCAATTGAGATATCTTCTTTTATTTGGCTATATTTTTCATTTATATAATTGTTTATCTTATTAGTTGCCTTTGGTAAAAATATTTTTCCGCCTTTTTCATTTACTATTATTAGTCCGAACGCAACAATAACTATCAGTGTAAAAATTGCTCTTCCATATATTAAACTGTTTTTACTCATATCTATCACCAGTTTTAATTTTACTATATTACTAATTAAACTGCAAATTTATTAATCTTTTTTTTATTAAAAAATCTATTGTTTTGATTAAAAAAGTATGTTATATTTATAAGTAGATTAAAGTAGAGTATTGGGTGGTGTTTTTGATGTCAATGAAGATACTAAAAGGAAACGTTAAATATAAGGATAGAAATGATATAACATGTACGTATGGTACAGTTGATGACGGTACTGCATATTATTTTATGGATAGTACTGATACAAAGAAGTTTTCAAATGGTGGTAGAATTGCGACTACATTATTAGTCGAGGCAATTGACCAAATGGTAAAAACTTCTAATATAGGTGTTATTGGCGCTGAAGGTAATGTTATTATTCCTTTTGAAAATAAGTCAATTAGACCTGTAAATGATAATGTTCTTATTGTTGAAAATTCGACTCCAGTTAGTGAAAGTGTAATTGAGTCAATTAATTTAAAAAACGATCCACTATCTGCAACTAAGTTAGTTTCTACAACTGCTACTATAAAAGAAAAATTAAATCAACAAATGGGTGCTGATGGAAAATATTTATTTAATGATCAATTTTCTGAAGCAACTCTTAGTGATATTGATGGTAATAATTTAGTTAATAATGAAAGATATAGTTTTATTGCTCAAGCAAATGACAAGTTATATATGAGTAAAAATGTTGCTGATTCTGTAATTAATGAATTTTCTTTAATGCCATCTGAAATTCAAAATAATGTTGTAACAGCAAGTGCTAGTCAAGCAATTGATATTAGCGCTTCTACAATAGATCAAAATGTTGTTGAGAATGCAATAGACAATGCTTCTACTACAATATCTAATTCAGGTGAACTAGGATTAGCTGGAGCTATTGATGCATTAGCTTCAAATGGAACTGCCGTTGCTGGTACTGATAACAGTGCTGATGGAATAAGTGTTCCACCTGTTGTATCAGAAGATGCTATAGATGCAGTTGCTGGTAATGCAAATGCAGTAGGAACTGAATCTTCAGCTACAGATGGATTGACATCTGATGTTACTGCTCCAGTGGAGGCAGTTGCTTCTACTGATGTAATGGCTACTGATGCCGTTACAGCAAATACAGTAGCTAGTCATGTAGAAGCAGCGACAACTGCTGTTGCGGGTACTGCATCAGCTGTTGAAGGAACGGCTCCTAATGTTGAGGTTCCAGTAGATGCTGCAGCAACTGCTGTAGAAGGTACAGCATTAGCTGTTGAAGGAATGACTCCTAGTGTAGGGGTTTCAGTAGATGCAGCAGCAACTGCTGTAGAAGGTACAGCATCAGCTGTTGAAGGAATGACTCCTAATGTTGAAATACCTGCAGAAGCAGTAGCAACTGCTGTTGAAGGTGTAGCTCCAGAAGAAATGGCTACTGATGTGTCAGATGAAACAACAAATGATATTTCATCTTCAATTGATGATGTGGCTGATCAGACTGATGAGGTTACTGATGAAAAAAGTGATTTTGTAGAAGAGACAGTTGATAGTGAATCAAGTGATGCTGAACCTGTTGAAGAGGCAGCACCTGATAGTTTGACTGATATCTTTGGAGATGATAGCTCTCAAGATATTTCTGCAGAAGGAACTGAAGATGTTCCTGATACAAATTCTGAGATAGAAGAGTCTAATAGAGTAGATACAGATAGTTTTGCACCAGAGACAGATACAAATGAAGGTGTAAATGATAATATTACAGAGGAAAATAGTGAGGAATTAACTTCCGAATTAGCTGAAACAAAAACAACAAACTTTGATGATAATGTTTCTGCAAATGAAGATATATATAGTGAACAATCATTAAGTGATACTAATTTGGATAATGTATTTGCAAAGGATAATTATGATGTCTTCTCAAGTACAAATGTACAGACAGATAAGCTAGTAGATGGTGACGATTATTATTCAGATTATTCAGGATTCGATATGTCAATGGGTTCATATGGACAACCTGATACAATTATGACTGATGTAGCTAAATCAATGAGTGAGTTGATAAGTCAAAATAGAGCTCAAAAGAATTTGCTAGGTCAATGTAAAGGTAAAATTGATAACTATGAAGCGCAGTTAAGAGTTGCTTCAGAGAGATATAATGAACAAGTTAAGCAAAATGAAGTTTTAAGTGGTAAGTTAAGAGAATTGAGTTCTAATTCTGGAAGGCTTGAAGCAAGGGCTCAATTACTAGATCAAAAAGTACACGAATTAACTAGAGTATTAACTGCACAGGAAAAAGAATTGAATGAATTAAGACCACAATTAAAAGGTAAACAAGATTTAGTTCAATTACTTGCAGATGCAAGAGCTTTATTAGGAACAAATGATTCTTATGGTTATTCTGAAGATACATACTATAGAGGTGGAAGAGCTGCTTAATAATTGATAATAAATAATCAACAACAATTGTTGATTATTTTTTTTGGAAAAAATTAATTTTTATGGTAAAATATTCTTGTTCTTAGGGGTGTTAATATAATTATTATGTTTAATTTTAAATAATATAATATTTAGGGGTGATTATATGAATCGTGAAGATTTTCCAATGTTAGATTCAGATATTGTTTATTTTGATAATGGAGCAACAACTTTAAAGCCAAAATGTGTTGTTGAAAGTATGGATAGATATTATTTAAATCATACATCTAATATACATCGTGGTGACTATGAATCTGCTATGATTACTAATAAGCTTTATGATGATACTAGAACAATAGTAGGTAATTTTATAAATGCTGATTCTGGTTGTTGTATTTTTACTAGTGGTGCAACTATGTCTTTAAATATGGTTGTATTTGGATTTATGAAAAAACATTTGAAATCTGGTGATGAAATACTACTTAATAAATCAGAGCATGCTTCTAATGTACTTCCTTGGATTAAGTTGTGTGAAGAAATTGGTACTAAGATAAAGTATGTTCCTTTAAATGATGATTATTCACTTGGTTATGAAAATATAAAAAATAGTATTACTGATAAAACGAGAGTAATTAGTCTGTCTCATGTAAGTAATGTAATTGGTGATGTAAGAGATATAGGTAGGATTGGAGCTTTATGCAAAGAAAATAATATATTGTTCAATGTTGATGGATCTCAAAGTGTTCCTCATATTAAGATTGATTTTCAAAAATCTAATATTGATTTTTTGAGTTTTTCAGCTCATAAAATGTGTGGCCCTACGGGTGTTGGTGTTCTTGTTGGAAGAAAGGAACTTTTAGAGGAAATGGATCCATTAGTTTATGGTGGTGGAATGAATAATTATTTTGAAGATGATAATAGTTATGAATTAAAATCTGTTCCTACAAGATTTGAAGCAGGAACTCCTCCGATTGCTGAAGTTATAGGAATGGGTGAAGCTATAAAATATCTTGAAAAAATTGGTATGACTAAAATTCATAATTATGAACTAGAATTAAAAAAATATTTTATTGAAAAGGTTAAGGATATTCCTAATTTAATCATATATAATAAGAATTCTGATAGTGGAATAGTATCTTTTAATATAGATGGTGTTTTTGCACAGGATACAGCAATATATTTAAATCATTATAAGATATATGTTAGAGCTGGTAATCATTGTACTAAGATGTTGAAAGATGATTTAAAAATTAATAATACTGTAAGAGTAAGTTTTTATTTTTATAATAATTACTCAGATGTTGATAAATTAGTAGATGCTTTAAAAAATAGTAAGGATATATTTAATATAGTGTTATAGGTGATAAAATGGATGATAATTTAAGAAGAGAGATAATATTGGAGAATTATCAAGATCCTTGTAATAGAGGTCTTAAGAATGAGACGGATTATTACAAGATTAATACACGAAGTGAAAGTTGTATTGATAATCTTGATTTTGAAATTAAATTTTTAAATAATTCAATAGAGGATATAAGGTTTGATGGTGAGGCGTGTGCTATAAGTACATCTGCTGCTTCAATTCTTATTAAGGAATTATTAGGAAAGAATATTGATGATGCGATTGAAATATTAAGTAATTATAAAAATATGATAAATGAACAAGAGTATGATGTTGATAAATTAGGTGAATTGGTTGTTTATGATGAAATATATAAACAACCAAATAGAAAAAACTGTGCTTTGCTTCCTGGACTTGCAATTGATAATTTAATAAATAGATTAAACGATGAAAAGAAATAATAATTTAGGAACTTGATTTTTTAGTAATATATTTAATTATAATTAAAGAAATTCATTAATGAATTTCTTTTTTTTGTTTTTTTTAATGGTTTAAATCATAAAAAGGGTTGTTTGATTATTATATTATCTTTATCTATTATATGTTTTCGAAGGGAGGTGATTTATGTTAAATCAAATTGTACTTGTTGGAAGATTAACTAGAGATATAGCAGTTAATAAGTCTAATAATGGAACAAAGGTTGCTACATTGGGTTTAGCAATACCAAGAAGTTTTAAAAATAGTGAAGGGATGTATGATACAGATTTTATTGATTGTGTTCTTTTTGATAGTATTGCAGAAAATACTAGTGAATATTGTAAAAAAGGAGATATAGTTGGAGTAAAAGGGAGAATACAATCAAGAGTGATTGAGGAAGATGATAAAAAAGAAACTGTTATGGAAATAATTGCCGAGAAGGTTACTTTTTTATCAAGTCATAGTAGTGAGAGTAAATAGTTAAACAACTGACTTTTGTCAGTTGTTTTTATGATATAATTATTATGAATTGTTAGTAGTTTGATATAGTATATATGAAAAGTGGTGTAAAAATGAAACTGAGTAAAGAACAAAAATTTGATATAGTTTATTATTTTGTGATAAGTTTTTTTACTCTTTTTTCTGTATTAAATGCTCAATTAGGTGATATTGATGAATTGTGGAACTTTATTGAAGCTAGAAATATTTCATTAGGATTGTTTCCATATAGAGATTTTAATATTGTTGCTACTCCATTAAGTATGTTTGTTAACAGTATAGCGTTATTAATAAAACCAACTTAATTATCTTTTAGAATACTGTATTTTATTTATTATCTTATTATTTTTTGTCTTTTAGATAAAATTATGAAATTATTAAAGATAAAGATGTTTTTTAAATATTCATCAATTTTCATTATCACGTGTCTATTGTTGTTTAAATGTTATTTAGATTATAACTTTATTCAGCTTATTCTAATTTTATTATTAATATATTTATCTTTAAAAAATATTAATTATAAAGATAAAAAATTAAATGTTTTAATACCTGTAATTGCTGGTTTTACAATAATTAATAAACAAAGTACTGGTGTAATTGTTTGTATTGTAACTTTATTGTTAATGTTTTTAAATGATAAGAAAAATTGGAAATTTATACTAAGAGAAATTGGTCTTATGTTAATACCAATTGTTTTGTTTCTAATCTATTTATTACTATCAAATTCTTTAGTTTATTTCTATGATTTGTCTATTCTAGGTATGGCAACATTTTCTAACAAATTAATTATTCCTTTTTGTGCAATAGTATTAATAATTGGTTATATTTTAATGACTATATTATTAATTATGTATAAAGAGAGGGAATTAACTATTATTTATTGGTATGCTATTGCAGGCCTGTTTGTAGTTGTCCCAATATTGGATATTATTCATTCTACCTTAGCTTTAGTTATATTATTGGTATTTATGACTTATATTCTTGATAAAAAGATTGGCAATTTATTTGATAGTTATGGTTTGCTACTAACTATTGTGATTATGATTATGATATCAGGGGTTAATAATGTTTATTCATTTTTTAATTCATATAGGATTCAATCAGGTATCTATAAGAATATTCCTGATACTTTACAATTAAGTGGAAATATTGAAAATGTTAGTCAGTTTATTTTAAGAGAGTCAAAAGAACATGATGTTTACATAGCTGATTTTACTTCTCCTTTATATAATTTAAATATAAATAGATATACTAAGTACTTTGATTTATTTATGAATGGTAATTTTGGTGTTAGTGGAGAAAAGGAACTATATAATATAATTGATAAGAAAAATCAGATTATTCTGATTGATAGTGGAGGAAGTAATTGGCAATGTCCAAAAAGAATAATAAATTATGTTAAAAAGAATTATAATAAATGTGGAAAGATAGACCAGTTTGATGTGTATTGTAATTGATTTTTAAAAGTAATAGCAATTAATAAAAGAAGTATAATTATTATGCTTCTTTTATATTTACTTTATTGTTTTTTTATATATATTCTTGTATAATTTAGTTAAAGATAGGTGATATTATGAATGTTGAAGTGAGAGATTATCAAGCAGCAGATTTAGAGAGAGTAAATGAGATTATAGGTGAATCTTTTGGTGGAGTTAAAGGTGAAGCAAAGGATGAATGTTTTCGTGAAATTGTTTCTTTAAATGATGGTGAGGTTTCTGGATATTTATTACTTACTAAGGTACTTAATCCTGTTAGAAATAAATATTATTGTTTAGTTGATTATGTATGTGTTGCATCTAAATTTAGAGGAAGTGGTGCTAGCGATAAGTTAATTGAATATGCTACGGTTGCTGCAAAAGAAATGGGAGCAAGTTATTTACAGCTTACATGTGCTCCATTTAGAGTTAGCGCTCATAAACTATATGAAAGATGTGGTTTTGAAAAAAGGGAAACTGATGTTTATAGAAAGGTGTTAGTATGATATTAGATATTATAAATAAAAAGAGATTAGGAAAGGCTTTATCTTATAAAGAGTTAGATGAAATTTTTAATGGTTATTTATCAGGAGATGTTACTGATTATCAAATGAGTGCATTATTGATGGCTATTTGTATAAATGGTATGACAGATGAAGAGGTTTTTGCATTAACTAAGATTTTTATTGATAGTGGAGATGTTCTTGATTTTAGTGATTTACCTGGTATTAAGGTTGATAAACATTCTACTGGTGGAATAGGAGATAAAACTACTTTAGTAATAGTTCCTGTTGTTGCCGCTTGTGGTGGGACTGTTATTAAAATGAGTGGAAGAGGACTTGGATATACTGGAGGTACAATTGATAAGTTAGAGAGTATCCCTGGATATAAAATTGATTTGACAGATGAAGAGATTGAAAAACAGGTTCATGATATTGGTTTTGTAATTACAGGACAAACTGCTGATCTTGTTCCAATGGATAAAGCTGTATATGCTTTACGTGATGTTACTTCAACTGTTTCTTCAATACCATTAATAGCTTCATCAATTATGAGTAAGAAAATTGCAGGTGGGGCTGATAAAATATTGATTGATATAAAAGTTGGGAATGGAGCGTTATTAACAAACAGGGATGATGCTCATAAACTTAGTAGGTTGATGAAGGAAATTGGAAAATTCTATAATAGAGAGGTTCGAACAATAATAAGTGATATGAATTCTCCTCTAGGTAAATGTGTTGGAAATGCATTGGAGGTTCAAGAAGCAATTGATGTTTTAAAGGGAAAAGAAAAAGATACACCTTTTTATGATTTGTGTGTTGAATTAGCTAGTGATATGGTTAGTATGTCTTTAGAGATAGAAGTATCAGAGGCAAAGAAAATGGTTGTTAAGTCATTGAGTGATAAAACAGCATATAATAAGTTTTTAGAACTTGTAAAGCATCAAAAAGGAAATATTGATGGATTAAAAATAAGTGATAAAATATATAAATTAAAGTCTAATGTTAATGGTACTATAGAGAAAATAAATGCGTTAAATGTTGGAAAACTTGCATTTAATTTAGGTGCTGCAAAGATGAATATCGATGATAGGATTGATTATGGTGTAGGAGTTAAGCTAAATAAGTTTATTGGTGACAAGGTAAAAAAAGGAGATGTCCTTGCATTTATATACTATAATAAAAAGCTTCCTGATATTAAAATTGACGATAT
>JAEEGL013358415.1_pt1 | contig 12342 bp, 13 predicted proteins | sample 9134231 | NCBI WGS metagenome assembly JAEEGL01 (sample SAMN16246548, study PRJNA631951) | gut metagenome | biome: gut microbiome; feature: rumen; material: fiber-attached | host: Bos | place: Iran: Karaj | collected 2018-10 | reverse complement strand
TGCCGCGACTGCCTCCGGAAAGAGAAGGAAGAGGAGAGCGGCGCGCCGTATGAACCGTAAGGCGGAAAAGCAGGAGAGCAGGGAGGAGGCCGGGCGGCGCGGCAGCGTCGTGGAATTTGCACGCCGGGTGACCAGCCTCGGCGAAAAGGCCGGGAAAAGGGACGCGGCCGATCTCAGAAGACGGTTTCAGTCCTATCTGCGCCTGTGCGAGGAATACGGCGTAAAGGTCGGGAATATGGCCGCTTATGCGGCGATGGGGACCGATCACGTCACCGTGGAAAGGATCCTTGCGGAAAGCGGTGAAGACGATCCTCTCAGAAAGCTCCTCTCCGCAGTCAAGAGGTACTGCGGCCTTTACCGGGAGACGCTTCTGGAGGAGGGCGGCGTCAGGGAAAGCACGGGGCTTTTCTGGCAGAAGACCTTCGACGGCGTCCGGGACAAGGAAGCCGGCGCGTTTTCCGAAAGACAGCCGGAGGAAAGAGAGGAAACGCCGGAGGAGCTCCGGGAAAAGTACCGCGGCCTGTTCCTGGATTAGAATGACGGCGTTCGGGATAAAGATCGGAGCGTGAAACGGAGCGCGATGCTTCTTTGAGCCGGAGGGACGGCCGGCGCGAGGCGAAAACGGATGACGGTGCACACTGACGGCGATGAAAAGAGAGAAGAACAGGCGAAGAAAGAACGGGAGATCCTTCTCCTGACCGATCGGAGCGGCGGGGATCCGCCCATGCTCCGCGATGCGCTGACGCTGATCCGCGCTTACGCCGGAGAATACGGGAGAACGGAGGAAGGAGCGGACGGGAAGGGCTTTGCGCTTTCCGCCGCAGACGGCGTCCGGAAAAGGGCCGCGGCGCGGCTTCTCGAAACGGGAGATCCCGCGGCGAAAACGGTCTACTACAAGGCGCTTCATTTTCTGGCCCCTTACGATTTCGACGCCTACTGCCTGTTCCTGGAAAAGGACCGGGAGGTCGAAAGGCAGTTTTACCTGCCGCGGAGAAAAAAACTGAAAAGAGTGGCCGACGCGCTCGGAAGGCTTGCACGGGGAGAGACCGAGCTTCTGGCGGTCTCCATGCCACCGGGCGTCGGCAAAACGACGCTTGCGGTCTTCTTTCTCACCTGGCTCGCCGGGAAAGAACCGGAAAAGCAGATCCTCGGCGTTTCCCACAGCGCGGAATTCCTACGCGGGATCTATGACGAATGTCTGCGCATCCTCTCGCCGGAGGGCGAATACGCCTGGAAGGAGGTTTTTCCGGCCGCCGGTCCGGTCAGAGCCAACGCCAGAAGCCTCCGGATCGATCTGGGAAAAGAAAAGCGGTTTGAGACCCTGGAGTTCACCGGCGTCGACGCCAACAACGCGGGCAAGGTGCGCGCCACCTCGCTTCTTTACTGCGACGATCTGGTGTCCGGGATCGAACAGGCGCTGTCTCTTGAGAGGATGGACAAGCTCTGGCAGCAGTACGCCGCCGATCTTCGCCAGCGCAAGCAGGGAAACCGGGTGCGCGAGCTGCATATCGCCACCCGTTGGTCGATTCACGACGTGATCGGCCGGCTGGAGGAATTCTGCGGAGAAAGCGGCGAGGCGGAATTCCTTTCCCTGCCCGCTCTGAACCGGGAGGGAGAGTCCGACTTCGATTATCCTTTCGGGCTCGGATACTCCACCGAGACCCTGAGGCGGCAGAAGGCCGTGATGGACGAAGCCTCCTGGCGCGCCATCTATCAGGGAGAGCCCGTGGAAAGAGAAGGGCTTCTTTATCCGCCCGACCGGCTGAGGAGGTTCCGCGAGCTTCCGCCGGGAGAACCGGACGCAGTGATCGCCGTGTGCGATACCAAATCGACGGGAAGCGATTACTGCGTGATGCCGGTGGCGTATCTTTACGGAGAGGACGCCTATATCGCCGACGCCGTGTGCCGGGACGACGATCCTCTGGCGGTGGAGAGCGCCCTTGCGGAAACGCTCCTCCTTCACGACGCGGCAAGAGCGCGGTTCGAGTCCAACGCCGCGGGGTGGCGGATCGCGGAGGCGGTCGCCGACCGAATCCAGGCGCGGGGAGGCCGGTGCGCGGTGGAGACCAAATGGACCTCGGCCAACAAGGAGACGAAGATCCAGGTCGAGCAGCCGTGGGTCCTTGCGCACTGTCTCTTTTGGGAGGACGACGCGATCCGCGGAAGCCGGTGGGCCGGATACCGGGAGATGATGCGTCAGCTCACGGGGTATTCTCTGACCGGCAGGAACCGGCACGACGACGCGCCGGACGCCATGGCGCAGCTTTCGGCATACGTGCGCGAGTTTCGCATACCGCGCGCTTCGATCGTGAAAAGACCGTTCTGATATAAGAAAAATATTATATATATTGCAAATAAACGATATATAGCGTATTGATATGAGAATGAACGCCGGATACGGCGGCTGCATAAGCATGCAGGGCCTTCTCGCTCCGGCGGAAAATACGGGGAGGAAACAAGATGGACAGAGGCGTGAGCCTTTTCGGCAGAAGGAAGATTTATGCGGAGGCGGAATCGATCACACCGGACAACGTGACGGAGGAGGTCAACCGGGCGCTCCTTCTGCACGGAGAAAACGCCGCGGAGGAAGAGTATCTTTTGAAGTACCGCCGGGGGATCCAGCCGATCCTCTTCCGCAAAAAAGAGGTCCGGCCGGAGATCTGCAACCGGATCGTGGTCAACAACGCCGAAGAGGTGGTGACCTTCAAGAACGGATACTTTCTGACCGAACCGGTATCCTACGTGGCGCGCCGCAGCGACCCGGAGATCGCGGGTAAGGTCCGGCGATTCGGCGAATACGTGTACGCCTCCGGCAAAGCGGCGGCGGACAACGCCGCGGTGGACTGGTTTCACACGGCAGGGCTCGGCGTGGAGTATCTGGAGCCGGGACCGGATGAGGAGACGCCGGTCAGAACGTACGCGCTGGATCCGAGGGCGGCTTTCGTGGCATACGGACGCGCACCGGGCGAAGAGCCCGTGATGGGGATCCATCTCAGCGAGAGGGGGGAGGTCCTTTCGGCCGACGTCTTTACCGCCGATGCGGTTTACCGCCTGGAAGGAAGGAGAGGCGAAAATAACGCGCGCCTTCCCCTCCGCGTCGACGGGATCGCGGAGGTCAGGCCGAACCCTCTGGGCATGATCCCTCTGGTGGAATATCAGTACAACGCCGTGCGTTCGTCGGCCTTTGAAAACGCCGTCGGACTGATGGACGCCATCAATCTGGCGGAATCGAACCGGCTCGACGGCATCGAACAGGCCGTCCAGCAGCTTTGCGTAGCGTACAACTGCCAGTTTGAGGAGGGAACGACCGCGAACTCCATCCGCCAGGCAGGGATGCTGGTGCTGCGTTCGATCGGCGAAAACAAAGCCGATTTCAAGCTTCTGGAGTCGGAGCTGGATCAGACTGCGACACAGACCACGCTCGACGATCTCTACGCCCAGATGCTGGAAAAATGCGGCGTTCCCTTCACCCGGGGCGAGAAAGGATATCTTTCGGACAACGTGGGAGCCGTGTATCTGCGCTCCGGGTGGGCGGCGGCGGATACGGCCTGCCGCTGTACCGAGGATCTTTTCCGGGAAGCGAACCGCCGGTTCGACCGGATCTTTCTGAAGATCCTGAAGCTGAAGGGCCTGCTTTCGCTTTCGCCCGGAGAACTGAAGCTCTGCTTCTTGCGCAACCATATGGATAATCTGCTTGTGAAAACCCAGGCGGCGCTCAATATGAAAGCGCTGGGACTTGCGCCTGAGGTCTGGCTTGAAAAATCGGGACTGTCAAGCGATCCCGTCTTCGATACGGCGCGCTCGAAAGCTTTTTTGAACGGGGAGACGAAAGACGATCCTCCGGCCGGCGCGGCAGATCGATAAAACGGAAATCAGAGAGAGATCTCTCATTTCGGCGGAGGGAACCGCCTATACAAACGCAGACGGAGGCCGACCGGAATTCGGCGGGAGCGCGAGGGAACGCGCTATAGAAATATCGCAGGAGGCATCTATGGACGAAAAGATGAGAGAAACCGCGGCGGAAGAGCTTGAGACGGCCGAAGACAAGACCGTGACCGAGCTGAAGAATCTGCTTTCCCGCAAAAACGCGGAGGCGGCGGCTTACAAAAAGCGGCTGCACGAAAAAATGAACGAGCAGGAGCGGAACGAAGCCGAGCGGCAGGAGGAGATGGAAAGCCTGCGGAAGGAAAACGAGCTTTACCGCAAGCGCGACCGGGAGGCGACCTACCGAGCCGCTCTTTTGGACGCGGGATTCGGAAAGGACGCGGCCGAAGCGCTTTCCAAAAGCCTGCCGGAAGGGATCCCGCCGGAATTCTTTGCGGAACAGAAGCGATTCCTGGAAAAAAGAGAGAACGAGATCCGCGGTGAATTCCTGAAGGGGCAGCCGGGGCTTACCCGCGGCAGTACGCCGTCGGGCGATCCCGCCGCCCGCGAAACGGAGCTTCTGAGAAAGGCGGCCGGGCTTCGCGGCTGACCGCCGGAACGGGGCGGCCCGGTCCCCGAAAACCGGGACAATAGGAAAGGATGATGATATGCCAGAATCTTATACCCCCCGATATACCGCCGAAGGAAGCGGCGGAACCAACCAGTTCGCCCTGGCCGAGGCTTTCCTGCCGGTGCTGGACGAGGTCTACCGGAAAAGCTCCCGCAGCGTCTTTCTGGACACCGCGCCGAGCCGCGTCCGCTTTGAAGGCGCCAACGCCGTCTCGATCTTCAAGACCGAGCTGCAGGGACTCGGCAATTACGACCGCAACAAGGGCTTTCTCACCGGCGACGTGACCGGCACCTGGGAAAAGAAGACGCTTTCCCAGGACCGCGGACGCGGTTTTCTGGTGGATGCCATGGACAACGAGGAGACCGTCGGGATGGCCTTCGGCAGCCTCGCGGGCGAGTTCCTGCGGACCCAGGTGGTGCCCGAAATCGACGCCTACACCTTTGCAAAGCTGGCTTCGACCTCCGGGATCCTGACGGCGATCCCCGCCGATCTCACTTCCTCCAGCGACGTGGCCGCTCTGATTTCCGAGGGCGAGTATCAGATGGCCGAGGCTGAGGCGGGAGGAGAAGGAACGATCCTGTTCCTTTCGGAAGACTGCTACCGCAGACTGAAGGACGGGATCGTACGGACCGTGGAAAATGACGAGCGCGGCGTCGATCACGCGGTGGAATTCTACGACGGGATGCGCGTGGTGCGCGTGCCCTCCCAGCGTTTCCATACCGCCGTTACGATCCGGGACGGCGTCACCGACGCGGAGGGAGGCTTTGCGCCGGCTTCCGGCAGCTACAGGATCAATTTCCTGATGGTGGATCCCACTGCGGTGATCAAGGTGACGAAGCATGCTCTGCCGCGCATCTTTGCGCCGGGGGTCACCCAGTCGGCCGACGCGTGGCTGTTCCAGTACCGGATCTATCACGACGTTTTCACGCTGGATAACCGTGTGAAAGGGATCTATCTGCACCGCGGCTCCACCGCGGAATCGTGAAAAAGCCGGGTCGCATCGCGGGAGAGGGCGCGAGCCGTCTCCCGCCGGCGAACCGGCGGGACCGGAAAGACGGAGAAAAGGAGGAACGGATTTGACGCAGGAAGAAAAAACGGTCCGGGCCATGCTGCTTGCCGGGGAAGAGGATAAGGAAGAGCTTTTCGCGCTTTATGTTTCTCTGGCGGGCGAAATGATCCTGGGAAGGCTTTATCCGGCGCAAAGACCGGCAGACGCCGCGGTCCCCGGTGCGTACGAGCTTTTGCAATGCGAGCTGGCTGCCGAGCTTTTCCTGCGGCGAGGCGACGAGGGAGAGGTGATCCACATCGAAAACGGGATCCACCGGCATTACGAAAGCGCCGCGAGCGACGAGCTTTTGAAGGCGGTCACGCCTTATGCGGGGGTGATCGCGTGAAAGGCGCGGAGAGAGATCAGACGGTCGTCTACTGCGCAGGGACGGTGGGAAAACGCGAAGAGCGCGACGCCTTCGGGAATCCCACGGGACGGTTCGTCCCGGTCTACGGCGATCCCACCCCGGTCCGGATGAACCTTTCCGGGAAACGGGGATCCGTCACGCCCGACAAAAGCGGGAACCGCGTCCGTGCGAAGCGCTTCGCCGTCACTTGCGACACCTCGCTTCCGATCGACGAGCATACGGTATTCTGGATCGAAAGAGACCCCGTTCCCGCTTACGGAACGGATGAGGGAGAGCCTTTGCCGCCCGATTACGTCGTGGATAACGTAAACCGGACGAAAAACAGCACGACCTATACGCTTCTGGAGGTGAGAGAGGGATGATCGACGCGGAACGCGCGGTTTTTCAGCGGGTGCGGGAGGAAGCGTTGAGACTGTTTCCCGGACTGACGGTGCTGAACGCAAGACCGGACGTGCCGGAATCGATTCCCGCCCTGATCCTGGAGGAGGAAAACAACGCGTCTTACGCCCGCGCGCTGGCAGGCGACGGGAAAGAACGGTTTGCGCGCGTGACCTATCTTCTGACCGTGATTGCCGACGAAGCTTCGGGCGGCAAAACGGCAGCGAAAAGGATCGCCGGCGCAGCCGACGGGATCATGTGCGGCGCCGGGTTCGCACGCTTATCCTTTTCTCCCTCAAAGGATAGAAGGCGCGGCGTCGCCGGCTTCACGGGCAGATACGGCGCGGTGATCGCCGCGCCGGAAGAAGAACGGCAGGACGGGGAAGAGCCCCGTCTTGTATACCGCATTTACAGAAAATAAGGAGGAATATCCATATGGCGCTTGAGCTTTCAACCGCAGGTATCCAGGTCAAATACGCGGTGGCCGCGGACGGTCTGAGACCCGCCGCAGCCTATACCGTCATCCCGGAGATCAAATCGATCCCGGAATTCGGGACCGAAGTCAACACGCTGCAGACCACGCCGCTTTCGGCTGTCAAAAACCATACGTATATCCCGGGACTGACCGATACCGGCGGCGCCGTCAGCCTGACAGTCAACGACTGTCCGGCCTTCCGAACGGCATGGAACGCCTGCGTTGCGGCGGCGGAGGGTATGAACGACGGGGCAAAAATGTGGTTTGAATACGCGATCCCGGGCCTGGACGACAGCTTCTATTTCCCCGGCATGCCGCTCCCCCTGGGATTCGGCGGTGCGGACGTGGACGAGGTCCTGGAAAACGTCGCGAACGTTATCCCGACCGGCGACTGTCTCTGGGCGGCGAAATCGACCGTCAACGGATAAGGACCTGAGATCCCGATCCGGCTGCGGCCTATATGAGAGGAAAAAAGAATGGCAAGAAGAATGGAAAACGAAGAGATCCGGCCTTTGATCCTTCACGACGGGGAATCAGGGCAGGATTATACCCTTGAGTTCAGCCGTGAGAGCGTAAAGTACGCGGAGAGCAGAGGATTCGTCATCGACGACGTGGAGCGATTCCCGATGACGAAAATCTACGAGCTTTTCCATTATGCGTTCCGGATGCATCATAAAAACGTCTCCCGCGAGAAGACCGACAAGATCATCGACGAGGATTGGGGCGGGATCGCGGGGATCCCAGACGGGGTCCTGGAAAGGCTCGGCATGCTTTATGCCGCGCCGTTCGGAACGCTGAGGGACAAGGAGGACAAAAACCCTCCGAAGGTGACGGTCGAGTTTTAACGGAGCCGGCCGAACCGCCACCGACGTACGCCGAAGTGTTTGAGGAGGTCTGTCCGTATTATCTGGCGATAGGCATGTCGCTTGACGAATACTGGAACGGATCTCCTCATCTCGCAAAGGTTTACAGGGCCGCGCACCGGCTCAAAGCCGAAGAAGAGAATCAAAAGGCATGGCTCCAGGGGCTGTATATCAAATCCGCGCTGGATTCTTCTCTTTCGGCGCTGTTCGGCAAGCGGGGGAACAGGGGGACCGGGTATCTGGAAAAACCGCTGGAGCTCTTTGAAAAAAGCGAAAAAGAAAAGAAACGGGACGCTCTCCGGGAAAGACGGCGCATCGTGGAGGCGCTTGAGAAGATGCGGATCGCCCGGATCGAGAATGAAAGAAAGGAGAAACGCCGATGGCAAGAGACGGAGAATACGGGGAATCCTTTGCCGCGGGACGCGAAGCGGAGATCGGCGAACGATTGAGAGCCCTGCGAAAAGAGCTTCCGGTCAGGGAGATCCGGCGGTATACCGGAGAGATCGGCAGACTGAAAAAGGCGCTGGCGGGCAGGGGAGAGGAACGCGCGCTCGCCGCTTTCCGGAAGACCCTGACGGGAAACGGCGGACTGTCCGGCTGCACGAAGGCCGCAGAAGGCCTTACGGAGCTGCGGAGAAGCTGGAATGCGCTGAAGTCTGCGGCGTCGCTTGCCGCGGCGGAGGTGGAAAGCGCCGCGGCGCCTGCATTGACCGGCGCTGCGGAATGGGGGATCGCGGCGGCAAACGCCGTCAATCAGTTCGCCGCCGCGCTGCAGGGCAAATCGACGTTCAGGAAACTGGAGATCGATCTGGCAAAAGAACAGAACGGCTTCCGGAAAGCAAACGGCGCGGCGAAAGCGTATCGCGCGACGCTGCTGTCCTTCGACGAGATCCACCGGCTCAGTGAAAAGACGGGCGGAGCAGGCTGGAAAAGCGGGACCTCCCGCGCCGGGAAACAGACGGTTTTGAAGACCGGCGCGATCGACGAGACGATCGGGAAGCTTGCCGACATGATCAGAAAGAGCGATTTCACCGGGGCCGGAAAGCTTCTCGGCGAAAAACTGGGAGAAGCCGCGGACAGCGTGGACTGGCAGGCGCTGGGCAGAAAACTCGGAGGCGGGATTTCCGGGGCGTTTGCCCTTGCGGGCGGTTTTTTCAGCACCGGGGCGATGGAAAAGCTCGGAAGGAGTACGGCTGATTTTCTCAACGGCGTGATCGAAGGCGTGCAGCCCGAGGCTATGGGAAAGGGCGTCGCAGGTCTTCTCTTCGCGGGGGTCGAATACGGTCTGGGCGTTCTGAAGGTCTTCCGGGCCGGAGAAGCGGCGGAAAAACTCTCCGGCGTGATCCGGGCGATCCTGGACGAAACGCGAGGAAAAATCCAGGCGGTCGACTGGACGGCGGCGGGAACGGCTTTGATCGATGCTCTCGGCGCTTTTTTCGCAAGCTTTGACTTTACGGGGATCGCGATTTCCTTCTGGGAGACCTTCGGATCCTTTTGGAGAGCGGTTTTCAGCATTCGTGCAGCCGGGGTATCCGAAGCGGCGGCAAGTTTCCTTTCGCTTTTTCGGAAAGCCTTTTTCGATCAGGACGGAGGCGCCAAAAGCGTCGGCGAAATCGGGATCGGGATCCGGGATGCGATCCTGCGGGGATTCCTCTTTTTCTGGGGCGGCACGGCATACCGGCAGGCTGTCGAGCCGTTCCTCCGCGGTTTGCGGGACGCCTTCCGACTGCCATCCGGAGACGGTTTCTTTCAGGAGAGCGGGAGGACCGTCGTATCGAAGCTCCTTCTCGGCGTTATCGAAGCGATTCGCCTGACCGGCGCCCTGATCGCAGCGACCGGCCTTTCTCTGGTGAAGGGGATCTTCGGGGAAGAAGCGTACGAAAAGGCGAAGGAGGCGGGCAAAACCGTCGTTTCCGCGGTCGCCGCCGGAATCGTCCTGATGACGGAGCGTACGCCCTTCGCGAGCCTTGCGGCGTCGATCATAAAGGCCTTTTTCAACCCGCTTTGCGGTGCGGCGAACGATTTTGACGGCAAGCTCGCCGGGATCCAGAAGAGGATGGCGACGATCACGGCGGGAAGGGGCGGCTCGTCCGGCAATGCGGTCGCCCAGGCGAACGGGGCACTTCCCGGCTATTACACGCAGATGAAAGCCGAAGGCGGGTACGTCGGAGCGGGGCAGCTCTTCATTGCGAACGAGGCGGGGCCGGAGCTTGTCGGTACGGTGAACGGCAGAACGGCGGTCGCTCCGAACGCGGAGATCACGGGCATTGCAAACGCGGTGTACGCGACGGGAGAGCGGGAAGTCGCGGCGATCAACAATCTGATCCGCGCGCTGAACGCGAAGGATATGACCGCAGTCGTGACCGCGGATTCCATCGTCGCGGGGCTTGCGAGAAAGAACCGCAGAGACGGCGTTTCTACTGTTCCTGTTTCGGTATGAGGTGAGATATGAGCTACGACAACAATTTTTATCCGATCACGCAGGTAAACGGCGCGAGCGTTCCTGGGGACATTCCCTGTCCGACCGGGTACACATGGAAGCTCTCGGACGTTTCGGCCTCCGATGCGGGGCGAACCGAAGATGCGCTGATGCACAAGAAGCTGATCACGCAGAAGCGGCATCTGGAACTGGAATGGGAGAACGTCTACCGGAACGAAGCGGCGGCGATCCTTGCGGCGTTCAACACGGAATACTTCGACGTCACTTATTGGGACGTTCTTACCAACGGATACCGGACGGACACCTTCTATTCCGGCGACCGCGAATCCCCTATGTACAACATGGCTTTGGGGATCCAAAGCTCCGTGAAATTCAATATCATCGAAAGATAAAGGAGCGACGGCGTGTACAATCTGAGCGAAGAGACAAAAGCGTTGTTTCAGTCTCAACCTTGGAAAGTGAATATGACGATCACGCCGACATCCGGGGAAGTTTTGACCGTTACAGACGCGAACCTCGTGATGGGGACTCTGACGGTTGACCGCTACGTTTCCACGGGGACGGAGCTTCCCGTGGGGACGGCGGCGGCGGGGGAGCTTTCCTTCACCCTCGACAATTCCGGTCACGACTACGACGGGGTGATCTTCGCGGGCGCGGAAATCTTTCTGCGGTTCTATGTGGTCGATCCGGCAGACGGGACTTCCCAATATCTTCCCATCGGATATTTCACCATTGACGAAGCCCCGCGCATTCTGGAAACCGTCCGGATCACCGCCCTCGACGCGATGGTGCAGTTCGACTTCGTTCCGGAGCTGACGGTCGCCTTTCCGTGTACGGTAAAGGCTCTTGCCGAAAACCTCGCAAGCCTCGCGGGGATCACGGTGTACGGATCGCTCACCGGGCTTCCGAATTACAACTATACGATCCAGAAAGCACCGGAGAACATCGGAGAGCTGACGGCGAGACAGCTTTTGCAGTATTGCTGTCAGATCATGGGGGTAAACGCGCAGATCAACCGGGGCAAGCAGCTCTATCTCGCGCCGTATTCCTCCGCAGATCCGACCGTATCCATCCGCGAAGAGGAGAGGTATTCCTCCGATCTCCGGGAGGATATCACCGTGACGGGCGTTTCGGTGACCTCCTCCACCGGGGATACCGCCATGAACGGGGAGGAAGGGTACGTTCTGGAAATCAAAGACAATCCTCTGATCCAGGGCGATCCCGCGACTCTCGATTTCTCCTTCCTCCGCAATATCACCTTCGCCCCCTTTACGGCGGTGACGGTTCCGATGCCGTGGATGTTCCCGATGGACAGGATGACCTTCCTGAAAAACGGCGTCGGTCACGCGGTCTACATCACGAAAATGACGCAGACCGTCAACGCCAATACTGCGTTTGAGGGAACCGGGCTTTCGGAGGTCAGAAAGGGCTACGCGACCATCGATCCCCTGACCGTCCGGGAACAGCAGATCCTCCGGGATATCCGCACGAGAGCGTCGGAGGCGGTGTCGGCGGCAGAGCAGAACGCGATCTCCTTTTCCAATATCATCGCAAACTCCCTCGGACTTTACGATCTTTCCGTCACGAACCCGGACGGAAGCACCACCTTCTATTTCGGCGATCAGGAAACCCTCGCGGACTCCAACGTGATCTATACCTTCCGTCAGAACGGATTCGCGTGGACGAACGACTGGAACGGCGGGAGTCCGACGTGGAATTACGGCATCGAATCCAACGGGAACGCGATCCTCCGGCTCCTGACCCTCTACAAGCTGACCGCCGACCAGATCGAGGCGGGGAGCATCACGGCGAACGAGATCAACCTCACCGTGAACGACGCGATCTTCGGAAGCCAGTCGGTCAACGACGTGATCGACAACAACGAAACGGTGACCGGAGCGAAGGACCAGGCAGACGCGAACAAGTCCACGCTCGATTCCCAGAAGGACTATATCCGGATCGGGAAGCTCCCCGACAACACCTACGGGGTCGCCATCGGAACGGTGTCCGGGTCGAATTTCATCATGGGAGCGCGTTTCATCAAGAACAGGCTTTCCTTCTACGACGCTTCGGGATACGAGGTCGCGTGGATCTCCTCGGCACAGCTTTACATCACGGAGGCGCGGATCGTTGCGAGCTTGCAGATGGGAGCGAAGTACAAATGGGTCATAAACACGCAGACCGACGATACGACCCCTCTGACGGGCTACGGCTCGATTGTTTTAAGGTGGTGAGACTACGGCGACCTATTCGTCCGCGTTATACAAGACCGGGTA
>JAEEGL012375898.1_pt1 | contig 12342 bp, 13 predicted proteins | sample 9134231 | NCBI WGS metagenome assembly JAEEGL01 (sample SAMN16246548, study PRJNA631951) | gut metagenome | biome: gut microbiome; feature: rumen; material: fiber-attached | host: Bos | place: Iran: Karaj | collected 2018-10 | reverse complement strand
GAAATCTTCACCATTTTCTTCGCACGCGTCATTGCTACATAGAGCAAGCACCGTTCACCCGTCATGGCCGCTTCCCGTTCTGAGGATCACCGTCCTCACAACTCACTGGAAAAAAGCAGGCCGGTTGGACCGCCCAAAACAGAAAAAGGGCAGCTTGTGCCCCCATGTTTATAAATGGTTGTTGGTGCGTTGTTTGGCTTATGGTTTCGAGCATAGCAGTTTTGTTACTTTCACGAATGAAATGCGTTTTTCAAAACACGTCAAAGAAGAGAAGCAACTCAGACTTTGTTAATCACACAAGAAATTTCCGAAAAAACGCTAATCTCTCTTGACTTGGAGTTAACTCCATGGTCTATACTTATATCGTAAGCTGAATGATGGCTCTGAAACGGAGGATGTTTTATGACGATCAAAGAAGTCTGCGAGAAATACGGTATTACACCGGATACACTTCGATATTATGAGCGCGTCGGCGTAATCCCCACTGTCGCACGAACCAAAGGTGGAATACGCGATTACAGCGAGGAGGACATAAGGTGGGTAGAGAACGCTATCTGTATGCGAAGCGCGGGGTTGCCCGTGGAAATGCTGATTGAATATGTTCGTTTGTTCCGGGAGGGAGACAACACTTTCCAAGCCCGCAGGGATCTGTTGGCGGAGGCACGGGAAGAAATCGCCGCACAGCTGGCCAAATACCAGGCAACAATGGACAGACTGAACTACAAGATTTCCCGGTATGATGAAGCCATCAGGACAGGCGTCCTCACCTGGGACACGGATGGAAAAGAGGAGGGTTGATTTCCCATGATCACCGTCAACCTGTACTACACGGGCACGAACGGCAAGGCGCGTTTGTTTGCCCAGGAAATGGAAAGCAGCGGCACCGCCGCGGCCATCCGGGCGGAGCAGGGCAACATCCGCTATGAATACTACTTCCCCATGAACGATCCCGAAACCGTGTTGCTGATCGACGCCTGGGAAAGCCAGGCAGCCATTGACGCGCATCACGCTTCTCCCATGATGGAAACGATCCAGGCGCTTCGGGAAAAATACGATCTGCATATGAAGGTGGAGCGGTTTACGAGCCTGGAAGAAAATGAAGCGGACAGGAGGTTTATCAGAAAATGAGCAGGAGTTTGATCATCTATTTTAGCAGGGCTGATGAAAACTACGCTGTCGGTTATATCGACAAGGGTAACACAGAGATTGTGGCGGAGTTTGTGCAGGAGCTGACTGGAGCGGATATGTTTAAGGTTGAACCTGCCGTGCCCTATGCGAAGGACTACGATACCTGTATTAAGGAGGCAAAGCAGCGCATCGGGAATGCGCCAATCAAGGAGAAACCGACAGACATTTCGGCTTATGACACTATTTTTGTCATGAGTCCCATCTACTGGGGTACCTACGCGCCGGAAGTGGAAACGGCCCTGACCGGTTTGGATTTTTCCGGAAAAACGGTACGGGTCATCAGCACCCATGAAGGCTCCGGGCTGGCGAGCATGGTTTCTGATGTAAAGAGACTTTGTGTCGGTGCGGATGTCCAGAAGAACGGTCTCGCTATCAAAGGATCGCAAGCAAAGAAGTCAAAACAGAAGGTAGCCGACTGGCTGTAAGGAAGTGATGCTTATGAAAAAGCTGCTATTGTTTGTCAGTATTCTGATCCTGTTCACCTTCACAGCGTTGTATACTGCTGCGGCGGAAGACGCCGTATCGTCAGCTACGCTTTCCGTGAATGCGTTGCCACTGGTTCAGGAAAATGAAGACACGGCCGTGCTGGTGGTCTATTTCTCCACAGACGATACCATACGCGCCGCTGCGCTGACTGCGGCTGATACTTTAGGCGCGGACGTGTTTGAAATCGTACCGTCAGAACCCTATACAGCGGACGACTTGAACTACAACAAAAGCGGCACTCGCGCCACAGTAGAACAGCGTGACAGCAGCGCACGCCCGGAAATTGCCGCGTTGCCGGACAGCCTGGAAAAGTACAGCACGCTCCTGCTGGGTTATCCCATCTGGTGGGGTCAAGCGCCGAAGATCGTTTATACCTTCCTGGAAAGCGTGAACGTGTCCGGCAAGACCGTCATTCCCTTCTGCACCTCCGCTTCCAGCGGAGTGGGCAGCAGTGACACCAACCTGCACGTATTGGTAGACGATACTGTGACCTGGCTGCCCGCCAAGCGCATCGGCAACCGGGAAACGGCGGAGGGCATTCGAGCCTGGGCGTTGTCCCTGAATCTGCCAGGAAAGAAGGAAAGCAGTTTGCTGTACATAAAAATCGGGGATGTGACCCTCACCGCCACGCTAACGGATAATTCCTCTGCCGCAGCCCTTGTGGATTTGCTCCGGCAGGGGGACATGACCATCGACATGCACGATTTTTCCAATTTTGAAAAGGTGGGCGAATTGCCCGTTACTCTGCCCACCAACGATGAGGACATTTCCACAGAGGCCGGTGATCTGATCCTGTATCTGGGCCATCGGTTCGTGATCTACTACGATCACAACAGCTGGGATTTCACAAGGCTGGGAAAAATCAACGACGTGACCCAGGCGGAGCTGAAAACGATCCTGGGAGAAGGCGATGTAACAGTCGTTTTGTCAGTGGAAGAATAAAGGGAGGAAACCATCATGAGGGGAAAGATTAAGCAGACGGCAGGCCGTGACCAACTGGGCGACTTTTCACCCATGTTTGCGCACCTCAACGACGACGTGCTGTTCGGGGAGGTCTGGAACGAAGAAGCCATCGACCTGAAAACCAAGTGCATCGTCACCGTGGTTTCCCTGATGGCCTCCGGGATCACGGATTCGTCCCTCAAGTATCACCTGATGAACGCGAAAAACAACGGTGTCACCAAAGCGGAAATCGCTGCCATCATCACGCATGCCACCATGTATTGCGGCTGGCCCAAGGGCTGGGCGGTGTTCCGGCTGGCGAAAGAAGTATGGAAATGAAAACGAATAAACAAAAAAACAAGGAGGGAACCCCATGGTAAACTTTGACTACATGACCCCCACCCGGCTGATCTTCGGCAAGGATTCCATCGAAAAGCTGCCCGAGGTGATGAAGCAGTTCGGCCCGAAAATCCTCTTGACCTATGGTGGCGGTAGCATCAAAAAGATAGGCTTGTACGACAAGGTAAAGGAACTGCTGGGAGGCTGCGACATCATTGAGCTCTCCGGCATCCAGCCAAATCCGAAGTATGATCCCAGCGTACTGGACGGTGTGCGCCTGTGCAAAGAACACAGCGTGGATGTGATTCTGGCCGTGGGCGGCGGCAGCGTGCTGGACTGCTCCAAGGCCATCGCGGCAGGCGCGAAATATGACGGCGATCCCTGGGATCTGATTTCCTACAAGGTCAAGGCGCAGGCTGCCTTACCCATCGTGGACATTATCACCCTGGCGGCTACTGGCAGCGAATACGATCCCGGCGGGGTCATCTCCCGCACTGAGACCAACGACAAGATCGGCTACATCGATCCTTTGCTCTATCCGGCAGTATCCATTCTCGACCCGACTTACACTTTCACGGTATCGAAGAAGCAGACCGCTGCGGGCTGCGCGGACGCCATGAACCACATCATGGAGCAGTACTTCTGCGAGGATTCCTCGCTGCTGGCGGACGGCTTCATGGAGGCGGGGCTCAAGAGCCTGATGGTCAACGCTCGCAAGTGTCTGGAGAATCCGGAAGACTACACCGCCCGGGCGGAAATGATGCTGGCTTGCACCTATGGCTGCAACGGCATTTACTCCCTGGGCAGCAGCCCTTCCGGCTGGCCCTGTCACGGCATCGAGCACGCCCTCTCCGCTTATTATGACATCACCCACGGCGAGGGCCTGGCCATCATCACCCCCCACTGGATGAAGCACATTCTCAGCGAGCGCACCTTGCCGCGCTTCGTGAAATACGGCGTCAACGTGTTCGGCATTGACCCGAACCTGCCGGAGATGGAAATCGCGGAAAAAGCCATTAACGCGACCTACGAGTTCTTCGAGTCTATCAGCATTCCCATGCACCTAAAGGATGTAGGCATCAACGAGAGCCGCATCGGGGAAATGGCGCACCACATCGCCGTGAACGAGGGTCTTGAAAACGCTTGGGCTCCGCTGACCGAACAGGATATCACCGAGATTTTGATGGCTTCGCTGTAAGCCGGAAAGGAAATGGCAATGGAGAACATCAAACTGAACAACGGATTGGAATGCCCGGTGATTGGCATCGGCACCTTTATGCTTGCCCCCGCCGACGCGCAGAACAGCGTCCGCGAAGCCCTGAAGATGGGGTATCGTCTGATCGATACCGCCAACGCTTATGTGAATGAACGTGCCGTAGGGCGTGGGATGCGGGAAAGCGGCGTTCCTCGGGAAGAGATCTTCCTCTCCACAAAGCTCTGGGCCAGCGAATACGAAAACCCCAACGCCGTGGATGAAACGCTGGATCGCCTTGGCGTGGATTACGTCGATCTGCTGTACATCCATCAGCCCGCCGGGAACTGGCTGGCCGGTTATCGGCAGTTGGAGAAAGCGTATCGGGAAGGCAAAGCAAAGTCAATCGGTATTTCCAACTTCGAGGGGAAATACATCGCGGAGTTGGAAACCAAGTGGGAAATCGTCCCGCAGTTTATCCAGGTGGAAGCGCATCCCTACTTCCCACAGGACGAATTAAGGAAAACGCTGGATCAATATGGCATCCGGCTGATGAGCTGGTATCCGCTGGGTCATGGCGACAAGTCACTGATCGAAGAGCTGGTCTTCAAAACCCTGGGTGAAAAGTACGGAAAAACCAGCGCTCAAGTCATCCTTCGCTGGCATACACAGATGGGCTTTGTGGTGATTCCCGGCAGCAAGAATGTCGTGCACATCCGGGACAATTTGAATATCCTGGACTTCACCTTAACAGATGACGAGATGGCGGAAATCGCCAAGCTGAACAAAGGCAAGCGTTATTATACCAGAACGGATGAGGCGCTGGCGGGATTTGCGGCCTGGCAGCCAACTTACGAAGCGGAATAACAAGGAGGCGGGAACTGTGGAATTCTCAGGCAATCAATCTGTGATCACGCCGGAGGGCGTCTTTATCATCGGGACCTATGACGAAAACGGCGTTCCCAACGCCATGAACGCAGCCTGGGGGATGCAGAGCGACATGGGTGAAATAACACTGATGCTCGCCAAGCACAAAACCACTGAGAACTTTGAAAAGACCGGCGCTTTCACTGTGGCCTTTGGCACAGTAGGCACCGTGCTGATCTCCGATTACTTCGGCGTGGAAACCGGAAAAAAGGTCAACAAAATCGAAAAAGCCGGTTGCCACACCCACAAGAGTGCGTATGTCAACGCTCCGATCATCGAGGAATATCCGTTGACACTGGAATGCAAGGTCAAGTCATGGGATTCGGAAACCGGTTATCTCATCGGCGAGATAGTGGCTTCTCAGGCGGACGAGAGCATCCTGACGGACGGAAAGGTGGATCTGGGCAAGCTGAAGCCAATCATTTTTGATCCCTCCTTCAACGTATATCGTGTGGTGGGCGAAGCCGTGGGCAATGCTTTCCGGGACGGGATGAAGCTGAAGGAATAAACTGTCTACTTGATCACAGCAATGCAACCCCCATCGATGAAGTGCAACCCCCTGCAACCCCCTCGGGTGAGATGCAACCGGTTGCAGCATACAGGACTTGAACCGGGTTGCATTGGTATCAAAATAAGAGTGATTAGCCACAAAAGAAAGTCCTTGATTTTCAAAGACTTTCTTCTTTTTTCCCCTCTTCTCCGGGTGTTCAAAATCACTTCGATGGAACAATACTAGGATGATATGAACAGTTTGCTCCACCAACAAAGCTATACGATTGTCCAGTAGCTCTGTTGACAGTCATTCTGTCCGTTTTGGGCTTGGGTGGATGTGAACAGAATGATGGAAATCGACAAAAAGCCCACGAAGCCGGATGACTCCGCGGGCTTATTAGCCTTTTTACTTACTGCGGTTTAGCTGTTCAGCGCCTCATAGTAATCAGCATAGTATTGCACATACTCATCTGCACCAAGCTTCTGAAGCTCATCGAAGTAGGCATCAAGTTCAGTCAGAGGTCTTTCGCCAGTAACAAACTTCGCGATCTCGTGAGAGGCATGCTCCGTGATCAATGCCTTCAGTTCGTCTATGCGCAGAGTGGTTTCCTCGTCAAAGTAGCAAACAGTGGGAGAAAACTCGTCAGTCACATACAGGCCCCAGGAATTCAGCTGAGATACCTGGTACTGCTCGTCGACGCTGGTACACTCTTTGCGGACCTTAGCCCTTTCCATGAGCGTGTCTCCGGTGGGCTTATGGAAAAACTCGTATACTTTACCATTCTCATCGACTACAACACCTGGTTCGCCATCGTCGATACCCAAAGATGCCGGATACCAGCACGTAATATTCTCATATCTCCAATAATTGAAGTGAGAATACTGATCAGCTTTATCTAAATAAGACTGGGATATCTTCTCGAAGGAATTGGTATCCAAAAACCAGCCAGTTGTTTTTCCGAGGAAATACTCAGGTTGATTGACGCTCGGTCCATTGCCGAAGAAATCGCTGTACTCGGGATCAAAAATGTTGTCGGCCAGAGCTACGCACAGTTCGGGATATTGGGTCTTCGCGCTAACGACAAATCCACCGATGGTCTGGCCGGTGTAGTTGGGCCAGAACGGAGTGTCGTTGAACTCGCTGGTAAGCGGGATGCCGCCGAACCACTCGCTGCCGTATTCAAGGCTGGAGTAAATGCCGGGCACTTCGCTGAATACACCGTAGATACCGGCCGCGACATGAGCTTTAGTGGTATCCTTGTCCAGCGTATAATAGTCTTTCTCCATCAAGCCTTCTTCGTGCATAGTATGCAGGATCTCGATGTAAGTCGGGAACACTTCTCTGTCATAGCAGGGAAGCACTATCTCGCCGTTCCTCAGCATGATGTCAGTTTCATGGCTCTTCTGGTTCGAATAGTTCATGGTCAGGTTGTAGCCAAGAGCGTTCTGGATCAGGTAGGTAGCGTTGTACCTCGCATAGTTGCCACCGAATGGAATGACCTCGTCAACACCCAGGATATCTGCACTCGCCTTGAAGGTGCGCAGCATTTCAATGAACTCATCAAGTGTCGTGGGCACTTCCATATCCAGCTTCTCAAGCCAGTCATAGTTGTAGAACATACGGAAGCTTCTGGCGGGGCTGGTATTCGTTACCCAACCCAGAGAGTAGATCTTGCCCTCTGAAGTGCTCAGTTCTTTCTTTAGCGAGGGACGCTCGTTAAACAGAGCAGTAATGTTGGGAGCGTTCTCTTCATTGAGATACGGAGCAAGATCCAGCAGCAGGCCCTCGGCATCGCCGTAGCGGACCAGCTCGCTGGCAGTGAAGCTGGCTGCCATGATGATGTCCGGCAGTTCGCCGCTTGCCATCATCAGTGAAACAGACTCGTCACGGGCCGCTTTGTAGAAGTATTCCAGTTCCACATTTATGCCCAGTTCCTGAGTCAGCCACAGATACTCCCAGGTGTCCACAGGATTTGTGGTATTGTCGTGCGCCATCACCGCGATTTTCAGGGTGATAGGCTCTGTGACCAGCGGTATCTGGTCGACATGGAGGTAATCCGGTACGCTTGCAAACGCGCACGGGAACACCAGCATCAGAGCAAGTCCTATCAGAAGGATTCTTCTTGCCAGTTTCATAGGATATCTCCTTTCTTTCTTATCTTACGGCATTTTCGCCGCTAAGAACAAATCAGCCCTTCACCGCTCCTATCATGACTCCCTTTGTGAAGTGTTTCTGCACAAACGGGTAAGCGATCAGCATCGGGACGGATGAAACCAGGATCACCGCGTATTTCATCGCCCTGACGACATAGAGGCGTTTAATCATGTACTCCACGTCGGACGCGCTGGTACTTCCCATGTCTCCAATGACCGTCTCACTTGTGATCAGTATCTGGCGCAGCACCAACTGCAGTGGCCATGTTCTCTGATCCCGCAGGTATATCAGTGATGTATAATAGCTGTTCCACTTCGCAAATGCGTAGTAAAGCGTTATCACAGCGATTATGGGTTTAGATAGCGGCAGCGCTATCTTTATGAACTTTCTGAACTCGCTCGACCCGTCTATCTCAGCCGCTTCGTACAGCTCCTCCGGTATAGATGACATATAGTACTGTCTGGCGACGATCATATTGTATGCGCTGACACCTGTGCCTATTATCATAACCAGCGGGTTATCCACCAGGCCCAGTTCCTTGTACCACATATATGTTGGAACGAGTCCGCCTGATAAGTACATGGTCAGGAAGAATAACCAGAGTATGGCCGTGTGGCCGTGGAGCTTTTTCTTTGACAGCACATATGCGGCAGGAATGGTCAGTGCCATATTGTAGCTTGTCCCAAATACCATGTATATGAACGCGTTCTTATACCCAGTCAGCAGCGATTTTTCCTTAAGAATAGACCCGTACGCATCAACAGAAAAACCTTTAAACCAAAGGATGGTGTCGCCTGTGGCTACGGCATTCGGATCCGAGAACGACGCAATGACACAGAAATACAGCGGATATAGTATGATGAGAGTCAGCAAAGTCATTATGGCATAGATAATGCCGGTGTATATCCAGGAACTGCGGTCCTGACGTATTCGGTTTGATCTCGCACGCACTGTCTTCATTGCCATATCCCTCACCACAAGCTGGTTTCTGAGACCCTGCGCATGATCGAATTGAAAATAACTACCATAGCTATGTTGATCACGTGTTCAAACAGTCCTACAGCAGTTGAATAGCTGAACTGACTCTGTTTGATGCCTTGGTCGTACACATAAGTACTGAGCACAACAGAGGTGTCGAGGTTCAATGTGTTCTGAAGTAAGAATACCTTTTCAAAGCCGATGCTTACCATCGTTCCCATCTTTAGCAGCAGCATAACGATGACTGTCGGCAGCAGGTGCGGTATGTATATGTGCTGTACGATGTGCCAACGGTTTCCCCCATCCACACGACATGCATCCAACAGTTCTATCGGAAGCGCCGACAGTGCGGCGAGGTAGATGATAGAGTTCCATCCGAGGTTCTGCCACAGGTCTGTTATGACATATATCGGGGCAAAGAGCCGTGATTTTGCCATCCATTCATCGCCTGTACCGCCGAAGTAGCGAATGATCGTGTTTATAACACCGGTATCGCGGTTTAGAAACAGGATCGTTATCGAGCAGAGCACAACAGTGGATATGAAGTGCGGAGCGTATGTGATCATCTGGGTCGCGCGCTTGTAAAACCCGTCTCCCAGGTCATTCAGCATTATGGCAAAGATTACAGGAAACGGGAATGTCAGCAGCGAATACAGGCTGACCCGTACCGTATTCCACATTATCTGAAGAAATTTTGGGTAGTAAATGAACTGGTTGAAATACTTAAGCCCGACATATGTGCTGTCCCATATTCCCCTGCTTGGCTGATACTTGCGGAAAGCTATCTGTATACCGTACAATGGAACATAGTGGAATATGATAACGGCAAGCATCGGGAAAAGGACCAGCAGATACAGCTGCCAGTCTTTGGCGCATTCCCTGAGCACTTTTTTGAACGGCTTCTTTTCCAGTCTCTGAACGCTCACCGCAACGGACTCCTTAGCCATGCTGCCAGTCTTGTGAATGTTATTTCTTTAACCCTTTGATAATAATATGATACTGTGACGCTCCAATCACTTCAATAGTAAATGTGTCACGGAGGATAATAAACTCCCAATCATGGCAATAAAGGCATTGTACTTTTCCAATGCCAAATGTCACTTTCGGAATGCTCCATTGAACAAACGGCTGATTTATGTTAAAATAATGATATCTGTTGTAACTTACTTGCTTCGGAGTTAATGTCAGTATGAGGACCCGGCGCACCACGAGGATCAGCCTATTCTGGGGCTATCTGACCTTCTATGCTTTGATCGCTATATTGGCAATGCTTCTGCTTGGAGCGTTGCTTAATGGCATTTACCTTCGGAACATCAACAAAAACCTGTTAGACAATACGCAAAGACGCGTAGAGCATGTTTGTGACGACCTTGATGCCCAGATGGAAGGCATGCACACTCTCTCGCTAAAAATACGCGTGCAGCGTTTGTTTCAGAAGGATTACTTCACACAGAATAAGTATCGTGAGATCGAACTCCTTGAATCACTGTCCCAATACAATCCATACTCAGGTCTTGCTTCTGAATTCGTCCTGATCTATCCGAATAAGAACTCAGCCCCTGATGTTTTTTCAAGCAACGGCAGCAAGACTGATTATTCTGTTTTTCTTCGCAGACATGGTCTTCAGGAATCAAACATACCAGAAAGCATAATAAGTGAGGCTTCTTCAAAAGGCAGTCATCTTGTATGCAACGGCACGCTGCTTGTCGCTTTCGACATTTCTTCAGGTGCTTCACGCGAAAAACAGAATGACGGAGTATTGTTATTTGTTATTCCAACTTCAGTCATAGCAGAACGTGTACAGCTGATAGGAGACCTGTTGCCTGACACATATAATCTCTTCCTCGCAGGCATACCCGTATTATCCGGAAATACAATTCCGGAAGTCAGTTATGACAGTAAAGAGGGATTCAGACTGGAAACAGCCATTGTAAGGCAAAGTGTCAACGATATTCTGATTGGTCCTTCCGACTACAGGCTCTTTGGCCTGGCGATCATTGCGCTTTTGATCCTGACACTCGTATTTGCTTACTATTGCTATAAACCCATACGCGCCCTGGTCCTTCGGTATTCATCTGAGCACAGCAAGAGAAAGAACGAGATCGTCCTGCTTGACTTGACCCTTGAGCAATACCAGAATAAAACACATACGCTCAGCAGTCAGGCGGCGAGCAGGACTTCCCTTTTAAGGAACTACATGCTGCTGATGCTCCTGAACAATTACAAGTCTGCGTCATTCGTTCAGGACTTGGAAAAGGCCGGTATAAGTCTGGAAGGCCCACTATTTTTTGTGATCGCCATTGTACCGTGTCAAGGTCAGACCATCAGTTCTGATAACATCCAGACCATGGCTTCAAGTCTCGGAGATATAGGCGAAGACATCGGAGATCTATATGCGGTTGAGTGCGATAACCGCAATCACATGCTGGCTGTATTGTGTCAGATCAATATTGAAGAGGATCGGACAACGCTCCTCTCCCGCATACAGAACTACTTGAATGCTCAGACACTGCGTTTTCTCATCGGAGAAGGTCCCATTGTCAATTCCATTTCGACCATTTCAACATCATATCTGTCCGCGGTAACTCAGCTGGATTCCATTGAAGGTGCTGTAGTAAACGCAGCAAGCATAAGTAGTAATACGGCTGATATCAGTCCGCTCTCAATGATGATCGAGCATATCGAAGGCGGCAACTGCGAAGAAGCATTGATCTGCCTGGACAATTGCATGGATAGTATAAGTAAAGAGGATACTGCCGAAATCACCAAACGCACCTCTTTATTCAGCATCAACAGTGTTGTTTATCAGACGGCTAACAAGTATAATTTCAATCTGACTGAATCACAGCTGACTTCGCTCATGAGCGCAAACGACGTACAATCAACTCACTTCATACTTATGAAGATGATTCCTTTATTGTGCGCACATATAAATGCTCAGAAACGCAAAAATGTTGTTCCTGCGTTCCAACTGGTTTTGGACTATCTGGACACGCATTTTGCTGAATGGGACATTTCCGCGAAACAAGTTTCTGAGGCTGTCGGCATTGGCATAAACAGAGTCAATAGCATCGTTCGTGAACAGACGGGCAATAGTTGCAAGAGCTATATTACAAAGCTCCGTCTCAAAAAGGCCTGTCAAATGCTGGCAGAAACTGATAAGCCAGTATTCGAAATAGCCGAGCAGGTCGGTTACAGCAGCGCCTCATATTTCATAAGAGTATTCAAGGAATCTCTCGGAGAAACTCCCGAATCATATCGCAAGAGCCCCCACCCCTTTGTTTCGTGAGTTGTGGCTTTCCTCCCCCACCGTTTTGAATTCTCCAACACAAAATTGCGCTGCGTCCTTCTACGGAAGGAAAAGTCCGCGGGGTCACGGTCCTTTACGCCACCTCCCCCGTATACTGCCTCATATTGATCTTCAACCAGATTTTGACCGAGTAATCCGCGCCGACGTCGATTCGCTCTACCAACCGGGCGATGATCATCTTCCTGACATCCGGCTGCGAATCATGGATAATAGAAAAAACCGCGTAGAGTATTATTCCTCTCCGCGGCTCTTTATTCTTTCCTTTACGCCACCTCGCCCGTGTACTGCTTCATATTGATCTTCAACCGGATTTTGACCGAGTAATCCGCGCCG
>JAEEGL011854558.1_pt1 | contig 12342 bp, 5 predicted proteins | sample 9134231 | NCBI WGS metagenome assembly JAEEGL01 (sample SAMN16246548, study PRJNA631951) | gut metagenome | biome: gut microbiome; feature: rumen; material: fiber-attached | host: Bos | place: Iran: Karaj | collected 2018-10 | reverse complement strand
GTGAGACTGCTGTCGTGGAACGTGAACACGCGCTTGTCGGCGGAGAGATAGATGTCGCATTCGAAGCCAAAGCCGCGCGACACGGCGGTCTTGTACGCGGGCAGAGTGTTTTCCGGAGCGTCATCAGATTCGCCGCGGTGGCAGATGAACGTGGCATAGTCTGGCTTGGCGGCCATGATCGCGCCTGCGGCCATGAATGTTGAAAGCAGAACTTCGAGCTTCATTTCGTTTATCCTTTCTTTTCAAATTTCCCCACGCCAAAATTATAGCACATTTTAGTGCTTGGTGCCTAGTGCTTAGTGCCTAGCGCGGTGGTTGGGTGGTTTATGAGTTTCGAGGTTTCGAAGTTTATAGGTTTCGTGGTTCGTGGCTCGTGGTCTAGTGCCAGATGTGCGAGCGGTCAACAGGCCAGCCGATCAGTCGACCAGCCGAACACTCAGCTGATTGTTGCCAATGTGAGAATGTTGCCAATTCCAGTGTTGCCATTGGCCAATTCCAGTCCAATCACCCTTTAATTGAGAATTGGGATTGGCACTGGCAACACTTCCACATTGGCAACATTATGCAAGCGCGGTAAGTCCCCACAGACTCAAAACTCGTAGCCCAAGTATAGGCGCAGTATCCAGTCGGCATTCCCCACACGACCGTTGACATACCTCGTGTCGACGGTCATATCGTCGTCGAAGACCTTGCGCATGACATCCGCGCCAAGGCAGATGTTTCTCCAGTGGAACATTCCGCCAAGACCGCATACCATGTAGCAGTCCCAGTCGTCTGCTGATGACTTCCTCGTGCCCGAAACGCTCACGTCCAAGTTCCGGTAGTCCAGCCCCACTCCTAGCGTGCCACGCAGCATGAACCAGTCCGTAAGCTCGTAGTACGGCTTTAACGCCAACTGGAACTCGTACATCTGCAGATCGCCGCGTATCGTTAGCGGCCCCGAGGAAACCGTTGACGTCCTTCTGCGCTCATCGCCCCAATGGTGCGTAATCGACACTTCGTCAATCGAGAGCACAGGGCCTGGACCATCATAAGTGCCGCCTCCGTACGAACCGTCGGAATTCTGCGCCCAGGGATGGCTGAACACGTCGGCATTGCCAAGATCCACATCCGTCTCATAGGCGCCGTCAATGTAGGTGTCGGTGCGCGCATAGCCTCCCGCCCGGCCCTTGAACCAGTTGTCGCGAACGAAGAACGAGAAGTTGAATCCGACGTCCACCCCGAACCGTCCGTCCTTCCATAGGCTGCGGTCAAGGCTAAAGTTGACCCCTATGGAATATGTGTCGTCGGCACAGCTGCCGCCCTTGTCCTCGTACACGCTTGACTGCTCGGAATAGGCGTTGACAAACGACATCTTGCCGTTCTTCATTGCCCCCGCCGGAACGTGCCAGTTCCAAGTCTCGCCGTCCGTTCCCGCGGAGTCCTCCGGATCGATGTACGCGCCGTTGGGAAACTTCATGCGCCCAGGTCCCGCGCCAATCGCATCGCCCGCAGCCTGCGCCGCATCACGGCTCCCCGTCGAAGACGCTGCAGACGGCACGGGAACCGCCGACCGTCTCACGCCGAACCTGCCCTTCATCCCAAAGTTGAACTGCGGCCCCACGGTGAGCCGCCAACCGTCTGCCCAGGCGGTGTTGAAGCCGTCTTCGGCGAACGCCGCGCCTGCAAGCGCCATGACCGCCACTATAACCATCATTCTGCTTTTCATGTCAGCACCCTCACCTTTCCTTATTTCACGATGTCAATGACTTCAATGCGTAGCTTGAAGAACGCAGCATCCTTTGGCCGCTTCACCGAGAATGATCCATCCGCGCCGACCGCGACGGACGCCACCTCCGCAAAACTTCCATCCGGCGTTGCCGATCCAAGCAACGCCACCTTGGCATTCGCCCCGAGCGCACCGCGGCTTTCCCTGCCGTCCTTCTCCGTGCCCACCTCCACCACGCCGAGTATGTCTTCGCCGGAGACCGAGAATGCCGCAAGCCTGCAATATGGACTTGAATCCTCCGCAAGCGGCACGCCCACGGCAAGCGAAGCGTTCAGCCGTCTCGTCGAGAGAGGAGCCGAAAGCGGCTTGAGCCTTTGCAACGGCGCATGGAGCGGCGAGCCTCCCGCGACTACCGGGATCGAGAAGTTCTCCCCGCCGGACGTCCACGAAACATATCCCATGAAGTCGCCTACCTTCGCCGCGCCCTCGTTGCCCGTCTGCGGCACGACTCGCCGATGAACATACATCTCGATCGTACATTCGTCCAGCGGAATCTCGCTCGCCGAAGTGTCCGCAACGCCGAATGTGACAGCCTCGTTCTCCGCTGCAATCTGCGAAGCGTCGAGCGCCACATAGCGGAATGTCTCACCGTCGTGCGATTCCACGTTGTAATGAGCCGAGCGCCTTGGCGTATTCCAGAGAGACGCCTCGACCTTGCCGTCCGTACCGACGCGGTCGGCGAACATGTACTTCAAGTCGCTTATGCCGGCCGCGAGTCCGTTGGTGCATGTCACATTGAGCTGCGCGAAGTAGGTACCGCTGGCCCTGAGGTAGCACCACTTGATTTCCGCCGTCAGCCCCGCTGCTTTCACCGACGGCGCAAGTATCGTGAAGCTGGCGGTGGTGGTGCCCGTGTAGTTGCGTTTGCCGGTCAACGTCAACGTCGCCTGCCCAGGAGCATCGTTTGCGTTGTAGGCGACGTCGTAGTCGTCCTGCGTGACGATAGACGGTTCACCGTCTGTGACCGTCGGCGCCGGCTTAACCGGTGCATCCGCATAAGTGACATCGTCGATCGGCGCAATGATAACGTTCGCAATGTCGCGCGGCGTGATCGTCACCTTGACCTCCTTTATGAAATCCTCATAGTTCACAAGGGAGACCTTGTACCAGATCGATGTCTCGCAGACATTGACGAACGCAGCAGGCGCAGCCGTCCAGTCCGCCGCATCGCCGCTCAACGCATACTCCACCGTAACATCTGGATACTTGTTCTGCCATGCGGCGAGTATCGCCGCCGCATCAACCGTATGCTCCGCCCCGTCGTATTCTTCCAAAACGTCAAATTTTGAAAGTCCCCCCGGAGGCACCGTTCCCCCTCCGGGCTCCTCTCCACCATTGGGAGTAGCCTTCCTAATATCGAACTCCTCCTCGACGGTGCCGGTATAGTTGTTCTTCCCGGTGAACGTCGCCTTGGCGGTACCCGCGTTCACGTTGCCCGTGTAGGAGACGTCAAAATCGTTCGGCGTGATGATCGACGGATAGCCGTCGCCGCACGCGGCGCCCGGGGTCTTCGCAGTGCCGTCGTACACGTAGTCCTCGGGCGGCAGCACGAGCCACACGTAGCTGGACGTGAGCTGCTTCGGAGTGACCGTCACCGTGCGCGAGTCGACGACCGTCGTGTACCCCTCCACCGTGATCTGGAAGTAGATCGGCTTCGCGCTGCACACGTCCTTGTATGTGATCGGTTCCTCCTGCCACGGACCGGTCTCGGACTCGGAGTACTTCACCGTGTAGCCGCTCGCGGGCGCGGACACGCTGATCGTCGCCGCAATGCCGTAGCCCAAGCCGTTGTACTCGCCGCTTACGTCGTCCGCGACGTAGTTGATCGTCGCGGGCGAGATCGTGAACTCGACATCTTTCGTCAGTGCGTTGTAGTTCTGCGATTCAGCAACGGTGAATGTCGCCGTGTAGGTGCCTGGCAAGGTAGGGCGGTCAGTCCCCTGACCGCCGCCGTACGTGACAACCGCCGTACCGTTCTTCGCCGCGCTCGTCGGCTCCGATGGCGTCTGGCCGTACGTCCAGCCCGCGATGGCGGGCTCGGTCATCCATTCGTTGTCCGCCTTGAGGATTTCAAATTCCTCATCGACCGTCCCCGTGTAGTTGCCCTTCCCCGTGAACGTCGCCTTTGCGGTGCCGGCGTTCACGTTGTCGGAATAGGAGATATCGAAGTCGTTCGCCGTGATGATCGAGGGATCGCCGTCGCCGCAGGCCGCGTCGGGCTTCTTCTCCGTGCCGTCGTACACGTAGTCCTCCGTCGGAAGGACCAGCCATACGAAATCGCTTGTCAGCGTCTTCGGCGTGATTGTCACCGTACGGGAGTCGATGACGGTCGTGTACCCCTCCGCCGAAATCTGGAACCAGATCGGCTTCGCGTCGCACACGTCCTTGTACGCGATCGGCTCGTCCTGCCACGGGCCCGTCTCCGATTCGGCGTACTTCACCACCGCCCCGCTCACGGGCGCGGACACGCTGATCGTCGCCGCGATGCCGTAGCCCTGGCCGTTGTACTCGCCGCTCACGTCGTCCGCGACGTAGTTGATCGTCGCAGGCGAGATCGTGAACTCGACATCTTTCGTCAGCGCGTTGTAGTTCTGCGACTCCGGCACCGTAAACGTCGCCGTGTAATTGCCCGGCAGCGTCGGGCGCGTCGTGCCCGCCGTGCCGTAAGTGACAACCGCCGTGCCGTCCTTCGCCGCACTCGTCGGCTCGGAGGGCGTCTGGCCGTACGTCCAGCCCGCGATTGCGGGTTCGGTCGTCCACTCGTTATCCGCCTTCAGAATCTCGAACTCCTCCTCGACGGTGCCGGTATAGTTGTTCTTGCCGGTGAACGTCGCCTTGGCGGTGCCCGCGTTCACGTTGTCCGCATAGGAGACGTCGAAGTCGTTTGGCGTGATGATAGAGGGATCGCCGTCGCCGCAGGCCGCCTCGGGCGTCTTCGCCGTGCCGTCGTACACGTAGTCCTCCGTCGGAAGGACGAGCCACACGAAGTCGCTCGTCAGCGTCTTCGGCGTGATTGTCACCGTACGGGAGTCGACGACGGTCGTGTACCCCGTAGCCGAAATCTGGAAGTATATCGGCTTCGCGTCGCACACGTCCCTGTACGCGATCGGCTCGTCCTGCCACGGCCCGGTCTCGGATTCGGCGTATTTGATTGTCGCCCCGCTAGCGGGAGCGGACACGCTGATCGTCGCCGCGATGCCGTAGCCCGAGCCGTTGTACTCGCCGCTCACGTCGTCCGCGACGTAGTTGATCGTCGCGGGCGAGATCGTGAACTCGACATCTTTGCTGAGCGCGTTGTAGTTCTGTGACTCCGCCACCGTGAACGTCGCCGTGTAGGTGCCCGGCAGCGTCGGACGCGTCGCACACGCCGTGCCGTACGTGACAACCACCGTACCGTCCTTCGCCGCGCTCGTCGGCTCGGAAGGCGTCTGGCCGTACGTCCAGCCCGCTATGGTGGGTTCGGCCGTCCACTCGTTGTCCGCCTTCAGGATTTCGAACTCCTCCTCTACGGTACCCGTGTAGTTGCCCTTGCCCGTGAACGTCGCCTTCGCGGTTCCCGCGTTCACGTTGTCGGAGTACGCAATCTCGAAGTCGTTTTCCGTGATGATCGAGGGATCGCCGTCGCCGCATGCCGCCTCCGGAGTCTTCGCCGTGCCGTCGTACACGTAGTCCTCCGTCGGAAGAACCAGCCACACGAAGTCCGAGGTGAGCGTCTTCGGCGTGATCGTCACCGTGCGCGCGTCCGTCACGGTCGTGTACCCCTCCGCCGAAATCTGGAACCAGATCGGCTTCGCGTCGCACACGTCCTTGTACGCGATCGGCTCGTCCTGCCACGGACCCGTCTCCGATTCGGCGTATTTGATTGTCGCCCCGCTAGCGGGAGCGGACACGCTGATGCTGATGCCGTATCCGGCGCCGCTGTACTCGCCTCCGCCGTTGTCGGCAACGTAGTGGATATCGGCAGCGACGGCTACACCCACCCAGCTCACGGCCACCGCAAGGGCCAGCCACAACTGTTTTATTATGCTTTTCATTTTATTCCTTTCATTGAAACCGTTTCGTTTGACTGGAAACAACCAGAACAACTGGTAAAAACAACATCCTTTCTTGTGCGTGAGAATCTGATCGCGCTATTCTCTGCTGCTGGGGAGTTCGCCCGCAGGCCCATCAAAGGTTGTTTTCACATGTTGTCCCTGTTGTTTCAAAATATTTCCCCTCCCAGGCACCGACAACGCCCCGTCCGCCACACGGCGAAACGCAACGCGGCGATGGGGGCGACAGGGCGCGAATTTACAAGTTAAGGGGGTATTTTTCAATCCCTCCACAACATCCACCCCCTTAACTTGCGATTTCGCGGTGAATATGTTATACTGTCGGCCATGAACTTCTACAGAAGAGAAAACTACCTCCGCAAAATTCGCGGCTTTTATGAAGACACTGGACTCATAAAAGTAATTACTGGCGTCAGACGCTGCGGCAAATCCTGTCTGATGGAAACAATTGCCGACGAACTTCGGGAACACGGCATAGACGATGCACACATTGTCTATCTTGATCTTGACCGCCGACCGTACAAAAGCATCAAAACCACGGATCACCTTGAACAGCTCATCGATGAAAGGACGCCTTCTTCTGGAACGACCTATCTCTTCATAGATGAAATCCAGAATGTAAAGGGTTTTGAGGAAATGCTTAATGCCTTCCGCGTCGAAGGCAGGCATTCCATTTTCATCACCGGCTCCAACTCCTACCTTTTGAGCGGCGAGCTTGTCACGAAATTGACCGGACGATACCTTGAATTTGAAATGTTCCCTCTCACCTTCGACGAGTTCCTTGGCATGAAATACTTTCTCGGCAAGACCATTTCTGCCAACCTCGTCGATGAGTTCGACCAGTACCTGCGTGACGGCGGATTTCCCAAGGCTGTTCAATACGATTCCGCCGACGACCGCCGGACATACATAGCGGGTGTTGTCGCAGAGATATTCGAGAAGGACATCCGCCGCCGCATAAAGATCCGTAATCTGTCCGCATTCCAAAAGGTTCAGACATACCTTATCAACAATTTCGGCGCAACCACAAGTCTCGACAACCTTCTTGAAGACCTTGGCAAGACTGGGGTACACATCAAGCGCGAAACGTTGAACCGATACATCGGCATTCTGAAAGACGCCAAGATCCTCTACGAATGCAACCGCTTTGACCTTAAATCCCGCAGATCCATCCGCGGCGAGCAGAAGTACTATCTCGCTGATCTCGGTTTCTACTTCTCCACAAACACCGACAATCGGATCAACTACGGTCCGGCGATTGAAAACGTGATATACACCTACGCCCTCTCCCACGGCTATGCGGCAAGCGTAGGGCGAATCGGTACGCTGGAATGCGATTTCATCCTTCGCAATGGTGACTCCAGCTACGCGTACGTGCAGGCGTGCATGACAATGATGAACGAGCGAAGGACTGAAGACCGCGAATACGTTCCGCTGGAGAAGATTCGCGACAACTACCCCAAATACATCCTCACGCGCAACGATCCAATCCAGCAGCGCAACGGCATCATCCACCGGAATCTCCCTGAGTTCATGCGCGACAACGCAACGTTCTGAACCACAGGCCGACACGGCCGCGCCGTGCACGGCCCTGCGCCTACCCTGGTAGGGTCGCGCGTCCCGCGCGACCGCCATATCGCTTCCCGCCATGTGGTAGGGCGGTCGCCCCGCGACCGCCGCCCCACCCCTCCCGCGCTTGAGCAACGCCCCGCCCGCCATGCTACGAAACGCAGCGCGACGATAGGTGCGACAGGACGAAAGTGTGGGAATTATTGGCATTTCGCTCAGATTCCTTGACTTATATCCCCTAGATTTGCTGCCATTCGTTCATAGCGCGACGATGAAACTCTTCAATGTCTTTTGCGCCACACTCATGATAGAATCTATCTATCTTCGCCTCAATCTTGTACTTAACCAAATAATTGTTGTACCTTTGGATAGACTTCTTGAAATGCCCCTTAACATGCTTTCTGAAACGTTGTAAAAACTCTTCATGTAATCTACCTTTTGCATTGTTATCTGTGAATGGATCAAACATTCTTGGTATCAATACAATATTAAAGAGTGCCGTGAACATAATGGGGTTTTTTGTCATTCCCCACACATGCGCACACTGATAGTGTTGCGATTTAAACATTCCAAAATGGTTTTTCATGATTTCAACAGGCCGCTTATTATTATCGCTATCTTGCATTAATTTTATTTTAAAAATCTTCTTGTATAGTTCTAGGTATGGATTATCTCCCTTCCTACCATAACGCCTTATCGTTAACAGGTGAGTGTTTTTCTTTGTGTTCAATGCCTCTATTGCTTTCTCCAATTCTGATAAAGCGACTTCATCGTCTACCTTATAGATATGATTAAGCCCAAACGCAATAAAACGCTCACGTGAAACCCGCCCTCGTTCAATCAGCTCAATAAATTCCTCATAGGTGTCTTTCTTAATTGTAGGACTTTCTTGATTCACCATAACATCAACTCCGTTTGAGTATTTACTGAAGAGACAAACAAAGCCGAAAACCAACATCCGCCCTACTCGCATTGTGATAAATAACATACGACGGTTCAGCAGAATCCCTATATGAAGAAATACATTCACAAGCTTTGCTACGCCAACCACCGCCACGCAATACTCGCTGAAATTTTGCTTCTGGCCCTGTGGGATCAAGGACATCATTTTCTAGATCACCAAAGCTATCTAAACACCACTCAAAAACATTGCCGTGCATATCATACAAGCCCCAAGCATTTGAACCGTAAGATCCAACTGCCGCAGTACCGCAAGTAGTAGAGTAGGTGCGATACAATGTGTAAGAACTAGCTTCCGATCCACCATTATACCAATATCGCCCCAATCCATTCATTGCAGAGTCTTGTTCCTCATCAGTCCTGCTCACACCATTGTTATAATCTGTTGTAGTGTTCGCTCTACAGGCATATTCCCATTGAGCTTCTGTTGGCAAGTCAAAGCTCTCACGACCCGTTCTTGCCCGTATTCTACCCATAAATGAAGTAGAGGATACAACTGGCGAAGCAGGCCAATCTAACGAGCCTCTTATATCGTTGTAGAACAACTGCTCGACGGGGCGTGTTTCATAACACCCTGCATTACTAAAAGCACTCGGTCTACCCCCCCTTACAAGTTCATACTGCTTCTGAGTAACCTCGAAAACGCCAATGTAGAATGGCCTTGTCAACGTAACATTGTATTGTCCGCACATTTTGAATGTTCCCGGATCAATCCTCCTCAATACCAACTTGGTTGTCTTGTATTCATAGCTCCACCCCCCACTCGGAACGACATCAAGGTAACTCACAGGATACGAACTTGCAATCGCCCCACCAGACAAATCAATCACCATATAGAGTGGATTGTTTTTATTCACCGTCGCTGTCACCGTCACCCGTTCACATTGAAACCTATTAGGTAAATCGGCGGAGGCATCCCATACCCAATTGTAAGTGCCGGGCGTTAACTGCTCCTTCGCCACATTCGCCGTCGAGCCATCGGTCTTGCGGATGGTTCGCATCGCGATGTTGGTGTTGCCCACCATATCCTTCGCCGTGAAGGAGGTATCGTATTTCGCGCCGCTCGTGCCGGTGATGGTGAAGTTGAGATCGACGAGGCCGTTCCACGGATAGCGCTGCCGCGCGGAAATCGAAATCGTGGGATCGGCGGCAGGGGCGGTGAGGGTGAAGGCAAAGAATGCGCAAATGGCGACGAGCCATTGCGGGCACGCGGGACGCGTGCCCCTACCACGCGGCGGCAGCGGGGCAACCACCCTACCAGCGCAAGCGTTAGCGCCGCGCGTCCGTGAAAGTCTGTGGTTAAAAACCACATTCATCACTTCATCTCCGCTTTTACCTTGAAGAACCTCATCTGGGGCTTGTTCGCGTCGGTGACGGGCGTCCAGTCGCGGTCGAGGAGCGTCTTCTTGCCGAGCACCGTGTACTTGCGAGGCGGATCGGCGTTGCTCAGATCCGGACTCCACGTTATCTTCGCCGTGCCGTCGGCCAGCATCTCGATGAACGCCTTGAGTCTGCTGTCGGGATTCTCGGGATTCAACCCCGCCACGTACGACTCCCAGAGTGGCACGCCGTTCGCGCCCGTCGCGTTGCCCGCCGCCTCGTAGTCGCCCGCGCCGTACTTCGCAAGGTGCGGGTCGAGCCATGCGTAGGGCACTGGCACCGGGGTTGTTTCCGTATATGTCCGCACGTAGCCTTCGCCAGGATATATCTCGAACTCAATCTCGTTGGGGTTGGAGTATCCCGCGTAGTTCTCGGACTCCGCCACCCAGAATCGGGCGATGTACTTTCCGGGCAGTTCCGGACGCACCGTCGTCTCGGTCGAGATATCCGCGCCCACACGACGATAGGACACCGTATATGTTCCGTTGCGCGGCGAGCCCTGCGGCTCGCTCGGCGTTTCCCCGTATGTCCAGCTGTCCATCTTGATCTCACGACTCGGCCCGTTGGCACCCTTCCTGATTACGAACACACCCGTCCAGTCCGACTCGTCTTCATCGACGCCCTTCCAACGGTAGTCCTCGGTGTTCGTGAGGCGCAGCACAACCTCGTACTCGCCCACGTTGACTCCGCCGTTGTTGCGCACGACCGTCCAGCGCGAGTCGGACGTGACCGTCGCCTTCTGCGTGCGGCCGTTGTACGACTGGGGGCCGATTACAGGCGGCGCGACCGGACGCTTCAGGACCGGGAACGTCTTCGTCACCGATCCGTAGTAGTTGTTCTTCGCCGTCACAATGACGGGAACCGCGCCAGCGCTCGTCGAGTCGCCGTATGCGATGTCATAGTCGGCCGAGGTCGAGATCACGGCGCCGACGGCGTTGGTGTCCGCCACAGTCACGGACGGCGTCTTCTGCCCACTGTCGGGATCGAAGAAGAACGCCTCGTCCGTCAGCACCACCATCTCGTCCGTCAGCTCCTTCGCCAGTATCCTGAAGAGGACCCTCCCGTAGAACGGCGCATAGTTCGCCGACACGAACTTGAAGTACACCAGTCGCTCTCCGTCGGCAACGTTCCTGAGCGTGGGAGCAGTCGCGGAATACGCGTTCTCGTTGCCCTCCGTGAGCGCCCACAGAACCGTATATGGCTCGTCAAAGTTCGGCGCAATCTCCACCGGCTGCGCCGCGCCGTTGTACGTCTTCTCGCATACGAGCGGCGTCTCCACGGCGTCGCTTCCGAACACATCCCCCGGCACAATCGACGCAGGAGTCACCACGAGGTCGCCCTCGACTTTCGTGATCTCGTAGTCGCCCGCGAGCGTCCCCGCCTTGAGCGTGTAGGTGAATGCGTTCTTGCCTGTTCCGGCAGCTGTCTGGCTGCCGGTCACGACGAACGTGGCACCCTCGAGGCCGATGAAGCCGTCGCCGCCGACTGTCACGTCCGGATTCGCAAGAGGCGTGCCGTCGTACACCTTGCTTGCGCTACCGCTCGTGAGCGTCACCGCACGCTTCAGCACCTGCCATGTCGTCGAACACTCGCCTGAGAAGTTGCCGGTCGCCTTCACCGTCAGCGTATAGGTGCCGGCGTGCGTGGCGTTCTCGCCCGCTAGCGTGTAGGTGACCGGAAGTCCGCCGCACGTCACCGCGTTCACGGCTATCTTCTGCACCGTGCCGTTGTACTTCGGGTTCGCGCCGAGAGTTATGGCAAAGTCGGCAGATCCGTCGTCGCCCGATATGTCACGCGGCTCGATCTTCACCCAGCCGGGAGTAACCACATACGTCACGTCGAAGTTGGCGTCGACATTTGCGAACTGCCCGGCATTGAGATCCATGTACGACGTTCCCACATCCGTACGCCTGGCGAGATAGCCGATACCGGCGAAATACGTGTTCTTGTCAACATCGTACAGCTCATCTTTGGTGGCGAGGTCAAAGACATCCAACGTCTTCTCCGTTCCGTCGTACGTGTGCGTGGCCGTGTGGCCGGTCACCGTCACCATCACGGGACGCTTCGTCACCGTGAGCGTGCCTGGTACCGTCGTGATAGTGTAGTTCCCTGCCTTCGTGTTGGACTTCAACGTATAGCTAAAGTTGTTGGCGCTCGAACCTGCATCCGTCTGGATGCCCGTATACGAATAGATAACTCCCTCGCCCGATACGAACCCGTCGCCGCCAGCAGTCACCGTGCGCTTTGTAAGCGCCACGCCGTTGTACACCTTGCTCGCGCTTCCGCTCGTCAGCGTCACGTTGCGCGGAGTGATCTTCACCTTCGCGGCGTGGATGAAATCTTCGTAGTTGGGATGGTTCACGCGATACCACACTACGTACTCACCGGCATTCGTGTAAACCGGTGCCTCGGCCAGCCACGGTAGGGTCACGCGTCCCGCGTGACCGCTCTCACCGCTTCCGTCATCCAGCGCATACGCCACCGCGAAATCTCCAGGCACCGCCGCACTGAACGCCGCCACAAGGGCATCGGTGTCAATCGTATGTCTCTCGCCGTCGTACATCGCAGTGGTGTCGAATTTTGAGAGGCAGCCTGCTGGCACCTCGCCATCTC
>JAEEGL011387327.1_pt1 | contig 12342 bp, 8 predicted proteins | sample 9134231 | NCBI WGS metagenome assembly JAEEGL01 (sample SAMN16246548, study PRJNA631951) | gut metagenome | biome: gut microbiome; feature: rumen; material: fiber-attached | host: Bos | place: Iran: Karaj | collected 2018-10 | reverse complement strand
GATACTCAACTGCACCTTTATCGAACACCGGGACGTTGAGAAACTCTACGTCGCAAATCCGCTCAACTCCCCCGATACGACAAAATACCACACCGTCCGGCAGGGGGATTCCCTCTGGTCCCTGGCGGCGGCGGAGTACGGCGATCCGGGCCAATGGCGCGTGATCGCTGAGGCGAACGGGCTGGAAGACCCGCGCAGGCTCCGGACGGGAGAGATCCTGATCGTTCCGGCCCAGGTCTGAGAAACAGGAGAGCGCGATATGGATCAGGGAACTTACGTCTACGCGACGCTGGCAAAAAAGCACGACAACTTTACGGGTCCCGGCTTTGAGGTCCTTGTGGACGGAAAAGTCCTGCCGCCCGGAAAGTACCATATCCCCGACGTGGAGGTGGAGATCAGCGCCACCGGAACGGCAGGCGGCTGCAATTTCACCATCGAAGGCCAGTACGATTTCAAAAACAGCGTCTGGATCAACGACGCGGCAAAGCTGATCCGCCCCGGCGCGAAGCTTGCCGTCAACGGCGGCTACAAGGAGCGCAAGGAGCTCTTCTACGGGTACGTGGACGAATACTCGATGGAATTCAAAAGCGACGGCACCCCCTACATCCAGGTGAACGGCCTGGACGGCCTGGGCTACCTGATGAACATGTGCGAGCCCTTCTACGCGGGGGAAAAAAAGCCGAAGCAGGTCGTGGAATCGATACTGCAGAAAAGCCAGTCCGCGGGTTTCGCGAAAACGATACACGTGGGGATGCTCGAAGGCTTCGAAACGCCGATCATCAAGGAACAGCTGGACGACTGGAAATTCCTCCGAATGATGGCGGATCGCTACGGCGCGTCGCTCTTTGCCGTGGACGGGGAGCTGATCTTCGATAACGTGATGACGAAAACCGCGCCGATCCTGACCCTGACCATGGGCAGGAGCGTCCGCAATTTCACCCGGCGGGTCTCCCTCGCGCACCAGGTGGGCAAGGTAGAGGTCCTGGGGCACGACGTCAACCAGAAGGCCGTCAACGGCACGGCGGCCAGCGTGACGGTGGGCGGAGAGGGAAAAACGGCGGCGGAATGGGTCTCCGGCCTCAAAGACGCGGTGCTGCGGGAGCGCAGCGAATACGCACGCACGCAAAAGGAATGCGAGACTCTGGCGCAGAACCGCCTCAACAGCATCGCCATGGGCTTCGTATCCGGCGAGGGAGAGTGCATCGGCATCCCCGAGCTGATCCCCGGCCGCTATATCAGGATCGACGGAGGCGACGAGCTGACAAACGGCACCTATTTCCTCACGAAGGTCTATCACCGCTTCCGGACGGACGAATATACCACTTCCTTTGAGATAAAAGGAGCGAGAGCATGAGCGCGCAGTGGATCGATCATTTTGAAGCCGTGGCGTCGCCTCAGGCAGGCGCGTCGCCGGGCAACGTTTTCAGTTTGAAGCTGGCCACCGTCAAGAGCATCAGCGACGATAAAAAGCTCAACCGCGTCAAATGTCTTCCCATAAACGCAGAGGAAAACGAAATGACGGACTGGTGTTACGTGATGGCGCCCATGGGCGGCAAGGAGAGCGGGCTCTTCCTGCCGCCGCAGGTGGGAGACCTGGTGGTGCTGGGGTACCTCGGAAACGATCCCCACAGCCCCATCGTGCTGGGCAGTTACTGGTCGCCGGATTCGCAGGCGCCCATCACGATAGAAGACGGAAAGGCGCAGGATTACTGCCTCAAAACGCCGAAAAAGATCGATCTCGCCCTGCATGATGAAGATAAAAAGCAGAAGGTCACGGTCACGATGCCCTCCGGCATCGTGATCGAGATCGACGACGAGCAGCAGACGGTGACGACGAAAAACAAAGAGGGAAACACCGCGCTGCTGATGAAGATGAAGGACGGAGAGATCGAGCTTACGGCGAAAAATAAGCTGACGCTGACGGCGGGAAACGCCTCCGTGACGCTGGAAAAAAACGGGGACGTCACGATCAAGGGAGGCGGGGACGTGACCCTCGACGGGAAGGCTGTCAGCGCGAAGGCCCAGGGGGAAGTCTCCCTGCAGGGCATGGACGTGACCCTGAAGGCTTCCAAGGACCTCAACATGAGCGCCGGCCTGGCGGCGGCGCTGCGGGGAACGCCGATCAAGCTCAACTGACGAACGGGAGACCGAATGCCGCACAGGAAGGAGGCGGGCGCAATGAACGGAAAGGAATTCATGGGACGGGGAGTCCGGTTCCCCCTTCAGATCGAACCGAAAACGGGAAAGATCTCCATGGTGAGCGAGGAGGAGGATATCGCCGAGGCGATCGGCATCATCCTCGGCACGGTGCAGGGAGAGCGGGTGATGAGGCCGGATTTCGGCTCCAACGTGCTGGATTACACCTTTTCCGCCGCTTCCGAGTCCCTGCGCCAAAGCCTTGCCTTCGATCTGCGGGAACAGCTCGGCTATCTCGAGCCGCGGATCGACGACGTCGAAGTGCGGTGCAGGGACGCCGATGAGCTCGAGGGCGCCATCGTTGTGGAGGTCAGCTACCGCGTGCGCAGCACCAACAACCGGTACAACCGCGTCTATCCGTTCTACAGGACGGAGGGTTCGGAGGGAGGCGACGCCATATGAAGCGCCCGCTGCTCGATCCCAGAAGCCCTGAAACGATACGGGAGCAGATCCGCGCGCTGGCAAAAAGCTATACGCCGGAGTGGCGCTACGAGGGGACGGAAAACGACCCCGGCGCCGCCCTGGCGGAGCTGTTCGCCGAGATGTACTGCCAGAGCGTGGACAGACTGAACGGTCTGCCCGAAAAGCTTTTTGTGGAATTTCTGAATCTGGTGGGATTCCGGGAGCCCGCGCCCATGCCCGCCGCCGGGACGGTCTGCTTCAGGGCCCAGGACAACGCCGACGGACCCTTCACGGTGCCGGCGGGGACGGAGCTCTTTACGCCCGACGAAGCGGGTGAAAACATCGTATATGAAACGGAGCGGTCGATCCAGGTCACGCCGGCGGCGCTTTCGGACCTTTACTACGTCGACGCGGCCGGGGACAGTATCCGGCGGATCGATCTTTCCCAGCGGCCCCAGCGCTTTTTTGAGTCCTCCGGCGAGGAACTGCAGCGCCATCGGTTCCGGTTCTCGGAGGAGGACGTCCTGCGGCTTGACTGCCCCGCGCGTATCCGCGTGCGGATCCGCGCCGGGTCCGGGGAAGACGCCCGGGCCGTCGGAAAGCTGGCGGGCGGGGATCTTCGGTGGACCTTCAGCCACGGGGGCAAGGAGATCCCCTTCGACGGCGTCCGGGAGGAAAACGGCCTTCTGGTGCTGGAAAAGCGAAACGATCTTTCTCCCGAGGCGGATGACAGCGGCCGGGTCTTCATCTCCTGCGAGGGCAGCCCCGGGGAAAAGCTGATCGTGGATGAGATGGAGATCACCAGCGAGCCCCTGGCGCCCTGCCCGGCCCGGAGCCTCTACAGCGGCGATCTTCCCATCCTTCCGGAGGAGGGCGGGTACTGTTTCGGGCGAAGGCCTTCGGTGTACGACGCGTTCTTCCTGCGCTGTGACGCCGCTCTGACCAAGCGGGGCGCGGAGGCGCTGCTCCGTCTGGAACTGGCGTTCGTCGTGGACGAGCCGGAAAGCCTCCTGAACCGCTACGATTTCACCCGGCCCGTCATCAGCAAGCAGAGCGCCGTGGAGCGCAAGCCGGACGACGCCGCCGTTTCCCGGGTGGTATGGGAGTATTACAACGGCATCGGCTGGAAGCATCTGCCGGTCGCCGGCGACAGGAACCCCTTCAACGGGGCCCGGGACGGCGCGGCGGAGATCCGCTTTACCGTGCCGGAGGACGTGGAGGCTGCGGAAGTTAACGCGGACAACGGCTTTTTTATCCGGGCACGGGTGGCGGAGATCAGCAATCCCTATTCCACCTATCAGCGCTGGATCGTGCCCTTTGTAAAGAGCGCCTCCTTCCGGTGGAGCTACTCCTCCCCGAGAAAGCCCTCCTGCCTGTATTCCGAAAACAACGGGCGGCAGCGTCTGCTGGAGGACGCGGGGCAGTTCGGGCAGCTCCTGTTTCCCGCCCTGGTGCCGATGGAGGAAGCCCCCGCCGCGATGGTATTTCGCTTCGACGCCTCGCCCCACGCCATGCCCCTCTCCCTGCGCTTTCAGGTGGAAGGGCGGGCCAGGCTCACGGGACAGCTCCTGTGGGAGTTCTGGAACGGCAAGAAATACGAGCCGGTCCGCACGGTGGACCGGACGGAACGCCTTCTGCACAGCGGCGAGATCTTCCTCTTCCTGCCGGAAAAACTGCCCACGGCGGAGATGTTCGGCGTGGAGGGCTGCTGGCTCCGCCTGACCCGCAGCGCCGACGAGTCCGGAACGATGCCCACCGTGGCCTCGGTGACTCTCAACGCCGTTACGGCGCGCCAGTGCCAGAAGGAATCCGACCAGTTTTTCGATACGGGCAATTACGAGGCGGGCAAGCGCGTTCAGCTGCTGCGGCTCCCCGTGCAGGAATGCCGCGTCTGGGTGGATGAGCTTTCCGCGATCCCGATCCCCGAGATCGAGCGCCTCCGGCAGGAAACGCCGGAACGCCTGCGTCTCGAATGGGAGGATCACACCATGGTCCGCTGCTGGGTGCGGTGGGAACGGGTCGAGGACCTGGCTCTTGCCGCGCCGGACGCCCGCGTTTTCCTGCTCGATCCCTTCACGGGGGAGATCACCTTCGGCGACGGCCTGCGGGGCAGGGTCCCTCCGGCGGGAGACCACAATATCCGCGTGGAATACGCCAGCGGCGGCGGCGAACGCGGCAACGTGCCCGCCGGATCGGTCCGCTCGATGCTCACGGCGATGCCCCAGGTGGGCGGCGTGCGCAACCTGACCGCCATGAGCGGCGGGACCGGACGCCTCTCCTTCGGGGACGTCGAGGAAAGAGGCAGCCGCTTCCTGCGCCACAGGGGCCGCGCCGCCGGCCGCGGCGATTACGAGGAGCTGGTGCGCGAGAACTTTCCGCAGGTGCGGCACGTGCGCTGCTTCTCCGGACGAAACGAAAAAGGCCAGGACGCGCCGGGACACGTGGCCGTGGTGATCGCGGGCTTCGGAAGAGACGGCGAGGGAACGGAAGCCCTTTGCGCCGAGGTCTTCGGCTTTCTTTCCCGGATCAGTTCCTGCTGCCTCACGGCGGAAAACCGGCTGCACGTCTGTCCCGCCACGGTGCTGACCGTCAACACCTCCGTCACCGTAAAAACGGAGCGGCCCGAGCTGGCCGCGGAAACCCAGCAGGCCGTCGTGCGCCGGCTGGAGGACCTCATCGGCCGGACGTGGAAGAAGCGCCCCATCGGAGAGCAGGTGCGCCTCAGCGAGATCTGGAGCGTCGTGCGGGACACGCCGAACGTCCGCGCCGTGGAGCGGCTGCTGGTGGAGGCGTCCTACGACGAGGAGGGACAGCAGAGGCTCGCGGCGCTGGAGGCGGAGAGCGACTTCCCTTACAGCGTCGCGGAAAGCGGGATGCATCTGGTGCGTCTCGACTGAAGGGATCGGCAAAAGACCGGAAGAAAGGGGAAAGACGATGCTGATATCGCGGAATCTGGACGATCAGCGGTTTGAGGATATCGTGCGGGAAGCGGTGAGCCGCCTGCCCTGGCTTTGCCCTGTCTGGACGGATCACAATTCCCACGATCCGGGCATCACGATCCTGGAACTGATGGCCTGGTTCAAGGAGATACAACAGTATGAGATCAACCGCGTCGGGCCCGGGACCGTCCGCCGCCTGCTGGAACTGGCGGGGACGCGCCTCGGGGCGGAGCGCGCGGCCGAATGCGCCCTGACGATCCCCCCCGGGGCGCCCGCCCGGGCTCTCTTCTCGCGGCTGGAAACGCCGGAGGGCGTCGTCTTCGAGCTGGAGGAGGAGATCCCTCAGGATCGATGCGAGCTCCTGCGGGCGGCGATCGAGCGGCCCTCGGGCAGGGAGCCCGTGGACGTGACGAGCCTGATCTTCGACGCCTCCGTGTTCCGTCCTTTCGCCTTCGGCGGGGAAGAGGGCTGCTCTTTTCTGCTGGGCTTCGCGGGGAAGACGGAGAAGCCTCTGCGCCTCTGGTTCGATGTGGAGGCGCCCGAGGGCGTACAGAGAAACGAGCCGGACGCGGATACCCGGACGCCGCGTACGCTGGTATGGGAAATGAGCGGCGCGGGTCCGGTGACCCCGCTGCGGGACGACACCTTCGCCCTGAGCCGCAGCGGCTTCGTCACGCTGCCGGTCCCCGGGGAGTGGAAGGAAGAGGAGGACGGCCTTCGCCACCTGCGGCTGCGGCTCGCGGAAGCGGGCTGCGAGGAAAGCGTGCGCCTCAGGGCCGTTTCGGCCTGCCGGTACCGCGCCCTGCAGACCGAGAGCCGGGCCAGGGCCTACCGGTTCACCGTGAAAGCAGTGAAGGACTGCCGCGTCGCGGTGGAGAGCGCCCAGGCACGGGCCGCGGAAACGGCGGTGTTCCTGCGCGGCCCGGAGGGCTGGCGGCAGGTCTCCGGCTACTCCCTGAAGCGGGAGGAGAAGGGCCTGCGCGTGGCCCTGGACGCCGCCGGCGCGGCACAGGACGGAGAAGAGAATCTCCTGGTGGCCTGTCTCGATCCGGTCCGCTTGCGCGACCTATTATTTGACGCTTCCGGACGCCCGGGGGAGAGCTTCCGGCTCAATCTGGGCGGCAAAGGCGTCCTGACGGAGCGTCTGACGCTGATGTGCCAGACGCTCTGCGAGGACGGCGTCGTTCGCCCGGCGCTCTGGCGCTGCGTCGACGATCTTTCTCTCTGCGGCCCCCGGGACCGGGTGTTCGTCTACGACCGGCAGCGGGAACTGCTCACGGCGGGCGACGGCGCCAACGGCGCCCTGATCGCGCCCGGCCAGGGCGCCGTGATGGTGGTGGAGGAGCTGGTCTCCCTTTGCGGCGAGGGCAATGTCCCCGCCAACGCGGGCCTGCGCTTTTCGGAGGGCGGCGAAAAAGTCGGAAACGACGCCGCTCAGGGCGGCCGGGACGCGGAGACTCTTGCCGAGGGCAGGACCCGGCTCCTGCGCCGTCTGCAGGATACCCGCAAGTGCGTCTCCGCCGAGGACTACGAAAACCAGGCGCTGCGTACCCCCGGACTGCGGGTGGCCGGCGCCCGGGCCCTTCCCGGTTTCGATCCCCGGAACCGGAGCCGGAAGACCCCGGCCTGCGTGTCGGTGGCGGTGCTGCCCGCGGGAGAAGGCGAAACGCCCGTGCCGGACGACCGCTTCCTTTCGGCGGTATCCCGGCAGCTGGAGCGGTGCAGGCCCGTCTGCGTGCGGACCGAAGCGATCCCCGTCCGCTACGCGGGGATCACGGTGGGCGTGCGGCTGTGGGGAGAAAAGACCTTCCGGCAGGATCTGGCGGAAGAGGCCCTTCGATCGTTCTTCGCGCCCCGGGGCGGGCGGATCGGAGCCGGCGTCACCCGGGACGAGCTGACGGCCCTGCTTCAGAAGCTGCCCGGCGTTCTGCAGATCGACCGCCTCGATCTGCGGGGAACGGATCAGAACAGCTATCAGACCGCCGCGGGAGATATCAGCGTGCCGCCGGATACGATCCTGCATCTCCGGCACGTGTCGGTCACCCTGGCAAAGGATAGAAGGTGAGGTAATTTGGGAGCCCGATCCTATTGGAACTGGAGCGGCGCGGAGCGATGGAACGGCGGGATCTGCCGTTGCGTCGAACGGTGCGGGGAAAGCCTGCGGCTGCAGGACGATTTCTTCGAGGGCGTAGCCTTCCTGCCGCCCTTGGACAGCGGCGAAGCGGATTTTCGCTGGGGGAGAGTGCGGCTCGACGTCTTTCTCCCCCGGGACTCCTCCGTGCGCATCTACGCGAGAGCCTCCAACGAGCGGGAATGGGAGGCGTGGGGGCAGGCCGCGGGTCCCTCCCGCGCCGCGGAGGAGGCGCGGGCCCTCTTCGGGGAGCCGAAGTCTCTCGGCTGCGACGCCTGGCTCTCCGAGACGGGACGCTGGCTTTGGCTCGCCGTCGGCTTTACCGGCGGCGGGAAGGAGAAGCCGCGGCTGGACGCCGTCCACGTGCTGGCGGAGAGCGACCACATGACGGATTACCTGCCGGCGATCTACCAGCAGAGCGATTTTACCTATCGGTTCCTGTCGATCTTTACGGCGATGAACGGGGACCTGGAGGAGCGCATCGGGCAAACGGACAGACAGCTCGATCCCGCGTCGGCCGATCCCGGGATGCTGCGGTATCTGGCCCACTGGCTCTGCGCGGACGGCAGCCTGCCGGAGGAGGAGCTCCGGCGCCTTCTCCCTCAGGTCATCGACGAGTACGAGACGATGTACACCGTGGAGGGGATCCGGCGAAGCGTCCGGCGGCTGACCGGACAGACGCCGCTCATCATCGAGCATTTCGAGGTGGACCCCAACGATCCTTCCTGCAGCGATCCGGAGGTCTGCCGCAGACTCTACGGAGAAGATCCCTACCGGTTTTTCCTGCTGCTGCCCCAGGGGACCTTCGCCGGGCAGCGGCAGATGGAGAGATTTCTTGAGCAGCTGCGGGAACTGGTGCCGGCGGAGACCACCCCGGAGCTGGTGCTGCTCAAGCCCTGCGTCCAGCTCGGCTGGCACACCTACCTCGGCGTCAACTCCCGGATAGGAGAGCATATAACGGCGGCCATCGACGAACGGGTGACCATCCATTACGATACGGTGATAGGAGGACAAGACCATGAGCGGTAATTCGGATTTCTTTCCCCTGGAGCGCAACCGCTATTTCTACGGCAAGCTGCTGACGGTCCGGGATTTCGAGATCGAGCAGAAATACACCCGCAGCTCGGCGCAGCTGATGCACCGGCTCGTTTTCGGCGCGGGCGTCGTCTGCGGCCTGGGCGTGAGCGCGGGCAGCGATTCCGCCCTTCTCATCGAGAGCGGCATGGCTATCGATTATCTCGGCCGGATGATCGTCGTGGAGGAGCCGCTGCTGAGAAAGCTGCAGATGCTCGAGGGGCAGGAGACCCTGCGGGGCAAGGAGAGCGCCTATCTCTGCCTCTCCTATCAGGAAACGGACGTGGAGCCCGTAAACGCCGTGGGCACCGTCTCCGGGGAGAACCGGCAGTACAATATCACCCGGGAAGGCGCCAGGCTGTTCCTGTCCGCCGAGGAGCCGGATTACCGCGCGCTCCTGGAAGCCTCCGGCAGGGAAAACGTCACCGTGCTCTACGCCGGCGACCAGCTTTCCCTGGTCCTCGCCATGCCCGAGGCGGTCTGCGCGGGAAAGGAATTCACCGCCGAAGTGCTGGTGGTGAAGAATGAAAAAACGCCGCCGGTCTGCTTTGACCTCAGCGGCGCCGGCGGCTTTACGGAAAGCGAAGACGGCCGGGTCCGCCTGAGTTTCCGGGAAAGCCCCGAGGAGACCCGCCGGGTGTATCAGGTGAGCTTTCGCATGAAGGCGCGGCAGATGAGCGGGATGGAGTGCCTGTTCATGCCCTCCGGCGGCGAGATCGACCTGGAGCTGGGGAGCCATCGGTATAAAAATTACGTGGAGGTGGGGGCGAAAAGCTACCTCTGCAGGGACCTCGGCGAGCTGTCGGAGCGCCGGCGCCAGCTGGATAATCTGGAGCACCGCCTGAAGGGGCGCGATCTTCCTCTGTATCTCGCGAAGCTGGAACTGCTGCACTCGGCCGGGAGCATGTTCGTCGTTTCGGTTACGGACCTGCCCTTTGCCCAGCGTATCGTCCGGGAAAACGGCGCCCCCGCCGACGACGGCGGCATGCGCGCCGTGACGACCTCCGTACGGTCTCTGGAATACTGGCAGAAGCCGGACGTGAAGGCCGACTACCAGCCCTCTACGGGGGCGCTGCACTTTGATTTCGGCATTCCTTCACCGGAACAGTACGACTATTCCGTGAGCCACGGCACCGTGGATCTCACGCTGCCCGGCGGCGTGCGCGTCAACAGCCGGGTGTTTTCCGACGAGATCTCCCACGGGCTGGGGCCCGGCACGGTGGACGTACGGCTGAGCGTCGAGTTCGCGGACCGCAACGAGGGCAACGAAACGGCGCTCTGCTTCGGCAACAGCGAGATCTTTGTCAAGGGGAAGACGAAGGGCAGCGTCCCGTGGGTGGAGGCCGGAGCCGTCGTCTATCCCCGCCGCGGCACCATGCGCATCGGCCTCTGGCTCCACGACATGGTCGAGGGGAACCGCCTGACGGTCCATTATTTCGCCCAGAAGCCGGAGCGGGACACCGACCGCGTCCTGGCGCAGCGCCGGGTGGGGATCTCGGTCACGCCGGAGTTCTCCCACGTCGCTCCCAGAGGCACGGTCAGTTTCCGGGCCGAAGTCTCCGGCAGCGAGGATGAGCGGGTCGTCTGGAAGGTAAAGGAAGAGAACGGCGGCGTCATCGACCGGAACGGGATCTATCAGGCGCCCGAGCTGCCGGGCACTTTTGAGATCACGGCTGCCAGCGCCGCGGATGAAAGCGTCTCCGCCAGCGCGTTCGTGATCGTCGAGTGATCTGCCGCGCGGCGGCGGAAAGGAGTGAGGCACAGTGGGAACGATGCTGATCCGCGGGCGCTACAAGGTGGTGCGCGTCGTCGCCCTCCGGCGGGACTACGCGCTGCTGGAGGCGGTGGATATTTCGGACCGTGAAACGCCTCTGTGCCTGCTCAATCTTTACGAGGGGGAGCTTCTGCACCGTTACTCGCGCATTTTTACCGACGTCCCCGGGGAGGAATGCCCGGCGTTTCGCGGGATATTTCTGGAGCAGGGGACGCTGGTGGCGGCCTTTGACCGCTGCGAGGGCGAGAGCATCGACCGGCTTTTCTACCGGGGAGATGCGTGGGACTGGCGGGACCGCCTTTCCTTTGCGGAACTTCTGCTGCATCAGGCGCTGAGCCTCGCGAACCTGCCGCCGGAGCTCGCCTGCGCCGCGCTGCTCTCGGAGAACCTCCTGTTCGACCTGAAAAACCGGCGCGTCGGCGTTCGCTGGATGGCGGAGCCCATGGAGGAGATGAACCCCCGGGAGGCGGCGCTGCTGGCGGCGGACCAGGTGAAGAAGATCCTGCCCCGCACGCCGGCCGCCGGCAGGGAGGAAAGAAGTTTCCTCGACGAGCTGGAGCGGGGCGCGTTTCGGAACGTCGTGGCGCTTTACGGCCGCTGGCGGAGCGCGAGGCCGGCGATCGAGGCGGAACGCGGGGAATTCGAAAGCAAGGATCCGTTCCGGCGCGGCCTGATCGCGCTGGGACGGCTGGTCCGGGATCGGGCGGGACGGGGAGGATTGAAATGAACGTCAGGAGAAGCGGGATCTTTTTTCTGGTGATGCTTCTGGTCTGTTCCTGCCTTGTCGCTCTTGCGGCGGAAAAGCCGATCCTGCAGAGCGTCCGCACGCTGCGGGGAGGATCCGACGGCTGCCGGTGGCAGTGCGTCGGCGCGGGCGGAGGCAGTCTGGCCGCGGCGGCGGGCTGGAGGGACGGAGACCTCATCCTGCGCTATTTTTCCACCGGCGGCGATCCCCTCTCCGAACAGCGCCTGACGCTGCCGGAGGAACTTGCCGGCGGGACGGTGTCGCGGCTGCTTCCGATCCGTGAGGGAGCGGCGTTTTTCGGCGTCTACGGCCCCAACGCGGAAAAGCTCTGCCTGTACCGCGTCGGGGAGGAGGGAGAGCCCGAGCGGCTGCTGGATCTCGAATGCGCCGGCAAGTCCTTTGCCGAGCGTACGACGCGCACAAGGCTCTCCGAGCTTCTGTATGAGGATGAGACGCTGTCCTTCGCCGTCCGGACGGACAGAGGGCTCAGGTTCTACCGCTGCGGGGATTCCGGCGGTCTGGAGGCCGCCGGAACGGGGACCGTCGCGGACGAGAGGGTGCGCAGCGTGCTGACCGACGGGCACGGCGCGCTCCTGCAGGGCGGAAAGGAACTGCTCCTGCTGGACGGGGAGCCCGCGAAAGCGTCGGTCAGCGGGCAGACGGTCACCTATCTCACCCGGGGAAAGGGCGGCTGGTATTATATCGACGCCGAGGCCTTCGATCTTTGCTTCGCGGACGCGGCTCTCAGCGAGTGCTACCGCCTGCAGCATCTGACGACCTTCTGGAACGGCTCGGAAAAAGATCTGGTCTCCCTGTCCCTGACCCACGACGAAAGCGCGCTGATGCTGCTGGATGGATCGATCCTTACCCTGTCGGATCAGGACGGGACGAGAGAGCTGGAAGGCGTTTTGCATCCCAAGGCGTCGAGCCTTCGCCTCTCTCTGGCCGTATACGCGGCGATCGCCGTCGCTGCGGCGCTTCTGCTGTGGGTGGTCCTCTTCGGGCTGCGCTGTGGCTACGCTTCCCTGGCGACGATCCGCGGCAGCCTGTTCGTGGCATTCGCGCTGATAAGCCTTTCCGT
>JAEEGL011054746.1_pt1 | contig 12342 bp, 13 predicted proteins | sample 9134231 | NCBI WGS metagenome assembly JAEEGL01 (sample SAMN16246548, study PRJNA631951) | gut metagenome | biome: gut microbiome; feature: rumen; material: fiber-attached | host: Bos | place: Iran: Karaj | collected 2018-10 | reverse complement strand
TCAGGTCGTACTCCCCGGGGGGCAGGAGCAGCAGCTCGTCCCCGAGCTGATCCAGCACCCGGGACCGGAGCCCGGCCACGGTGTGCAGCCGGCACTCGCCGGTGCGCTCCTGCGCCTCGTAGGAGACGGCCCAGAGTTCCTCCACACGGACATCGTCGCAGCCGCTCCACAGGCCAAAGGAGGGCAGCTGCGCGATCCGCGCCTCGCTGTCCTCTAGCTGCTGCTGCTGCATCATGCTCAGCGTCTTTTCAGGCCAGGCCAGTGTCTTGGTGTGGTGTTTCCGAAGCATAAAACCTCCAGGTTTGATGGGTCAGCTCAGCCGGACGATCCAGCCGTTCTTGTCCTCCAGGCGGCCGAACTGGATGCCGGTGAGGGTGTCATAGAGTTTCCGGGCCACGGGGCCGATCTCCCCATTGCCGATGGTGAGCTTCTCGTCCTTCCAGCACAGCTCGCCCACGGGGGAGATGACGGCGGCGGTGCCGGTGCCGAAGGCCTCGGTCAGGCGGCCTGCCCTGGCGTCCTCGAAGATGTCCGCGATGGCGAGCCTGCCCTCCTCGGTCTCATAGCCCAGCTGCCGGGCCAGGGTCAGGACGCTGTCCCGGGTGATGCCCGGGAGGATGGAGCCGTTCAGCGCCGGGGTGACGATGCGGCTGCCGTAGGCGAACATCATGTTCATGGCGCCCACTTCCTCCACACAGCGCTGCTCCACGCCGTCCAGCCACAGCACCTGGGAGTAGCCCTTCTCCTCGGCGATCTGTCCCGCCAGGATGGAGGCGGCATAGTTGCCGGCGCACTTGGTGAAGCCGGTGCCGCCCCGGACCGCCCGGACATAGGCGTCCTCCACATAGATGCCCACGGGCTTCAGGCCGTCCTTGTAGTAGGAGCCCACGGGGGAGAGGATGATGAAGAAGAGGTAGTGGTGGGCCGCATGGACGCCCAGCATCACGTCGGTGGCCATCATGGTGGGGCGGATGTAGAGGCTGGTGCCCTCCTGGTGGGGGACCCAGTCCTGCTCGATCTCCAGCAGCTTCACCAGGCCCTGGTAGGCGGTCTCCTCGTCCAGGGCGGGCATGCACATGCGCTGGGCGCTGCGGGTCATCCGGGCCAGGTTGTCCCGGGGACGGAAGATCTGCAGGCCGCCGTCGGCGCGGCGGTAGCACTTCAGGCCCTCGAAGATCGCCTGGCCGTAGTGGAACACGGTGGTGGCGGGATCCAGGCTGAAGCTGCCGTAGGGGACGATGCGGGGGTCGTGCCAGCCGCGGCCTTCCTCGTAGTCCATCAGGAACATATGGTCGGTGAAGAGCTTGCCGAAGCCCAGCTTGCTCTCGTCAGCGGGTTTTTCCTTGAGCACGCTGGCCCGGGTGACTTTGATCTCTTCCATCGGAAATCCCTCCCAAAGCAGAATTCTGCCTCTATTATATCCCGGCCGTGCCCCCTGTCAAGTTTTCCAGTGGTTTTACGGGGCGGAGGTGCTGTATTCTTTGTGCTTTTTCACAGCTCGTCCAGGATCTCGTCCAGGGTAAAGGAGAAGGTCAGGAAGGTGTCCACGTCCTCGTCCGGGAGGATGTAGGGCTGGAGGAAGAAGACCAGGCTGTCTGTCTCCGCGTCGTAGTAGAAATCCTCCTCCGGGAAGAAATCGTAGAGCAGCTCGTCCCCGGTGACCTCCGTGATGCCCCGGCGTTCCAGCTCCTCGCCGATGAGCAGGCGGACGCAGTCGTTGGCGCGGTTGGTCTGCCGGTCCAGCAGCCACTCGTCGGACTCCTCCTCGTCCAGGATGCCCAGCAGGTAGGGGAGGGTCAGGACGCTGCCGGCCTTGGCCGTGTGCCGGCCGAAGACCTGGGCCTGGTAGGAAACGCTGCGCACGCCGTCCATGAGGGTCTCCTCCGTCTGCAGGACGGAGAAGTACTCGTCGGTGTTGGCGGTGATGCGGTAGGTGAGGCGGGACCAGGCGGGCTGGCCCGGGTCCATGACCCCGGAGGACTTCACATAGATGGTGTAGTCCCCCACGTCCTTGGCCTGGTAGGCGTAGAAATCGTTGATGGGCTCCACGGCCTCCTCCCCGCCCGTGACCTGGGGCAGGATGTAGGTGTAGGCGTAGATGGCCTCCTCCCCGGCCTCCTCCGGAAAGGTCAGGGTGTCGGTGAGGTCCTCCCCCAGGGGGAGGGGGTCCGCCAGGGCCGCGCCGCAGAGCAGGGCGAGGCAGAGCAGAAGCAGCATGACGTTACGCATGGGCAAGGTCCTCCGCGCAGGAGATGGCGGCCACGTTGCCCTCGCCCACCGCCTTGGCTACCTGGAGGGGCTGGCCGGCACAGTCGCCGCAGGCATAGACGAAGGGCACGCTGGTGGCCATCCGCCGGTCCGTCCGGATAAAGGGGCCTTCCAGGGCCAGGGCGGGGAGCAGGCGGTCCGGGGCCACCGCGGGCCGGAAGACGAAGGCGCCGTCAAAAGCCTCCTCGCCGCCCTCCCAGCGGACCAGCACCCGGCCGTCCTCATGCTGGGCCAGGGAGACGGGCTTCTCATCACGCAGGATGACGCGCGGGTCCCGGGGCGCCTCGTGGGGCTTCAGGGTGAAATAGTCCACGGAGGCGGCCAGACCGGCCAGGAAGAGGGCTTCCTCCGTGCCGCCGTGCCAGGCGGAGAGGACGGCCACCCGCTTCCCCCGGTAGAACATGCCGTCGCAGGTGCCGCACCAGCTGACCCCCTGGCCCAGGAGCTCCTCCTCCCCGGGGAGCAGCCGCGGCCGGGCGGCGCCGGTGGCCAGCACCACGGCCCGGGACTCCAGGATATCGTTGCCCACCAGGGTCATGATCAGCCCCTCGTAGGGCTGGATCTGCCGGGCCATGCCCTGGTGGAAGGCGGCTCCCAGCTCCTCCGCCTGGGCCCGGAAGATCCGCAGCAGCTCCCGGCCGGAGACGTGGGGCAGGCCGGGGTAGTTGTCCAGACGGTCCGCCCGGGCCAGCCAGCCGGACTCGTCCCCGGCGCTGACCACAGTGCAGCTCAGGTTCCGCTTGCGCGCCGTGATGGCGCAGGACAGGGCGGCGGGACCGCCCCCGATGATCAGCAGGTCGTCCATGGCATGTATCCTCCTGTTTTTATTTTGTGTAGCGCCCGCGGAGCCAGGGCATGCCGTTGTAGGTGGAGTAGGCGTCCGCATAGATGGTGTAGAACTCTCCCTTCTTCCAGGTGGTCTTGGAGTAGTTCTCCACCAGCACGGGCTGGCTCTGGCCGTCGGCGGAAGTGTTGAACACCGCCATCTGCGGCTTCTCCGAGACGAAGTACTGCAGGGTGCCGGTGAGCACATAGACCTGGGTGCGCTCCGCCCGGATGGAGATGTTGGAGATCAGCTCGCTGTAGTCGTCGGGGTTGTTCAGGGGCCAGGCCCTGCGGGTGTAGATGTCCACCGAGGGCACGTAGTAGACGGTGTAGACCACCCGGGAGGGTTTCTTCCCCGGGTAGCTGGCGACGATCTCGATGTCGTTGTCGCCGATGTGGTTGAACTCCGCGATGAAGGAGAAGGCGCCCGTGGAGTCCAGGTTGGTGATGTTCAGGTCCGTGTGGTCGGAGACCACGTCGATGGTGGCGCCGGGGAGGGTGGTGCAGTTGACCTCCATGTATTTCTGGTTGGTGGAGGTGTAGGTGTCCGCCGCCAGGTCCAGAGGGATCTCCTGGGGCTCCCGGTAGAGGACGATGCGCATCTCATTCTCCCGGCAGTACTGGCTCCGGCAGATCACCACATACTCGTTGTCGCCGTTGGGCTGCACCGTGACGTTGCAGGAGAGGTCGCCGGAGTCCCCGTTGACGGTGTCGGAGACGTCGACGCCGTTGAGGGTGACCTTGGAGCCCGGGCGCACGTTGAGCTTGATGCTGTACATGGAGGAGGAGACGGTGGCCCGCAGGCCGTCCGGGTTGATGAGTTCAATGGGGCTCAGGGGGATGTCGATGGTGTAGCGGATCTCCTCCAGGGGCACCTGCCGCCCGCCGGCGGACTTCAGGAAGGGGGTCAGGACGATCTCCATGCTCTCGCTGCGCAGCTGGTCGATGTCGTCGTACCAGATGTGGTCGGCGACCTCGATGGTGGCGTATCCCCCGGTGACGATGTAGGCGGTGTGGAGCTCCCGGATGTAGATCTGGGCGCCCTCCTCCCCGGGGATCATGATGGTGTGGGCCGCCAGGTCATCCAGCATGGAGACGATCACCGTGGCCCGCTTTTCCTCCCGGGCGGCGGCGCTGCGCTCCTGAAAGTAGTGATAGCCGAAGAAGACGCACAGCCCGGCCACGCTGAGGGCCAGCAGCCAGGTGACCGCCCGGAGCAGTTTGCGGAAGAAGCGCTGCCGGGAGGTGAGCCGGGGCAGCTCGGGGGCGCGGGGCGCCGGCTGCTGCCAGCGGGAAGCGTAGGCCTCCTGTTCGGCCCAGAGGGGGTCGAAGGAGCGGGAGTCATCCCAGCGGACCTCCTCCTCCACGGGCTCCTCGCCGGCCACCCTCACGGTGGTCCGGCTGCCCTTCTGCCGCTGGAAGCGCGGAGCCCGGGGACGGCCCGTGTCCTCCTGGATCCGCCAGAAGGAGTCGGTGCCCGGGCTGAAATGGATGTCCACGGCGCTGGGGGCCGAGCCCCGGGCTGCCGCCGCGGCGAGAAAATCCTGCTTCTTTTTGGCGCCCTTGGCCTTGCGTTCTTTCAGGTCCGCCATCTCCTGGGCAAGCTGGTCCCGGGCGTCGTCGGTGGCGTCGGTCTCCCCCCACTCGTCCATGCGGTAGTGCCGGGTGCCGGGATCCCCGTCCTTGATCCTGCTCTTCCAGGCGGGCTCCTCCTCATGGGCTGCGGGCAGGACGGTGCCGCAGTACAGGCAGCGGGTGTCGGTGTCGCGGTTCCATTGGCCGCATGCGGGGCATTTCATACTGTCGATCCTTTCGGGAGAGGTCGGTTCACGGGTCAGTCGAAGATGAAGTCGTCCTCTTCGCCGCTGTCATCCAGCACCAGGTAGCTGTTCTGCATGTAGTCGGCAAAGGCTGCCCGGCAGGCGGGCCAGTCGATCTCCTGGACGCTTCCGCCATAGTAGATGCTGTGGGCCGCGCCGGTGATGGGGATGCGCAGCTCCTCCATGGTGCAGCCCCGGAGCTGGTAGGCCTGGTCCATGGCCTCGATCATGTCGTTGAGGCTCATGTTGGTAAGGGTGGACTGGTCCAGGATGACGTCCACCAGGGCCCGGGCGTCCTCATAGGAGATCTCCCGGCAGTTGTCCGCCAGGGTGGAGAGCACGTTGCGGACCCGCTGGGTGCGCATGAAATCCCCGCCGCCGCCGGCTTTGCGGATGCGCATGTAGATCACGGCGGAGTGGCCGCGGAAATGGTAGGTGCCGGCATTGGCCATCCGGGGGGTGGTGGAGTCCTTGGGGATGGCGTAGCGCTTCAGGTAGGCCGCCTCCTCGTTGGTGACGGTGATGTCCACGCCCCCCAGGTAGTCGATGATGGCCTGCACCTGGCTCCAGTTGAAGAGGATGTATTTTTCGATGCGCACCCCCAGGTGCTGGCTCAGCACCCGGCAGAGCACCGAGGGATCGTTGTTGTTCCGGTGGGCCACATAGGTGATGCGGGTGGGGCCGCCGGGACCCTGGACCAGGGCGTCCCGGATCACCGAGGTGAGCATGATCCGGTGGGCCCGGGTGTCAAAGGTCACCAGCACGATGCCGTCGGTGTTTCCCAGATTGTTGGGCTTCTTGGCCCACTGGTCCACGCAGAGCAGCAGGTAGTGGTGCTGGCCGTCGATGGGCTCCGGCAGCTCTTCGTAGGGGATGATGTCGATGGGGGCGGGGGTATCCGCCAGGGCGGGCAGCGCCGCGGTCAGCAGCGCGAGGAGCATCAGCAGGGACAGAATGCGTTTCATCATGGTGTTCAGCCTCTTTCCTTGATGGATGTTCTGACAATCATCCATCATGAAGTATAGCATGATTTCCGGCAAAAGAAAACAGTGCCCGGCATATTCCGTTTGTAAAATTGTAAAGAAATCGTAAAAGAACAGCAATCGATGGCGGCGCGGGGAGGGACTGCCGGTCCGGCAGGCGCGGGGAGGGGAACGGGGAAAGCCGAAAGGGCCCTGTTCACGGGGCGGGAAATGTGGTATCCTTAGGAAAAGGGAACCGGGGAAGGAGGGGGAGCCATGGCCGGGGAGCGGGTGTATGCCGCCATCGATCTGAAGAGTTTCTATGCCAGCGTGGAGTGCGTGGAGCGGGGCCTGGATCCCCTGACCACCAACCTGGTGGTGGCGGACCTGCGGCGGACGGAGAAGACCATCTGCCTGGCGGTGACCCCCAGCCTGAAGAAGTACGGGCTCTCCGGGCGGAGCCGGCTCTTCGAGGTGGTGGAGAAGGCCCGGGAGGTGGAGGCCCGCACCGGGCGGAAGCTGGAGTACATCGTGGCGCCGCCCCGAATGCGCTTCTACATGGACTACAGCGCCCGGATCTACCAGAAGGTCTATCTGCGGTATCTGGCCCCGGAGGACATCTACGTCTACTCCATCGACGAGGTGTTCGTCGACCTGACGGAGTACCTGGGCCTGTACCGGATGACGCCCCGGGAGCTGGTGGCGCACCTGATCCGGGAGATCCTCCGGGAGACGGGGATCACCGCCACCGGGGGCATCGGCAGCAACCTCTACCTGGCGAAGATCGCCATGGACATCCAGGCCAAGCATGCCCCGGCGGACGAGAACGGGGTGCGCATCGCGGAGCTGGATGTGACGGAATACCGCAGGCAGCTCTGGGACCACCGGCCCCTGACGGACTTCTGGCGCATCGGGCGGGGCATTGCCCAGCGCCTGCAGCGCCACGGGGTCACCACCATGGGGCAGCTGGCCCGGCTCAGCCTCACCCAGGAGGACAGTCTTTACCGGGAGTTCGGGGTGGACGCGGAGATCCTCATCGACCACGCCTGGGGGGTGGAGCCCTGCGGCATGGCGGAGATCAAGGCCTTCCGCCCGGTGGACAGCTCCATCTCCGTGGGGCAGGTGCTCTCCGAACCCTACGACTGCCGCAGGGGGCGGATCATCGTGCAGGAGATGGCGGACCAGATGGCCATGGAGCTCACCGCCCGGGGCCTGGTCACCGACGGGGTGGGGCTGGCCATCGGCTATGACAAGACCGGGGCCTCGGGGCTGCGGGCTGATCAGATAGAGCAGAACCGCTACGGGGCGACGGTGCCCAAGGGGGCAAACGGCAGCCAGGGGCTGGTGAACCGGCAGGGACAGCGCTGCTTCAGCGCCTCCGTGCGCCGGGTGGAGCAGGCCGCCCTGACACTCTATGACCGGCTGGTGAACCCGGACTGGCCCATCCGCCGCTTCTACCTCTCCTGCAGCCATGTGCAGCCCGCCGGGGAGGCGGGTGCCCAGGAGGTGCAGCTGGACCTTTTCACCTCCGCGGAGGCTGTGGAGGCGGACCAGGCGGCGGAGGCGCGGGATGTCCGGATGCAGCAGGCCCTGGTGGACATCCGGAACCGCTTCGGACGGAACAAGATCCTCCGGGGGCTGAGCTTCCAGGAGGGCGCCACCGCCCGGGAGCGGAACGAGACCATTGGCGGCCATGCCGCGGGGGAGGGCGAGGATGCGGACACAGAACGATGGTGACCTGATCCATGCTCCGGCCTGGGAGCCCTCGGCCCGGCATCCCCGGATGCCCGTGGCGGACCGGGCGAAGATCTTCATGCCCTTTGCGGCCCTCCGGGGCTTCGAGGAGGAGATCCGGGAAAAACAGGTCCGCCTGACGCCGAAGCCGGTGCTCTCCGGGGAGGAGCAGGAGGAGATCAACCGGGTCCTCCAAAGGGCGGAAGCCCTGCAGCGGCAGCAGGAAGTCCCCCGGCTGCTGGCCCGGGTCTTCGAGGAGGAGAGACCCGGCTGGGGCCGGGTGCTGGAGGTGGAGGGCACCCTTCACCGGGTGGACGCTCCCCGGGGCCTGCTGCTGCTGGAGGAGGAGACCCTGCCCCTGGACTGCCTCATCGGACTGAGCCTTCGGGAGCCGGGCGGGGACTGAGCCGGATCACGCGGCCGGACAGAACAAAAGACCATCCACCGGAGCGGATGCGCTGTGCATTCCCCCGGCGGATGGTCTTATTCGATGTGCGGTGAACGGGGCGGCGGAGTCTCAGGCGTGCCTCAGGCGCCGGTCTCCCCAGAGATCGTCCGCCACCCGCAGGATCACGTCCCGCAGCTCCAGGTGCTCCAGGTACTTGGCCGGGATCCCCCGTAGGCCCAGCATGGCCCCGGCGATGTTGCCGGCGATGGCTCCGGTGGAATCGCTGTCCCCGCTGTGGTTGACGGCGGCGATGAGGACGCGGTCGAAGTCCCCGGGATACTTGGCGGCGCAGTAGACGGCGATGGCCAGGGCTTCCTCCCCGACCCAGCCCTGTCCCAGGGCGTGGATGCCGTCCAGGTCGTCCATGTCCTCCCTGGCCAGGGCGAGGGCCCGCTCCATCAGCTCCCGGAAGTAATGACGGTCCTCCTGGTCCGGCCAGAGCCGGTCCACCGTGTCCAGGCTGTGGCGCACCGCGTCTTCCAGGGACGCGCCGTCCTGGGCGATCTCGTGGATGATCTGGGCCATGGCGGCGGAGGGGATCCAGCCCAGGGGATGCCCGTGGGTCAGGGCGGCGGCCTCCGCGCCCAGCCGGGCGATGCGGTCGGCCGGAGCGCCGGTGTCGTTGAAGTACAAACCGATGGGGGCCACCCGCATCACGCCGCCGCAGCCCTTGCTGCCGTTGATGGGGTCCTCCGGGGTCCCGCCGCCGCCCGCGCCCAGGGCGGACATGCAGGTGTTGCCCGGGGCCCTGCGTGCATACAGCCCGTTTTCGTCCATGAGCCAGGAGTAGTGGTAGCCCTTGGGCAGCGTGCAGACCTCCGACTGGGTCTCCAGCCAGTCCAGGTAGGCGTCGTTGATATGGGCGGTATACCCGCCCCGCACCCTGTGTGCCGTGGCGGAGAGCAGGCCCGCGGCGGTGAAGAGGGTCATCTGGGTGTCGTCGGAGAACTCGGCCTGTCCGTGGTGCAGATCATAGCCGGTGATGCCCTGTTCCCCGTATCTGGTGAAGATGAGTTCCTCCGGCAGAAACTCCACCGCAAAGCCCAGCGCGTCCCCGGCGGCGCCGCCGATGAGACAGCCGCGGAATCTGTCCTGATCTCTCATGATCCTGCCTCCTTGCTCTGTCATTCCTCTGTCTTCTGCCCCTATGATACCACAGGGGCGCCGTCTGTACAACCCCCCCGGCTTCCCGCGGTGGAAGGCGGCGCTCAGCGGACCACCTGATAGCGCAGACGCAGGTAGGAATCCCGCAGGGGGACGCAGTCCAGGAGCCTGAGCACCCCCAGCCCGGAGAGTTCCGCCGGGGATCGCAGGGAGGCTCCGTCGATAAGGGTGGGGGTGTCCCTTCCGCCGATGAGCACCGGCGCCACCACCAGGTCCACAAAGTCGAGGAGTCCCTCCCGCAGGAACAGGCCGTTCACCGTGCCGCCGGACTGCACCGTCAGCCGCTCCACCCCGAACTCGCGCTTCAGCCGGGCCAGCGCGTCTCCCAGGTCGAGGCGCTCCTGGTACAGGATGCTGAGGTTGTCCGCCTGCACCCGGAAGGCGGGATGCTCCGGGTTGGAGGTGAGCAGCACCAGGCGCCGGCACAGGGCGCAGCCGTTCCGCACGCCCCGCTCCGTCAGGTGGCGGTTGTCCAGCAGGACGAAGGACACAGGGGTCTTCGCCGGGGTCTCCCGGTGGTTGAGCCCCACCTTGGCCTGTACCCGGCCCGTGTTGAAGGACCACAGGTCGGTGGTCTGCTCGATCTCATCATACTGATGCAGCCCCTCCCGGAGCCCGGGGACGTTCGGGAAATCCCGGTCCACATCCAGCTCATCGCCGGCTCCGGTGCTGATTTTGCCGTCCACGGACATGAGCATGAACAGCGTGGTGACGGGTCTGTCCATTCTGTTCCCTCCCCGGGCTTTTTTGCTTCTCCATGATACGCCGCCCGGGCGATTTCCGCAATGGGGGAAGAAAAAAGGACCTCCCCATGCGGCTGGAAAAAGAGGCGGCGCTGTGCTATACTGGGAAGGCCGGGAGCCGGGGCCCTGAAGGGCTTCCACGGGCACAGAGAGGGGCAGGGGAAATGCTGGAGAGGATGGACGCCTTCTTTGAGGCACGCCTGGACGGATACGACGAGCACATGCGCAGGAACATCGAGGGGGCCTCGCGGTTTTATGCCTTCACGGCCTCCCTGCTGCCGCAGCATCCGGGGGCGGAGGTGCTGGATCTGGGCTGCGGCACAGGGCTGGAGCTGGAGGCTTACTTCCCCCTGAACCCCACCGCCCGGGTGACAGGCATCGACCTCACCGCCGGGATGCTGGAGGCCCTGCGGGGGAAATTCCCCGGGAAGGCGCTCCGGCTGATCCGGGGCTCCTACTTCGAGGTGCCCCTGGGAGAGGCGGCCTTTGACGGGGCGGTGTCCGTGGAGTCCCTGCACCACTTCCCCCGGGCCATGAAGGCGGAGCTCTACCGGCGGCTGCGGGCGGCCCTGCGGGAGGGCGGCGTGTTTGTGCTGACGGACTACTTTGCGGAGTCGGAGGAGCTGGAGGAGGAGTATTTCCGCAATCTCCGCGCCCTCCGGGAGGAGCAGGGCCTGGACGAGCACGAGTTTGTTCACTACGACACCCCGCTGACGGTGGACCATGAGACAGAGGTCCTGCGGGAAGCGGGCTTCCGGGAGGTGCGGACCGAGGCCTGCTGGGGGACCACGTATACCCTGCTGGCCCGGAAGTAAGCGCGGAAGGGGAGGGGAAGCGGCCATGGAGTGGTACAGGAAGCGTCTGGAGGAGCTGGAGCGGGCGGAGCCTGTGTACTCCGTCTGCGGGGACGACTGCGCCGTCTGCCCCCGGTACCTGGCCCGGACGGAGGAGGAGCTGCGGGAGACCGCCGTCTTCTGGTACAAGGCGGGATGGCGGGACCATGTGGTGACCCATGAGGAGATCCGCTGCGGGGGCTGCGGCAGCCGGGGCACCTGCTCCTTCATGCTGCTGCCCTGCGTGCGGAGCCACGGGGTGGCCGCCTGCCGGGACTGCCCGGAACACCCCTGCGGCAAGATCGGCGGGATGCTTGCCCGCTCGGAGGCCAAGAAGGCCCGGTGCCGCGCCGCCTGTGAGGACGGGGCGGAGTTCCGCATGCTTTGCCGGGCCTTCTATGAGAAGGAGCAGAACCTCCGGGACAAGCCCTGCCGGGATCAGGGGATGCCGCCGGAAGAATGAGCACTGGAAAAGCGCCGGCATGACCCGGGCCGGCGGCGGCCTCTTCCTCACCCGGGACACCAGAAGCTTCCACATGGCGGACGACGTCCCCCAGGTGACCCTGCTCCGCAAGGCCGCCAAGAACATCCTCTGCACCCTGGTGAACAGCAGCATCAACGGCGTGAAGGTATCGTGAGATGTACAGGCCCGACGGAAATAAAGCAGCGAGGTGCCGGCATGGAATTCGAAGTCATCCGAAGCAACCGCAAAACGATCGCGGCGGAGATCAGGCAGAACAGGCTGATCATCCGGGCGCCTCTGCGTGCGACAGACGAGGACATCCACCGTTTCATGCTGAGGCACAAGCGGTGGATCGATGAGCATATGGCAAAAGCACAGGCCCGCGAAAAAGCCGGGGAAGGGATCCGGCGGCTGACGCCGGAGGAGGTCCGGGCCCTTGCCGACAGGGCATTGGAAGTGATCCCGAAGCGTGTCGCCCACTATGCTTCCCTGATCGGCGTGACATACGGCCGGATCACCATCCGGAACCAGCGGACCAAATGGGGCAGCTGCAGCAGCAAAGGCAACCTGAACTTCAACTGCCTGCTGATGCTGACACCGCCGGAGGTCATCGACAGCGTTGTGGTGCACGAGCTTTGCCACCGGACAGAGATGAACCATTCAGACCGCTTCTATGCCGAGGTGCTTCGCGTGTTCCCGGACTACTGGGCCCAGGACAGGTGGCTGAAGGAAAACGGCGAAAGGCTGATGTCGATGCTGGGGGAGTGATAGCAGGCGCTGAATACCGCCAACGCCCGGGGTGAATCCACCGGCTTCGTGGCCTTCATGCTGACCGCGATCCGCGACACCATGCAGAGCGTCATCACGGCCCAGCGGCAGCATGTCGGAGAAAGTGTCGGAGATCATGCCGGAGAAAGCGTCGGAGAAGCGTCGGTGATCGCCATCCTGCGGAGGATGCCGAAAGCCTCCGCTGCTGCCATCGCGGAGATGACACACCTTTCCTCCCGGCAGATCGAGCACATCCTGGCCCGGCTGAAGCGGGAGGGAAAGATCGCCTGCCACGGCTCGGCGAGGAGCGGAAG
>JAEEGL010537080.1_pt1 | contig 12342 bp, 12 predicted proteins | sample 9134231 | NCBI WGS metagenome assembly JAEEGL01 (sample SAMN16246548, study PRJNA631951) | gut metagenome | biome: gut microbiome; feature: rumen; material: fiber-attached | host: Bos | place: Iran: Karaj | collected 2018-10 | reverse complement strand
TTAACTAACTTTAGAACTATTAGAAGAAGAATTAAAAGATTAGAAGAAATTGAAAAAATGGAAGCTGATGGAACTTTTGATTTACTTCCTAAGAAAGAAGTTATTGGTCTTAAAAAGGAATATGCTAAATTAAATAATTTATTAAGTGGTATTAGAGAAATGACTAAATTACCTCAAGCTTTATATATCGTAGATCCTTCTAAAGAAGAAATCGCTATTAGAGAAGCTAGAAGATTAAATATCCCAGTATTTGGTATCGTAGATACTAACTGTGATCCTGATATGGTAGATTATGTTATTCCTGCTAACGATGATGCTATTAGAGCTGTAAAATTAATTACAGGTGTTATGGCAAATGCTATCGTTGAAGCTAACGGTGGAGAAATCGTTGATTATGTTTCAGATAAAGCTAACAACGAAAATGCTGCTGAAGTTATGCAAAAAGCATTAGAAACTGTTAAAAGAAAAGAAGAAAGGCCAAGAGAAAATAAAAAAGAAAATTTCAAAAAACCATTCAAAAAAGAAAATAGAAAAGAATTTGTAAAAGAAGAAAAACAAGAAGTTAAAGAAGAAAAAGCTGTTAAAGAAGAAGTAAAAGAAACTAAAAAAGCTAATGTTGACTTAGAATCTAAAACTGTAGCTGAATTAAGAGAATTAGCTAAAGCTAAAGATGTTAAAGGTTACTCAACAATGAAAAAAGCTGAATTATTAGAAGCTTTAAAATAAGGAGGACTTTCAATGGTAAGTGCAAGTTTAGTAAAAGAATTAAGAGAATTAACTGGAGCAGGTATGCTTGATTGTAAAAAAGCCCTAGAAGAATCAAATGGTTCTATAGAAGAAGCTACTACTTGGTTAAGAGAAAAAGGAATTAGTAAAGCTGCTAAAAAAGCAGATAGAATTGCTGCAGAAGGTTTAGCAGAAGTTATGATAAATGGTAACGATGCAGTTGTTGTTGAAGTTAATTCAGAAACAGATTTCGTTGCTAAAAATGAAGAGTTTAAATCATTAGTTAGTGCAGTTGCTAGTGCTGCTTTAAATAACGACGTTAAAACTAATGAAGATGTTTTAAGTCAAAATGTTGATGGTGAAACAGTTGAATCATTAATCGTTAATAAAACAGCTAAAATTGGTGAAAAACTATCATTTAGAAGATTTGAAAAAGTTACTAAAGCAGAAGATGAAGTATTTGGTTCATACTTACATATGGGTGGTAAAATAGCAGTATTAATTACACTTAAGGGTGCTAATGAAGAAGTAGCTAAGAATGTAGCTATGCATGCTGCAGCTATGAGACCATCAGTTGTAAGACGTGAAGAATTATCAACTGAAGAAGTTGCTAAAGAAAGAGAAATCTTAAAAGAACAAGCTATGAATGAAGGTAAACCTGCTGAAATAGCTGAAAAGATGGTAGAAGGAAGATTATTAAAATTCTATCAAGAAACTTGCCTAGAAGAACAAGCCTTTGTTTTGGATGATAGCATGAATGTTGCTACATACGTTAAAAACAATGGTGGTTCAATTGTTTCTATGGTAAGATTTGAAGTTGGCGAAGGAATGCAAAAAAAGAATGAAAACTTTGCAGAAGAAGTAGCTAAACAAATGAACGCATAAAAGATTGATTAAATTCAATCTTTTTTTGTATAGTGTCAAAAAATGTCAAATTTTTAGAAAACGGTTGTAAAATAATCGTTTTTATTTTATTATAATACTAGGAGGCGGTAGGAATGATATATCCATCTATCGATAAACTTTTAAATCAGGTTGGATCAAAGTATTTATTGGTTAATATTGTTTCTAAAAGAGTTCATGAAATGGAAGAAACAAAACATTATCAATTAAAAGAAAATGAATATGTATCTTCCAAACCAATTGGAAGAGCATTAGAAGAAGTGGCTCAGGATAAAATAGTTCTTATAGAAGAATAGACACTAGTTTACATTTCCAATATAAAAAAATATTGACTACTAAATAAGCCAATATTATAATGTAAATGTACTAGAATAATAGGGGTACAAAAAAGAACTATTCCCCCCTGTGGAATAGTTCCTATAAAAGAATAAAAAGGGGTTGGCTAGTGTGATACTAGCACCAATTCGTAATTTCGAATTGGTGATATATATACTAATCCAAAAGATTGATTTTGTCAACCTTTTTTTTGCTTTTTATGAATTAAATTTTTCGTATAAAATATTTAAAATATTTTTCTTCAATTCGTTATTACTATTTTCCCATATAATTTCAAAGAAAACACCCATACCAGGTAAAGTGATATCATCTTTTTCTTTTAATGATAAATCAATTGCTTCTTCAATATTTTGACGATTGTTTTTTTCAAAATTATTGAGTATGTACTTTCTAATATCCATGTTCATTTATAATCATCCCTTATTTAGTATTTACATATTTTATAATAATATGTATTTATTTTTTTTAGTTGATGTAGTATAATTATAAGTGTAAGGAGGATACGTCATGAAATATATTATTTTGGGAATTGTTGTATTAGTTGTATTAGTTATTTTCTATATTACAAGTACATACAACGTATTAGTAACTTTAAGAAATAAAGTAAAGGATCAATGGGCACAAATAGATGTCTTATTAAAAAGAAGAGCTGATTTAATTCCAAATTTAGTTGAAACTATTAAAGGTTATACAACACATGAAAGTGAAACATTAGAAAAAGTTATTGCTGCTAGAAATCGTGTTGTAGGCGCTAAATCAACTGAGGAAGAAATTAAAGCTAATGGTGAATTATCTGCATGTTTAGGTAGATTATTAGCTGTTAGTGAAGCTTATCCAGAATTAAAAGCTAACACTAGTTTTATGGATTTACAGTCTAATTTAAAGGAAACTGAAGATAAAATTTCATATGCAAGACAATTCTACAATGATGCTGTTATGAAATACAAAAACAAATTAGAAATGTTCCCATCAAATATTGTTGCTAATATGTTTAACTTTAGACCAGAAGCATTTTTTGAAGTTGATGAAGCATCAAAAGAAGCTCCTAAAGTTCAATTTTAAGACTTACTTGTTAAGTCTTTTTTAGGAGGTAAATAATGAAAAAAGTATTATTCACAATATTACTTTTTTTGCCTATTGTCATACATGCTGATTACGCTATTGATAATTACCGAGTAGATGTAACCATCAATAAAAATGGTGACGCTAATGTTGTTGAAATGTTTAGTATGAATGGCGTATACAACGGTTTTGAAAAAACAGTATACTATAAAGGTAATTATGACGGATATAGAGAAAGTAAAATTGTAAGTGTTGATAATACCAAACTATATAATGCTAATGATGTTATCTTAAAAGAAATTAGAACCATTGATTTTAATATCAATGAATCTACTGACAAATTAAAAAATAGTTATTTATTTAGTAAAGTAAATAAAGCAACCAAAGGTGAATATGGCGTATATACGGTTAATAAGAAAAATAATAATGTTACTTATAAGATATATAATCCAAGTAAAATTAATAAAGATTTCTATATAAATTATGTTTTAGATGATATAGCTATTCTTCATGATGATGTAGCCGAGGTTGGGTTAAAACTATTTAGTAATACAGAAAAAATTAATCATCTAGAAATAAATATATATGTTCCTGATGATTCTAAATATTTACATGCTTATGTACATACACCAGATGATTATACAATAGCTATTGAAAATGGTATTAAAATAATAATCGATGATGTTACTTATAATAATTTTGATATAAGAGTTTTATATGATAAAGATGTTTTAGTAACAAATAAGAAATCTAATCAAGACGTACTTACGAAAATATCTGAAATTGAAGAAAAATTAAAAAATGATGAACCAACAGAATATGAAAGTATAAAAGAAAAAGCTTATTTAGCTGTAACTAAGGTTGAAAAAACAAAAAATAAAATAGATTATGAAGAAGCTTATAAGTTGGTCCATAATCTTAGAAGTGATGAGTTAAAGACACAATTATTAGTGCGACTTATGAATATTGAATCAAAGGTTGAAAGAAAGTTTATCTTACTTAAAATTTCAGTCACAAGCTGTATGTCATTTATTATTGTTGGTATCTTATTAATTATATATCGTATGTATCGTAAAGAATCAACTTGTATTATAGATAGAATACCTACTAAACCTTATATGATAGGGTATTTGTGTCGTAAGAAAATAAGTAAAAATGATTTTGTATCTTCAATCGTTAAACTTATAGATGATCATAAAATCGATATTATAAAAACAAAAAGAGATTATAAACTAATTAAAAATGATGCCGAAATCAGTAATAATGAAGACAAAATATTTAAATATATATTTGGTAATGAAAAGGAAATTACAATATCTAAATTAAAGAAAAAATATGATACACCTTCATCTATTACATTATATTCCACATGGCATAATGTCGCAATAGATGAAGCTATAAAACAACATTATTATGAGGATTTATTGTTTTATAAGATATTTGGTGTAAGTTATGCTATCTTAGGAATTATAGCTAGTGCTTTATTATTAGGAAAACCTACATACTTCTCACCAATTATAACAATTATTATTTCGATCATGTCAATTGTTTTCTTTATAGCTTTTTATAAACGAACAACTATTGGTAGTGAATTATTTTACCAAGTTATGAATGTTAAACATTTCGTAAGTAATATTGATAAAGTTAAAATAAATAAAAAAGCTATTAATGAATATTTAAGATATGCTATTGTTTTTAGTGAATATAATAGGGTGTCCAAGTTTCTTTTAACGGTAAAAAATGATGAGAATTTTATTAATAAACTACATGTCATAGATAGTTTGTTATTGATAGCAAAAAAATAGTTTTTCAACTATTTTTTTTTACATCATTTGAAAATTATTAGTATTGTAATTTGTGCCAACTAAATTTTCTAAATTAGATACTCTTCGTTCTAAATTAGAAATTTGATTGTTTAGAGTATTTACTTGCTGTTCTAGACTATTTGGATAACTAGGTATATTTTGTGGCATACCAATAGGCATCATTGGCATTTGGTATATAGGATATGGCGCACCACAATTTCGATTATTTTTCATATAAACCTTCTTTCTAACTTAAGTATATGCTTTTATGTTAATTTGGTGTATAATACTATTTAGGTGAATTTTATGAGACTACGTAATAAAAAAGGTGCTTATGATACTATAAGTAAAAGTCCTTATTTAATAAGCGATTATGAAAAACATAAAGGTAATTTTAAGGCTTTATTTGGTAATAACAATCCTATTGAAATAGAAATAGGTATGGGTAAAGGTGATTTCATTATTGGTAAAGCTAAACAAAACCCTGATATTAATTTTATTGGTATTGAAAAATATGCTACAGTACTATTAAGTGCTTTTAAAAAATTAGATGGTGAAACATTACCTAACTTAAAAATTATTAACATGGATGCTCATTTTATTGAAGATGTTTTTGATAAGGAAATAAGTAAATTATATTTAAATTTTTCTGATCCATGGCCTAAGAAAAAACATGCTGATAGAAGATTAACAAGTTCTATATTATTAGATAAATATAAGAACATCTTTGTTTCTCATCGCATTATTGAAATGAAAACAGATAATATGGGTTTATTCGAATATAGCTTATGCTCATTGAGTGAGAATGGATATATATTAAAAGAAGTTAACTTAGATTTGCATGCATCTTCTGTTGAAAATAATATTGAGACAGAGTATGAAAAGAAGTTTTCGAGTTTAGGACAACCTATTTATAGAGTTGTAGCTATACAAGAAGTTGACATACAAAAATAAAAAGAATTGTTAAAATATATATATTTTTGTTATAATAAAGATGGTAGGTGAGTATTAGTGAAAAAACTACTAATCATATGTTTACTTTTATTAAGTGGATGTTCAGTGGTTAGAATTGATACTACTAGTATAGATAATATTATTGGGGTTGTTTTGTCAAAGGATAATACTTTATACAACCAAATGGGTAAAGGATATAAATATTATATTCCACGTGGCGTTAGTTATATGGGAAGTAATGATTATAATGAAGTATTATATTCAAATGGACAATACTATTATTTATATATAGATGTTATTAGTTACTATCATTCTGTTGAAAGAGAGTATACTACAAATGAAGATGCTTATTATTCAAGCGTTATTAATATTAATGATAAAAACGGTTATTTGGAGATAAATAAATTATCTGATGATAGATATTTTATTGAATTTATGTATAATTATGCGAAAATAGAAGCAATATGTGATTATGATAGTATTAACGATATTGTCTTAAATGCATCATATATTCTATCAACAGTTAAATTCAATAACAATGTTATAACAGCTATGTTAGATGATGAGTTCTTAGATACAGAAGAAAAATATGATATATTTATATCAAAAAAGAATACCAGCGATTTTATTAAATTAGACGAAGAGGTGAATTAAATGAGTTTTTTAAATAAAATTAAAGATTTGTTTACAGATGAAGTTGAAGAAGAAGTTAAGAGTGAGGTTATTCAAGTAGAAATACCTGCCCCAGCTAAAGAAGAGAAGGAAGAAAAAGAAGAAGAACAAGTAGCGGATAATGAAAACATCAAAGTTGAAGAAAAACCAGCTGCTCCTATATTCTTTGATGATGAATATTTTAAAGAGTTAGATCAACCTAAGAATAATGTATACAAAGATCAAATTAAGCCTAAGGAAGAGAAGAAGCATTTTAAACCAACTCCTATTATTTCACCTGTATATGGTGTTTTGGATAAGAATTATAGTAAAGAGGATATAACTACTAAACCTAAAGAAATAGAAAAGACAAATACATCTATAACTTTGGATGAGGTTAGAAAAAAAGCCTTTGGAACATTAGAAGATGAATTAGAAACAACAATGTTTAATTCAAACTCAATTTTATTCAATGATGAAACAAAAGAAGATGTAAAAGATGATTTGTTTGATGAATTAATTGATATTGATGATGAGCCTAAGGAAGAAAAAAAAGATGATAAATTAGGCGAAAATGAATTATTTGATTTAATTGATTCTATGTACGATAAAGGAGAATAAAAATGTTAGATATTAAAGATATGTTTTTAGTCATATTATACATTGTGTTGATTATACTAGTAATTGTAAGTATTGTTTTTATCATTAGATTAATTAAAACATTAAAAAATGTTAATAAAGTAGTTACAGAAGTAGATGAAAAAGTTAACAAATTAAATGGTGTATTTGATATTGTTGATAAAACAACCGATGTTATATCAAGCGTGAGCGATAAATTGGTATTAAAAATCAGTAATGGGATATCCAATTTATTTAAAAAGAAAAAGAAAGGTGATATTGATGAAAAATAAAAAAGGCTTTGGTAAATTTGCTTTCGGCGCTATTGTAGGTGCTGGATTAGGAATTTTATTTGCTCCTAAAAAAGGTAGTGAAACAAGAAAAGAATTAAAAGCTAAGATTGACGAGTTAGTTAATAAAGCTAAGGATTTAGATGTTGATGAAGTAAAAGAAAACATCAATAATAAAATTGAAGAGATTAAAGCAGAATTAGAAGATTTAGATAAAGAAAAAGCTTTAAAAATAGCTAAGAAAAAAGCTAAGGATTTACAAAACAAAGCTGAAGAATTAGTTAATTATGCTATTGAAAAAGGAACACCAGTTTTAGAAAAAGCTGCTAATTCAGTTAAAGAAAAAACAATTGAAGTAACAAAACAAGTTTTAGCTAAGTTAGAAGAAAAATAGAAATTATTCTATTTTTTTGTATTTATAAAGGGTGATTTTATGTTGGAAATTAAAAATGTCGTCAAAGAATACCGTACGGAAGGATTTAATCAAAGAGCTTTAGATGATGTGAGTATAAGCTTTAGAAATTCAGAATTTGCGTCTATCCTAGGACCTAGTGGTAGTGGTAAGACTACTTTTTTAAATATTATTGGTGGCTTAGATAAATATGATTCTGGTGATTTAATTATCAATGGTGTTAGTACGAAAAAGTATAATGATAAAGATTGGGATACTTATCGTAATCACCGTGTTGGCTTTGTTTTTCAAAGTTATAATTTAATATCGCATCAAACTATTCTACAAAATGTTGAGCTTGCTTTAACTTTATCTGGTGTATCTAAAACGGAAAGAAGAAAAAGAGCTAAAGAAGCTTTAAAAGAAGTTGGTTTGATTGAACATATTCATAAAAGGCCTAATCAGTTATCTGGTGGTCAAATGCAAAGAGTTGCTATAGCAAGAGCATTAGTTAATAATCCTGATATTTTACTGGCTGATGAACCAACAGGTGCGTTGGATTCTTCAACAAGTATTCAAATAATGGAGTTACTTAAGAAAATATCTGTTAATAAGTTAGTTATTATGGTAACACATAATCCTGATTTAGCGTTAACATATTCAACAAGAATTATTAAGCTTAAGGATGGTAGAATTATTGATGATACCAATCCTTATGATGGTATGTCACAAGATGTAGCTACTAGCAAAAATAAGAAGACATCTATGAATTTATTCACGGCTTTAGGTTTATCTATGAATAATTTAATGACAAAGAAGGGTAGAACTATCTTAACAGCATTTGCTGGATCTATAGGTATTATTGGTATTGCATTAATTATGGCTTTATCTAATGGTGTTCAAGAATATATAAATAAAACAGAAAGGGAAACATTATCAAGTTATCCTTTGCAAATAGAGTCTACAGTTTTTGATTTATCTAGTATGATAACAAGTATTAGAAATAGTAAGGATACTTTGAATATTGAATGTCCTGCTGGTACTATATGTACTATTGATGATATATCAACAAGTAGAGAATTAAAAGCTAATATGGCTATTACTAAGAATAACTTAGTGGAATTTAAAAAGTATCTTGATAACAATGAGAATATTAAAAATTATGTTACGGATATTCAATATGTATATGATTTTGATTTGCAAATATATAATGATATAAAAGTGAATCCAAATACGTTCTCTTTAACAGGAGAATATAGATATCAATCAAATGATGTTTTCTATGAATTAATTAATAATGAAAAATTAATGAGTTCAAAATATACTGTTTTACAAGGACGTTTACCACAAAACTATAATGAGGTAGTTATTGTTGTTGATAAGAATAATCAAATACCTTTATCGTTGATGTATGCTTTAAATATTGAAAATCGTGAACAAGTAGCAGATATTATTGAACGAATCAAAAGTGGTGAGGATGTTTCTTTAGATAGCATATCATATGATTATGATAGTATCATGAATAACAAATTTAAATTAGTTTTGAACACAGCTTATTATCAAAAACAAGATGGTGTTTGGGTTGATAAAACAAGTGATATCAATTATCTAAATGACATTGTAGCGCAAGGCATTGATTTAAATATAGTTGGTATTTTAAAGATATCATCTGAATCAAACGATACACAATCTGGTTATATTGGTTATATGCATTCTCTAGTTGAATATGTAATGAATGAAAATAATAAACAAGATATTGTTAAGGAACAATTAGAAAATAAAAATATAAATATTTTCACTAATAAGCCTTTTGATGGATTCACAACAACATTAGATAATAATTTAAAATTATTAGGCGCTATGTCTATTGATAATCCTAAAACAATCAATATTTATCCTAAAAACTTTGATTCTAAAAAGGAAATAGAAAATATTATTAAAGAATATAATGATACCCAAACAGATGAAAATGTTATCACATATACTGATATGATAGGTGTCTTACTTTCTTCAGTAACTTCAATTGTAAATATTATATCTTATGTGTTAATAGCTTTTGTAGCTGTATCATTAGTTGTTTCAAGTATAATGATTGCTATTATAACTTATATAAGTGTTCTTGAAAGAACAAAAGAAATAGGTATTTTAAGAGCTATAGGTGCTTCTAAAAAAGATATAACAAGAGTGTTTAATGCTGAAACAATTATTGAAGGATTAGTTGCTGGATTAATTGGCGTTTCAGTTGCGTATTTGTTAACTATTCCAGCTAATGCTATTATTAAATCAGCTTTAGATGTTAGTTCTTTAACGCATTTGAAATTCACATCAGCTAGTTTACTTGTTTTAATAAGTGTTGTCTTAACTGTTATTGCTGGTTTAGTGCCTGCTAAGATGGCAAGTAAAAAAGATCCGGTTGAATCATTAAGAAGCGAATAAATTAGGTTTTAAACCTAATTTTTTATTTATCTAATATGTCTTACATGTTATAATATTTATAGGTGATATCTATGGAAAAAATAATTTTAGTAGATGGTAATAATTTAGTGTTTAGAAGTTATTATGCTACAGCATATAATGGTAATTTTATGAAGAATAGTAAAGGTTTTCCAACTAATGCTTTATATGGTTTTACTAATATGATGAATAAAATAATTGAAGAGGAAAAACCTACATATATTATGGTGGCTTTCGATAAAGGTAAAACTTTTAGACATGAAAAATATGATTGGTACAAAGATGGTAGAATTGCGATGCCTGATGAGTTAAAGGTTCAGTTTCCTATTGCTAAAGAGATGCTTACTAATATGGGTATTACTTATTATGAGATTGACAATTATGAGGCTGATGATATTATTGGTACTTTTGCTTCTTTTTGTGAGGAAAATCCTAATTTTACAGGTACTATTATAAGTAGTGATAAGGATTTATTACAATTAATTAGTGATACTGTTAATATTAAATTATTGAAGTCTAAGGATTATGTAAGATATGATGTTTCTTCTTTTAAGTCTGAATGGGGTATTGATCCTATTAATATTGTTGATTTAAAGGCATTAATGGGTGATTCTTCTGATAATATTCCTGGTGTTAAAGGAATTGGTGAGAAGACTGCTTTAAAGCTATTACAAGATTATAAGACTTTGGATGGAATTTATTCTAATATTGACTCTATTAAGGGTAAACTTCATGACAAATTAGTTGAGGATAAAGATAGTGCTTATATGAGTTATGATATTGCGACTATTTATAGGGAAGTTCCTCTTGAGATTAATATTAATGATTTAGTTTATAAGAGTCCTGATTTGGATAAGTTAAATTCTATGTATGAAGATTTAGAGTTTTATTCTTTTCTTAAGAAGACTAAGGTTATTAATAATAGTAATATTGATTTTAAGGTTGTTAATAGTGTTGATGAAATTAAGATAGATAAACCTTGTTCTATTTATTTAGAGGTATTAGGTAATAATTATCACAGCGCTTCTATTTTAGGTATGGGTGTTTATAATGATTCTGTTTCTATGTTTGTTCCTTATGATGTTTTAATGAAGGAACCTAGTTTTTTAACTGATATAGATAAGTATACTTATGATTTGAAGAAGGTTTACGTTTCTTTAAAACAAGCTGGTATTGATGTAAGCAATGTTAGTTATGATAGTATGCTTGCTGCTTATTTACTTGAGTATAATTTAAAGGATGATATTTCTTATTTGGCTAATTCTTTAGGTTATAGTATTCCTTTTTATGAGACTTTCTTTGGTAAGAAATGTGATTTAGATTATGATTATAATGATATGTGCAAAAATGCAGTTATGAAGGCTAAGTTTATTTATGATACTTATTCAGATTTTACTTCTAAATTAGAAAGTGAGGGAATGACTTCATTATTTAATGATATTGAAATGCCTTTAGCTTTAGTTTTGGGAGATATGGAGTATGATGGAATTAATATTTCTCGTAGTACTTTAGAGGAAATGGGTGTAGAAATTTCTTTAAGAATTGATACTTTAACTAGAGAAATATATGATTTAGCAGGTTGTGAGTTTAATATTTCTTCAACTCAACAGCTAGGCGATATATTATTTGAAAAATTAGGATTGCCTCATGGTAAAAAGGGTAAGACTGGTTATTCTACTGCGGTTGATGTTTTAAATAAATTAAGAAGTAAGCATCCTATTATTGAGAAAGTACTTGAGTACAGAACTCTTACTAAGTTATATTCTACATATATTGAAGGTTTAATTAAAGAAATTGGCGTTGATGGTAAGATTCATACAATTTATAATCAGGCATTGACTCGTACTGGAAGACTTTCTTCTTCTGAACCTAATTTACAGAATATTCCTGCTCGTGATGATTATGGTAAGCTTATTCGTAAAGCTTTTGTACCTAGTGATGATTCTGTTATTATTAGTGGTGATTATTCTCAAATTGAGCTTAGAATTTTAGCTAGTATTGCGTCTGTTGATACTTTGATTGATGCTTTTAATAGAGGTGATGATATTCACAGTAAGACTGCTAGTGATATTTTTCATAAGGATATTAAAGATGTTACTTCTCATGAAAGAAGAGTCGCTAAGGCTGTTAATTTTGGTATTATTTATGGTAT